>Ga0182739_1000370_pt1 | contig 64842 bp, 68 predicted proteins | sample eDN5th30CBELigBY_FD_128873 | JGI IMG/M metagenome (GOLD analysis project Ga0182739, IMG submission 128873) | Enriched backyard soil microbial communities from Emeryville, California, USA - eDNA 5th pass 30_C BE-Lig BY (version 2) (version 2) | ecosystem: Environmental > Terrestrial > Soil >... | reverse complement strand
GAGGACCTCGCGGCGCTCGCCGGGATCCCCGGCACGCGGCTCGTCGTCGTCGGGGACGGGCCCAGCCGGGCCGCGCTCGAGCGCCTGCTGCCCGACGCCGCGTTCCTCGGCTTCCGCAGCGGCGAGGACCTCGCGCGCGCGGTCGCCTCCTTCGACGTGTTCGTCCACCCGGGCGAGAACGAGACGTTCTGCCAGACGATCCAGGAGGCGCTCGCGAGCGGGGTGCCCGTCGTCGCGACGGGCCGGGGCGGGCCGCTCGACCTCGTCGAGTCGAGCCGGACGGGCTGGCTGTACCGCCCCGGCGATCTCGACGACCTGCGAGCGCGCGTCCGGGACCTCGTCGGCGACGAGGCGAAGCGGCGGGCGTTCTCCGCAGCGGCCCGCGCCTCGGTCGCGCATCGGACCTGGACGCGGCTCGGCGACCAGCTGCTCGGCCACTACGCGGACGCGATCGCGATCCGCGCCGGGCGACCGGTCGAGGCCGCAGCGCCGCCGGTCGAGCCCGGCCTCCCACCCGCGCACCCGCCGCGCTGGCACCGCTTCGTCGCGCTCGGGGACTCGCTGACGGAGGGCCTGAGCGACTCGTCGCGGCAGGCGCCGGGGGAGTTCCGGGGGTGGGCAGACCGGCTCGCGACCTACCTCGCGCGCAGCGGCGGGCGGACGACCCCGCTGCACTACGCGAACCTCGGCGTCCGCTCGCGTCGCATCGCCGACGTCGTGACCGAGCAGATCCCGCGGGCGATCGAGCTCCGCGCCGACCTCGTCGCCGTGCTCGTCGGGGCGAACGACCTCGCGGGCACGCGCACCCGCCCGGAGGCGGCCGCCGAGCGGCTCGGCGATGGGATCAGGGCGCTGCGGGCGAGCGGCGCGGATGTGCTCATCGTCACGCCCTTCGCGCCCGTGCGCTGGTATCTGCGCGGCGTCGACCGCAGGTTCGCCCGCTTCGGGGCCGTGCTGCGGCGGATCGCGCGCGAGACCGGCTCGATGCTCCTCGACTTCCGCACCGATCCCGTGTGCCACGAGCAGCGGGCTTGGGCCGACGACCGCGTGCACCTCTCATCGCACGGTCATCGCGTTCTGTCGTATCGCGCGGCCGAGGTCCTCGGGATCCCCGGTGCGCTCGAGGTCGGCGCACTCGACATCGCGATGCACGCCCCTCGAGTCGAGCCTTCTGGCCTCGATCAGGAGTCGGAGCCCGGGATGCACGACGCCTGGATCCGCACGCTCCCATGGCTGCGCCACCACATGCTCCCGTGGGCGCTGCGGCGGCTCCGCGGCCGCACGGCCGGCGAGGGCCTCGGCCCGAAGCACACCGCCCTCATCCAGCTCCCCACCCGCTCGGCAAGCCCCTCCGCCCCCACGCGCACCTGACCGTCGTCACTCGCTCCGGACGCGGGGAGGCGTGAGCCAGGAGGGGAGAACGCCAGGGGCTGAGCGGGAGAGCTCAGCTGCTCTTGCGGCGGAACTCGCGCTTGCCGCCGACCTTGCCGTGGGTCGCGCCGGAACCGCCCTGCGTCGCACCGACGCCGGGGCCGGCCCCGCCGCCCTGCTTCTTCCGCTCGAGCGCCTCGCGGAACTTCGCCTTGGGGTCGTCGGCGGCCGGCGAGCCCGGCGTGTTCTCGAGTTCTTCGGACATGGCTCGAGTCTACGTCGGCGCCCTGGCGCGCCCGGCCCCGATCAGGCGGCGACTGCTAGACTCGCAGTCGCAACACAGGAGCAGGCGGGCACGAAGCTGGTCTACGGTGGTGGCCCCCCGGCAGGACGCCGGTGGGTTTCGACTGTAAACCAGAGCCGGTCCCGGCGGCATAGCCGCGATCCCTTCCTGCCCGCTCCTGCTCCTTTCTGATGAAGGACGCGTGCATCGCGTCCATGACGAAAGGATGGGAATCCCTTGGAGGGTCCCGAAATCAAGTTCGCCGAAGCCGTGATCGACAACGGCAAGTTCGGCAAGCGGGTGGTCCGGTTCGAGACCGGCCGCCTCGCGCAGCAGGCGCAGGGCGCGGTCGCCGCGTACCTCGACGAGGAGACGATGCTCCTCAGCGCCACCAGCATCGGCAAGAACCCGCGGGAGGGCTTCGACTTCTTCCCGCTCACGGTCGACGTCGAGGAGCGCGCGTACGCCGCGGGCAAGATCCCCGGCTCGTTCTTCCGCCGTGAGGCCCGTCCCTCGACCGAGGCGATCCTCGTGTGCCGGCTCATCGACCGCCCGCTGCGCCCGTCGTTCGTCGACGGCATCCGCAATGAGGTGCAGATCGTCATCACGGTCCTGTCGATCGCGCCCGACGAGTTCTACGACGCACTCGCGATCAACGCCGCCTCGGCGTCGACGCAGATCAGCGGCATCAAGTTCTCCGGTCCGATCGCCGGTGTGCGTCTCGCGCTCATCGACGGCCAGTGGGTCGCGTTCCCCAAGTTCAGCCAGCTCGCCGACGCGGTCTTCGACCTCACGGTCGCCGGGCGCGTGCTCGACAACGGCGAGGTCGCGATCATGATGGTCGAGGCCGAGGCCACCGAGGCGTCGTGGGAGCTCATCCGCGGCGGCGCGATCAAGCCGGACGAGGACCGCGTGGCCGAGGGCCTCGAGGCCGCGAAGCCGTTCATCAAGGTCCTCGTCGAGGCGCAGGCGAAGCTCGCCGCGCAGTCGGCGAAGGAGATCGTCGACTACCCGCTGTTCTCCGACTACTCCGACGAGCTGTACGCGGCGGTCGAGGGCCTCGCGTACGCGGAGCTCGCGCCGATCTACCAGATCGCGGACAAGGTCGAGCGGCAGAACGCCGATGACGCGCTCAAGTCGCGCGTCAAGGACGCGATCGCCGCGAAGGTCGAGGCCGGCGAGCTGCCCGCGGAGGCGAACGGCCAGGTCTCGGCGGCCTACAAGTCGGTCACGAAGAAGATCGTGCGCGGTCGCATCCTGACGGAGGGCGTGCGCATCGACGGCCGCGGTCTCAAGGACATCCGCGCGCTCGACGCCGAGGTGCAGGTCATCCCGCGCGTCCACGGCTCCGCGATCTTCCAGCGCGGCGAGACGCAGATCCTCGGGGTCACGACGCTCAACATGCTCAAGCTCGAGCAGGAGATCGACTCGCTGAGCCCGGTCAAGAAGAAGCGGTACCTGCACCACTACAACTTCCCGCCCTACTCGACCGGTGAGACCGGCCGGGTCGGCAGCCCGAAGCGACGCGAGATCGGGCACGGCTTCCTCGCCGAGCGCGCGCTCGTGCCGGTGCTCCCGACGCGCGAGGAGTTCCCGTACGCGATCCGTCAGGTGTCCGAGGCGCTCGGTTCCAACGGCTCGACGTCGATGGGCTCCGTGTGCGCCTCGACCCTGTCGCTGCTGAACGCCGGCGTGCCGCTGCGCGCGCCCGTCGCCGGCATCGCGATGGGGCTCGTGTCCGACGAGATCGACGGCCAGACGCGCTACGCGACCCTGACCGACATCCTGGGTGCGGAGGATGCGCTCGGCGACATGGACTTCAAGGTCGCCGGCACGCCCGAGTACGTCACGGCGCTGCAGCTCGACACGAAGCTCGACGGCATCCCCTCCGACGTGCTCGCGGGCGCGCTCAAGCAGGCCAAGGAGGCACGCACCGCGATCCTCGGTGTGCTCAACGAGGCGATCGACGCCCCCGACGAGATGGCGCCGACCGCGCCGCGCGTGATCTCGGTGCAGATCCCGGTCGACAAGATCGGCGAGCTCATCGGCCCGAAGGGCAAGACGATCAACGGCATCCAGGACGAGACGGGCGCCCAGATCTCGATCGAGGACGACGGCACCGTCTACATCGGCGCGGTTGACGGCCCGTCGGCGGAGGCGGCTCGCGCCGCGGTCAACGCGATCGCGAACCCGTCGAACCCGGAGGTCGGGGAGCGCTTCCTCGGCACGGTCGTCAAGCTCGCGACGTTCGGCGCGTTCGTCTCGCTGACGCCCGGCAAGGACGGTCTGCTGCACATCTCCGAGGCTCGCAAGCTCGCCAACGGCAAGCGCGTGGAGAACCTCGAAGAGGTGCTCTCGGTCGGCCAGAAGCTGCAGGTGGAGATCTCCAAGGTCGATGACCGCGGCAAGCTCTCGCTCGTGTTCGTCGGCGACGACACGGCCGCGGCGGAGGCACCCGCCGAGGCGTAGTCCGGGCACTTGCATCGCGAGAGGGCACCCCGTTCGGGGTGCCCTCTTCGCGTTTCGCGCGACACGCCGTATAACGGTTCGGTTTCGCGGGCGAGTCGCCGGTGCGGGCACCCCTAGCCTGGTCCAAAGGAAGGACTCCTCACGTGACGTCGGCGCAGCTGAAGGTCGCGACGGGGCCGAACACGAGGCTCCAGTCGCCCGTGGCACGCGCGATGGGGGAATCGGACCTCCTGCCGTATCCGCTCGCCCTCGGCGGCAACGTCTTCGGCTGGACGGTGGGGGATGCCAACGCGCGGCGGATCCTCGACCTCTATGCCGACTTCGGCGGCAACCTCGTCGACACCGCGGACTCGTACGCGGGCGGGCGCAGCGAGACGATCATCGGATCCTGGATGGCCGCCAAGGGCAACCGTGATCGCATGATCGTCTCGACCAAGGTCGGCAAGTCCCCGGACCATCCCGGCATGTCGCAGCGCGCGGTGCTCGCGTCCGTCGAGGCCTCGCTCCAGCGCCTGCGGGTCGAGACGATCGACCTGCTCTTCCTGCACATTGATGACCTCGAGACGCCGTTCGAGGAGACGCTGCTCGCCGTCGACCGGCTCATCCGCGAGGGCAAGGTGCGCTACTTCGGCGGCTCCGACCACCACGGCAATCGGCTCGTGGAGGCCCGGGTCGCGTGCGGGATGATGGGCGTCGCGCCGATGGTCGCGCTGCAGAACGAGTACAACCTGGTGCGCCGCGCCGACTTCGAGCAGGACCTCCGCCCCGTCGTCGACAGTCTCGGCCTCGGGTTCATGCCGCGGTTCGCACTCGCCGGTGGTTTCCTCTCGGGCAAGTATCCGGCGCGCGCGGACCTGGTGCGCACGCCCCGGGCGAGGGGGCTCGGGCAGTACTTCGACAAGCGGGGGCTGCGGGTGCTCTCGACGCTCGAGCAGATCGCGGCGGAGCAGGAGGTCGCGATGGCGACCATCGCGGTGGCCTGGCTGCTGACCCGCCCGCACGTCGTCGCGCCCGTGGTGTCGGCGACGAGCCCCGAGCAGGTGCGCGAGCTCCTCGCGGCGCCGATGATCGGTCTGACGCGCCAGCAGGTCGCGGCCCTCGACGAGGTCTCGGCCTGGAGGTAGGTAGGCTCGCCGGGTGCCAGGCGTGCTGCTCCCGATCGATGCCCCCGACCTCCGATTCAATGCGGCAGGCGGGACGACCGTCGCTCGGACGGTCCATCCGTCGGGGCTGCGCGTCCTGACCGAGCAGGTCCCCGGGTCGCAGTCGGCCTCGATCGGCTTCTGGATCCCGGCCGGCTCGCGCGACGAGGCCGACGGCGCGTACGGGTCGACGCACTTCCTGGAGCACCTGCTGTTCAAGGGGACGAATGCGAGGAGCGCGCTCGACATCGCCGTCGCGTTCGACGAGGTCGGCGGCGACCACAACGCCGTGACGGCGAAGGAGTACACCTGCTACTACGCGAAGGTGCGCGACCGGGACATCTCCATGGCGGTCGGCGTCCTCGCGGACATGGTCGCCGACTCCGTCATCGCGCCGGACGAGTTCGAGATGGAGCGCGGCGTGATCCTCGAGGAGCTCGCGATGGCCGACGACGACCCGTCGGACGTCGCGGGGGAGCGCTTCGCCGAGGCCGTGTTCGGCGCGAACCCGCTCGCCCGCCCGATCGGCGGATCCCCGGCGTCGATCGAGGCGGTCGGCCGTGACGCCGTCGTCGCGCACTATCGCGAGCACTACCGGCCAGGGGAGCTCGTCGTGTGCGCCGCGGGTGCCGTCGACCACGAGGCGATCGTCGCCGCGGTCGTCGCCGGCCTGTCGCGCGCGGGCTGGGACATGGCGTTCGTCGCCCCGCCGCGTGCTCGCCGCAGTCTCCAGCCCGTCCCGGTCGCCCCCGCCGCCCCGGTCGTCGCGGTCGAACGCAAGCTCGAGCAGGTCAGCCTCGTGATCGGCGCCCCCGGGCTCACCGGCTCGGCGCCGGAGCGGCCGGCGATGGCGGTCCTCAACACCGTGCTCGGCGGCGGCATGTCCTCCCGGCTCTTCCAGGAGGTGCGCGAGCGGCGCGGGCTCGTCTACTCGGTGTACTCGTTCGCCTCGGGCTACTCGGACGCCGGCGCCGTCGGCATGGCCGCGTCCTGCACGCCGAAGAAGGTCGGCGAGGTGGTGCGCGTCATGACCGCGGAGTTCGAGCGCCTCGCCGCGGAGAACGTCAGTGACGCGGAGCTGCGGCGCGCGGTCGGCTTCCTGAGCGGCGCGGGGGCGCTCGCGATCGAGGACTCCGATGCGCGGATGAACCGCCTGGGCCGTGCCGAGATCTCCCTCGGCGAGTTCGTCGACCTCGACGAGTGGTCGGCCCGACTCGAGGCCGTCACGGCCGAGGAGGTGCGGGCCCTCGCCGCGCGGCTCGTCGTCGCGCCCCGCGTCGTCGCGGCGGTCGGCCCCGTCCGGGAGTCCGACCTGGTCGCCGGGTAGCCTGGAGCCATGGCATTCACCGTCGCCGTCGTCGGCGCATCCGGACGGCTCGGGAGCGTCATCTCGGGCGTCGTGCGCTCGACGCCCGAGGCGCAGCTCATCGCCGAGCTCGGCTCCAAGGACCCGATCGAGGCGGCGCTCGTCGCCGACGTCGTCGTCGACGCGACGCATCCGGCCGTCTCGCCGGAGATCGTCGCAGCCGTCGTCGCCGAGGGCAAGCGCGTGCTCGTCGGCACGTCGGGCTGGTCGGAGACTCGACTCGCGTCGCTGCGTACGCAGGTCGCCGAGCGACCCGGCAGCGCCGCGATCGTGATCCCGAACTTCTCGCTCGGCTCGGCGCTCGCGACCGGCTTCGCGACGATCGCCGCGCGCCACTTTGGCTCGGCCGAGATCATCGAGGCGCACCACGCGGGCAAGATCGACTCGCCGTCCGGCACGGCGGTGCGCACCGCCGAGCTCATGGCCCGCGCGGCGCCTCGCCCGTTCTCAGCGCCGCACGTCGACCAGCGCGCGCGCGGCCAGCAGGTCGGCGGCGTCCCGATCCACTCGTTGCGACTCGACGGCGTCGTCGCCCGCCAGGAGGTCCGTTTCGGCGGCACGGGCGAGACGCTCACGATCGTCCACGACACACTCTCGGACACGTCCTACGAGGCGGGCATCCGGGCGTCCCTGCTGCGCACCGCGGAGATCTCGGACGAGGTCGTGGTGGGGCTCGATGCGGTCCTCGGACTGACGTTCTCGTGAACGCGAATCGCTGGGGGCTCATCAGCGTCGTCCTGATGACGGCGCTCACCGCGCTCTATCTCGTCTTCACGACCCAGTACGCGATCATCATGATCTCGGCGCCGGAGCCGATGGCGAAGGCGCTCGGGATCGCGCTCATCGTCTTCCCGCTCATCGCGGTCTGGTATCTCGTGACCGAGTTCGTCTTCGTGATCCGTGGGCAGCTGCTGCTGCGCCGGCTCGGCGCGGAGGGCGGGCTGCCGGTCGACGACCTGCCGCGGCTGCCGAGTGGGAAGATCGACCCCGAGGCGGCGAAGGCGGAGTTTCCCGCGTACAAGGACGCGGTCGAAGCCGAGCCGGAGTCGTGGCGCGCGTGGCTGCGGCTCGCGCTCGCCTACGATGCGGCGGGCGACCGCGCTCGCGCGCGCTGGGCGACGCGCGAGGCCCTCAAGCGCCCGCGCTGACCGCGATCACCGGCTGGTCACCCCGCCCGCGGGCCTCCGGCCCGCCCGCGAGCTACTGCAGCGTCGCCTCGAGCGTGATCGGCACGCCGGCGAGCGCCTGCGAGACCGGGCAGTTCGCCTTCGCGTCGTCGGCGATCCGCTGGAAGTCCTCAGCCGAGAGCCCGGGGACCTTCGCGCTGACGAGCAGGTGCGAGCCCGTGATGCCGGTGCCCGGCTGGAACGTGACCGCCGCGGTCGCGGCGATCGACTCGGGCGGGGTGCCGTTGCCGGTCAGCGCGTGCGAGAGCGCCATGCAGAAGCACGCCGAATGCGCCGCGCCGAGCAGCTCCTCCGGCGTCGTCGTGTCGGCGGCCGCGCCAGAACGCGATGCCCAGGTCACGGGGAAGCTGCCGGATCCGGACGCGAGCGTCACGACGCCCGATCCGTCGGTGAGGGTGCCGTGCCACTGCGTGGTGGACTCTGAGGTGACTGCCATGCCGCGAGCCTACGTCGCGGGTAGCATGAACGCCATGTGTAGGCAGATCACGTGTGAGACTTGCGGGCGACCGACGTGGACCGGTTGCGGCGAGCACATCGAGGACGCGCTGTTCGATGTCGCGGTCGAGGACCGCTGCCAGGGTCACGAGGAACTCGTCCCCGCCTGAGTGCCCCTCGCGACGGCATGGGGCAGCAGGCCATGCGCTCGTTCAGCCCGCCGCGAGCGGTGTGCGCGGCTTGATGAGGCCCGCGCGGGCGAGCAGCAGGTACACCTGGCAGCCCAGGCAGTAGCCGACGAAGGCCTGCAGGAACGACGCGATGACGACGAACGCGGCCGCGATGGCGAGTCCGTACGGCACCCCGAACACGTGTAGCACGAGCCCCGCGGTCGTCAGCGCGAAGCCGACGCCGAGCGCGAAGCGCGGCGGGCGCGCATCCTCCGTCGGGATCGGCTTGCTCAGACGCGGCTGCACGACCCGCCGGTAGAACGCGGCGAAGGGGTGCGCCGCGTTGCCCCAGAACGTCCCGGCGCCGAAGGACAGCCACAGCACGAGGACGAGGATGAACGCTGGGCTGAGCACGCGCGCGAGCGGGGTTGACTCGATCGGCACGAGGAGCGCGACGACGAGCGCCGCGAGCGCGATGACGAAGGTGTAGCCGCCGACCCAGCGCGGGGCGCGGGCGTCGATGCGCGGGGCGGAGGATGCGGGCGATGCGGCGGGTGCAGCCATCAGAGGTTCCATTCGGGTGCGGGGACGAGGGTGTCGAGCACGGCATTGAGCTCGTCGCGCCGGGGCGCGCCGCCGAAGCGGCTGACGAGCCGCCCGTCGCGATCCAGCACGAACACGGTCGGAGTCTGCAGGATCCGGAGCCGTTTGGCGAGGTCCGGCCGGTGGGTCAGGTCGACGTCGTGGTGGACGATGCCGCCGCGCTCGCCCGCGACCTGCTGCAGGAAGCGACGGGTGCCGGGGCACGTCGCGCAGTACTCGGTGGAGAACTGGACGAGTGTCGCCGGGGCGAACGCGTGCAGGTCCGGCAGCTCGTCGGGCGCGAACGTCTCGCCGCCGCTGCGACGCGCCCGCCCCGTCGTCGCCTTCCAGAGCACGCCGAGGATCGCCGCGAGCAGCACGACGCCGCCGGCGATCGACAAGGCGAGGACCGGGTCCACGGTTCCAATCCTCGCCCGTCCGCGCGCGATGCGCGCGCGTGTGACCAAGCGTTACTAGGGTGATGGCGTGCCGGCAGACGCCCCCGAGATCCAGTTCCGCTCCGACGTCACGGTCGAGCTCGTGCGCTCCAGCGCGCACGACTCGGACGTCCTCTTCGCCGCCCGCGTGTCGACGCTCGGCGAGCAGACGCTCGAGTCCGCCGTATCGGCGGACGAGGCGGGCTCGCGCGACCGAGGTCTCATCAACTACCTGATGCGCGATCGCCACGGCTCGCCCTTCGAGCACAACTCCATGACGTTCTACGTCCAGGCGCCGATCTTCGTCTTCCGCGAGTTCATGCGCCACCGGATCGCCTCATACAACGAGGAGTCGGGGCGCTACCGCGAGCTGCGTCCCGTGTTCTACGTGCCTGCCCCCGAACGCAATCTCATCCAGCAGGGCAAGCCGGGCGCCTACGACTTCGTGCCGGGCACCCCGGAGCAGTACGAGACGGTCGTGCGCGAGACGAAGGCGGCGGTGAGTGCCGCCTATGCGGCGTACCAGCGGATGCTCGACGCGGGCGTCGCGCGCGAGGTCGCGCGCGGCGTGCTGCCGGTCGCGACCTATTCGTCGATGTACGTGACGATGAACGCGCGCTCGCTCATGAACTTCCTGTCGCTGCGCACCAAGCGCGAGGGGACGCACTTCCCGTCGTTCCCGCAGCGCGAGATCGAGATGGTCGCGGAGGCGATGGAGGAGCTGTGGGCTGAGCTCATGCCGATGACCTACGCGTCCTTCAACGGCAACGGCCGCGTCGCCCCCTAATACCCTGGACCCCATGGTGCGTATCGGCGATCGCGGTCCGGAGATCTTCCCGCTCGTCCTCGGCGGCAACGTGTTCGGCTGGACGGCAGACCGTCAGGCCTCGTTCGAGATCCTCGACGCCTTCGTCGCCGGCGGCGGCACGATGATCGACACCGCCGAGGGCTACAGCCAGTGGGCGCCGGGCAACGACGGCTTCGAGTCCGAGCGGATCATCGGCGAGTGGCTCGCCGCCCGTCGACCCGACGGCGTCCAGGTCGCGACGAAGACGGGCGGCCACCGGGAGCTGAAGGACCTCGACCCGCTGCGCGTGCTGCGCGCCGTCGACGACTCGCTCGAGCGGCTCGGCCTCGACACCATCGACCTGTACTGGGCGCACTACGACGATGCCGATGTCGCGATCGAACGCCAGGTCGAGACCTTCGCGCAGATCGTCGCCCTGGGCAAGGCCCGCTCGATCGGCCTGTCGAACTACACGCCGGAGCGACTGCGCGCCTGGCTCGAGACCGCGAGCCGGCTCGGCGTCGACCTGCCGGTCGCGTTCCAGCCGCATTACAACCTGCTGCACCGCGCCGACGTCGAGGCGCACGTCGTGCCGCTCGCACGCGAGTACGGCATCGGGCTGCTGCCGTACTACGCGCTCGCGAGCGGGTTCCTCGCGGGCAAGTACCGCGGGGATGCCGCGGGTCGAGTAGACCAGGAGGGTGGTATCGAGGCCTCGCCCCGCGCCGCCGGTGCCGCCAAGTACGCGACGCCGCAGGGCCTCGCGATCGTCGACGCGCTCGAGGAGATCGGCCGGGCACACGGCGCCACGATCGCGGCGACCGCCCTCGCGTGGCTGCGCCGCCAGCCGACCGTCGCCGCCCCGATCGCGAGCGCGTCGCGAGTCAAGCAGGTCGCGGACCTGCTCGCGTCAGCGACGCTCGAGCTCACGCCGGACGAGCTTGCCGAACTCGACCGGGTGTCGACGTGGACCCTTCCCGCCTGATGGGACGGCGCGGCGCCCGGGGCCGCGTGCTCGCGATACTTGAGGCATGAGCGCTCCGCAGATCCCCGGTGACTTCGTCGACCTGCTCGACGTCGAACTCGCGATCTTCGCGACCGTCGGTCCGACCGGGTATCCGCAGCAGTCGGCGATCGGGTTCCTGTGGGAGGACGGCGTCATCAAGACGTCGGTCCACCCGTCGCGCCAGAAGTTCAAGAACGCGACCCGAGACGGCAAGGCGTCGTACCTCCTCGTCGACCCGGCGCAGCCGCTGCGCGGGATCGAGATCCGCGGCGATGTGAGCGTCGAAGACGACCCCGAGCTCGAGTACCTGCTGCGCCAGGGCATCAAGTACGGGCGCGGTCTCGAGGGCTTCACGCACGAGATCGACAACCGCAAGATCCTCATCGTCACCCCGACGCGCGTGCGCACCTGGGACCTCACGCGCTGACACGTCGGAAGGCGCTGCGCGCGCACGTCATACTTGAAGCATGAGCGTCACGCCTGAGATCCCCGCAGAGTTCGCCGACCTGCTCGAGATTCCGGTCGGCACCGTCACGACGATCGGGGCAAACGGCTACCCGCAGGCCTCGGCGGTGTGGTTCCTCTACGAGGACGGCGTGGTGCGGACCTCGCTGCTGGAGACGAACCAGAAGGTCAAGAACGCGCTCGCGAACCCCAAGGGCACCTACCTCTTCGTCGACCCCGCGAGCGGCTACCGCACGATCGAGCTCCGCGGCGACATCACGATCGAGCCTGATGAGGACGTCGCGTTCCTCACCCGTCAGCTCGTCAAGTACGGTATGACGCCCGAGGAGTTCGGCCGCGGCCTCGAGGGCCGCGTCATCTTCACGCTCACGCCGCACCGCGTTCGCACCTGGGGCTGACCCGGCGCTGGCGCGCTGAGTGGGCGCCAACGGTTCGCAGTCCGCGCCTCAGCGCGCCGTTTGCGTCCACGTGGCGGGCGGCACGCGCGTCGACGGGCCGGTAGCCTTAGCTCGTGAGCATGGAGAACCCGTTCGGCCAGGTACTCGTCGCGCTCGTCACGCCCATGACGGCGGACGGCGAGGTCGCATGGGATGACGTCGAGAAGCACGTCGACGCGGTCATCACCGCGGGTGCCGACGGGATCGTCGTCTCCGGCACGACCGGGGAGACCGCGACGCTCACCGACGACGAGAAGCTCCGGCTCGTCCGCGTCGCGAAGGAGGTCGCGGGCGACCGCGCCAAGATCATCACGGGCGGCGGCTCGAACGAGACCGCGCACGCGATCGAGCACTACCAGGACAGCCAGGCGGCGGGCGTCGACGGCATCATGATCGTCACGCCCTACTACAACAAGCCGACGCAGGCGGGCGTCCTCACCCACTTCCGGCTCATCGCCGACTCGGTCGACCTGCCGGTGATCCTCTACGACATCCCCGGGCGCACCGGCATCCCGATCAAGTACGAGACGATCATCCGCGCCGCCAAGCACCCGAACATCGTCGCGGTCAAGGACGCCAAGGGCGATTTCGCCGAGGTCTCGCGGGTACTCAACGAGACGGACCTGCTCTACTTCTCGGGCGACGACGCCAACGTGCTGCCGCACCTCGCGCTCGGCGCGGTCGGGCTCATCGGCGTGACGGCGAACATCTCCGCCGCGCCGTACCGCACGATCGTGGACGCGATCAACGCGAACGACCTCGCGACGGCACAGACCGCGTTCCAAGCCGTCGAGCCGCTCGTGCGCGGCGTCATGACCCGGGTGCCCGGCACCGTCGCGGCGAAGTACATCCTGCACGGGCTCGGTCGCATCGACAGCCCGCGGGTGCGTCTCCCGCTCGTCGGCCCGGAGGAGGCGGAGGCCGCGCTCATCGAGGCTGACCTCGCCCACGTCGGGCCCGGCGCGGGCGTCGACTTCTCCAACTTCCGCCCTGACCCGAACGCCGCCGCCGGCGGCGCGCTGCCGAAGGCGGCCGGGCACACGCGGTGATGCGAAAGGCAGAACCAGTCATGCGCACGACTCTTTCCAGCACGTCCAAGCGTCTGCTCGGCGTCGCGGCCCTCGCCGCGAGCGCGGGGCTCCTCCTCTCGGGCTGCGCGGCGGCCGAGGGCAACCCCACGGGCACCTGGCTGCAGTCGCCGGCACCCACGGTCGGTGAAGTGCCGCAGCTCGTGCTCGAGGAGGGCGGCGGGTTGAGCGGCACCGACGGCTGCAACATCTTCGGCGGCGCCTGGACCCGCGAGGGCAACGAGGCGACGTTCATGGACATGATCGGCACCCTGAGGTTCTGCGAGGGCGTCGACGACTGGCTCAAGAACGCCGCGAGCGCCACCGCGGTCGGGCCGACGCTGACCGTGAAGGACGCGGACGGCAACGTCATCGGCGAGCTGCAGCGCGTTGAGTCCTGATGGCGGACCGACTCATCGACCCGCCGGCGCTCGCGCCGGGCACGCTGCGCATCATCCCGCTCGGCGGGCTCGGCGAGATCGGCCGCAATATGGCCGTCTTCGAGATCGACGGCAAGCTGCTCGTGCTCGACTGCGGCGTCCTCTTCCCCGAGGAGACGCATCCTGGCGTTGACCTGATCCTGCCTGACTTCGGTCCGATCCGGGATCGCCTCGACGACATCGTGGGCGTCGTGCTCACGCACGGCCACGAGGACCACATCGGCGCCGTCCCGTACCTGCTGCGGCTGAAGGGCGACATTCCGCTCATCGGCTCGCAGCTGACCCTCGCGCTGGTCGAGGCGAAGCTCAAGGAGCACCGCATCTCGCCCTACACGCTCGGCGTCAAGGAGGGGCAGCGCGAGCGCCTGGGGCCCTTCGAGCTCGAGTTCGTCGCGGTCAACCACTCGATTCCCGACGCGCTCGGCGTCGTCATCCGGACCGCCGGTGGCACCGTCCTGCACACTGGCGATTACAAGATGGACCAGCTGCCGCTCGACGGGCGGATCACGGACCTGCGCGCGTTCGCCCGCTACGGCGAGGACGGCGTCGACCTCGCGATGGTCGACTCGACGAATGCCGACGTGCCCGGCTTCACGCCGCTCGAGCGCGACATCGGTCCCGTCATCGAGTCGGTCATGGCGAAGGCACCGCGGCGCGTCGTCGTCGCGAGCTTCTCGAGCCACGTGCATCGCGTCCAGCAGGTGCTCGACGCGGCGGTCGCGAACGGCCGCAAGGTCGTCCTCGTGGGCCGGTCGATGGTGCGCAACATGTCGATCGCGGCCGACCTCGGCTATCTGCACGTGCCCGACGGCGTGCTCGTGGACCTCAAGCGCGCCGACGACTACCCGCAGGACCGGCTCGTCTTCATGTCGACGGGCTCGCAGGGCGAGCCGATGGCGGTGCTCGCGCGGATGGCGAACCAGGAGCACCAGATCTCGGTCGGCCCCGGCGACACGGTGATCCTCGCCTCATCGCTCATCCCCGGGAATGAGAACGCGGTGTACCGGGTCATCAACGGCCTCATGAAGCTCGGTGCGACGGTCGTCCACAAGGGCAACGCCCGCGTGCACGTCTCCGGCCACGCCGCGGCGGGCGAGCTGCTCTACACGTACAACATCCTCAAGCCGAAGAACGTCATGCCGGTGCACGGGGAGACCCGCCACCTCATCGCCAACGCGGAGCTCGCGATCCAGACCGGGGTGCCGCGGGAGCGCGCGATCATCACGGAGAACGGCACGGTCGTGGACCTGCGGGACGGCGACGTGAAGATCGTCGGGCAGCTCGACATCGGCTACGTCTACGTCGACGGCTCCTCGGTCGGCGAGATCACCGACGCCGACCTCAAGGATCGCCGCATCCTCGCCGAGGAGGGCTTCATCTCGATCTTCGTCGCCGTGGACCTCCAGACGGGTAAACCGATCGTCGGACCGGAGATCCAGGCGCGCGGCTTCGCGGAGGATGAGGAGGTCTTCCACGACGTCGTGCCGAAGATTGTCGCGGCGCTCGCGGAGGCCGCGGCCAACGGCGTGCGGGACACGCACTCCTACGCGCAGGTCGTGCGCCGCACGGTGGGCCGGTGGGTCAATACGAAGCATCGGCGCCGACCGATGATCGTGCCCGTCGTGATCGACGCGTAGTCGGGCGCGCGCCCAGCGATTGCCAATAGGGTCATCGCGTGCCCGTGTTCCGTCGCGTCATGCAGGTGCTCTGGCTCGTCGTCATCGCGGTGGGGGCCGCGGCGCTCGTCAAGATCGCGTTCTTCCCGGACGCGGGCGCGGCCACGGATCCCGACCGCCCGGGCGGCGAGATCGTGGAGCCCCATTGGGAGGTCGGCCGCGGCACCGTCGCGAACGACATCACGCTGTCCGGCACGATCGCCGCGGACGCCGCGGTACCGATCCCCGCGACCGCCTCCGGCATCGTGTGGAACGTGTACGTCACGGCGGGGCAGTGGGTCGACGCGGGCGCCGACATCGTGCGCATCCGCGGCGACGTGATGGCCGACGACGGCAGCGTCCAGACCGTGTGGCGCACCGTCACGGCGCCGGCGAGCGGCACGCTCTCGAGCCTCACCGCCTACGAGGACGCCTCCGTCTCGGCGGGCACGGCGATCGGTCAGATCGCGCCGCCGACGTTCCACGTCTCGGGTGCGATCCCGCCCGAGGACCTCTACCGGCTCATCCAGCGGCCGACGGAGGCGAGCGTCACCGTCAACGGCGGGCCGGCGCCGTTCACCTGCACGAACCTGCAGATCGTGACGCCGCTCGCCGGTCAGGACGGCGGCGGCGCGGGATCGGGGAGCGCGAGCGGCCCCCTGCTGCGCTGCGCCGTCCCGGCGGACGTCACCGTCTTCGCAGGGCTCACGGCGAGCATCGTCATTCCGGGCGGCATCGCCGAGGACGTCGTCGTCGTGCCGACGACCGCGGTGCTCGGGCTCGCCGAGAGCGGCATCGTCTTCGTCGTGCTCCCCGACGGCACGACGCAGGAGCGCCGCGTGGGCCTCGGGCTCAACGACGGCGCCATGGTCGAGGTCACGACAGGGCTCGACGCGGGCGAGACGATCCTGCAGTTCGTCCCGGGGGCGCCGTCGGTGCCCGGCGGCGACGGCGCCCTGGTCGACGGCGGCGGCGTCATGCTCGAGGGCGCAGTCCGCTAGTGGCGCTGCTCAGCCTCGAGCAGGTCACGAGGTCGGTCCTGCTGCCGGACGGCGAGCGCCTCGAGATCCTGCGCGGCGTCGACCTCACCGTCGAGGCCGGCGACCACCTGAGCATCGTGGGGCGCAGCGGCTCCGGCAAGTCGACGCTCCTCAATCTGCTGGGACTCCTCGACACCCCGACGAGCGGGCGCATCGCGTTCGACGACAGGCCGCTTGAGCGCCTCGCCGGCGGCCGCCGCGATCGCACCCGCGGGCGGGACGTGGGCTTCGTCTTCCAGCAGTTCAACCTGCTGCCGGGCCGGACCGCGCTGGAGAACGCGATGACGCCCCTGCTGTACGCCCGCGGCCGCGATTTCTGGCGCCGGGAGCGCATCGCGACGCAGATGCTGCAGCGCGTCGGGCTTGGCGACCGGCTGCACTCGACCCCCGACCGGCTGTCCGGCGGCGAGCAGCAGCGCGTCGCGATCGCCCGCGCGCTCGTGCGCGGTCCGCGCCTCATCCTCGCGGACGAGCCGACGGGCGCGCTCGACGTGGACACGGGTGCCGCGGTCATGTCGCTGCTCGACGAGATCTCGAGCGCCTCGGGGGCGGCACTCATCACGATCACGCACGACCCGGCGATCGCGGCGATGGCGCGGCGACGCTTCCGGCTCGAGGCGGGCGTGCTCGAGCCGATCGTGGCGGCGTCGTGATCGGCGCGCTCATCGAGGCGTGGGCCGAGTTCCGCGTGCACCGGGCTCGCGTGCTTATGAGCCTCATCGGCGTCGCGATCGCGGTCGCGGCGCTCGCGGGGGTGGTCGGCATCGGCGCTGTCGCGACGCAGGCGCAGACGGAGCAGCTCGAGCGCGGGGGCGGCCGGCCCGCGACGCTCGTGCTCACCCCGCCGTACGACGCCGAGACGGGGGACGCTGCGGATCCGGCGAGGCTCGAGGCGATCTTCCGGCAGGTCGTCGAACGCTACTCGATCACCTACGCGGGGGCCGTGATCTGGAGTGATTCGCGGATCCAGTTCGCGGACGGCGCGGACTCGGTCATGCTGACCGCGGTCGCCCCTGCGTACGGACCCATGCACCGGGTCGAGATCGCGACGGGACGCTGGTTCACCGCGTTCGACGAGTCGCGACTGAGTCCCGCGCTCGTCGTGAGCGAGGCGGTCTGGCAGCGTCTCGGCGCGCCGGACCTCGCGACCAACCCCACCGTGACGGTGTACGGCGCGCAGCCGACGACCGGTGTGATCGTCGGCGTGCTCCCGCCGGACCCGTTCGCGCCGAGTCTCCAGGCGTATGTGCTCGGCGCGGGGCTCGCCGCGATCGCGGCGCCCGCGCAGGCGGCGGCGCCGATGTACGAGTTCTGGGTGCCGCTCGAGCTCGCGGACACGCTGCAGGAACGCATTCGCGCCGAGGTGGCGTCGGCGCTCGGCGAGGGCTTCGTCGTCGACGTGCAGCGCCAGGACTATCTCGCCTGGGGCACGAGCGATCCGCTCGAGCCGATCCGGGTCGTGCTGCTCGGCATCGCGGGCCTCATCCTCGCGCTCGGGGCGCTGAGCCTCGTCAACATCGCGCTCGTCACGGTCCGCCAGCGCGTGCGCGAGATCGGGATCCGGCGGGCCTTCGGCGCGACGGCGCCGCGCGTGTTCCTCGCCGTCATGCTCGAGTCGGTGCTCGCGACACTCGTCGCGGGCGTCCTCGGCGTGGTGCTCGCGATCGTCGTCGTGCAGAGCGAGTGGGTCCGCGGCTTCGTCGCGCCGGGGCTCCAGGACGCGGTGCCGTTCCCCGCGGAGGCCGCCGTCATCGGGCTGGTCGCCGCGACGGCGGTCGGCGCGCTCGCGGGCCTGCTCCCGGCGCTCGTCGCGGTGCGCGTCAAGGTCATCGACGCCATCCGCTACTAGCGAGTGTCGCTCGGGGGGCAAGTCTCACCTTCGAGTTACGGTCGAGACATGGCCTCGGGCACGAAGTCGTCCACGCGCTCGCGCGGCGCATCGACCTCGCGCGCCCGCACGCAGGGCACGCCGACGAAGCGCTACACGCCGGCCCAGGCGAAGGCGGCCCAGTCGAATCGCACCGGCGACGAGGTCGGCCCCTTCGTCAAGGCCTGGATGGGTCTCGCGCACCTCACCGGTGGCGCATTCCGACTCTTCGGCAAGGAGTCGCTCGCGAAGGACGAGCGCCGCGACGGCGTGCCGTTCCTCCTCGTCCTCCTCGCGATCGCGGGCATCGTCATCGAGTGGTTCCTCGGCACCAACGACGTCGCCCGCACCGTCTCCAACTGGACGTTCGGGCTCCTCGTCGGCCGTCTCGCCGCCGCACTGCCGATCATCCTCATCATGTTCGCCGCGTGGCTCTTCCGTCACCCGTCGAGCGTCCACGACAACACGCGGATCGGCATCGGCACGGGCCTGCTGCTCGTCGGGCTCGCCGGCATCGTGCACCTCGCTGCCGGCATGGCGACCCCGGGGATGGGGGTCGACGCGCTCGGGCAGTCCGGCGGGATCATCGGCTGGCTCGTCGTGTGGCCCTTCGCTCAGCTCGGCGCGCCGTGGGTGGCGCTCCCGATCCTCATCGCGATCGCGTTCTTCAGCGTCCTCATCATGACGAAGACGCCGCCGAACCGCATCGGCCGGCGCCTGCACGAGCTCTACGCCTGGCTGTTCGGCGCCGCTGCGCCGAAGGACGCGCCCGCGGAGCAGAACGACAGCGGCGAGCTCCCCGCGTTCGGCAGCCTCGGCGACCTCGGCTTCGAGGAGGAAGAGGTCCCAGAGAGCCTGCCGTGGTGGCGCCGCAACAAGGCGAAGAAGCAGGGCGAGGCCTTCGACACCCCGGTGCTCAGCGGATCCGAGACCGCGGCGACCGAGCTGCTCGGCTCCGACGCGGCGATCACGGAGGAGATCGCGATCGTCGACGCGGACCTCGCCGCGCTCGCGCAGCGACCTGCCGGCATGGAGCCCGCGGCCCCGGAGCAGCCCGTACCCGCCGCCGCAGGCATGCCCGTGGCGGCCGCGGCCGGCACGACGCCGCCCAAGGTGTACCGGCTCCCCGCGGCCTCGATCCTTGCCGCCGGCACCCCGCCGAAGGCGCGCTCCGCGGCGAACGACGAAGTCGTCGCGGCGATCACGAGCGTGCTCGACCAGTTCCGCGTCGGGGCGAAGGTCGTCGGCTTCACGCGCGGCCCCTCGGTCACCCGCTACGAGGTCGAGCTCGGCGTCGGCACCAAGGTCGAGCAGGTCACCGCCCTCGCGAAGAACATCTCCTACGCCGTCGCGTCCAACGAGGTCACGATCCTCTCGCCCATCCCGGGCAAGTCGGCGATCGGCGTCGAGATCCCCAACAAGGATCGCGAGATCGTCTCGCTCGGCGACGTGCTGCGCTCGAGCACCGCGGCCAAGGCCGATCACCCCATGACGATCGCGCTCGGCAAGGACGTCGAGGGCGGTTTCGTCGTCGCGAACCTCGCGAAGATGCCCCACCTGCTCGTCGCCGGCTCGACCGGCGCCGGCAAGTCCTCCTTCATCAACTCGATGATCACCTCGATCCTCATGCGCGCGAAGCCGCAGGAGGTGCGCATGGTGCTCGTCGACCCCAAGCGGGTCGAGCTCGCCGCCTACGCCGGCGTGCCGCACCTCATCACGCCCATCATCACGAACCCGAAGAAGGCCGCCGAAGCGCTCGCCTGGGTCGTCAAGGAGATGGACATGCGGTACGACGACCTCGCGTCGTTCGGGTTCCGCCACATCGACGACTTCAACCGGGCCGTCGCGGAGGGCACGATCGTGCTGCCGCCCGGCAGCGAGCGCAAGCTCACGACCTACCCGTACCTGCTCGTCGTCGTCGACGAGCTCGCGGACCTCATGATGGTCGCACCGCGCGACGTCGAGGACTCGATCGTGCGCATCACGCAGCTCGCGCGCGCCGCCGGCATCCACCTCGTGCTCGCGACGCAGCGGCCCTCCGTCAACGTCGTGACGGGCCTCATCAAGGCCAACGTGCCCTCGCGGCTCGCGTTCGCCGTCGCGTCGATGACCGACTCGCGCGTCATCCTCGACGAGCCGGGCGCCGAGCGGCTCATCGGCCAGGGCGACGGACTCTTCCTGCCGATGGGCGCCTCCAAGGCGATCCGCGTGCAGGGCGCGTGGGTCACGGAGGACGAGATCCACGCGGTCGTGCGTCACGTCGTCGCGCAGGCCCGACCGGAGTATCGCGCGGACGTCGAGCAGGTCGCGCAGCAGAAGGAGATCGACGCGGACATCGGCGACGACCTCGACGTGCTCATGCAGGCGGTCGAGCTCGTCGTCTCGACGCAGTTCGGGTCGACGTCGATGCTGCAGCGCAAGCTGCGTGTCGGCTTCGCGAAGGCCGGGCGGCTCATGGACCTCATGGAGTCGCGTCAGATCGTGGGGCCCTCGGAGGGTTCGAAGGCGCGCGACGTCCTCGTGAAGCCCGAGCAGCTCGCGGAGACGCTCGCGAGCCTGAGCGGCGGCGGCCCGATGCCCGGCCCGGTCGCGGCCGATGCGGCCGATGCGGCCCCTGCCTCCGCGCTCCCCGAGCTCGCGTCGGCGCCCTCGGCGCAGGCCGCCCCGCGGCTCCCTGAGCGAGCGCAGCGAGTCGAAGGGGAAGGGCGCGACCCCTACGCCGACGACCCCATCGAGGCGCAGTTCCAGGCCCGCGAGGCGATCGAACGCGATGACGAGGACGCCTGGCAGCTCACCGACCGCGAGCCGTGACCGGCGCGAGCGGCCCGTAGCGCAGCACCCGCCGGGGGAGCGGCGCGCTCAGGCCGAACACCTCCGCCGCGATCGCCTGCGCCTGCACGTACTCGATGTCGCGGGCCTCGGCATCGAGCTCGCCGCGGAATCGCCAGCGCAGCTCGCCCTCGTCGCGCCCGGAGAGCGTCGCGATGCCGTGCGCGCGCGTGGAGGAGACGATGACGCCGCGCATGAAGCGCGATCCGGGACTGGTGGAGTGCCACCAGGCGACGCCCTCGAAGTCGGCGAGCTCGCGCGGCCGCGCGTCGACGCGGTAGGACGTCCCACGGCTCGTGACGACGGTCTCGCCGTCGACCGGCTCGGCGCGCACGATCGTATCGCCGCCGAAGCCGACGTCGAGGAGCTGCGGGTCTTCGCCCGGCAGCTCGACGACGAGCGCCATGTGGCTCATCGGCAGCCCGGCGGACGTCGCGGTGGAGGACTCCGACCCGACGAGCACCTGCGCCGCGAGCAGTCGCACCTTCGCGCCGAGCTGCTCGAGGAGCCAGGCGAGCCCGCCGTTGAGCTCGTAGCACACGCCGCCTTCGCGGCGCTCGACCAGCCGCTCCAGCACGTCGTCGATGCGCACCGAGATCCGTTCGCCGCGATGCGCGCGCGTGTTCTCGAACGGCACGCTCGCCGCGTGCGCCGCCGCGATCCGCCGGACCGCCGCGCCGTCGAGCGGGTCGAGCCCCTCCCGGGAGAGCCCGATCCGGTCGAGGTACGCGTCGATCACGACGCCAGCCTAGGTCGAGCCGACGCGCCTCGAGGCGAGGTGTCGCGGCTCAGGCGAGCGACCAGGCGCGCGCGACGAGCTCGCGGAGCACGTCCTCGTCGACGCGGTCGAGACGCTTGAGGTATAGGCAGCCCTTGCCGAGCGTGTGGCCGCCGAGCCGGGCGAGCTCGTCCTGGAGCGCGTCGAATCCGTGGAGGAAGTAGAGCGTGTGCTGCGTCTTGCGGGGCGAGTAGCCGAGCCCGGGCCAGTCGAGCTCGGCGCCGTTCGCGTAGCGCATCGAGGTCTCGCCCCAGCCGACGATGGAGTCGCCCCACATGAGCGGCGCTGTCCCGGTCACCGCGGTCACGAGCCCGACGAGTCGCTCGGCCTCGGCGCGCCGCTCGGCCGGCTCGACGGTCGCGAGGAAGCCGGTGACGGGGGCGCCCGTCGGACGGGTCTTCGGTTCGGATGCCTTGGCCACGCGATCACGCTACGCGAGATGACTAGCCTGGTCACGTGGCCGATTCGCGGAGTCTTCTGACCAGGAACCCGCTGCGTGGCCGCTTCGTCCGCGACGGCGACCCCGCGACCGAGCCGGCCTCGATCCTGTGCCTGCCGAACGTCATCTCACTCGTGCGGATCGCGTTCATCCCGCTCATGGTGTGGGCGCTGCTGGCGGAGCGCTTCGACCCGGCGCAGGGCTGGCCGGGTGGCTGGGCGAGCAGCTGGGCGCACTGGCTCGGCGCGGGCCTGTTCGTCGTGGGGATCGCGACCGACGCGATCGACGGGCATATCGCTCGCCGCCGCCGGCTCGTCACGGATCTCGGGATCTTCCTGGACCCGATCGCCGACAAGGGTCTGACGGGCGCCGCGCTCGTGAGCATGGCGATCATGTGGCCGCCGGCCGCGTTCTGGTGGCCTGTCGTCGTCCTGATCCTGCTGCGCGAGTGGGGCATCACCTGGTGGCGCGCGGTCGCGCTCAAGGACCGCGTCATTCCCGCCGGCAGCCTCGGCAAGTGGAAGACGGCCGTCCAGGGGGTCGTGATCTCGGTCCTGCTGCTCTTCCCGCTCGCGGTCGGCGACACGGCGCCGTGGACAGCGTGGCCGCTCATGCTCGTCGTGCTCGCGCTGACCCTCTGGTCGGGCATCGACTACCTCGTCAAGGCGTATCGGAAGCCGTCGGATGCCTGAGAACGCGATCGCCGGGCTCGCGGAGGACATCGTGCGGGTCGCTCGCGCCCGTGGGGTGACGATCGCGGTCGCGGAGTCGCTCACGGGTGGCGACCTGGTCTCGGCGCTCGTCGGCGTCCCGGGCGCTTCCGCGGTCGTCCGGGGCTCGGTCGTCGCGTATGCGACGGATCTGAAAGCGACGCTGCTCGGGGTCGATGCGACGCTGCTCGCGGTCGAGGGCGCGGTCCACGCCGACGTCGCGCGGCAGATGGCGGCGGGGGCGCGGCGCGCGTGCGGCACGGCCGAGCGTCCCGCGGCGCTGGGGGTCGCCACGACGGGGGTCGCCGGCCCCGAGCCGCAGGACGGGCGGCCGGTCGGGCTCGTGTACGTAGGGATCTCGACGGGAGCCCTGCCGGAGCACGGCGCGGGGAGCGAATCGTTCGCGTTCGAGTTCGCCTTCCCGGGGGACCGTCCGGCGGTGCGCCGCAGCGCCGTGCATGCGGCGCTGACGGCCCTCAAGGACGCCCTCGCCGCGTTCTGACCTGGGCTGCGGGACTGCGGCGGCCCGATGGAATAGTCCGCGTTGCAGCTCGGTTACATCCGAGGCGTCCGTCAGCGGATACCCGAAATCGACCGCTACAGTGGGCGCACGAGAGGTAGGGAGGTCACCATGGTTCTGGTCCGTCACGAGATCGGCGATGTCCTCCGTGACCTGCGCCTCCAGCAGGGCAAGACGCTGCGCCAGGTCGCGTCGCGCGCCTCGGTCGCCCTCGGCTACCTCAGCGAGGTCGAGCGCGGCCAGAAGGAGGCCTCGAGCGAGATCCTCGCCTCGGTCGCCGACGCGCTCGGCACCCCGATCTCCTCCATCATCCGCGAGGTGGGCGACCGGCTCGCCGTCCTCGAGGGTGTCGGCCTGTCGGCGCCCGCGATCGAGTCCATCCCCGACGTGTTCGAGTCGATGCAGGTCGTCGACTCGCCCGTCATCCCGGACACGCTCCCCGAGGAGCTGCTCGCCGAGTTCGAGTCGGAGTTCGGCGGCGGCTCGGAGCTGGCCTCGCGCTGATCGCCGGGATGCGACTGCGCGAGTTCCGACGCGCGGTGGCCGACGAGTTCGGCGACCGCGCGCCCTCGCTGCTCGCCGATCTCGTCCTCGGGGCGATCGGCGACCGGACGCCCGAGGAGGCGCTGCGCGCCGGCGTGCCGGCGGACACGGTGTGGGCGGCGCTCTGCGCCGCGACCGACGTGCCGCCGAGCCGTCGGCACGGGGTCGGGCTCGCCGCGCCGCGGGAATGAGGGCGCTTGCGCCGCGGGCGCCTGCGCCGCGGGCGCCGACGCGCGGGCGCGACACGCCGCCGCGAAATGTGTCGAATACAGCTTCGAATCCTGTTACCGTCTGTTCTTGACAGCAGTCGAACATCGGTACTTCTCCACAATCGCACGTCATTCCCGACGGATGTCGGGGGTCGGGCGTACCGTGGCCGCAGTACCACCAGCCTTGCCGGGAGTTCGTGGACTCAGCCGGCGCCTATGGGCAGCAGACCGGGCATCCGCCCCGATACCGACAGGAGACATGGCCATGGCCACAGCAGCGGACCGCGAGAAGTCGCTGGAAAACGCACTCGCACAGATCGACCGACAGTTCGGCAAGGGCTCGGTCATGCGCCTCGGGAGCGACGAGCGCGCACCCGTCGAGGTCATCCCGACGGGATCGGTCGCCCTCGACGTCGCGCTCGGCGTCGGCGGTCTCCCGCGCGGGCGCATCGTCGAGATCTACGGCCCGGAGTCCTCCGGTAAGACGACGCTGACGTTGCACGCGATCGCCAATGTGCAGCGCGCCGGCGGCATCGCGGCGTTCATCGACGCGGAGCACGCGCTCGACCCCGAGTACGCGCAGAAGCTCGGTGTCGACATCGACGCGCTCCTCGTCTCGCAGCCCGACACGGGCGAGCAGGCGCTCGAGATCGCGGACATGCTCGTGCGCTCGGGTGCGATCGACCTCATCATCATCGACTCCGTCGCGGCACTCGTGCCGAAGGCGGAGATCGAGGGCGAGATGGGCGACACGCACGTCGGCCTCCAGGCACGACTCATGTCGCAGGCGCTGCGCAAGCTCACCGGCGGTCTCAACTCGACGAACACGACGATGATCTTCATCAACCAGCTCCGCGAGAAGATCGGCGTGTTCTTCGGCTCGCCCGAGACGACCGCGGGCGGCAAGGCGCTCAAGTTCTACGCCTCGGTGCGCTTGGACATCCGCCGCATCGAGACGCTCAAGGACGGCACCGATGCGGTGGGCAACCGCACGCGGGTCAAGGTCGTGAAAAACAAGATGGCGCCGCCCTTCAAGCAGGCGGAGTTCGACATCCTCTTCGGCTCCGGCATCTCGCGCGAGGGGTCGCTGCTCGACTTCGGCGTCGAGCACGAGATCGTCAAGAAGTCGGGTGCCTGGTACACCTACGACGGCGACCAGCTCGGTCAGGGCAAGGAGAACTCCCGAAACTTCCTCATCGAGCACCCCGAGGTCGCGGCGGAGATCGAGCAGAAGATCTTCGCAAAGCTCGGCATCGGTGCCGCGGGCAAGGCGGCGCAGGCCGCGGCGGGCAACGTCGACTCGATCGAGGAGCGGCTCGCCGCGAAGCGCGCGGTCGGGGAGTAGCTCGCCATGGGCGAACTGATCCCGATGTTCCAGGACGCCGCCCCAGAGACCGAGGCGGGCGCCCCTCGAGCGGATCGCGGCACCTCGGAGGAGGGCTTCAGCTCGATCGAGGACGCCTCGCTCAAGGCGCTTGGTCGGCGCGGCATGTCGCGGCGTGAGCTCGAGCGCGTGCTCGGCACCCAGGGGTACCAGGAGTTCGCGATCGCCGACGAGCTCGAGCGTCTCGAGTCGGTCGGTCTCATCGACGACTACGCGCTCGCGCAGCACCTCGTCGCACACCTCCAGGACCGCAAGGGGCTCGCGGGGGCGGCGATCAAGGCGGAGCTCGTGCGCCGCGTCGTCGCACCCGGCGCGATCGCCTACGCGATGGACCTCATCGACACGGCGGACGAGCTCGCGATGGCACGCGAGCTCGCGGCGAAGCGTGCGAGACAGTACGGCACGCTCGACGCCGTGACGGTCGAGCGACGCCTCACCGCGTTCCTGCTGCGTCGCGGATTCAGCTCGACGACGGTCCGCGCGGCGATCGCCTCCGTGCGCTCGGCTTGAGCTCGCGCGCGCGCCGTACAATTGCGGCATGACTCTGGTGGCGCCGCGCACGTATGAGGTGCGCACCTTCGGCTGCCAGATGAACGTGCACGATTCCGAGCGACTCGGCGGCGCACTCGAGGCGGCGGGATACCGCCGGGGCGCGAGCGGCGACGCGGACATCGTCGTCATCAACACGTGCGCCGTGCGAGAGAACGCGGACAACAAGCTCTACGGGACGCTCGGCCACCTCGCGGCGCTCAAGCGGGAGCGCCCCGACATGCAGATCGCGGTCGGCGGCTGCCTCGCCCAGAAGGACAAGCACGTCATCCAGGATCGGGCGCCGTGGGTCGACGTCGTCTTCGGCACGCACAACATGGGCTCGCTGCCGGCCCTCCTGGACCGCGCGCGCCACAATCACGAGGCGCAGCTGGAGATCCTCGAATCGCTCGAGGTCTTCCCGTCGACGCTGCCGACCCGCCGCGAGTCGAGCCACAGCGCGTGGGTCTCGATCTCCGTCGGCTGCAACAACACCTGCACGTTCTGCATCGTGCCGTCGCTGCGCGGCAAGGAGCGCGACCGACGCCCGGGTGACGTCCTCGCCGAGGTCGAGGCGGTCGTCGCCGACGGTGCGATCGAGGTCACGCTCCTCGGGCAGAACGTCAACTCGTACGGCGTCGAGTTCGGCGACCGGCAGGCGTTCTCCAAGCTGCTCCGCGCGACGGGCAGCATCTCGGGGCTCGAGCGCGTGCGTTTCACGAGCCCGCACCCCGCGGCGTTCACCGACGACGTCATCGAGGCGATGGCCGAGACGCCGAACGTCATGCCGCAGCTGCACATGCCCCTCCAGTCCGGTTCGGACCGGGTGCTGAAGGCGATGCGCCGCTCCTACCGTTCGGAGCGCTTCCTCGGCATCCTCGACCGCGTCCGTGCGGCGATCCCCGACGCGGCGATCAGCACCGACATCATCGTCGGGTTCCCCGGCGAGACGGAGGAGGACTTCGCCGAGACGCTGCGCGTCGTCGAGCAGGCGAGATTCGCCTCGGCCTTCACCTTCCAGTACTCGATCCGCCCGGGCACCCCGGCCGCGACGATGCCCGACCAGCTGCCCAAGGCGATCGTGCAGGAGCGCTACGAGCGGCTCACGGCGCTCCAGGAGCGCATCTCGCACGAGGAGAACCTCGCGCTCATCGGCCGTCGGGTCGAGGTGATGGCGACCGAGGGCGAGGGGCGCAAGAACTCGGAGACGCAGCGGATGTCCGGGCGGGCGCGCGACGGCCGACTCGTGCACTTCGGGATCCCAGCGGCCTCGGCGGCCCCGCGTCCCGGCGACGTGGTGACCGTGGCGATCACGGAGGCCGCCCCGCACCACCTCATCGCCGATGCGCGCGCGGGCGAGCCGCTGCAGGTCCGGCCGACGCGGGCGGGGGACGCCTGGGAGCGCGGCGTCCTCGGCGAGCACGCGCACGACCACGCCGATGGTGTCGTCGCCGCCGGTCCCGTCTCGCTCGGGCTCCCGACGCGGCGCTGACGGCATCGGACCGGCGGGTGAGCGCAGTGGCACCGGCTGACCCCGCGCGCCTCATCGTCATCGGCGGCGCGACCGGCACCGGCAAGTCCGCGCTCGCGCTCGACGTCGCCGAAGCGCTCCGCGACACCCGCGCGCGCCCGGCCGAGATCGTCAACGCGGACGCGATGCAGCTCTACCGCGACATGGACGTGGGGACCGCGAAGCTGCGCGTCGACGAGCGCCGCGGGATCCCGCATCATCTCCTCGACGTGCTGGACCCGGCCGAGGAGGCATCCGTCGCCGCCTACCAGCCGGTCGCCCGCGCCGCGATCGAGGCGATTCAATCCCGCGGTGCCACGCCGATCCTCGTCGGCGGCTCCGGCCTCTACATCTCGAGCGTCATCCACGACTTCGCGTTCCCGCCGCGCGACGAGGCGCTGCGCGCGGAGCTCGAGGAGGAGCTCGCGCGTCTCGGCCCGCTGGCGCTCCACGCGCGACTCGTGGAGCTCGATCCGCTGGCGGGCGCGGGGGTGGATCCCGCGAATGGGCGCCGCGTCGTCCGGGCGCTCGAGGTCGTCACGATCGCGGGCAGCTTCACCCCGGGTCTCCCGGAGGGCCGGGCGCCTTGGCAGGAGGCCGTCGTCGTCGACCTTGTGCTCGAGCGCGGACTGCTCGTCGCGCGGTTGGATGCCCGTGTCGAGCAGATGTGGCGCGACGGCATCGTCGAGGAGGCGAGCGCGCTGCGCGACCGCCTGGGCGTGACGGCGAGCCGCGCGATCGGCTACGCGCAGGCGCTCGCGCAGCTGGCCGGCACGATGAGCACCGAGGAGGCGATCGCCGAGACGCAGCGACTGACACGGCGCTATGCGCGTCGACAGGTGAGCTGGTTCCGGCGATACGCCGAAGCGCTCCGCGTCGAGGCCGACGATCCCCGCCGCGTCGACCGGGTGCTCGCGGCCGCCTCGATGGGGGAGGATTGAGGGATGGCGCGCATCGGGTTCACGAAGGGGCATGGGACGGGCAACGACTTCGTCGTCATCCCCGACCCCGACGGCGTGCTCGAGCTCGCGCCGGACCGCGTCGCGGCGATCTGCGACCGCCACTTCGGAGTCGGTGCCGACGGCGTGCTGCGCGTCGTCCGCTCGGCCGCCCTCGATGAGCCGATCGCCCAGGCGGCCGCGGAATATGCCGAATGGTTCATGGACTATCGGAACGCCGACGGCTCGGTCGCCGAGATGTGCGGCAACGGCATCCGGGTCTTCGCCCGATACCTGCTGCAGCATGGACTGGCAGAACTCGATGACGCCGGCATTCTCCGCATCGGCACTCGGGCCGGCGTCAAGGACGTCGTCGAGTCGGAGGACGGCTACGCCGCCGACCTCGGGGTCTGGCGATTGAGCGGCGACGAACCGCTGGTGCACGCCAAGCAGCTCGACGTCGCCCGCCCGGGCCTCGGCATCGACGTCGGCAACCCGCACGTCGTCGTCGCGCTCGCCGAGCCCGCCGAGCTCGCGTCGATCGACCTCGCGACGGCGCCCGTCCTCGAGCCGACGCCGCCGGCGGGCGCGAACATCGAGTTCGTCGTGCCCGAGGAGCCGCTCGTCGTCGACGAAGTGGGGCGCATCCGGATGCGTGTCCACGAGCGGGGCTCGGGGGAGACGCTCTCCTGCGGCACGGGGGTCGTCGCCGCGGCGCTCGCGATCCGCTACTACGCGGGCGACGGTGCGCCCGACGAGTGGCGCGTCGACGTCCCCGGTGGACGCCTCGGCGTCCACGTGGAGCTGCGCGAGGACGGCGAGCATGCGTGGCTCAGCGGTCCCGCCGAGTTTTCGTTCTCGGGCGAGCTGGAGCTCTAGGCCCGGCGACGGGTGCGCAGCACCCGATACCCGCGGGCGCTGTCGGCCCGCACGGTCGCGTGGCCGGGGAACTCGGCATCGAGCCAGCGCTGCAGCGAGTCGGCGCCGAGGTTCTTCTGCACGACGAGCCACGCGTCGGAGCCGCCCTGGAGTCTCGGCAGCCAGGCGCGAAGCATCCCGTGCAGCTGCGCCTTGCCGACGCGAATCGGCGGATTGGACCAGATCGCGGAGAACTCGAGCTCGTCGGGAACATCGCCCGGCATGACCGCGTTGACATTGATCAGGCCGAGGGCGTCGGCGTTTCGCCGGGTGAGCTCGAGCGAGCGTTCGTTGACGTCGACGGCCCAGACGGTCGCGCGCGGCGACTCGAGCGCGAGGGCGAGGGCGACCGGGCCCCAGCCGCAGCCGAGGTCGAGGAGCTGTCCGCCGGGCGGCGGCGCGGGGACGGTGTCGAGCAGGACGCTCGTGCCGGCGTCGAGTCGGTCCGGGCTGAAGACGCCGCCGGCGGTCGAGACGTCGACCTCGCGGCCGCGGAGCGCGACGCGGATCGTCTTGGGCCGCAGGTCGCTGCCGGGCTGGGCGGTGAAATAGTGCTCCCCCGACATAGGGACAGAATGTATCGGACTCCAGGAGATCAAGGATTCAAGTGATGGATGAGGCTGAAGAGCGCGGCGCCGCCGACGACGCGGTCGACCGCGTGCTCGCGCGCGAGGCGAGCCGCGCCCCGGTGACCCGTTTCGGCCCGGCGCTCGCCCTCCAGGAGGCGGACGACTACGTCGGCTCGCGCGACGGCGACCAGTTCGAGCGCGAGGAGCGCGAGGCGCTGCGCCGCGTCTCGGGGCTGTCTACGGAGCTCGAGGACGTCACCGAGGTCGAGTACCGGCAGGTGCGGCTCGAACGGGTCGTGCTCATCGGGGTCTACGCGGGCCGCGGGGCGCACGACACCGCCGACGCCGAGAACTCGATGCGGGAGCTCGCCGCGCTCGCGGAGACCGCGGGTGCCGTCGTGCTCGACGGGCTGCTGCAGCGCCGCTCCCACCCCGACGCCTCGACATACCTCGGCAAGGGCAAGGCGCAGGAGCTCAAGGAGGTCGTGGCGAGCCTCGGCGCGGACACCGTCATCGCGGACACCGAGCTCGCGCCGAGCCAGCGCCGCGCGCTGGAGGACATCGTCAAGGTCAAGGTGATCGACCGCACGGCGGTCATCCTCGACATCTTCAGCCAGCACGCGAAGAGCCGCGAGGGCAAGGCGCAGGTCGAGCTCGCGCAGCTCGAGTACCTGCTCCCGCGCCTGCGCGGCTGGGGCGAGTCGATGTCGCGCCAGGCGGGCGGGCAGGTCGGCTCGGGCGGTGCAGGGATGGGCTCACGCGGACCGGGCGAGACGAAGATCGAACTCGATCGTCGGCGCATCCACACGCGGATGGCGAAGCTGCGACGCCAGATCAGGGGATTCGAGCCGGCGAGAAAGGCGAAGCGCGCCAACCGGGACCGCAACGCGGTGCCGTCGGTCGCGATCGCGGGGTACACGAACGCGGGCAAGTCCTCGCTCCTCAACCGCATCACGAGCGCCGGCGTGCTCGTCGAGAACGCGCTGTTCGCGACGCTCGACCCGACGGTGCGGCGCGCGCGCACGCCCGACGGGCGCGAGTTCACGCTCGCCGACACGGTCGGCTTCGTGCGCCAGCTCCCGCACCAGCTCGTCGAGGCGTTCCGCTCGACGCTCGAGGAGGTCGGTGACTCGGACGTCATCGTCCACGTCGTCGACGCCTCGCACCCGGACCCGGGTGCGCAGCTCGCGACCGTCCGCGACGTGATCGGCGAGGTCGGGGCGCGCGACATCCCCGAGATCATCGCGTTCAACAAGTCGGACCTCGTCGACGACGACACGCGTCTCGTGCTGCGCGGGCTCGCACCCGACGCCGTCTTCGTCTCGGCGAGGACCGGGGACGGCGTGGACGCGCTGCTCGAGCGGATCCAGGAGGCGCTGCCGCGCCCCGCGATCCTGCTGCGCCTCCTGGTGCCGTACGACCGCGGCGAGGTGCTCTCGCGCCTGCACGTGCGCGGGAGCGTCGTCACGACGGACTACCGCGAGGACGGCACCCTCGTGACGGCCCGGATCGACGAACGCGATGCGGCGGCGCTCGCGGAGTTCGTGTTCGAGGGCTGATCCCCACCTCGCGCCCAGGCTGCTCATAGCGGCGACTGTCAGCATGGATCCCATGCAGCTGGCCTCCCGCGTCACCGGAGCGGGACCGCTGACCGCGGTGCTCGTGCACGGCATCATGTCCGACTCGCGTTCCTGGGACCAGGTCGCGGAGGACCTCGTCTCGCACGGTTTCCGCGTCATCGCGGTCGACCTCGCCGGCCACGGCGAGAGCCCGCGCGCGCGTCGCTACTCGCCGGCGGCGTGGGCGCAGGACGTGGTCGAGACGATCGAGCCGCTCCTGTCGGGCGCGCCCGATCTCGTCATGGGACACTCGCTAGGGGGACTCGTCGCGAGCATCGTCGCGGAGCGCATCGCGCCGCGGGCCGTCATCTACGTCGACCCCGCGTTCGACTTCCCGCGGGGGATCCGCGGCGCGCTCTTCAAGCTGTCGTTCGCGCTCATGCCGCCGTTGCAGCGCCGGGATCTTCGCCGACTCAACCCCAAGTGGAGCGCCCGGGACGTCGAGACGGAGTTCTCCGCGCAGCAGCGCTGGCACCGTCGCACGATGCTCGGCCTCGTGGACTCCAAGCTCTTCGTCCCGCCGACCCGCTCGGAGGTGCCGAGTCTCGTCGTGCTCGCGGAGCGCAGCCTGCTCGTGACCCGCGACGCGGCGTTCCGGATGCTCCGCGCCGGCATGCGCGTCGTCAAGGTCCCGGGTGCGGGCCACACGGTGTGGCGCGACCAGCCCGAGCGCTTCGCCGCGATCGTGGGCCGCTGGCTCGCGAGCCGCCTCCCGGCGCCCGCCGCGAGCGCCTGAGGTCGAGGCCCGGTCACTGCGGGAAGGCGCAGGCCTCGGCGATGTACGCGTAGATCGAGCTGCGCGTCGCGTCGGAGGCGGCGATGCGCACGCTCCCCGCGGTCCCGTCGGCGGCTCGCGCGCGGACGATGAAGATCGTGCCCTGCTTGTCTTCCGCGACGGCGTGCGGGTCGCAGCGCGCCGGCAGGATCGGGATCTCGAAGCTCCCGGGTGCGTCGGCGCCGGAGATCTCGAGCCCGATCGGGCGCTTGTCGGTCGCGGTGCCGTCCGGTGCCGCGAGCGCGAGCAGGACTGTGTCCTCGACGGCCTCGATCCTGATCGAGCCGGCCGCGCCGGTCGGGGAGAACGCGATGGAGAGGTCCGCGCGAAGCGTTCCGTCGCGCCCGCTGATTCGTACGGGCGCGTCGATGCGCAGTACCGCGACGTCGGCGATCGCGGCGGCGAAGCACTCTTCCGCGCGCATCGCGGGCAGCCGGTCGAAGCGGTCGACGGCGGGTACCTCGGCGCTGCCACCGCGGCCGTCTGCGGCCTGGTACGTGATGCGCACGGTCGCGACGGGCGCGGGGTCCTCGCAGGCGGGCGCCGCGAGGGAGGCGGGCAGGTCGATCGCGGTACCGGCTCGCACGAGGGCGCCGCCCGGGCGCGCGGTCCATATCGCGGGTGCGGCGAACTGCGGCGAGTCGAGTTCCGCGGCGGTGATCGTGAGGTCGTGCGCGCTCGCGTTGGCGACCGAGATCTGCAGTCGCCTCGCCGCCGGGTCGGTGCGCGTCTGGTAGACGTCGACCGTCACGCCGGCGGGGAGCGCGCCAGACCGCGCAGCGCCGGACGAGGTGCAGCCGACGGCGAGCACCGCGGTCGCCGCGAGGAGCACCACGGCGAGCACGCGGTCCAGGACGCGAGGCATGGCGCGATGCTAGTCGCGCGGCACCGGCGCGTGGACGAAGCCGGGGCTAGACGGAGCGCAGGACGGCGACGACCTTGCCGAGCACCTCGGCGTCATCCCCGAGGATGGGCTCGAACGCGGAGTTGCGGGGGAGCAGCCAGGTATGGCCGTCGCGCTGGCGGAACACCTTGACGGTCGCCTCGCCGTCGAGCATCGCCGCGACGATCTCGCCGTTCTCCGCGTCGCGCTGCTGGCGCACGACGACGAAGTCGCCGTCGCAGATCGCCGCGTCGATCATCGACTCCCCGACGACCTTGAGCATGAACAGGTCGCCCTTGCCGACGAGCTGCCGCGGGAGCGGGACGACCTCCTCGACCATCTGGTCGGCCGTGATCGGGATGCCGGCCGCGATGCGGCCGACGAGTGGCACCATCGCGGCATCGCCGACCGCGGGGGCCACGTCGGCCTCGGCGCTCGACGGCAGGTCGATGAGGACCTCCATCGCGCGCGGCCGGTTCGGGTCCCGACGCAGATACCCGGAGAGCTCGAGCTGGTCGAGCTGGTAGGAGACGCTCGAGAGGGAGGCGAGCCCGACAGCGTCGCCGATCTCGCGCATGCTCGGCGGGTAGCCGCGCGTGGAGACCGAGCGCTGGACGTACTCGAGGATCGCCTGCTGCTTGCCGCTCAGGGTGGTGCGGCGGCGGGTCTCGTCCTGCATGGGCTGGCCTCCAATGTCGGTGGTTCGTTCGAAAGTGTATTCCGTGAGCAGGCCCCAGACAAACATTCATTCGAACGTGTCGCACCCGATGTCGGTGGTCAATTCGAAGATGGGCTTGCGATTCGAACGAATCGAACATATCTTCGGAACAGAGCTTCGCATCCGGACCTCCAGGGCCTCCCGGCCGAGATCCCGGAGGTCCGGGTGCGATACCACTCAGCAGGAGGCAATCATGAGCGCGATCACCATCTCCCCGTCGCCGTCGTCCTTCGCGGCGCCCCGCCCCGCGCGCTCGCCGCGATCGAGGCTGCGCCTGACGCCGCGTGGTCGCGCGGTCCTCCTCTTCCTGATCGGGATGCCGATCGCCCTGTGGCTGCTCGTGGCGCAGCTCAACGGCGGGGCCGCGACGGGCTCGCTCGAGGGCGGCTCCGTGCAGATCGTCATGGTCGAGCCGGGTGAGTCGCTCTGGTCGATCGCCGAGCGGGTGGCGCCCGGTTCAGACCCGCGCGACGTGATCGACGCGATCGTCGCGTTCAACCACCTCGGTTCGGCCGACGTCATGGCGGGCCAGCAGCTCGGCGTCCCCGCGCCCTACGGCCGGTAGCGCGTCGGCGCGGCGAGGACAACGCTCGTACGCTGGACCGGTGACCGAGCTCTCCGACCTGCCGATCCGCGACGACCTCAAGGGCCACTCGCCCTACGGTGCGCCGCAGATCCACGTCCCGATCCAGCTCAACGTCAACGAGAACACGCACGGCATCCCCGCCGAGGTCGCGGAGCAGATCCTCGCGAGCCTCGCGACCGCGGTCGCCGGTTCGAATCGCTACCCCGACCGCGAGTTCGACGAGCTCCGCGGCGAACTCGCCCGCTACCTCGGCCACGGACTGACCCCGGAGCAGCTCTGGGCCGCGAACGGCTCGAATGAGATCATCCAGCAGTTCCTGCAGGCGTTCGGCGGCCCGGGGCGCAGCGTGCTCGCGTTCCCCCCGACCTATTCGATGCACTCGCTGCTCGTCCAGGCCAATTACTCGCGCTGGGTGCCCGCCGAGCGCGGCGCCGACTGGTCGATCACGCCGGAGCTCGCGGTCGCGGCGCTCGAGCGGGAGCAGCCGGACATCGTGTTCCTCTGCAAGCCGAACAACCCGACCGGCACGGGCCTCGACCTCGACGTCATCGAGGCGGTCTACACCGCGCACCCCGGGATGCTGCTCGTCGACGAGGCGTACGCCGAGTTCGAGTCCGGCCCGAGCGCGCTGAGCCTGCTCCGCGGCCGTCCGCGGCTCGTGGTCAGCCGGACGATGAGCAAGGCGTTCGCCTTCGCGGGCGTGCGCCTCGGCTATCTCGCCGCCGACCCCGCCGTCGTCGATGCCTTCCGGCTCGTGCGCCTCCCGTACCACCTGTCGGCACTCACGCAGGCGGCGGCGGTCGCGGCCCTGCGGGCGGCGCCCGCGATGCTCGCGCAGGTCGACGCGATCAAGGTCGAGCGCGACCGGATGGTCCGCGAGCTCGCCGCCCTCGGCTACCGGCCGTGGCCGAGCGAGGCGAACTTCGTGCTGTTCGGGGGCGTGGAGGACCCGCGCGCGACCTTCCAGGCGCTCCTCGGCGCGGGGATCATCGTGCGCGACGTCGGCATCCCGCACACGCTGCGCGTGACCGCGGGCACGCCGGCCGAGACCGACGCCTTCCTGAGCGCGCTCGCGGGCCTGCGATAGCGGCGATCGCTAGACTCGGACGGTGACCACGCCTGTTGCCGCGCCCCGGACGGCCTCGATCGTTCGCGAGACCTCCGAGTCGAGCGTGCGCCTCGAGCTCGACCTCGACGGGACCGGCGCCTCGTCGATCTCGACCTCGGTGCCGTTCTTCGATCACATGCTCACCGCGTTCTCCAAGCACTCGCTCGTCGACCTCACGGTGGTCGCGACGGGAGACACCGAGATCGACGCGCATCACACGGTCGAAGACACCGCGATCGTGCTCGGCCAGGCGATCCGCCAGGCGCTCGGCGACAAGCGCGGCATCGGCCGCTACGGCGACGCGACCGTGCCGCTCGACGAGGCGCTCGCCCGCGCCGTGGTCGACGTCTCGGGCCGGCCCTACCTCGTCCACGACGGCGAGCCGGCGGGCTTCGAGCACCACCTCATCGGCGGGCACTTCACGGGGTCGCTCGTGCGCCACGTGTTCGAGGCGATCGCGCTCAACGCGGGCCTCACGATCCATGTCACCGTCCTCGGCGGCCGCGACCCGCACCACATCGCCGAGGCGGAGTTCAAGGCGTTCGCGCGAGCGTTCCGCCGCGCCGTCGAGCCGGATGCGCGCGTCAGCGGCATCCCTTCGACGAAGGGTGCGCTCTAGCGATGCCGCGCGCGGAGCGCGAGTGATGGGCGGGCGCAGGCGCGTCGTCGTGCTCGACTACGGCAGCGGCAACATCCACTCCGCGGCCAAGGCCCTCGAGGCGGCGGGCGCGGACGTCGAGATCACGGCCGACCGCGCGGCGGCGCAGGAGGCCGAGGGCCTCGTCGTGCCGGGCGTCGGCGCGTTCGCGGCGGTCATGGCACAGCTGGAGGCGGTGCGCGGCGCGGAAGTCGTGGATCGCCGGCTCGCCGGCGGGCGCCCCGTGCTCGGGATCTGCGTCGGCATGCAGGTGCTCTTCGAGCGCGGCATCGAGCGCGGGGTCGACGTCGAAGGGCTCGGCGAGTGGCCTGGCACGGTCCGCGAGCTCGAGGCGCGCGTGCTCCCGCACATCGGCTGGAACACCGTCAACGCGCCGGAGGGCTCGGTCCTCTTCGACGGGATCGCCGACGAGCGCTTCTACTTCGTCCACTCCTATGCCGCGACCGAGTGGAGCCTCGACCCGATCGGCGCCTTCGCGCACCCGTTCGTGACCTGGGCCCAGTACGGTGAGCCGTTCATCGCGGCCGTCGAGAACGGCCCGCTGTCGGCGACGCAGTTCCACCCGGAGAAGTCGGGCGACGCGGGGATCCGCCTGCTGCGCAACTGGGTCGGCACCCTCTGAGCCCCCGGGCGACGGCCCGGACAGAACGCCGTGCACCGGCCGGGTAGGCTCGATCCCCGATATGAGCGAGAACACCCGGCCCCTCATCCTGCTGCCCGCCGTCGACGTCGCCGACGGCAAGGCGGTCCGCCTCGTCCAGGGGGAGGCCGGCTCGGAGACGAGCTACGGCGAGCCCGCGGCGGCGACCGCGGACTGGGTCGCGCAGGGTGCCGAGTGGATCCACCTCGTCGACCTCGACGCCGCGTTCGGCCGGGGCGACAACCGCGCGCTCATCCGCGAGGTCATCGACGGCATCCCCGCGCACGTCAACGTCGAGCTGTCGGGCGGCATTCGCGACGACGCGAGCCTCGACGCGGCGCTCGCGACCGGCGTGCGCCGGGTGAACCTCGGCACCGCCGCGCTGGAGGACCCCGAGTGGACGGCCCGCGCGATCGCGGCGCACGGCGACCGCATCGCGGTGGGCCTGGACGTGCGCGGCACGACGCTCGCGGCCCGCGGCTGGACGAAGGACGGCGGCGACCTCTGGGAGGTGCTCGCGCGCCTCGAGGACGCCGGGTGTCCCCGCTACGTCGTGACGGATGTGACGAAGGACGGCACGCTGCGCGGACCGAACGTCGAGCTGCTCGCACAGGTCGCGGCGCGCACCGATAAGCCGGTCATCGCCTCGGGCGGGGTGTCGAGCCTCGCGGACCTCGCGGCCCTGCGCGGCCTCGTCGCGGAGGGTGTCGAGGGCGCGATCGTCGGCAAGGCGCTCTACGCCGGCGCCTTCACGCTCGTTCAGGCCCTCGAGGTCGCGGGCGGCTGAGCCGTGCACGACCACGACCCGGCGGTGGACGGCCATCGCTACGGCTCGACGGACGCCCACGACTCGGCGGGCCGGCCCTGGTCGGGGCGCAGCTTCCAGCCGAATCCGAACGCCGCCGACGACGGCGCCGCGGATCCCGCGCTGCTCGCCGCGCTCAGGGCGTTCCACGCCGGCCAGGCGCCGCGCGCACGGGTCGTCGACGCGCTGCGCGACGCGCGGCTGCTCGTGCCGCTCCTCGCGGAGGCGGGGGAGATCGGGTTCACGGAGGACGGGCGGCGCGTCGACAAGACGCAGGAGCTCTCGCTCGTGACCGTCCAGGGTCCGAACGGTCAGCCGGTGCTGCCCGCGTTCACGAGCGTCGACACGATGCGGGCCTGGAACGCGACGGCCAGGCCGATCCCCGCCGAGGCGCGGCTCGTCGCGCTCGCGGCGGGCTCGGACGACAGCGGCGTCGTGATCGACCCGATGTCGCCCACCGAGTTCGCGCTGCGCCGGCCGATGCTCGCGGCGCTCGCGACGGCGGAGCCTTGGGTCGAGCCGTGGGACGTCGATGCGCTCTGGGACGCCTACCAGGCGTTCATGGAGGGCGAGCCCGACATCCTCGCGATCGACATCGGTCCGGTCCGCGAGGGCAGCACGTTCCTCGACCCCGAGGTCGCGATCGTGCTGACCGTCTCGCACGCGTTGCCGGAGGGCGCGGCGGCGGCCCTCATCGATCGCGCCGACGTCGTGTGGCGCGGTGTGGAGGCCGGGTTCGACGGCCCGGCGGCGGCAGCGGTCGCGGTGCTGCGCGCCTGAATCGACCGGCTCAGATGACCGAGCCGGTCCACTTCTCGCCCGCGCCCTTGCCGGGCGGGTCGGGGATGGGGGAGGCCTCGCGGAACGCGAGTTGCAGGGATCGCAGGCCGTCGCGGATCGGGCGGGCGTGGATGTCGGCGATCTCGGGCGCGGCGGCGGTCACGAGGCCGGCGAGCGCGTTGATGAGCTTGCGCGCCTCGTCGAGATCGAGTTCTGCCGCAGCATCCTCGTCCTCGCCGAGGCCGAGCTTGACGGCCGCGGCCGACATGAGGTGGACGCAGACGGTCATGATGAGCTCGACGGCGGGCACGGCGCCGATGTCGCGCGCCGCGTCCTCGACGAGCGTCTCCTCGTCGTAGGCGGTGTGGTCGTGGGCGGTCCGGAACTCGGTCTCGTCGCTCATCATGCTCTCTGCTAAGCTTGTTCGGTCGATCGGGCACCTGCCCGGACGATACGGAAGTGGAGAACTCTCCCACCCGTGGCCGTCATCAAGGCTAACGGGTAGTTGCACTCCGCCAGGCCGGACCGGTTCGCAGAGCCGACACCCCGGACGGGCAGCTGTGAAGGGTGCGAGCGGCAGTGCCGGTGCGACGTCTCGTCGGCACGGGACCAAGCCGCGGGAATCGCAGCGCTCCGCGACCGTCGAACGGTTGTCAATCCGAAGGAGCCCCGCATCAGCGATCCGCGCACCAATGACCGCATCCGCGTCCCCGAGGTCCGACTCGTGGGCCCCGCGGGCGAGCAGGTCGGCGTCGTCCCCATCGAGGTCGCGCTGCGTCTCGCCCGGGAAGCGGACCTGGACCTCGTCGAGGTCGCGCCGAACTCGAAGCCTCCCGTCGTCAAGATCATGGACTACGGGAAGTTCAAGTACGAGGAGGCGCGAAAGGCGAAGGAGGCCCGGCGCAACCAGGCGAACACGATCCTCAAGGAGGTTCGGTTCCGCCTCAAGATCGACAAGCACGACTACGAGACCAAGCGCAAGCACGCGGTCGACTTCCTGAAGGACGGGGACAAGGTCAAGGCCATGATCCTGTTCCGCGGTCGCGAGCAGTCGCGGCCCGAGGCCGGGGTGCGACTGCTGCAGCGCTTCGCGGAGGAGGTCGCCGAGTTCGGCTCGGTGGAGTCCACCCCGATGATCGATGGCCGCAACATGGTCATGATCATCGGCCCGCACAAGAACAAGGCGACGGTGAAGGCGGAGCAGCTCGCGGCGAAGGCCACGGACCGCGGGCCCGCGCCCACCACGACAGACCACGAAGAGACTGCAGAGTAGAGGGAAGAAGCAATGCCGAAGCAGAAGACGCACTCTGGTGCGAAGAAGCGTTTCAAGGTGACGGGCACCGGCAAGATCATGAAGCAGCAGGCCGGGATGCGCCACAACCTCGAGGTCAAGAGCTCGAAGGTCAAGCGCCGCCTGAACCAGGACGAGGTCCTGGCCCCGGCCGACGCCAAGGTCATCAAGCGCCTGCTCGGCAAGTGACCCGACGAGACGTTACGACGCGAGAGAAGAGATAACTCATGGCACGTGTGAAGAGGGCGGTCAACGCCCACAAGAAGCGCCGGACGATCCTCGAGCGCGCCGCGGGCTACCGCGGCCAGCGCTCGCGCCTCTACCGCAAGGCGAAGGAGCAGGTCACCCACTCGCTCGTCTACGCGTACCGCGACCGCCGCGCGAAGAAGGGCGAGTTCCGCTCGCTGTGGATCCAGCGCATCAACGCGGCCGCGCGCGCGGAGGGCCTGACCTACAACCGCTTCATCCAGGGTCTCGGCCTCGCCGGGATCGAGGTCGACCGCCGCATCCTCGCGGAGCTCGCGGTCAACGACGCGGCGACGTTCTCGACGCTCGTCGCGGCGGCGAAGGCGGCCCTGCCGGCCGACGTGAACGCCCCGCGCGCCTAGCGTGTGAGCAATAGCATCAGCCTGAGCGGCGCCCGTGTGATCATCACGGGCGCCGCTTCGGGCATCGGGCGCCGGATGGCGGACTTCGCGCGAGCCCGCGGCGCCGAGGTCGTCGGCTGGGACCTGCGCGGCTCGGACATCGACGTCGACGTGACGGACTCGGCGGCGGTCGACGCGGCCGCGGCCGCGTCGGGGCCCGTCGACGTCCTCATCAACAACGCGGGTGTCGTCTCCGGCCAGCGACTCCTGGAGTCGTCGGAGGCGCAGATCCGCCGGACCTTCGAGGTCAACGTGCTCGCGCACTTCTGGACCTCGCGCGCCGTGCTCCCGGGCATGATCGAGCGCGGCCGCGGCAAGATCGTCACGATCGCCTCGGCGGCCGCGCTGCTCGGCGTCGCGCGCCAGACCGACTATGCGGCGTCCAAGTGGGCCGCGTTCGGGTTCGCGGAGTCGTTGCGCGCGGAGCTGCGCAAGGACGGCTCGCCGATCAGCACACTCGTCGTGGCGCCCTACTTCATCGATACCGGCATGTTCGCGGGCGTGCGGACGAGGTTCCCGCTGCTGCTGCCGATCCTCCAGGAGCGCGACGTCGCGCGCCGCGTGCTCGACGCGATCGAGTCGGGGCGCCAGCAGCTCATTCTGCCGCCGTTCGCCCGCCTGACGCCGCTGCTGCGCGTGCTGCCGCCCATCGCGTTCGACGCCGTCACCGACTTCCTCGGCATCAACCAGACCATGGACGAGTTCACCGGCCGTTCACCGAGGCAGTCCTAGGCTGTCCGCGTGATCGACAATCCCCGCAGTCCGCGGGTCCGCGCGGTCGCGAAGCTCGCCAAACGGGAGGCCCGGCGCGAGAGCGGCCGGTTCCTCCTGGAGGGCCCGCAGGCGGTCGGCGAGGCGCTCGTGTTCCGTCCAGAGCTCGTCGAGACCGTCTACGCGACGTCGCCGGCGGCAGAACGCCATGACGAGCTCGTGCGCCGCGCGCGAGCGAGCGGGGTCGAGATCCAGACGGTGACGGAGAAGGTGCTCGAGGCGATGGCCGACACGGTCACGCCGCAGGGCGTCGTCGCGGTCGCCCGCCAGTCCCCGTCGTCGCTCGCCGACGTCGTCGCCGCGGCGCCGCGTCTCGTCGCGGTGCTCGAGGAGATCCGCGACCCGGGCAACGCGGGCACGATCCTGCGCGCCGCCGACGCGGCGGGTGCCGACGCCGTGATCTTCTCGGGCCACACGGTCGACCCGTATCACCCGAAGGTGGTACGCGCGACGACCGGCTCGCTGTTCCACGTCCCGCACGTCGTCGGAACCTCGCTCGATGAGGTCGCCGTGGCGCTGCGCGCGGCCGGTCTCCAGGTGCTCGCCGCCGACGTCGGGGGCGACGACCTGCTCGCCGCGCGAGCCGACCTCGCGCGTCCGACCGCGTGGGTCTTCGGCAACGAGGCCCGGGGCCTCGACGCCGAGCGCCTCGCCCTCGTGGATCGCTCGCTGCGACTGCCGATCTACGGCCGGGCGGAATCGCTCAACCTCGCGACGGCGGCGAGCGTGTGCCTCTACGAGTCGGCGTTCGCCCAGCGCGCCTGACGCTCAGGCCGCCGTCGGGGCGCACCGATCCTCGTCGACGATGTCGACGGTGAGCAGCACGGTCCCCGGGTCCTCCTGGCGCAGTTCGACGCGCGCGCCACGGCGGCGCAGGTCGCTGACCCCGACGCCGTCGCTCGCGCGCGCACCCAGCCGACCGGGGTTGCGCGCGAGCATCCGCACACCCTCCGGGATGCGCTCGAGCCGCAGGTCCGCGGTCGGCGCGGCGGCGTGCCGCGAGGCGTTCGTCAGCGCCTCCGTGTTCGCGTCGAGGAACAGCTCGGTCGCGGCCGGGCGGCTCGCGAGCCAGCGCCAGCAGTCCGGGTCGGCCGCCTCCGAGGTCACGTCCATGACCCGCGACCAGGCGACGATCGCCGCGTTCGCCGCATCGCGCACCTCCTGGGCGCTGCGCTCGACCGCCCGGTCGGCGGCGGGCTCGTGCAGCGCCGCGTCGACGTTCGCGACGAGCTCGTCGATCGCGTTCGGCCCGGCGATCCCCATCCGCAGTTGCAGGGATGTCGCGAGGATGTCGCCCTGGATCTGGTTGTGGAGGATCCGCGCGACGTCGTTGGCGGTCCGCTCGTATCGCTCGCGGCTCTCCGACGCCGACGCCTCGGCGAAGTCGAGCGCGCGGGTCAGGGTGCGTTGTGTCCCGCGCGCGTCCGCGCCGAGGCTCGTCGCGAGGCCGGCGAGGACCGCGATCGTCGCGTAGCCGACCGACAGGTAGAGCCAGAACGCCGTCGTGAGGTCGAGGCGCGGCGCCGGCAGCCACAGCCACGAGCGGTCGAGGAACGTCCAGGCGAGCGCGGCGCCGATCGCGAGATAGCCCAGGCCGTAGCCGACGATCGCGACCCAGCGCCGGCGCAGCACGACGAGGGCGAGCAGGAAGTTGAGCGCGATCGCGATGACGCCCGCGGCGAGCAGGCGCAGCGCCCCGCCGGCGGGCCCGTACGCGTCGATGATGGAGGGCGCGGTGACGAACAGGAAGATGACGGTCGGCAGCCAGGCGGGTGCCGGTCGGACCCGCTCGGGGAGCAGCGTCGGGCGGGGCTGCGCGACGCGTTCGATCGCGATCGTCGGCGCGTCGAGCTGGGCGCCAGCGGGCAGTGCCGAGTCGAAGACGTGGTGGCTGAGCGGCCGCACGACCTCGTGCGCGACGAGCCGCAGTCGCTCCGCCTGCTCGGCCGCGTCGAAGGGCTCGACGCGCGCGGACTCGAGGGCGGAGAGCACGGGCGCCGCGACGGCCTGCGTGAACTCGGCGACGACGCGGTCCGTCGCGCGCTCGGCGGCGCGGATGTCGTCGGCGTGCACCTTGAGCACTCGGCGCAGCCGCTCCCGCGTCATCGCGTTGCGATCGGATGCCCGCAGCCACAGGCCGACGACGACGACGGCGCCGCTGAGCAGCAGGTAGTTCATGGCGAATCGCACCCACCAGTCGGTCGTGACCGGCGGCACGCCGAGCAGGGACTGGAGGCTCGTCGTCGCGACGGGGCGCAGCACCGACATCGTCGCGATCGCGGCGGCGATGTAAGCGACCCAGAGCGGGAAGGACCGGATGCGGCGCTCGATCGCGGCGGCGGCGACGAACGCGACGCCGAGCAGCAGGTGGACGACGACGGCGATCGCGAAGCCGAGCCACTGCTGCGTGCTCGTGGCCGCCTCGTCGAAGCCGCCGTACGCGGTCACGAGGAAGGGGGCGAGCAGTCCCCAGGACCAGAGGGAGAACAGGGGGCGCAGCGGTCGATCGCCGGCACGCTCCATGCGCCCAGGCTAGACATCCGGGGCGCCGGTCCGCGACCCCGCGGGTCGCGTCTCGGTAGACTCGATCCTCGTGTCGATGCCCATCTCCGAGGACGCGGTCCAGGCCGCGATCGCCGATGCGCTCGCCGCGATCGCCGCCGCTCGCGATTCCGCGAGTCTGCGCGCGGCGCGCAGCGCGCACGCGGGCGAGTCGAGCCCGATCGCTCGCTTCAGCGCCGCGATCAAGTCGCTCCCGAACGATGAGAAGGCCGCGGCCGGACGGCTCGTGGGGCAGGCCCGCGCGAGTGTGACGGCGGCCCTCGAGGCGCAGGAGTCGATCGTGCTGCGCGCGGAGGAGGACGCTCGGCTCGCGGCCGAGTCGCTCGACGTCACGGCGCTTCCGGATCGCCGGCGCGTCGGCGCGCGGCACCCCCTCAGCATGCTCATGGAGCGCATGGCCGACGTGTTCGTCGGCATGGGCTGGGAGGTCGGCGACGGCCCGGAGCTGGAGAGCGAGTGGTTCAACTTCGACGCGCTCAACATCGACGCCGACCATCCCGCGCGCGGCGAGGCCGACACGTTCTGGATCGACCCGGTCGACCGGCACCTCGTGCTGCGCACCCAGACCTCGCCCGTCCAGATCCGCTCGCTGCTGAGCCGCGAGCTGCCGGTCTACGTCGTGTCGCCCGGTCGCGTCTTCCGCACGGACGACCTCGACGCGACGCACACGCCGGTCTTCCACCAGATGGAGGGCATCGCGATCGATCGCGGCCTGACGATGGCGCACCTGCGCGGGACGCTGGAGCACCTCGCGCGCGCGATGTTCGGCGAGGGCGCTCAGATCCGGCTGCGCGCGAACTTCTTCCCCTTCACCGAGCCGAGCGCCGAGATGGATGTCTGGCATCCCCATGCGAAGGGCGGCGCGCGATGGGTCGAGTGGGGCGGCTGCGGCATGGTCAACCCGAACGTGCTGCGCTCGGCGGGCATCGACCCGGACGAGTACCAGGGCTTCGCCTTCGGGATGGGCATCGAGCGCACGCTGCAGTTCAGCCATGGGCTCGGCGACATGCGCGACATGGTCGAGGGCGACGTGCGCTTCTCGCGACAGTTCGGGCAGGTGATCTGAGATGCGGGTACCGCTCAGCTGGCTCGGCGAGGTCGTCGATCTCCCGACGGACGTGACGCTCGAGCAGCTCCATGAGGCGCTCGTGCGCGTCGGCTTCGAGGAGGAGGCGGTGCACGCGTTCGGCGTGACGGGCCCGATCGTCGCGGGCCGCGTGCTCTCGCTCGAGCCGGAGGCGCAGTCCAACGGCAAGACGATCAACTGGTGCCAGGTCGACGTCGGCGCGCTCGGCGCCGACCCGACCGCGGCCGGGGGAGAACGCGATGTCCGCGGCATCGTCTGCGGCGCCCACAACTTCGAGGCCGGCGATCTTGTCGCGGTGACGCTGCCGGGCGCGGTGCTGCCGGGCCCGACGCCCGAGGAGCCGTTCCGCATCGCGGCGCGCAAGACCTACGGCCATGTCTCGGACGGCATGATCGCCTCGGAGCGCGAGCTGGGGCTCGGCGATGACCACGGCGGCATCATCGTGCTGACGCGCCGCGGCATCGACGTGCCGCCGGGGACGGACCTGCTGCCGATCCTGGGGCTCGACGACGCGGCGGTCGAGATCAACGTGACGCCGGACCGCGGCTACGCGCTGTCGATCCGGGGGGTGGGCCGCGAGTACTCGCACGCGACGGGCGCGGCGTATCGCGACCCCGCGCTCGAGCCGGGCCTGCGCGCCCGCGCCGACGCGGCGGGCGCCGCCGTGAGCGAAGCCGGAGGGTTCGCCCTCGCCGTCGAGGACGACGCCCCCATCCGTGGCCGAGTCGGCTGCGACGGCTTCGTCGCCCGCGTCGTGCGCGGGGTCGACGTCTCGCGGCCGAGCCCCGCGTGGATGGTCGCGCGCCTGCGTCTCGCGGGCATCCGCTCGATCTCGCTCCCGGTCGACATCACGAACTACGTCATGCTCGAGTTCGGTCAGCCGATCCACGGCTACGACCTCGCGATGCTCCGCGGCGGTATCACGGTGCGCCGCGCCCGCCCGGGCGAGCGGCTCACGACGCTCGACGGTCAGGACCGGGCGTTGAGCCCTGAGGACCTGCTCATCACCGACGAGTCAGGCCCGATCGGCCTCGCGGGCGTCATGGGCGGTGGCCCGACCGAGATCACGGATGCGACGACCGACATCCTCGTGGAGGCGGCGCACTTCGACGGCGTCTCGATCGCGCGCACCGCGCGGCGGCACAAGCTCTGGTCGGAGGCATCGCGGCGCTACGAGCGCGGCGTCGACCCGCAGATCGGCCGGTACGCGGCGCAGCGGGTCGTCGACCTGCTCGTCGAGTTCGCGGGCGGCGTGGCGGACGACGCTGCCGGGGGCCTCATCGAGTACGCCCACGAGCCGATCTCGATCGAGCTGCCCGCGGGCTACGTCGACGGTCTCGTCGGCGCCGACTACACGAATGACGAGGTCGAGGCCGCCCTGCGTGCGATCGGCTGCGAGGTCTCGGCGACCGGCTTCCTGAGCGAGCGCAGCGAGTCGAAGGGTGCCCTGCTCGTCGTGCCGCCCAGCTGGCGCCCCGACCTGCGCACGCGGGCCGACCTCGCCGAGGAGGTCGCGCGCGTCGTCGGCTACGACCGGATCCCGGCGGCGCTGCCGATCGCCCCGCCCGGCCGTGGGCTCACCGACGCGCAGCGTCTGCGCCGCGCGGCCAGCGCCTCGCTCGCGGGGTCGGGGCTCGTCGAGGTGCTGTGCTACCCGTTCGCGGGGGAGGCGGATGCCGAGCGCTGGACGCCGGGGCGCCCGGCGATGCGACTGGCGAACCCGCTCGACGGCTCGCTCCCGATGCTCCGGACCTCGCTGTGGTCGGGGCTCGTCACCGCCGCGCGACGCAACCTGGCGCGCGGACTCACCGATCTCGCGCTCTTCGAGATCGGCCGCGTGTTCCTCCCGGAGCCGGGCGCCGAGTACGGCTCCGACGCGCTCCCGACGGGCGGGGCGAGGCCTTCGGCCGAGGCGATTGAGGCGCTCTATTCGAGCGTCCCGCCGCAGCCCTGGCATGTCGGCGCGATCTTCCTCGGCGACGCGGTCGCGCGCCAGCCGGGTGTCGCGGCCGTCCCGTCCGGTATCGCCGACGCGGTCGCGGCTGCCCGCCACCTCGCACTCGCGCTCGGCGTGGAGCTCTCGGTCGCGCGCGCCGCGCACCCGAGCCTGCACCCGGGCCGGTCGGCGGCGCTGCAGGTCGCCGGCCGGCAGATCGGCTGGGCGGGCGAGCTGCTCCCGTCGCTCGCCGACGACCTCGACCTCCCGCGGGTCGTCGCACTGCTCGAGCTCGACCTCGACGCGCTCATCGCGGCGGCCGTGCCGGCGGAGCCGGTGTCCATCTCGGGGTTCCCCGCCGCGACGCAGGACGTGTCGCTGCTCATGCCGGCCGAGACGGTCGTCGGCGAGTTGCTCGCGGCGTTCGTCGCGGGCGCGGGCCCCCTGCTGGAGGAGGCTCACCTCGTCGACGACTACCGGGGCGACGGCGTCGCGGCCGGGAGCAAGTCGCTGACGTTCTCCCTGCGCTTCCGGGCCGCGGATCGCACGCTGACCCAGGCGGAGGCGACCGAGGCCAAGCTCGGCGGGGTCGCGGCCGTCTCGGCCGCCTTTGGCGCGACCCTGCGCGAGTAGCGGGCCCTCAGTCGGGCACGGGCGGGGGCACCGCCGCGACGCCTTCGGCCGGCTCGACCTCGATCGCGAGCGGCGCCTTCCGCGGCTTCGTGACGAAGTAGGCGCCCGCCAGTACGAGGACGAAGCCGATGGCGGTCCAGATCGTCACGACCTCGCCGAGGACGAGCACGCCGGCGAGCACGGCGACCGCGGGGTTGATGTACGTCGTCGCCGTCGCGCCGACGGGTCCGACCTCGTGGATGAGGGCGATGAAGACGATGAAGCCGAGCGCGCTGCACACGAGCGCGAGGCCGAGGACGGAGCCGATGACCGGTGCCGAGGGAATCGCGGCCGGCCAACCGCCCGTGAGGCTCACGATCGGCAGGTAGATGATCGCGGCGATCGTGAGCGAGGCCGCGGTGACCCCGACGCCGGGGAGGTCGCCCATCCACTTGGCGAGGATCGCCGGACCGATCGCGTAGCCGAGCACGACGATCGACAGCTGCGCGACTCCGACGAGGTCGGTCCCGGCGACGTCGAGACCGACGATCGCCGCGACGCCGAGCATGCCGACGAGGATGCCGAGCCAGTTCCACCAGGCGAGCGGTGTGCGCCGCCCGAGCAGGAACGTGACCCCGACGGCGACGAGGGGGACGGCCGCGATGAGCAGTCCGCTGGTGGAGCTCGGCAGGCGCTGCTCGGCGACGCTGAGGAAGAACCAGGGGAAGACGAGCTCGATGACGGTGTAGACGAGCAACACGCGCCAGCGCCGCAGCACCGACCACAGCTGGCGGCGGGCCAGCACGATCGGCAGCAGGACGAGCGCGGCGATCGCGCAGCGTGCGAACACGATCATCGCGGGCTCGAGCTCTCCCACGGCGACCTTGATGAGGAGGTAAGGGATGCCCCAGATGACGCCGATGGCTGCGAAGAGAGCGATGCCGCGAGGACTCACCGCACCATCCAACACGTAACCGCCGACATCGGCGACGACGCGACGAGTCGATGTGGGACATAGGTTAGGTTTACCTACATGGAGGACGGCGCGCGGGCGGCTTGGGCGCCGCCGCGAGCGCACTTCCTGATCGCGGGCGAGGGCGCCGACCGGGCCGCCATCCGCGGCGCGGTCGCGCGACTGCCGGTCGACGCGTACGGCCAGGTGTTCGTCGAGGTCGCCTCCGGGATCCAGGTCGAGCGCTGGCCGACGCCCGCGAGCGTGTCGATCACCTGGCTGTTCCGGGACGCCGCCGCAGCCCGTGGAAACCCGGTGGCCCGCGGCGAGCTCATCGAGCGCGCCGTGACCTCCTGGGTGGCCGAATGGATGCCCGGCAAGCCGAGCGGCCGCGAGATCCCCTATGTCATGTGGCTCGGCTGCGCGTCCAACGCCCGAATCGACCAGCTCTGCGAGCGCCTCGCCTGGAGCTTCGACCACGTCCACCTCCACGATCCCCGCTCGAGCGCCTGAGCGCGTCGAGCACTTCCGAGCAACGAGAGCGAGAGCGCAGTGGGACTCACCGACGGAAGCAAGCTCGGCGGCGGCCACTTCGGCGCGGCGGGGGTGCCGAAGGCGCGGATCGTGTTCACGCGATACTGGAAGGCCGGCCGTGCGAGTTGAGTCGGGCGCAGGACGGTTCGCGCTGCGGCTCGTCGTCCCCTCCTTCTGGCTCGGGCTGCTCGTCGCGCTCGCGTTCATCGAGACGCCGCTGAAGTTTCTCGGGCCCGGCGTGACGCTCGACATCGCGCTCGGGATCGGTCGGCTCGTGCTGACGGCGGCCGACATCGCGGGCGCGGGGCTGCTCCTGGCGACGACGGTCCTCGCGCTCCTGCGGCCCCGCGTCGGCAAGCCGTCGCTGTGGGTCCTCGGGGGGCTCTGGCTCGTGCTCGTCGTCCAGGTCGGGGTCGTGCGCCCGCTGCTCAACGCGCGCACCGAGGCCGTGCTCGCGGGCCTCGAGGCCGGCGGCTCGTGGCTGCACAACGTCTACATCGTCGCGGACGTGCTGCTCGTCGGACTGCTCATCGCGCTGCTCGTGACGACGGTCCGGGAATACCGGGCGGCGATCCGACGCTGAGCCAGGAGAACCCCGTCAACCGATCCACAGGAGCGACCAGGACATGAGCAGCATCACCGTCATCGGAGGCACCGGCTACGCCGGTTCGAACATCGTCGAGGAGGCCGCCGGTCGCGGTCACACGGTGGTCGCGGTGAGCCGCACCGCCCCCGCGGAGCCAGTCGCGGGCGTCGAGTACCGGCAGGGCAGCCTCGAGGACGGCGCGTTCGTCGCCGAGGTGATCGCGGGCGCGGACGCGGTGGTCGCGGCGCTGTCACCGCGCGGTGACATGGAGGGGCGGGTCGCCGCTGTCTACCGCGAGCTCGCGGCCGCGGCGGCCGCGGCGGGGACCCGACTCATCGTGATCGGCGGCTTCAACGGCCTGCGCGCCGAGGAGGGCGGGCCGCGCTACGCGGCGAGCCTGACGGACGACTTCCCCTTCAAGGCGGAGGCGCTCGAGATGACGGACGTCCTCGAGTGGCTCCAGGCGGAGGCACCGGCGGGGCTCGACTGGACGTTCGTCAGCCCGCCCGCGATGTTCGGCGCGTTCGCGCCGGGTGAGCGCACGGGCGCATACCGCGTCGGCGGCGACGTGTCGCTCGCGGGCGACGCGGGCGCGATCTCGGGTGCGGACTTCGCGGCCGGGGTCGTCGACACGATCGAGCGCGGCGAGCACGGCGGCGGCGCGCACATCGGCTTCGCCTACTGAGCCGTCGCCGGCCCGTTAGGCGTCGAACGCCGCGAGCCACTTCTTGAAGATCGCTTCGAGCTGCGCCCGCTCCTGGAGGGAGATGGCCTCCAGGAGCCGGTGCTCGTTGCGCATGTGCGCGGTGAACGCGGCGTCGATCACGCGCACGCCGGCCTCGGTGAGCGCGACGACGCGGACCCGTCCGTCGTCGGCGGACGGCCGTCGGGTGACGAGCCCGGCGGCCTCGAGACGGTCGACGCGCTTGGTGACGGTGCCCGTCGTGACGATGGTGTATCGGGCGATCTCCCCGGCCACGAGCTCGTACGGCTCGCCTGAGCGGCGCAGTGTGGCGAGCACGTCGAACTCGCCCTCGCCGAGCTCGTAGCGGGCGTAGACGAGGAGGAGCTCCTCGTCGAGCCGTGCGGCGAGTCGGTGGAGGCGACCGATGACGCCGATGGGGGAGACGTCCAGGTCGGGTCGCTCGCGCTCCCACTGCGCCTGGATCCAGCCGACGAGGTCGGCGCCACGGGCATCGCGTTCTGTCATGCGGGAATAATACCTTCCCCGGAAGATATTATGTCTTCCATGGAAGCTAAATGGCGTTGGATCCTCATCACCGCAATCGCACCCATCGCGTGGGGCGCGACCTACTTCGTGACGAGCCGCACGCTCCCCGCCGACGCGCCGCTCTGGGGTGCCGCGATCCGCGCGCTGCCCGCGGGGCTCGTGCTCCTCGCCTTCGCGCGCCGGCGGCCGCGCGGCGCCTGGTGGTGGCGGTCGATCGTCCTCGGCGTCATGAACGTCGCCGTGTTCTTCGTCCTCGTCTACCTCGCCGCCCAGCTGCTGCCGTCGAGCGTCGCGTCCTCGGTGCAGGCCCTCACCCCCGTCGCGCTCGCCGGCTTCGCCTGGGCGCTCGTCGGGGAGCGGCCGACCCGGCGGATCGTCGTCGGCGGCGCCCTCGGCATCGTCGGCGTGCTCCTCATCGTCGGAGCGGGCACGGGCCGGCTCGACTGGTGGGGGATCGCCGCGGCGGCGATCTCGATGCTGCTCGCCTCCCTGTCCGGCGTGCTCGCCAAGCGCTGGGCCGACGGGACGCCCGTCCTCGCCGTGACCGCGTGGCAGCTCGTCGCGGGCGGCGTCCTGCTCGTGCCGTTCGCCGTCGGATTCGAGGGGCTGCCTCCCTCGGTCGACGCGCTCGGCTGGGTCGGCTACGCCTTCATGGCGCTCGTCGCGACGGCGCTCGCCTACTGGGCGTGGTTCACGGGACTGTCGCGGCTACCGGCCGCGAGCGTCGGCATCATCGGCCTGCTCAACCCGGTGACCGGCGTGCTGCTCGGCACGCTCGCGGCCGGCGAGGTGCTCGGCTGGCCGCAGTGGCTCGGCATCGGACTCGTGCTCGCCGGCATCCTCGCGGGCCAGGGCCGCGCGCGACGCGAGCGGGGACTAGGACTCGACCTCGGGCGCCACGACGTCCGCGACGAGCGAGGCGGCCTCGCCCCCGACGATGCCGAGGCGCGAGTACTGCTCGAGCCGCTCGCGCGAGTCGGCGATGTCGAGGTTTCGCATCGTGAGCTGGCCGATCCGGTCCTCGGGACCGAACGCGGCGTCCGAGACCCGCTCCATCGAGAGCTTCTCGGGGTGGTAGCTCAGGGCGGGCCCGCGCGTGTCGACGATCGTGTAGTCGTCGCCGCGGCGCAGGCGCAGCCTGACCTCGCCCGTGACCGCTGAGCCGACCCACTTCTGCAGGCTCTCGCGCAGCATGAGGGACTGCGGGTCGAGCCACCGGCCCTCGTACATGAGGCGCCCGAGGCGGCGGCCCTCCGCGTGGTAGTTCGCGAGCGTGTCCTCGTTGTGGATCGCGCTGAGCAGCCGCTCGTAGGCGATGTGCAGCAGCGCCATGCCGGGCGCCTCGTAGATGCCGCGCGACTTCGCCTCGATGATGCGGTTCTCGATCTGGTCGGACATGCCGAGCCCGTGGCGCCCGCCGATCGCGTTCGCCTCGGCGACGAGTGCGACCGGGTCGCCGTAGTCCTTGCCGTTGATCGAGACGGGACGACCGGCGCGGAACCCGATCGTGACCTCCTCCGCAGCGATCGCGACGTCCTCGCGCCAGTGCGCGACGCCCATGATCGGCTCGACGATGTCCATGCTCGTCCCGAGCTCCTCGAGGTCCTTCGCCTCGTGGGTCGCGCCCCAGATGTTCGAATCGGTCGAGTACGCCTTCTCGGTCGCGTCGCGGTACGGGTAGCCGTGCGCGACGAGCCACTCGCTCATCTCGGTGCGGCCGCCGAGCTCGCTCACGAAGGCCGGGTCGAGCCACGGCTTGTAGATGCGCAGCTGCGGGTTCGCGAGGAGCCCGTAGCGGTAGAAGCGCTCGATGTCGTTGCCCTTGTAGGTCGAGCCGTCGCCCCAGATCGAGACGCCGTCCTCCTGCATCGCGCGCACGAGCATCGTGCCGGTCACGGCGCGCCCGAGCGGCGTCGTGTTGAAGTACGTCTTACCGCCGGTGCGGATGTGGAACGCGCCGCAGGCGAGCGCCGCGAAGCCCTCCTCGACGAGCTGGCGGCGCACGTCGACGAGCCGCGCGATCTCCGCCCCGTACTGCAGCGCGCGGTCCGGGACGCCGGCGACATCCGGCTCGTCCGGCTGGCCGATGTCAGCGGTGTAGGAGCAGGGGATGGCGCCCTTGTCGCGCATCCAGGCGACGGCCGTCGAGGTGTCGAGACCCCCGGAGAACGCGATGCCGACCTTCTCGCCGACGGGAAGCTGGGTGAGGACCTTGGACACGAGGCACAAGCCTACCGGCGGGGCTTCGGCGGGTGGAGGTCGGGCGGCGTGCCCGCCCGCTAGTGTTGCCCCAAACCACGCAGGAGGAGGGGCCGATGGCCGGTCAGCGTCCCGGCGGCGTCACGTTCGTCGCCGTCATCATCTGGATCTGGTCGCTGCTCGACGTCGTCTTCGGCGTGCTGTCGGTGCTGGCGCTCTGGATCCCGGCGCTCATCATCGACCTCGGCTGGGGTCTCGGGGTGCTCTGGAACGGCATCGTCTCGATCGTCTTCGGCATCATCGGGTTCTTCATCGCCGGCGGGCTGCTGCGCGGCAGCCGTGTCGCCCGGGCGCTCGTGACGATCTGGCTCGTCTTCTCGCTCATCGGTGCGGTCATCGCGCTCGTCAACGGCTCCGTCCTCTCGGGTGTCATCAGCCTCGTGGTCGCGATCCTCGGCATCCTGCTGCTCTGGGCCGGCAAGGCTGCGCGCTTCTTCTCCCGCTCCTGACCCCGCGCCGCGCCGCGCGCCCTTGACCCCGTCGAGCGGTGCCTTGTGCGCAATCGTGGCGCCCGCACTCCGCATACGGCACCGCCAGACGGGGGTACGCAGGGAGTTCGGCATGACGCTGCCCCGGCCGCGGCATCGCGTTCTCCGGTATGCTCGCGGATGTGACCCAGACCGCAGCGATCGTCGAGCGCGCCGGCACCCCCGTGCTGCGCGGCTCCGGCCTGCGTCGTCGCGCCGCGCGCCGAGGCTAGGCGACGCGTCCTCGCGCACCCCGCGTGCGCCCCTCGCGTCGCCGCCCCAGGTCGATCCATCGACCCGTCGCAGCCCGTCCCAGAATCTAAGGTTGACACCATGCCCTACTCGGTCGCCGTCTCCGGCGCGAGCGGTTACGCCGGCGGGGAGCTCCTCAGGCTCCTGTCGTCGCACCCGGAGTTCACCGTCACGACCGTGACGGCCCATCAGAACGCCGGCGCCCCGCTCATCCAGCACCAGCCGCACCTGCGCTCCCTCGCGCACCTCACGCTCCAGCCCACGACCCCCGAGGTCCTCGCGGGCCACGACGTCGTCGTGCTTGCGCTCCCGCACGGCAAGTCCGGCGAGGTCGCCGACGCGCTCGGCGACGACTCGATCGTCGTCGACGCCGGCGCCGACCACCGGCTCGAGTCCGCTGAGGACTGGGCCGTCTACTACGGCGGCGACCACCACGGCGCCTGGGCGTACGGCTTGCCCGAGCTCGTGCTCGCGGACGGCACGAAGCAGCGCGAGGCGCTGCGCGGTGCGAGGCGCATCGCCGTCCCCGGGTGCAACGTCACCGCCGTCACGCTCGGCCTCGCCCCGGCGATCCGCGAGGGCGTCATCGAGGCGCAGGACCTCGTGAGCGTCCTCGCGGTCGGACCCTCGGGCGCCGGCAAGACGCTGCGCACCGACCTGCTCGCGGCCGAGTTGCTCGGCTCCGCGCACGCCTACGGCACCGGCGGCGCGCACCGGCACAATCCCGAGATCCGGCAGAACCTGACGAAGGCCGGCGCGACGGGTCCCACCCTGAGCTTCACGCCCGTGCTCGTCCCCATGTCGCGCGGCATCCACGCGACGAACGCGGCGAAGCTCGCACCCGGTGCGACGGCGGCCGACGTGCGGGCCGCGTTCGACGACGCGTACGGCGACGAGGCCTTCGTGCACGTCGTGCCGGAGGGCGCCGCGGTGCGCACGGCCGACACGGTCGGCGCGAACACCTGCCTCGTCGGCCTCGCCGTCGACGAGCGCGCGGGCCGGGTCATGACGTTCTCCGTCCTCGACAACCTCGTCAAGGGCACCGCCGGCGCCGCCGTCCAGTCGCTCAACCTCGCGCTCGGCATCCCCGAGGGGACCGGCCTGACCGTGGACGGGGTGGCGCCGTGACGTCGACCGGCGCGGGCGTGACGGCGGCGAAGGGCTTCGAGGCGGCCGGGGTCGCCGCGGGCCTCAAGTCCAAGGGCGGGCCGGACGTCGCGCTCGTCGTCAACCGCGGCCCGCTCGACGCCGTCGCGGCGGTCTTCACCGGCAACCGCGCGAAGGCGAACCCGATCATCTGGTCCCAGGAGGTCGTCAAGGACGGTCGGGCGAACGCGATCGTCCTCAACTCCGGCGGCGCGAACTGCTTCACGGGCGCGTTCGGGTTCCAGACCACGCACCTGACGGCCGAGCTCGTCGCCGAGCTCCTCGGCAGCTCGGCGGGTGACGTCCTCGTCGCGAGCACGGGGCTCATCGGCGAGGGCGACGAGGTCTTCCGCGGCCGCGTGCTCGACGGCGTGCGCGCCGCGGTGCCGGCCCTCGCGGCCGACGGCACGGCGGGGGAGCACGCCAGCCTCGCGATCATGACGACGGACACGGTCCCCAAGCGGGCGGCGTTCACGAGCCCCGAGGGCTGGACGATCGGGGGTATGGCGAAGGGCGCGGGAATGCTCGCGCCCGCGCTCGCGACGATGCTCGTCGTCATCACGACCGACGCGGTGCTCGACGCGGCCGCGCTCGACGCGCACCTGCGGGCCGCGACGCGGCAGTCGTTCGACCGCCTCGACTCCGACGGCTGCATGTCGACGAACGATCACGTCACGCTCATGGCCTCCGGCGCGAGCGGCGTCGCGCCGGACCCGGCGGCCTTCCAGGCGGCGCTGGACGCGCTCACTCGCGATCTCGCGCAGCAGCTCATGGGCGACGCCGAGGGCGCGAGCCACGACATCACGATCGAGGTGACCGGCGCCGCGAGCGAGGACGACGCCGTCGAGGTGGGTCGCAGCGTCGCGCGCAACAACCTCTTCAAGGCCGCCGTCTTCGGCAACGACCCCAACTGGGGCCGCGTGCTCGCCGCGATCGGGACGACGCGGGCCGCGTTCGACCCGTACGACGTCGACGTCACGATCAACGGCGTGCGGGTGTGCCACCAGGGCGGCCCCGACCGGCCGCGCACCGAGGTCGACCTCGCGCCGCGCGCCGTCCACCTGCAGATCGGCCTCAACGCGGGCGACGCGACCGCGACGATCTGGACGAACGACCTCACGCACGACTATGTGCACGAGAACTCGGCGTACTCGAGCTAGCGGCGCCGGACGGGAATGAGCATGGGCGAATACGTCGGCACCGACACGCAGACGGTGCGCAGCATCACGACCGCGGCGGAGGCCGCCGAGAAGGCGGCGGTCCTCATCGAGGCGCTGCCCTGGCTCCACCGCTTCCACGACGCCGTCATCGTCGTCAAGCTCGGTGGGAACGCGATGGTCGACTTCAACCTGACGCGGGCGTTCGCGCAGGACATGGCGTTCCTGCGCTTCGCGGGGATCCGTCCTGTCGTGGTTCACGGCGGCGGCCCGCAGATCACGGCGGCGCTCGAGGCGAAGGGCATCCCGAGCGAGTTCCGCGGCGGCTACCGGGTCACGACCGATGAGGCGATCCCCGTCGTGCGCGAGGTCCTCGTCGAGGAGGTCGCGGGCGGCATCACCGCGAAGCTCGAGCGCTTCGGCGGGCTCGGCGTGCGGGTGCCGGGGGACACGGGCGTGCTGACGGGCGTGCGCAAGGGCGTCGTCGTCGACGGCGAGGAGGTCGACCTCGGCCTCGTCGGCGAGGTCACGTCGGTCGATCCCGACGCGATCCAGGCGGCGCTCGCGGCGGGCAAGGTGCCGGTGATCTCGACGGTCGCGCGCGAGGAGGGCAGCGACCGACTGCTCAACGTCAACGCCGACTCGGCCGCCGCCGCGATCGCGACGGCGCTCGGGGCCGCGAAGCTCATCGTGCTCACGAACGTCGCGGGGCTCTACGCGAACTGGCCCGACACCGACTCGCTCATCTCGCACATCGGCGCCGACGAGCTGCGCGACATGCTGCCGGCCCTCGAGTCGGGCATGATCCCGAAGATGGAGGCGTGCCTCGCCGCGGTCGACGGCGGCGTCGCCAAGGCCGCCGTCATCGATGGCCGCCAGCCGCACTCGGTGCTGCTGGAGATCTTCACGGACACCGGTATCGGCACGGAGGTGGTCGCGTCATGAGCGCGCAGGACTGGCGCGGGGACTACGCCGCCGACATGATGCAGGTGTTCGGCTCCCCGCTGCTCGCGCTCGCGCGCGGCGAGGGCGCCCGCGTGTGGGATGTCGACGGCCGTGAGTACCTCGACTTCCTCGGCGGGATCGCCGTCAACGCGCTCGGCCACGCCCACCCCGTCGTCGTCGAGGCGGCGAGCCGCCAGGCGGCGACGCTCATGCACGTCTCGAACTACTTCGCGACCGAGCCGCAGCTCGCGCTCGCGGCCCGGCTGCTGCGCCTGACGGGCGCGGGCGAGGCGGGCCGGGTCTTCTTCGCGAACTCCGGCACGGAGGCGATCGAGGCCGCCATCAAGCTGTCGCGGCGCACCGGCCGCAGCCGCATCCTCGCGCTCGAGCAGTCCTTCCACGGCCGCACAATGGGCGCGCTCGCGCTGACGGGCAAGGCGGCGCTGCGCGAGCCGTTCGAGCCGCTCATTCCCCACGTCGAGCATCTCGAGTCCTCGATCGAGGCGCTGGAGGCCGCGATCGGGCCCGACGTCGCGGCGCTCGTCGTCGAGCCGATCAAGGGCGAGGCGGGCGTCGTGCCGCTGCCGGAGGGCTATCTCGCCGCGGCGCGCGCGCTCACCGCGGAGCATGGCGTTCTGCTCATCATCGACGAGATCCAGACCGGCGCCGGGCGCACCGGCGCGTGGTTCGGCTTCCAGCACGAGGGGATCGTGCCGGATGCGATCGCGCTCGCGAAGGGCATCGGCGGGGGCGTCCCGATCGGCGCGCTCGTGACGTTCGGCGCGGCGTCCGACCTGCTCGTCGCGGGGCAGCACGGCTCGACGTTCGGCGGGAATCCGTTCGCGACGGCGGTGTCCGACGCGGTGCTCGGCGAGATCGAGCGGGCGGGCCTGGTGCAGAACGCGGCGGTCCGGGGCCCGCAGATCGAGGCGGCGATCGCGGGCATCGGCTCCCCGCTCGTCGCGGGCACGCGCGGGCGGGGCCTGCTCATCGGCGTCGCGCTCGCGGCACCGGTCGCGGGGGACGTCATGCGCGCGGCGCTCGCCGAGGGGCTCATCGTCAACGCGCCGAACGACGAGACGATCCGCCTCGCGCCGCCGCTCATCATCGGCGACGCCGACGTCGCCGAGTTCACCGCGCGGTTCGCCGCGGCGCTCGACCGCGTCGCCGCGCCCCGCGGGTCCAGTAGCGGCGATCCCGCGTATCGAGACCTCCCCACGCCATCACCCGAGGAGACCCGAGCATGACCATCCGCCACTTCCTCCGCGACGACGATGTGAGCCCGGCCGAGCAGGCCGAGATCCTCGCGCTCGCCGAACGGGTCAAGGCCGACCGCTGGGGCCTGAAGCCCCTCGCGGGCCCAGAGACGGTCGCCGTCATCTTCGACAAGTCCTCGACGCGCACCCGCGTGTCGTTCGCGACGGGGATCGCCGACCTCGGGGGCTCGCCGCTCGACATCACGACGGCGAGCAGCCAGCTCGGCGGCAAGGAGACGCCGGCCGACACGGCGCGGGTCCTAGAACGCCAGGTCGCGGCGATCGTGTGGCGCACCTACGCGCAGGCCGGGCTGGAGGAGATGGCGGCGGGCACCCGAGTGCCCGTCATCAACGCGCTTTCCGACGACTTCCACCCGTGCCAGCTGCTCGCGGACCTGCTGACCATCTGCGAGCACAAGGGCGACCTCAAGGGCCTCACGCTCGCGTTCTTCGGCGACGGCTTCTCCAACATGGCGCACTCCTACGTCCTCGCCGGCGTGACGGCCGGCATGCACGTGCGGGTCGCCTCGCCGGGCGCCTACGCGCCTCGGGCCGATGTCGTGGCGGACGCCGACCGGATCGCGACGACGACGGGCGGCAGCGTGACGCTCTACACCGACCCGCTGGAGGCCGCCGCGGGTGCCGACATCGTCGTGACCGACACGTGGGTGTCGATGGGCAAGGAGGAGGAGAAGCTGCAGCGGATCCGCGATCTCGGCGCCTACAAGGTCACGCGCGAGTTCATGTCGCTCGCGAGGCCCGACGCGATCTTCATCCACTGCCTCCCGGCCGACCGCGGCTACGAGGTCGAGGCCGAGGTCATCGACGGTCCGCAGTCGGTCGTGTGGGACGAGGCGGAGAACCGCCTGCACGCCCAGAAGGCGCTCCTCATCTGGCTCCTCGCGAAGGCCCGCGGATGAGCGGCGACGACCTGGTGAACCGCGGGTCGAGCAGCCCTCAGGGCGTATCGAGACCAGGCACCAACGAGGGCTCCCTCTGGGGCGCCCGCTTCGCCGACGGCCCGTCGCCGGAGCTCGCGCGGCTGTCGAAGTCGACGCACTTCGACGCCCGCCTGTGGCCCTACGACGTCGCGGGCTCGCACGCCCACGCCAACGCGCTCGCCCGGGCCGGCTACCTCACCGACGACGAGCTCGCCGCGATGCACGCGGGCCTCGACGAGGTCGCTCGCCGCATTCGCGCGGGTGAGCTCGACGGCGTCGACGCGTTCGAGGACGTGCACGGCGCGCTCGAGTCGTTCCTCATCGACGTCGTCGGCGCGGAGCTCGGCGGCAAGCTGCGCGCGGGTCGCAGCCGCAATGACCAGATCGCGACGCTCATCCGGATGTTCCTGCGCGATCACGCCGCGACGATCGGGGGCCTGCTCGTCGACCTCATCGATGCGCTCGCGGCGCAGGCTTCGGCGCACATCGACGCCGTGATGCCGGGGCGCACGCACCTGCAGCACGCGCAGCCCGTCCTCCTCGCGCACCATCTCCTCGCGCACGCCTGGGCCCTCGGGCGCGACCTGGAGCGCCTCGCGGCCTGGCGGGAGGGCCTCGGCCACTCGCCCTACGGCTCGGGCGCGCTCGCGGGCAACACGCTGGGCCTCGACGCGGCGGCGATCGCGGCGGAGCTCGGCTTCGACGCGGTGGAGCCGAACTCGATCGACGCGACGGCGTCCCGCGACAAGGTCGCCGAGTTCGCGTTCATCGCGGCGCAGATCGGCATCGACCTGTCGCGCATCTCGGAGGAGATCATCCTCTGGAACACGCGGGAGTTCGGCTACGTGCGCCTGCACGACGCGTATTCGACGGGCTCGTCGATCATGCCGCAGAAGAAGAACCCGGACATCGCGGAGCTCGCGCGCGGCAAGGCGGGCCGACTGATCGGCAACCTCACGGGCCTGCTGACGACGATGAAGGGCTTGCCGCTCGCGTACAACCGCGACCTGCAGGAGGATAAGGAGCCGGTGTTCGACTCGGTCGACACCCTCGAGGTGCTGCTGCCGGCGTTCACGGGCATGGTCGAGACGCTCGTGTTCGACACGGATCGGATGCGCGAGCTCGCGCCGGAGGGCTATTCGCTCGCGACGGACGTCGCCGAGTGGCTCGTGCGCCAGCGGGTGCCGTTCCGCGACGCGCACGAGATCGCGGGGGCGCTCGTGCGTCACTGCGAGGAGCGCGGCCTGCCGCTCGACGGCCCGTCGGACGAGGACTATGCGGCGATCTCGCCGCATCTGACGCCCGAGGTGCGATCGGTCCTGACGGTCGACGGCGCGATCGCCGCGCGCGACGGCTACGCCGGCACTGCCCGCCCTTCGGTGGAACGCCAGCTCGCCGACCTCGCGCACTGGACCGCGCACCTGGCGGCGCGCCTCACGTAGTCGGCGCGACGGCGTTCTGCGCGCCCGTACGGCATCTGCGCTCGTGCACGCCGTTCAAACCGCGTGCCGGAGCGCAAACGCCGTGCTGCGGCGCCAGCGTGCGCCACGCGCCGCTGGTGGGGCGCAGCGCAGGTGGCGTGTCAGAACGCCGGCCTCCCGGTCGTGCACAGGCGCGCAACTCGGCGATTCGTCCACATTCGGGCTGCCCGGCAGGCGGCAGCCGTGCGCGCTGCGGCATGATCCCGCGCATGGACGACGTCATCGACATCGCGTTGGCCCGCGAGCTGCGGGCCTCCCGCGGGAGCGCGCAGGCGCTCGAGCGCGGTGCGGCGAGGCGCGAGCTGGTGCGCATCGCCCCGGGCGCCTACGTGTCCCGCCGGGAGTGGCTGGAGGCCGAGGAGTCGGACCGGCATCGCGCGATCGCCCGCGCGGTCCAGGCCCGCGCCTCGGTCCCGCTCGTCTTCTCGCACGAGTCGGCGGCGGCGTTCCACGGCATTCCGATCATCGGCGAGTGGCCCGACTGGGCGACGGTGACCGTGCGCCGCGGAGGCGGGGACCGCTCCGCCGCGGTGCGCCGCGTGCACCGCAGCCTGGCGGCCGAGGACGTCGTCACGGGACCCGGCGGGCTGCGCATCACGAGCGTCGAGCGCACGGTGATCGACCTGGCCGCGAATCGCGGCACGCTGTCGTCCGTCATCGCGTGCTCGCACGCCCGCCACGCGGGCCTTTCGGTGGAGCGGATCGACGCGGCGATCGCTCGGGCGGGCCGGATGCCGGGCATCCGAGCGGTGCGGGCGGCGCTGCGTCAGTCGTCGGAGCACTCGGAGTCGCCGCTCGAGACGCTCGTGCTGATCCGCTGCCGCGACCTCGGCTTCGCGGAGCCGGAGCAGCAGCGCGTCATGCTCGGCACCGACGGGGTCCGCTATCGCGTGGACTTCGCGTGGCGCGACGGGGCGATCGTGCTCGAGGCGGACGGGAAGCTCAAGTACCGGTCGGAGCCGGGCCGTCCGACGCCGTTCGACGTGCTGTGGGCCGAGAAGCGCCGCGAGGATGCGATCCGCGGTCGGGGACCCGTGTTCGTCCGCGCGAGCTGGGAGGACGCGTGGCACGGCGACGGTCTCGAGCGGCTGCTCGTGGGCGCCGGCGTCCCGCGGCGGCGGATGCCGCTCGCCACGCTCACGTGGTGAGCGCGCTCGTGCACGGGCTTTGCGCCGATGCACGGGGTGCAAACGGCGTGCACGGGCGCAGACCCCCGACCTGAGTCGCCAGTGAGGCCCCATGTGGTGAGGTAGGGGGATGGGACCCGAGTTGCACGGCCACGCGCTCGAGGTCGCCCCGCGCCTCCTCGGCGCCGTGCTGCACGTCCGCGGCGTCGCCGTGCGGCTCACCGAGGTCGAGGCGTACGGCGGACCGGGGGAGGACCCGGGATCGCACACGTTCCGCGGGCTCGGACGCAAGAACGCGTCGATGTTCGGCCCGCCCGGCCACCTCTACGTGTACTTCACCTACGGCATGCACTGGTGCGCGAATGTCGTGTGCAGCCCCGAGGGCGACGCCTCCGGCGTACTGCTGCGCGCCGGCGAGATCGTCGAGGGCATCGAGCTGGCGCGAGAACGCCGTGCCTCGGCCAGGCGAGACGCCGAGCTCGCACGCGGCCCGGCCCGGCTGACCGTGGCGCTCGGCCTCACGGGGGCGGATGACGGGGCGCCGCTCGGCCGGGACGGGATCGCGCTGGAGCTTCCGACGGTGCCGGCGACGGCGTTCTCGACGGGCCCGCGCACGGGCGTCTCGGGGCCGGGCGGCGACGCGCTGGCCTTCCCGTGGCGCTTCTGGTTGCCGGGCGAGCCGAGCGTCTCGCCCTACCGCCCGCACGTCCCGAAGCGCCGCGGCTGAGCGGCTACGGTTGGATCCGTGTCGAGCACCGAGCAGCGAAACGACCCCGCGTTCCCGTCCGTCTGGGACGAGATCAAGTGGCGCGGGCTCGTCGCGGTTTCGACGGATGAGGCGCAGCTCGCAGCACTGCTCGGCGGACCGCCGGTCACGTACTACTGCGGCTTCGATCCGACGGCCCCCTCGCTGCACCTCGGCAATCTGGTGCAGCTGCTGCTGCTGCGTCGCCTCCAGCTCGCAGGGCACCGCCCGCTCGGCCTCGTGGGCGGCTCGACGGGGCTGATCGGCGATCCGCGGCCGACGGCGGAGCGCACCCTCAACTCGCGCGAGACGGTCGCGGAGTGGGTGGGCCGGCTGGAGGCGCAGGTGCGCCGCTTCCTGTCCTTCGAGGGGGAGAACGCGGCGCGCATCGTCAACAACCTCGACTGGTTCGGCGGGTACTCGGCGATCGATTTCCTCCGCGACATCGGCAAGCACTTCCGGGTGGGGACGATGATCAAGAAGGACGCGGTCTCGGCGCGCCTGAACTCGGACGCGGGGATCTCGTACACGGAGTTCTCGTACCAGATCCTGCAGGGCGACGACTTCCTCCAGCTGTACCGGCAGTACGGCTGCGTGCTGCAGACGGGCGGCTCCGACCAGTGGGGCAATCTGACGTCGGGCATCGATCTCATCCACAAGGTGGAGGGCGTGTCGGCGCATGCGATCGGCACACCGCTCATCACGAACTCGGATGGCACGAAGTTCGGCAAGAGCGAGGGGAACGCGATCTGGCTCGACGCCGAGATGTGTTCGCCGTATCGCTTCTACCAGTTCTGGCTCAATCAGGCGGATGCGGACGTGGTGGACCGGCTCAAGGTGTTCACGTTCTTGCCCCGGCCCGAGATTGAGCGCCTTCAGCAGGCGGTCGCGACGGAGCCGTTCCGGCGGGAGGCGCAGCGCACGCTGGCGTGGGAGGTGACGGCGCTCGTGCACGGCGAGGCGGCGACGAGGGCGGCGATCGCGGCATCGGAGGCGCTGTTCGGCGGGGGAGATCTCGCGAGTCTCGATGAGGCGACGCTGCGCTCGGTGCTCGAGGAACTGCCGACGGCGCAGGTGGCGCCAGGTTCGCCGATCGTGGAGGCGCTGGTGGCGAGCGGACTGGTGAGTTCCAATGGCGAGGCGCGGCGCGCGATCCAACAGGGCGGCGTCTACGTGGACAACCGCAAGGTCGATGATGAGAACGCGACGGTGGCGCCTGCGCTCGCCGGCGGCATCGTCCTGCTGCGGCGTGGCAAGAAGTCGGTCGCGGGGCTCACTACCCAGTGATGACGGGCGTTTCGGCGCCTCGCGTCGCGGTCCGCAGCGCGCGACACGCCCGGGCCGCAGCACGATTTGGCAGAGCCCCGAGGCCTGTGTAAAGTATTCCGAGTCGCCCCAAGCGGTCGGCCAGCAGGAGGAACCAGTCCAGTCGGACAGGGCCCCGCGGTCGAGCCCCAAGTGGGGACCTTCCTCCGAAGTTCGGACTCCTCTTGTAGGTGTGCGGATTCGGGACTAGGATGAACCTTCGACCGTAATCGGCGAGTCGGTTTGACCGGCCTGCGCGAACGGGACTAGGTTAGAGAAGTTGCCCTGCGGGCGGACCGGAGACGGGAAGCAGCAGGAGCGCTCGATCCTTGAGAACTCAACAGCGTGCACATGTCAAATGCCAAATTACCTCGTCGGCTGACTCAGGTCAGTCGGAGAGATTCCTTTGGATTGAATGAATGAATGTCAGTGACATTCGGACAGACAGTCAGATCAACTCGCTGCGCCCCGGTTTTCCCCGTGGGCGCGAGCAACGGATTCGTCAGACCTTCGGGTCTGACGGCCAAGCCTTAATGGAGAGTTTGATCCTGGCTCAGGACGAACGCTGGCGGCGTGCTTAACACATGCAAGTCGAACGGTGAAGTAGGGAGCTTGCTCCCTGCGGATCAGTGGCGAACGGGTGAGTAACACGTGAGCAATCTGCCCCGAACTCTGGGATAAGCGCTGGAAACGGCGTCTAATACCGGATACGACGCGGGAGGGCATCCTCTCCGCGTGGAAAGAATTTCGGTTCGGGATGAGCTCGCGGCCTATCAGCTTGTTGGTGAGGTAACGGCTCACCAAGGCGACGACGGGTAGCCGGCCTGAGAGGGTGACCGGCCACACTGGGACTGAGACACGGCCCAGACTCCTACGGGAGGCAGCAGTGGGGAATATTG
>Ga0182739_1000367_pt1 | contig 64967 bp, 76 predicted proteins | sample eDN5th30CBELigBY_FD_128873 | JGI IMG/M metagenome (GOLD analysis project Ga0182739, IMG submission 128873) | Enriched backyard soil microbial communities from Emeryville, California, USA - eDNA 5th pass 30_C BE-Lig BY (version 2) (version 2) | ecosystem: Environmental > Terrestrial > Soil >... | reverse complement strand
GCTTACGGCCTAAGTGTGACGTGACCGGCCCGGAGTGCGCTCGCGGGCAACTTGCGTGAACGGGCCTGTAGAAACCTCAAACGCTCAAGGGGCGAGGCCATGCCTCGCATATATCGCTAGCAAACATAGACTTGAGGCAAACCTCGCCCCGAGCCGCCAACGAACCACAAGCAAACCCGACCGGAGATATCCGTGCCGGCGCCTTGGCGCATCTATTGCGTAACGGGTGTCGTGCCCTGCGGGGCCTGTGCCAGGCCAGAATTCTGCAGCGTCGTGCAGACCATGACGATGGCGTTGGCATTCTCGATGGTCATCGAGGGCGCGCCCTCGCCGACCAGCAGGCGGCCGACCTGGATACCCAGTTCGCTCACCAGCGGGCCATCGGTGAAGGTCACGCCGTCCGCATAGCCCTGGACGGAGCCAACGCCCGAGCTCTTGTCGCCATAAGCCGCCGAGGCGAAGCCGTAGGAGCCGGCGTAGATGGTGAGCACGCCCGCCTTCTGGTCGCCGGCCATGCAATACCAATTGCCCTGGAAAACCTGGGCGAAGGCGCTGCCCGAAAGAGCGATGAGGAAGGCAGCGGAAAGGGCGATGAGGCGCAAGGGCAGTGTCCGGGGTAAGGGGCGACTCAGGATGAGCGCGCAAGCAGTTTGTTCAAGCCCGGCACGCGGGTCAACGCCATCGCGAGCCGTATCCTGAGCGGCATCCGGTAGTCTCGCAGCTTGTTGAAGCCGACGAGTTCGGCGTCATAGACCAGTTCGCCGCGCTGATTGACCGCCGTGAGGTGGTTGAAAAGCAATCCCCAGCCCGGAATGGAGGCGGAGGCGCGCTTGCCGGTGACGGTGAGCGTATAGGTCACCGTGTCGCCCGGCCGCACCGGCGCCTTGAAGGCCATGCTGTTGACGCCCGGCGAAGGCCCGGAAACGCCCGGTTCCTCACCCATGCCGCGCAATCGCTGTTCTTCGGCGAAAAGCGCGTCCACCATCTTGCGGTGCCCTACCGAGACGGTATGCCAGCCGCTCGCTACCAGCCCGCCGAAATGGCTGTGCCTGGCCGCCTCCGGGTCGATGTGGAAATATTGCGGGTCGTACATCTTACCGAAGCGGATGATCTCTTCTTCGGTGAAGGTATGCTCGCCGAGCGGAAAGGGCTCGTCGATGGTGATGTCCTCGAACCAGCGTGTCACAGCGGCGCCTCGGGATTGCGCAGTTCGACGAGATTGGCGAGCTGCATGGTCATCACTGGCTCGTTCCTCTGGTTGCGGATATCGAGCGCCAGCTCCATCACGCCCCATTGCGGGTGGTGCTGGGAGCGGTGGAGCTTGGCGATGGTCGCGGTACCGGTAATGGTATCGCCCGCCATGAAGGGCTTGCGCCACTTGAGGTTGGAAAAGCCGAGGCCGCCGGCTGCCGCGATGCCGGAAAGGAAGCTGTCCACCAGCATGCGCAGGCTCAGCGCCCCGGTCTGCCAGCCGCTCGAGGCCAGCCCGCCGAGGAGCGAGGCCTTGGCCGCCGCTTCGTCGAGATGGAAGGGCAGGGGATCGAACTCGCGGGCGAAGGTGAAAATCATGTCCTTGGTCAGGTTTACCCGCCCAAGCTCAATGCTCTCGCCAACGGCGAGATCCTCGAAATGCCGCCGATTGGCCGTCACAGGATTCATGGTGCCGGAGGTATAGCCCTCCGGCAGTCGAATGCGAACCCCTGATCGCGTCGGGCCGCTATGCGGTCGGCGGATATTCGAGCACGGCCTCGCCCGAGACCGGATCGGTCACGCCCAGGCCGTTGCCCTGGTCTTCGAGCGTGGAGCGAACCTTGTCCAGCATGCCGATCATGGCAGGCCGGGCCGCCGCGAGGCGGTCGAAGTTCTCCCACACGCCGATGAAGCAATAGGTGCGGTCGCCGGTCTTGACCAGCGCACCGCCCTCGAACCCGATGAAAGGCTCCGTCCCGACCCTCTGGCCGTCGACGAAAGCGTCTTCCATGCCCGGTTTCACCCGGAAACGCACGACATTGTACGCATGCATGATGCCCTCCCTGTCTTGCGAAGGCAGCATGATACACCCGCGCCGGGAAGGCGGTCAGTACCGATTGTGGGGGAGGTCAGCGCCCGTTGAGGGCCAGGAACGCGTCGACGATGTTCTTCGCGCGCGTCAGGGCAGCATCGGCGCCGGCTTCGAGCGGGGCGGTCGGCTGCTGTGAGAAGGACTTGCCGGTGGCAATCCGGGTAATGCGGGCGGCCCACTGGTCGCCGGCGGTCAGGGTGATGTCGAAACCCTTGTACTGGGTATTCATGGTCGTCTCCGTCAATCCTCCTCCCTTCGCGTATTTTGCGTTCCGTGCGAAATCGCCCCAAACGAGGGCGATTTCAAGGTTCGAGCTGGCCGCACGGGGTATTTCACCCATGCGCCCAGAGCAGGCGCAAGCCTCAGGTGTTGAACTTGAAGAGCATCACGTCGCCGTCCTTGACGACGTATTCCTTGCCTTCGTCGCGGGCCTTGCCCGCTTCCTTGGCCGGCACTTCGCCGCCAAGCGTGACGTAGTCGTCAAAGGCGATGGTCTGGGCGCGGATGAAGCCGCGTTCGAAATCCGAGTGGATGACGCCGGCGGCCTGCGGGGCGCGATCGCCTTTGTGGATGGTCCAGGCGCGCGCCTCCTTGGGGCCGACCGTGAAATAGGTCTGCAGCCCCAGGAGATCGTAGGCTTCGCGGATCAGGCGGTTGAGGCCGGGTTCATGCAGGCCGAGCGAATCCAGGTATTCCTTCTGCTCGGCGTCGGGCAGTTGTGAGAGCTGGCTCTCGATCTCAGCGGAAATGACGATCACCGCGGCGTTGTGCGCCTTGGCATAGTCCTCGACGCGCTTGGTCATGGCATTGCCGGTGGCCGCCGAAGCCTCATCGACATTGCAGACGAACAGGGCCGGCTTGCTGGTGAGGAGCTGGAGTTCGGTGAACGCCTTCTCTTCCTCGGCCGAACGCTCGACGAGCCGCGCCGACTTGCCTTCGCGCAGCAGCGCCAGCGAACGGTTGATAAGGTCGACGGTGAGCTTGGCGTCCTTGTCGCCGCCCTTGGCCTTCTTCTCGAGGCCCGGCAGGCGCTTCTCGAGGCTTTCGAGGTCGGCCAGCATCAGCTCGGTCTCGACCACTTCGGCGTCGGCGATCGGGTCGACCTTGTTTGCCACGTGGATGACGTTGCCGTCCTCGAAGCAGCGCAGCACATAGGCGATGGCGTCGCATTCGCGGATATTGGCCAGGACCTGGTTGCCCAGGCCTTCGCCCTTGCTGGCGCCCTTCACCAGACCCGCAATATCCACAAAGCTCATGCGGGCCGGGATCAGCTGCTGCGACTTGCCGACCGCGGCCAGCTTTTCGAGTCGCGCATCGGGGATCGCCACTTCGCCGACATTGGGCTCGATGGTGCAGAACGGAAAATTCGCAGCCTGCGCCGCGGCGGTGCGGGTCAGGGCGTTAAAGAGCGTCGATTTGCCGACATTGGGCAGACCGACAATGCCCATTTTCAGTCCCATGGATGTCTCCGAGAAAATCTTGTCCCCACATCGTGCGGATCGTGCACGATGTCAATGTGGGAGCGGGAAAGGGGTCAGGCTTCGTCCTTGCCGAAGAGCTTTTTGAGCATGGCGGCCATGGGGCCGGTCTCCGGCACCTTTGCCTGGTTCTGGTGCGGGCGGGCGGCGCGGATATGGCTCTGGCCCTTGGGCGCGGTCTTCTCGGCCTTGCGTGCTTCCGAATGCGGGCCGGATTCCCCGCCCTTGCCGCCGGCGATGGCAACCTTGTTCATGAAGCCGTTGTCGTCCTTCCTGACCAGAAGGCCGGCGCTGTCGGCCACGGCTTCGAGCAGCGGGTCGAGCCAGGCTGCATCGGACTTGGCGAAGTCGCCGAGGACGTAGTGCATCACGGCGTCCTTGGAGCCGGGATGGCCGATGCCCAGCCGCACGCGGCGGTAATCGGGCCCGATCTGCGGATCGATGGAGCGGATGCCGTTATGGCCACCACTGCCGCCGCCGACTTTTACGCGCAGCTTGCCCGGCACGAGGTCGAGCTCGTCATAGAGCACGGTCACGTCCTGGGGGGCGATCTTGTAGAAATTGGTGGCCTGGACGATGGAATCGCCCGAGCGGTTCATGAAGGTCTGCGGCTTGAGCAGCAGCACCTTCTCGCCATCGATATTGCCTTCCGAGATCAGCCCGTTGAACTTCTGGCGGAACGGGCCGAAATTGTGCCGGCGCGCGATCTCGTCCACGGCCAGGAAGCCGATATTGTGGCGATTTCTTTCGTATTGCGCGCCCGGATTGCCCAGGCCGACCAGCAGATGCATCTGGCAAGTCTCCGAAATGCAAATCTTGGAAATAAAAGAGGCGACCCTTGGGCCGCCTCAACTTTTTCGCGCAAGGGCGGCCGAGGATTACTCCTTGGCTTCGGCTTCCGCTTCGACCGGGGCCGCTTCGGCTTCCTCGGCGCGCAGCGCCGACGGAGCAACGATGGTGGCGATGGTCAGGTCTTCCTCGTGGGAGTGGACTTCCACGCCCTTCGGGAGCTTGACGGACGAGATGTGGATGGTATCGCCGATGTCCTTGCCGTCGAGGTCGACAACGATCTCTTCGGGGATGGCATTGGCCGGAACGGTCAGCTCAACGGTGTGGTGCACGATGTTGAGGGTGCCGCCGCGCTTGAGGCCAGGAGCCTTGTCTTCGTTGATGAACGAGACGTGGACCTGGACATTGAGCCTGGACGAGGCACCGACGCGCAGGAAGTCGACGTGCAGCGGGTAGTCCTTGACGACGTCGAGCTGGTAGTCCTTGGGGATCACGCGGTGCTTCTTGCCGTCGACGTCAAGGGTGATGACGTGCGAGAGGAAGCCGCCGGCGTAGATGCGACGGTTGATTTCGTTGAACGAGACGGCAATCGTCTCGGGAGCCTTCTTGTCACCGTAGATAACGGCGGGGACAAGGCCCTCACGACGCAGCTCACGAGCGGCCCCCTTGCCCACCCGGGCACGCGCCTGAGCCTTGAGCTCAATAGCATCAGCCATGGAATGTTCCATTCTGGGTTGGTGTGCGTTTTGACCCTTCAAAACACACGCGCCCGTCCTCCAGGGGTGACGAGCGCTTCATGCGGGCGGGATATAGAGGAAAGCCGGACCATCGGCAAGTGGCAGAGGCGTGCTGCCGTGCGGGTTTTACGGGCGGCGGGCGGTGTGTCGCAGGAGGCCAATTGCGTCCACATTCTCTAGGGTCCGTACTCAATTGCAGCGGCAGATGAGGTTGCGATGGCCGCCCCACCCACCGGACTTCCCCGGACTTGATCCGGGGCCCATTGCATCCCTCCACTCGAGTGGAGCAATCCGTGGACCCCGGCTCTGCGGCCGGGGAAGTTCAGTGGGTGTGGCGCGGCAGACGGACAGCGCTTCCGTTGGAATCTGTCGGATGGGGAGATAGCGCTCTGGGGGCGCCGGGACTTATTGAGTACGGACCCTAGGCCTAGGCGGGGCGCTTATCCATTCCGCAACGCGGCAATCCGGTTGTTGAGATACTGCCGCACCGCCGGATCGGCCGACAGCCCGCTCGCCAGCGTCAGCGCCTCGAACGCCGCTTCCCGGTTCCCTGCCAGCGCGTTGAGATGCCCCAGCGCCGCCCAATACGGCTGGTAGTCGGCCATCCGCTTATCCGCCGCGATCGCCGCGATGTCCTCGAGCGCTATGACTGGCCCCTTCACCTCAGCCCGCGCCACGGCGCGGTTGAGCGCCACCACCGGCGAGCCGGTCAGTCGCAGCAGGTGATCATAGAGCGCAACCACGGCCGGCCAGGTCGGCACGCCGCGCAGCCGACGTGCTGCATGGGCCGACTGGATCGCCGCCTCGATCTGGTAGCGTCCGCTCGGCCCGCCGGCATTGGCCTGTTGCAGCAGGTTCTCGGCCAGGTCGATCTGCCAGTCGTCCCATAGAGCCGTATCCTGCTCCTCCAGCGGCACATAGGCGCCGTCCGGCGAGCGGCGCGCGCTGCGGCGGGCCTCGGTGTAGAGCATCAGCGCCAGCATGCCCTTGGCCTCGGGCTCCTCGGGCATGAGCGAGACGACGAGCTGGCCCAGCCAGATGGCTTCTTCGGCCAGTTGGGCCGAGCCCGTCTCGCCGATCTCGCCCCAGCCCTTGGCATAGGCGGCGTAGATCGCCTCGAGCACGGCATCGAGCCGTTCGGGCAATTCCTCGCGCTCGGGAACGCGGAACGGGATGCCGGCTTCCTTGATGCGCGTCTTGGCACGCACCAGGCGCTGCCCCATCGTGGCAGGCGGGATGAGGAAGGCGGCGGCGATGTCCTGGGCGGTGAGGCCGAGGATGGTCTGCAGGATCAGCGGCGCCCGCATGCCGCGTTCGATGGCGGGGTGGGCGCAGGCGAACATCAGCGCCAGGCGTCTGTCGGGAATCTCATCGGGCGTTTCCATGGCGGCTTCGATCTCGTCGGCGATGAGCTTCAGATGCGTCTCGCCCGCCGTTCGCGTCTGGCGGCGGCGTACCGCGTCGGTCTGGCGGCGCCGCGCCACGGTGAGGAGCCAGGCGTCCGGGTTGGAGGGGACGCCATCCTCCGGCCACATGCGCAGGGCCGTGGCGAAGGCCTCGGCCAGCGCATCCTCGGCGCCCGCGACGTCGCGCGTCCGGGCTGCCAGGAAGGCAACGAGGCGACCGTAGCTTTCGCGTGCCACGCGTTCGGCGGCGCGGCGCGCCTCGTTGCCCATCTGGTTCATGGTTCAGTTGCCCGTCAGTTCCCAGATCGGGCGCACTTCCACCGTGCCGTTCTGGGCGGCGGGGCAGCGGGCGGCCCAGGCGACGGCCTGGTCGAGGTCGGGAGCTTCGATCATGTAGAAGCCGCCGAACTGTTCCTTGGTGTCGGCATAGGGACCGTCGAGCACTTCGGTCTTGCCGTCGGTGACGCGCACGCTGGCGGCGGTATCGGTGAACTGCAGGCGCTCGCCGCCCAGCAGCACGCCGGCCTTCTTCATGGCCTCATTGAAGGCAGCATAGTCGCTCGACATCGCGGTCACGTTGGACTGCGCGCCGTTCCGGTAGATGTTCTCGTCCTGGTGGATCAACAGCAAGTAGCGCATCTGGATTTTCCCTTGAATGGCCGGAGCACCGTGCCCCGATGATACAATGTCGGGGCAGGGGCGGCCATTTCGACCGCCGCCGCAAAAATCTACGAAAAGTTTGCGAACTGGCGCACTTCGATCTTCCCCCAAGTCGCGGCCGGGCACTTGGCGGCCCATTTGACCGCCTCGTCCATACTGGCCGCTTCGATGATGTAATAGCCGCCGAACTGCTCGCGCGTTTCGGCATAGGGGCCGTCATGGACCTTCAACTCGCCGTCTTCGAGATTGATGGTCTTGGCCTTGGTGGTGGGGGTGAGAGGCGCGGTATCGACGAAGGCGCCGGCCTTGGTCAGGGCGTCCTGGTAGGCATACATGGTCTGCATGAAGCCGCGCATGTCCTCGGGGCTGATCTTGGAGCCCGCGACTTCGTCGGCATAGAGCATGAGCAGGTATTTCATTTCTCTCTCCTCGCTGTGCGGTGCCGGGCAGCATAGCCCGTCGCAACAATGTCGCGCGAGGGAGGTCGATTTCGACAGGCGGGCGGAAATTCCGCCGCCCGTCGTGAGGAGTGGTGGTTACCAGCTCTGGCCGGCGGGCGCCTGCCAGAAGGGGCGGATCTCGATCGAGCCGTAGCGAGCGCCCGGGCACGTCTTGGCGAATTCGATCGCCGCGTCGAGGTCCGGCACGTCGAGCATGAAATAGCCGGCGAACTGTTCCTTGGTGTCGGCATAAGGGCCGTCGAGCACGTCGGCCTTGCCGTTCTTGACGCGAACGGTGGTCGCAGCGCGGCTGGGCTCGAGCCGTTCGCCGGGGCTGCCTGCCTTGGCGAGCGCCTGGTTGAAGGCACCCCATTCGGCTCCGAACTGCTTCATTTCCTCGGGCGTCGCCTTGGCCATCTCAGCTTCGTTGTAGTTGATGAGGCACATGAAACGCATGGTCTTTCTCCCGTTAGGTGTAGCTCGGAACACCGTGTCCCGATGCTACAATGACGGAGAGGTCGACGTCATTTCGACTTTTCAGACAAAAAAGTTGCGACGGCCGGAAAAATCAGTCGAAGAGGCTCGAAACGCTCTGCTCGGAAGCGGTGCGGGCGATGGCTTCGCCGATGAGCTGGTCGATCGAGATGCGGCGGATATTGGGGGCCGCCTTGACCGCTTCGGTCTCGGCGATCGAGTCGGTGATCACCAGTTCCTTGAGCTTGGACTTGGCCACGCGCTCGGCCGCGCCTTCGGAGAGCACGCCGTGGGTGATGTAGGCCGAGACTTCCTTGGCGCCCGCCTTGAGCAGGGCTTCCGCGGCGTTGACCAGCGTGCCGCCGGAATCGACGATGTCGTCGATCATGATGCAGGCCTGGCCCGAGACGTCGCCGATGATGTTCATCACTTCCGAGACACCGGCGCGCGGACGGCGCTTGTCGACGATGGCGAGGTTGGCGCCGATGCGCTGAGCCACGTTGCGGGCACGCACCACGCCGCCGACGTCGGGGGAGACGATCATGACGTTCTTGACGTCATAATGCTCCTGGATATCGCGGGTCAGCACCGGGGCGGCATAGAGGTTGTCGACCGGCAGGTCGAAGAAACCCTGAATCTGGGCGGCGTGCAGGTCCAGCGTCAGCACGCGGTTGGCGCCTGCCGTGGTGATGAGGTTGGAGACCAGCTTGGCTGAAATGGGCGTGCGCGGCGCCGACTTGCGGTCCTGCCGGGCATAGCCGAAATAGGGGATCACCGCCGTGATGCGGCGCGCCGAGGAACGGCGAAGCGCGTCGATCAGGATCAGCAATTCCATCAGGTGGTCGTTCGCCGGGAACGAAGTGGACTGCAAAACAAAAACGTCCTCACCGCGGACGTTTTCGTGAATCTCGACAAAGACTTCCTTGTCGGCAAATCGTTTGACCGTGCAATCGGTCAACGGCAATTCGAGATAGCTGGATACAGCCTCGGCGAGCGCCCGGTTGGAGTTGCCCGTCACCAGTTTCATAGCGCCACCTGCTGCTTGGATGCCCCGGACGCCGGACTCTCGCGGTCAGCGCCTCGCTCGCGGGCACCCTTAGCGCGCACCGCCTTCCTGCGCAACGGCCCAGTTAGTAGCAGAACCAATGATCGTTAGAAGAGTCCTATTACAGAGAGTTGACGGCCAGCCTTGGTGCCCTGGTGCGTCGCGTAGCGATGCGAGAAGTAGCGCTCCGGCGAGGCATAGGTACACGAGCCTGCCTGCTCCACCGCGACGCCTGCCGCTTCAAGTCGGGCACGGACGAAGCCAGGCAGGTCGAAATGCTCCTTGCCTCCCGGCGGCGTCGCGATATGCGCCGCTGCATCCGGATTGATCGCCACGAGGTCGGCGGCGAATTGCGGACCCACTTCATAATTGGCGCCCGAAATCGTCGGTCCGATTACCGCCACGATTCGTTCACGCCGGGCGCCCAGAGCCTCCATGGCGGCGATGGTGTTCTCGGCAATGCCGTGCACTGCGCCCTTCCAGCCGGCATGGGCAATCCCGACCACACCCGCCTCGCCGTCGGCGAAGGCGATCGGCGTGCAGTCGGCGGTGAGGATGCCGAGCAGCAGTCCGGGCTGATTGGTCACCAGCGCGTCGGCGTCGGGCCGTTCGCCTTCGACCGGCAGGCCGGTCAGCGTCACCACCCGGTTTGAATGCGTCTGCGTCAGCGTCGCCAGCCGGTCGAAACCCAGTGCCTCCAGGATGGCGGCACGGTTCCCCGCGACGATGGCGCGATCATCGCCGCCGGTCTCGGAGACGTTGAGCGAGGCGAACTCGCCCGTCGAGCTGCCGCCCAGCCGTCCGAAGAAGCCATGGCGGATGCCCGCGAGCCCGGTCAGTGCTGGGCTGGTTTCGAATGGTGGCTTCATGCACCCACTCCTATCGGCTTGAGGCCGGGGCTGGTAGCTACGAAGACCTTGAAGAGATCGCCCATCTGCTCGGGGGCGATGAGGCGCTTGAGCGCCGTTTCGATGTTTCCCATCTCGTCAGGGTTGGCCCGCGCCAGCGCCGCGGCGCGTTCGCCGATGCCGATGCGTTTGAGGAAAAGACCCTGCGGCGTCAGCGGCTGCACCACGAGCCCGGCGGCGGTCGCGACCTTCCCCAAGGCATCGAAATCCACATGCGCCGAAAGATCGGCTTCGCCCGGCTCCGCTAGCGGATCGGCATAGGCGTGCCGCGCCACTGCCTGCAGCGTCTCGCCGGTCTGCGTGCGGCCATAGCCATAGTCGATGGCGAGAATCGCGCCGCCCTGTGCCGCAACCCTGGCGGCCAGCCGCGCCATCACATCGCTCGCCGCGATACCGGCTTCATAGATCGCGCCTATCGGTGCATTGCGCACTTCCTCCGGCAGGACGTCCGCGGGGATCGGCGTAGGCGAAAGCCCGAAGGCGCGCTTGCCATCGCGAAGGCCCACCTGCCGCTCGTGCCAGGCATCCTGGCCTTTGACGAACTGCCGGATCGGCAAGGCGTCGAAGAACTCGTTGGCCACGACCAGCAACGGATCGTCGCTCACCGCGTCGATCTCGTCGGCCCAATAGGGCAGGTATTGGCCGAGGCGCTTGTCCTGCTCGGCCCTGAGCACCGGGTTGGTCTCGAACAACTGCAGGTGGGCTGCGTTGGCAAAACCCTCGGCGCGCTTGGTCACGCGCATGACATCGCTCATCAGCGTGCCGCGGCCCGGCCCGAGTTCGAGCAGTGTGAACGAGCGCGGCTCGTTCATCTGCTGCCAGAGGTTGACGAGGAAGAAGCCGATCAGCTCGCCGAACATCTGGCTGACTTCGGGCGCGGTGATGAAATCGCCCTTGGCCCCTAACGGATCGGCATTCTTGTAATAGCCCAGGCGCGGATGGGTCAGGCACAGGCCCATATAGGTCGCGATCGACATCGGGCCATTGGTGCGGATCTGCAGGTCGATCAGCTCGCCGAGGCTCTTGTCATCGGCCATTGCTGCGCCTCATCGCATAGATGACGAGGGCGATGCCGGCGATAAGCGTCGGCAGGCTCAGCACCTGGCCCATGGTCAGCCAGCCCCCATAGAGGTAGCCGATCTGCGCATCGGGCAGCCGCACGAATTCGACGAGAATGCGGGACAGCGAATAACCGATGCCGAATACCCCCGCCACCAAACCGGGCCGGCGCAGGCCATAGGCCACATGCGTCACGTAGCGGATGACGAGGAACAGCACGATCCCTTCGAGCGCCGCTTCGTAGAGTTGGCTGGGATGGCGCGGAACGTCCCCGCCATTGGGGAAAATCACGCCCCAGGGGAGGTCGGTTGGTGCGCCAAAAAGCTCGCCGTTGATGAAGTTGGCGACGCGGCCGAGAAAGAGGCCGATCGTGCCTACTGCGCCCACCAGATCGAGGCCCGAAAGCGGGTTACCCCCCTTGTAGCGGGTATAGAATATGATGGCGACCATGATACCGATGAGGCCGCCATGGAACGACATGCCACCATCCCACAGAGCCGGAATCTCCATGGGGTTCGCCATGTAGTACTGGAAATTGTAGAACAGCACGTAGCCGATGCGCCCGCCCAGAATGATGCCGAGCACGGCCCAGAAGGCGAAGTCGATGAGATCGCCGGGTGCGAAGGGCGGCTTGTTGTCTTTCCAGAGCGAGTGGCGCTTGAGCAGCGACATGCCGTAGAGCACGCCCAGGCCCACGCCCGCGAGATAGGCGAGGGCGTACCAGCGCACTGCGAACGGGCCAATGGCGAAGGCGATCGGATCGATATTGGGAAACGGCAAATCGGGGCTCCCGAAGAAACTGGCAGGACCATGCAGGCCATGCCCGCTCTGGTCAAGCAGGTCGCGAGGGCCTAAATAAGGTGCAATGCCGTTCGGCGGCAAGCACTTGAAGGACTATGCGCAATGAACCAGGGCAGCAGGATTTTCGACGATCTCGGCCGATTGATGAACGAGGCGGCCGGGGTTGCCGATGGGGTCCGCCGCGAGGTGGAAACCGGGGTCAAGGCGCAGGCTCAGCGCTTCATCGCAGATATGGATCTGGTCAAGCGTGAGGATTTCGACGCCCTGCGTGAACTGGTGCAGGTGCAGAGCGAGGAAATCGCCGCGCTCCGCAAGGAACTTTCCGATCTCAAGCCCGCTCCGCGCGGCAAGAAGGCCGAGTAGCTTTTGCGTCTCGCGGTCATCTCGGACATCCACGGCAACAGCTTCGCCCTCGAAGCCGTGCTGGAGGATATTGCTCGGCAGAATGTCGATGCGACGGTCAATCTCGGGGATGCGCTGAGCGGGCCCATCGATCCGCGACGCACCTGCGACATGCTGCTTGAGCTCAATGCCGCGACCGTTCGTGGCAATCATGATCGCTGGCTGGTCGAAACCGGCGTCTTCGAACTCGGCCCGGTGGACCGCTTCACCCTGGCGCAACTCGAACCGCGCCATGTCGTCTGGCTCGAAAGCCTGCCGGCGACGCGCAACGTCCAGGGCGAGGTCTTCCTTTGCCACGGCACGCCTGCGAGCGACAACGACGTCTGGCTCGACAATTTCTGGAGCGGCCGCAAGACCACTTTGCCCGACGAGGCCTCCGTCACCGCGGCTGCCGAGGGCTACGATTTCCCCGTTCTCCTCTGCGGCCACACGCATCTCGCCCGCTCGGTGCGCCTGAGGGACGGTCGCATGATCGTCAATCCGGGCAGCGTCGGTCTCCAGACCGTCCACGGCTCGCCCGATGCCCGCTACGCCATTCTCGAAAAGAACGGCGACAAGTGGTCGGTCACGCAGCGCGTGCTCGGCTACGACCATGAGGCCGCCGCGCGCCGCGCCGAAGAGAATGGCTTTCCCAGGTGGCGCGAGCCGCTGGTCACCGGCTGGGTCGGGCCCGAAGGCCTGTTCTAGGGTCCGTACTCAACTGCACCGGTCGATGAGGTTGCGATGGCCGCCCCACCCGCCGGACTTCCCCGGACTTGATCCGGGGCCTATTGCCACCCTCCACTCGAGTGGAGCGATCCGTGGTTCCCGGCTCTGGGGCCGGGGAAGTTCAGTGGTTGTGGCGCTGCAGACGGACGGCGCTTCCGTTGGAATCTGTCGAATGGGGAGATAAGCGCTCTGGGGGCGCCGGGACTTATTGAGCACGGACCCCAGGCCAAGTTATCCCCCTCGCTCCTGCCTCCCCGACGCCGATGCCTTGGGGATACTTCGGCTAGTCCGATTTATTGCAGTTCAAATGTGCCAAAAAAGGCCAGAATAACTGGGGTCGAGGCGGCCCTCGTTAAGAACTTGTTAACAATACCAGCCCGATCATCCACAGAAGAAAGCCGTTTCGGTGGCTGCCGAAAGTGCCCGGAATCAACCGTGCAGTGTAGGTTGAAAACACAGGACGATTCGTAGGCTTTCCATGCGTGCGGCAGTTCAATTTGTAAGTTGCGTACCCCGCCGGGTGTTCGCCGGCCGGCCCTTCCACGCGTTGCCAATGCAGGACTAATTTCATGTCTCTTCTGCTGCAGATCGAACCGGACCGCGCAGTGCACCCGGTCGATATCATCGAGCACATCGCGGCAATCAACGATTGGAACTTCGAGCGCCAGGACGCTGATGAAATCTCCATTTCCGTTCGCGGAGGGTGGAGCGACTACCACGTGTCTTTCAATTGGATGGAAGACCTCGAATCCCTGCACATCGCCTCCGCCTTCGATCTCAAGGTCCCCGAAGCGCGCCGTGGCGAGGTCAAGCAGCTCATCGCGCTCGTCAACGAGCAGCTCTGGATCGGGCATTTCGATATCTGGAGCAAGGAAGGCGTGGTGCTGTTCCGCAATTCGCACCTGCTGACCGGCGGGGCGGAAGTGTCGCCACAGCAATGCGAGGCGCTGCTGCGTTCGGCCACCGATTCCTGCGACCTCTACTATCAGGCTTTCCAGTTCGTGGTCTGGGCAGGTAAAAGTGCTTCCGAGGCCTTGAGCCACGTCATGTTCGAGACGGTTGGGGAAGCGTGAGTCTGGACAATATTGGTCCCGTCGTTCTTGCCGGTGCCGGCAAGATGGGTCTGGCTCTGGCGCGCGGCTGGATAGCCGCGGGCCTCAAGCCGTCAAATCTCGTGCTCGTCGATCCCAATCCGGGCGAGCACACCATCACTTTCGCCATAAAGACCGGCGCTCGTCTCGTTCCGAGCGCCGAGGGCGTCAGCCCTCGCGTGCTGGTGCTTGCGGTCAAGCCGCAGATCATCGGCGACGTGATGGCGCAATTGCGCCCCGTGGTCGGCGCTGAGACTCTCGTCGTCTCCATTGCTGCCGGCATTTCAATTGCCGCTATCGCACAGGGTCTCGGCACGCAGCGGATCGTCCGGACCATGCCCAACACGCCGGCCCAGATCGGCAAAGGCGTCACCGGCGCCGTCTCCGGCCCGGGCGTCGAGGCATCCGACCGCGCCGTCGCCGCCGACCTGTTGCAAGCAGCGGGGCAGGTGGCCTGGTTCGACGACGAAAAGGCGATCGACGCCGTCACCGCCGTCTCCGGCTCCGGTCCCGCCTACGTCTTCAATCTGGTCGAAGCCCTTGCCGCCGCCGGCGTTCGCCAGGGCCTTCCCGCCGAACAAGCCATGCTGCTGGCCCGGCAAACCATCGTCGGCGCTGCCTATCTCCTCGAAGCCGAACCCGATATCCCGGCCTCTACCCTGCGTGAGAACGTGACGTCGCCGAAGGGCACGACCGCCGCGGCGCTGGAAGTGCTCATGGGTGCCGATGGCTTCGGGCCGCTGCTCGACCGCGCGGTCGAGGCTGCGCGCCGCCGAAGTGAGGAACTCGGCCGTGGCTGAGATCAGCTATGACGATTTCCTCAAGGTCGATATCCGTACCGGCACAGTGATCGAGGCGCGACCTTTTCCCGAGGCGCGCAAGCCCGCCATTATCCTCATCATCGATTTCGGCCCCGAGATCGGCATCAAGAAGTCGTCGGCGCAGATCACCGTGCACTACAAGCCGGAGGATCTGGTCGGGCGCCAGGTGATGGCAGTGGTCAACTTCCCACCGCGTCAGATCGGGCCGTTGCGCAGCGAAGTTCTCACGCTCGGCTTCGAAGATGAGGGCGGCGCCATCGTGCTGGCAGCGACCGAGCGTCAGGTGCCGAACGGCAAGCGGCTGCTCTAGCTGCGACCTTAACGTGATCACAACATCGCCGGCGATATGCTAATAGCCTGATCCGAAACGATTTGGCGCGGCGGCCTCGGAGGTCGGATGTGAGTGAGAGTGATGCGGCCCTCGGTGTGTCGCAGGCTATGTTCGAGCTGGCGCCTGTTTCGCTGTGGCTCGAGGACTACAGCGGCCTCAAGGCTCTGTTCGACGAGTGGCGTTCTGCCGGCATTTCCGATCTGCGCGAGCTGTTCAAGGCCGATCCGTCACGCGTTCACGAATGCGCCGATCGCATCAGGATCCTGACGGTTAACAGCAAGACGCATTCGCTCTTCGAATCGCGCGACCTCGAACACCTCGTCTCCAACCTCAGCACCGTCTTCCGCGACGACATGATGGAAACCCATGGCGAGGAGATGATCCAGCTTTGGGAAGGCAAGGACGAGTTCGCCAACGTCTCGGTCAATTACAGTCTCAACGGACGGCGCATCGATATCCAGATGACCGGCCGCATCCTGCCGGGGCATGAGCACGACTGGTCGCGTGTGCTCGTGGCGATCGAGGATGTCACCGAGCGTGAAACGGCCCGCCGCAGCCTGGCGCTGAGCGTGCGCTATGCCGAAGGTCTCTTCACGCACTCGCCCGTATCGCTCTGGGTCGAAGATTTTTCGGCCATCAGGCAATTGCTTGAAGAGGTTCGTTTCCAGGGCATCACGGATTTCCGCGTCTTCACCGACGTGCACCCGGAATTCGTCGAGCGCTGCATGAGCGAAATCCGCGTGCTCGACGTCAACCAGGCGACGCTCGATCTTTTCGGGGCCCGGACCAAGGAAGAACTGCTCAAGAACCAGCCTCGCATCTTCCGCGACGACATGCTCCGCCATTTCCGCGAGCAGCTGATCGATCTCTGGAGCGGCCGGCTCTTCCACAAGCGGGAAGTGGTCAACTACTCGCTCTCGGGCGAGGAAGTGTTCGTGCTGCTGCAATTCTCGGTGCTGCCGGGACACGAGAACGACTGGTCGTTGGTGCAGGTGGCGCTGACCGACATCACCGCGCGCAAGAAGGCCGAGGCCTATCTCGAATTCCTCGGCAAGCACGATGTGCTGACCAAGCTCTACAACCGTTCGTTCTATGTCGATGAACTCAACCGTATCGACCGCAAGGGCGTGATGCCGGTGTCGGTGATCATGGTCGACGTCAATGGTCTCAAGGCCGCGAACGATCTCTGGGGTCACGCTGCCGGCGACGGTCTGCTACGTCGGGCGGGCGAAGTGCTGGGCAAGGCGATAGAGAAGCCGGCCTGCGCGGCTCGGATCGGCGGCGACGAGTTTGCGGTTCTGCTGCCGGGATTCGATGAAAAGGCGACGCAGGCGGTGGCGCTCAATCTCGAAAAGCTGGTCGTGCTCAACAACCAGTTCTATCCCGGTCTGCCGCTCAATCTCGCCATTGGCCGCGCAACGCGGTTCGCTGACGAGCCGATCGAAGACACGATCAAGCGCGCCGACCTTCAGATGTACCGGTCCAAGAAGGATCACTACGACGCCGAGGCGGTCCGAAAGCGCGCTACCTGATATTGTCGGTCAGGTGCAGCCGGTTCAGCAGCGGCCTGTCGTCAGTCTCGACCATGCCCACGAAGAACTTGAGGATCGTGCTGCGGGCATCCGGCTGTAGCGGAGCCAATGCAGCCTCGATGCGGCTCGACTGGGTAGCCGAGAGCGTCTCGAAGAGGTCGCGGCCCTTGGCCGTCGGGTACAGCAGGCGCTGACGACGGTCCGACGGACCGGTCTTCTGCTCGATATAGCCGTTGTCGATCAACTGGCGCAGTACGCGGGCGAGGCTCTGCTTGGTGATCTTGAGCACGTCGAGAATGGTGGCGACCGGCAGGCCGGGCTTGAGGTTCACGAAGTACAGCACGCGGTGATGGGCGCGGCCGAATCCCTGGCGCTCCAGCAGCGCGTCGGCGTCGCGCACGAAATCCCGATAGGCGAAGAAAAACAGCCCCATGACGTCCAGTGGTAGGTCGGTCGACGCCACCGACGAATTTATGTCAGCCTTGTTGACATTTATTTTGTCGGGTGCCATTGTTTCTCCATCAGTTCCGCCAATGTTCCTTATCCCAAAGCCGTTCTAGTTTGCCAAGGGCTTAGGGGTGATGCATGATCGGAACAACCAGGTTTGGCGGCCTTGCGAGGGCCGTTTTAGGGAAGAGATTCGGAGTAAGAAATGGCTTTGCCAATGGACCAGCGCGATGGCTGGATATGGTTTGACGGGGAACTCAAACCGTGGAAAGAGGCCAAGATTCACGTCCTGACCCATGGCCTGCATTATGCAAGCTGCGTGTTCGAAGGTCAGCGTGCCTATGGCGGTGAAGTCTTCAAGCTGCGCGAGCATACCGACCGTCTGATCGCATCCGGCAAGACGCTGGATTTCGACATCCCCTATACCGCTGACGAGATCGACGCCGCCTGCCGCAAGGTGCTGGAAGCCAACAACCTCGTTGACGCCTATATGCGCCCGGTCGCCTGGCGCGGCTCCGAGGAACTGAGCGTTCCCGGCCGTCCGAACAAGGTTCACCTGGCGATCGCCGCCTGGGTTTGGCCGAGCTATTTCTCGATGGAAGAAAAGCTCAAGGGCATCCGCCTGCAGTGGAGCAAGTGGAAGCGTCCGAGCCCGGAGACGATCCCCTACAAGGCCAAGGCTGCGGGCCTCTACATGATCTGCACGCTCTCCAAGGACGCGGCCATGGCCGACGGCTATGCCGATGCGCTGATGCTCGACTATCGTGGTTATGTCGCCGAGGCGACCGGCGCGAACGTCTTCTTCATCAAGGGCAAGGAAATCACCACGCCGACGCCCGATTGCTTCCTCGACGGCATCACCCGCCGCACGGTTATCGCGCTCGCCAAGGCTAACGGCTTCACCGTTACCGAGCGCTACATGAAGCCGGAAGAACTGGCCAATTTCGACGAGTGCTTCCTCACCGGTACCGCCGCCGAAGTGACCCCGGTTTCGCAGGTGGGCGAGTTCAAGTTCACCCCGGGCGAAGCCTCGCGCACGCTGATCGCCGCCTATTCGGCCGCCGTTCAACCCAAGCGCGCCGCCGCGGAATAAGCGAAAGATATTATCGCCTTCGAAGGGCCGCCGGTCAGTAGACCGGTGGCCCTTTTAGTTCGAGCTTGTTGCCGAACGGATCGAGCACATAGAAGGAATTGCCCATTCCGCGAGCGCCGCCGTGGAAGGCCTCCTCGACGATCTCGACGCCATGAACCCTGAGATGCGCACGCATCGCGTCGTGGTCGAAGGGGCTCAAGGCGATGCAGACGTGATCGAGATTGCGGCCACCCTCGATTGGCGGCCTGGCCCAGGCGCCTTCGGGCTTCGTGTAGTCCTGCAGCACGATGAGGGCATTGCCGCACCAGACCTGTTCCATGCCGAGCTGGGGATAGGAGAATCCGGGCTGGCAGCCGAGCACGTCCTGGTAGAACCGCATCGCTACGTCCATGTCGGCGACGAGCAGGACGACGTGATCCAGACCCACGAGCGAGAAGGGCGGCCTGGATGATGTCATCTCAATCCCACCGGGCCTTTGCGTCATCGTCGGCCGACTTGGCGTCGACCCAGCGCGAGCCGGTCGGTGTCTCTTCCTTCTTCCAGAAGGGCGCGTCGGTCTTTAGGTAGTCCATCAGGTATTCGGCGCCCTTGAACGCCGCTTCGCGATGCGGGGCGAGAGCCATGATCTGGACGATGGGTTCGCCGGGACGAAGCGCGCCGTAGCGGTGGATGACCGTGGCCTTGATGAGGCCGAAGCGTGCGATGGCGCCCTCGATTATGGCTTTGACCTGGTTGATGGCCAGGTCCGGGTAGCACTCGAGCACCAGCGCAGTGATCGGATCGCCGGGCTGCGAGCGGACGAGGCCTGTGAAGGTCACCGCGGCGCCGGCGCCGGCATTGGTCGCGAGGAAAGCATTGGTTTCCTCGCCCGGATCGAACGCCGCCGTCTGGATGCGTACGGACATCTCAGCCGCCGGTCATCGGGGGGAAGAGGGCGACGGTATCGTTCGCTGCGACCGGCGCGTCATGGGTGACGATGCGGGCGTTGACCGCTGCCTTGATGAGCTTACGGTTGGCGAAGGCGAGGTCAGCGGCTTCGTCGTTCGCGGCGAGCCAGTCGATGAGGTCGGAGACGGTCCTGACCTCTGCGGGAGGCGAGACGGTTTCCTCGCCCTTGTTGAGGCGCTCGCGGAGCCAGGCGAAATACAGCACCTTCATCGTCAATTGCCCTTCAGCGTCGGCCAGGCGCCGCGGAAATAGTCCCAGCCGGTCCAGACGGTCAGGATACCTGCGACCCAGAGCAGGATCTGGGCGATGATAGCAATGGCCGGGAAGAGGGGGACAAGTAGCAGCGCGCCGAGCGAAACCAGTTGCGCGGTGGTCTTCCACTTGGCGAGCTTTGTGACGTGAACGACGATGCCCTTGTCGCCCATGAATTCGCGCAGGCCGGAGACGAAGATTTCGCGCAGCATGATGGCGATGGCCGGGATCAGGTCCCAGGGGCCGATGGTGCCATCCCAGGCAAAGGCGATGATGAGCGAGCCGATGAGGAGCTTGTCGGCGATCGGGTCCAGCATGCGCCCGAGGGCCGAGGATTGGTTCCACTTGCGGGCGAGATAGCCGTCGAAGAAATCGCTGACCGCAGCGGCGACGTAGAGAATGAACGCTGTCCAGCGCAACTCGGGGAAGCCCGAGATCGCGAGGTAGACGACTACGGGTATCGCGACGATGCGGCCGTAGGTCAGCAGGTTCGGCAGGGAGGTGAGATTGCTCGACATGGCGCGAGGGAACAGGGATTAGCGCAAAGGGTCAAGCCACAAGCGCGACATTCGTTCAGGTTCGTTGCTGTAATCGGCCCGCCGCTGGACTTCCCCGGGCGAAGGCCCGGGGCCTATTGCACCGCTCCACTCGGGTGGAGGAACCCGTGGGCCCCGGCTCTGCGGCCGGGGAAGTGCAGTGGCGGGGCAGATTGAGGCGTGCCCGTTGATAGGTGCGCTGCCACCAACCCATTCCTCCCGACCGAGAGAAATGGGTTGGCAGCTATCCTCACGCCACCTGTTGCTTGACAACCTGACGGCGGACCTCGACGGCCTTTGCCAGGCGCTCCAACACCGCGACGGTAGTTTCCCAGTCGATACAGCCGTCGGTGATCGACTGACCGTAGGTCAGCGGCTTGCCGGGCTCGAGGTCCTGGCGGCCGGCGACGAGGTTGGATTCCACCATCACGCCCATGATGCGGGCGTCGCCGGCTTCGAGTTGCTGGGCCACGTCCTCGGTCACGAGCGGCTGGTTTTCCGGCTTCTTGGAGCTGTTGGCGTGGCTGGCATCGATCATGATCGCCGGACGAATGCCGGCCTTGGTGGCTTCGGCAGCGGCGGCTTCGACGCTGGCTGCGTCGTAATTGGTGGTTTTTCCGCCGCGCAGGATGATGTGACAATCGTCGTTGCCGGTGGTGGCGGCGATGGCCGAGCGGCCGTCCTTGGTGACAGCCAGGAAATGGTGGGGCTGGCTGGCGGACTTTACGGCGTCGAGCGCGATGCGGACATTGCCATCCGTGCCGTTCTTGAAGCCGACCGGGCAGGAGAGGCCGGAGGCCAGTTCGCGGTGCACCTGGCTTTCGGTGGTGCGCGCGCCGATGGCGCCCCAGGCGACGAGGTCGGCGAAGTATTGCGGCGTGGTCATGTCGAGGAATTCACAGCCGGCCGGGAGGCCCATGTCGTTGATCTCGAGCAGCAGGCTGCGAGCGCGGCGCAGGCCCTTGTCGATATTGAAGCTGCCGTCGAGATCGGGATCGTTGATCAAGCCCTTCCAACCGACCGTGGTGCGGGGCTTTTCGAAATAGACGCGCATGACGATCTCGAGCGAGCCGGCAAGGCGCTCACGCACTTCCCAGAGGCGGGCGGCGTAATCGAGGGCAGCTTCCGGATCGTGGATCGAGCAGGGGCCGATGACGACGGCGACCCGATCGTCGCGACCGGAGAGAATGTTATGGAGGGCCAGGCGCGAGCCGGTGACGGTGCGGGTGGCGCCTTCCGTGCGCGGGAATTCCCGGATCACTTCGGCCGGGGTACTCAGTTCGCGCAATTCCTTGATGCGCAGGTCGTCAGTGGATTTCAACATCGGTCGGTTCCTTGTTTGGGACCTCCCGGCGACAAAAAAGCCGCCAGGAAGCTGGCGGCTGTCGGGTATCTGCTTTTGCTTTGTCTTCTATTCAGACCAAGCGCGACCCTCCGTCCGCCAGCGGCATCGGATAGCTAAAGTACCAAAAATAGAAGACCGGGCGGATGGAGTTCATGGGAGGTATATAGCGCGCGTTGGCGGGAGAGGGAATAGGTTTTGTTTGTTTGACTGGGAGGGGTTTGGGGCGAGGTCCGGAATGCGTGTGTGTGGCTCCCCCCTCCCAGCCTCCCCCGCAAGGGGGGAGGTGTTTCGATCAAGTTGCTTGTGAACGATGCGCGCCACAACCGCGATAAGCACCTCCCCCCTTGCGGGGGAGGCTGGGAGGGGGGAGCCACAAGCACATCACTCGGTCCGGTTGAAGTGGTCGTAGATCGTCTGCGCCATCTGTGTGGAAATCCCCGGAATCGCCTGCAGATCCGCAAGTGCGGCACGACTGACGGCCTTGGCGGAGCCGAAGTGGTTGAGGAGGGCGCGCTTGCGGGTGGGGCCGATGCCTTCGATTTCGTCGAGCGGGTTTTTCACCACTTCCTTCTTGCGGCGGGCGCGGTGGGTGCCGATGGCGAAGCGGTGGGCTTCGTCGCGCAGGCGCTGGACGTAGTAGAGCACGGGGTCGCGGTGCGGCAGCATGAAAGGCTCGCGGCCTTCCATGTGGAATTTTTCGCGGCCGGCATCGCGCTCCTCGCCCTTGGCGATGCCGATGAAGGTCACTTCCTTGGGGAGGTTGAGGCCGGCGATGACTTCACGCACCGCGTTGAGCTGGCCGGCGCCACCGTCGATGAAGACGACATCGGGCCAGTCGGGCATGCCGGTCTGATCGTCCTCGGCATCCTCTTCGCTTTCGGCGGCAAGGCGCGAGAAGCGGCGGGTCAGCACTTCACGCATCATGCCGAAGTCGTCGCCTGGGGCGATGTCCTTGGATTTGATGTTGAAGGTCCGATAGTGCTTCTTGGAGAAGCCTTCCTCGCCCGCCACGATCATCCCGCCGACGGCGTTGGTGCCCGAGATGTGGGAGTTGTCGTAGACCTCGATCCGACGTGGCGCTTCATCGAGCCCGAAGAGTTCGGCGACGCCCTCGAGCAGGGTGCGCTGCGTGGCGCCCTCGGCCAACTGACGGCCTAGTGCCTCGCGGGCATTGTTGAGCGCGTAGTTGACGAGGTCGCGCTTTTCGCCGCGCTGCGGGGTCTGGAGATAGACGCGCGAGCCGGCACGGGAGGAAAGGGCTTCCTCGATGAGTTCGCGTTCGGTCGGTTCGTGGCTGGTCAGAACCAGCTTGGGCGGCGTGCGCGTATCGTAGAACTGGGTGATGAAGGCCTCGAGCACTTCGGCCTCGGTGAGCGACGCGTCGGCGCGCGGGCGGAAGGCGTGGTTGCCCCAGTTCTGGTAGGAGCGGAAGAAGAAGACCTGCACGCAGAACTGGCCGGCCTCCTGCGCGATAGCGAAGATGTCGGCTTCCTCGACATTGTTGGAGGTGATGTCGCCCTGGCTTTGAATGAGGGCGAGGGCGCTCAATCGGTCACGGAGAAGGGCGGCGCGCTCGAAATCGAGAGCTTCGGCGGCCGCGTTCATCTCGTCGGAGAGGCGCGCCTGGACAGCCTTGGACTTGCCTTCGAGGAAATCCTTGGCTTCCTCCACGAGCTCGGCATAGCCCGGCAGCGAGATCTCGCGCGTGCAGGGCGCGGCGCAGCGCTTGATCTGGAATTGCAGGCACGGGCGGGTGCGGGCAGCGTAGAAGCTGGCCGAGCAATTGCGCAGCAGGAAGGCGCGCTGGAGCGAAGTGATGGTGCGACGCACGGCGCCGGCCGAGGCGAAGGGGCCGAAATAATAGCCGGGCCGGCGGCGGGTGCCGCGGTGCAGCAGGATTTCGGGTGCTTCGTGGTCGGTGGCGATGAGGATGAAGGGGAAGCTCTTGTCGTCACGCAGCGCCACGTTGAAACGTGGGCGCAGGCGCTTGATGAGATTGGCTTCGAGCAGCAGCGCTTCGGCCTCGGTTTCGGTGCGCACGAATTCCATCGTGTGCGTGGCCGAAATCATGCGCTGGATGCGAACCGGCAGGCCTTCAGGGCGCGTGTAATTGGTGACGCGCGCCTTGAGGCTGCGTGCCTTGCCGACATAGATGACTTCGCCTTCCGCATCGAGCATCCGATAGACGCCCGGGGCAGAGGGAAGGGTCTTCACGAAGGCCTTGATGACCTCGGGACCGGTGGCGTGATTGGCTTGGTCGTTCATGATCGGGTTCTAGACCCTGGGAGTCTTGGCACGCGAGGGCCGATATTCAAGATGTTTGCCGCCATCGAGCGCGAGCATTTGACCGGTCATCGACCGCGACTTGAGCAGAAAGAGGACGGCGTCGGCGATTTCCTCGGGTGAAGCGGAGCGCCCGAGAATGGAGCTGGCGACGGACTGGGCGAAGGCTTCGTCCGATTGGCGCTTGTGGGGCAGGATCGGGCCGGGGCCGATGGCGTTGACGCGGATGCGCGGCGCCAGCGATTGCGCCAGGGTGCGCGTCATGTCCCAGAGCGCGGCCTTGGAAAGCGTGTAGCTGAAATAGGCCGGCGAAAGGTGCAGGACGCGCTCGTCGACGATGTTGACGATATTGCCTTCGGTATCGGCGGGGAGTTGCAGCGCGAAGTCGCGGGAGAGGAATGCCGGCGCTTCCAGGTGGATCGCCAGATGCATGTCCCAGAGCTCTTCGGTCAGATCCTCGACGCTGTCCGGATCGAAGAGCGATGCGTTGTTGACCAATAGCGTGAGCGGCCCGAAGGGCTCGGCAGCGCGGGCGACCAGGGTCTGGCGCTCTCCGCGCTGGCAGAGGTCGGCGCGAAGAGCCACTGCTTCGCCGCCCGCTTCGGCGATCGCGGACACGACGGCGTCCGCGTCGGCGGACGAGGAGCGGTAGTGGATGATGACCTTGTGGCCGTTGGCGGCCAGCACCTTGGCCAGGGTGGCCCCGATACGGTCAGCCGCACCAGTAACCAGGGCGACGCGATGGTTTGCGGTTTGATTCGACATGAGGAAAATTAGCTGACTTTTGCCGTGACCATAGGGTGCTTTGTGCCTTGCGAGCAATGTCGCATGGCCTGCGGCCGGGTGAACTTGTTTTTGGGGAGGACCGGCGGCTCGTGCGTGCCGGATTTTCAGGTCGCGAACGATAGCAGGTGTCGGGGTGGCTAAAAACCCAGTAACTACAGGGACTATGGCCTATTTGCACATTGTTTAGGCTCTTTCCCGACCCAGGCATTGTCGCTAAGCTTCCCCGGCGAGGCGGAGCCGCGCGGCTCCGTTGGTTTCGGACCTCTTGGGGACGTGAAATGGAAGCAATTGTAGCGATTATTGTTCAGCTGCTCGGCGGTGGCATCGGTGGCAATGTTGTCGGTGGGGTTGCCAAGAATTTGAGCCTCGGCACGACCGGTAACTCCATCGCCGGCGCTATTGGCGGCCTGGTATTGACCTGGCTGGCAGGCCGTATTCCCGGTCTCGACGCCCTGGTGGGCGCAGCTACCAACGCGGCGGCAGCCGGCGGCGCACCGGCAGGGCTCGATATCGGCGCTCTTGCCGGGCAGGGCGCCACTGGCCTTATCGGTGGCGGCGTACTTACCGCCATTGCCGGCGCCATCAAGAACGCAACCGCCAAGTAGCATTTTTCAGCACGCGAATTCGCCAAGGCCCCGGACGCGGCAGTCCGGGGCCTTGGCTTTGATCTAGCATACCGGGACCGCATCCATGACGAGCAACGCGCAGGCCAATGTGGCGGGGGACAATGTTCGCCTCGGCATCACGCTGGTGCTGATTTCGGTGGTCGTCTTCGGCATCCAGGATGCCGTGTCCAAGATGCTGGTGCAGGATTATTCGCCTTTCCAGATTTCGATGATGCGGTATTGGGGCTTTGCCGCGTTCTCGCTGATCCTCGTCATGCGGCAGGGGCCGATTGGGCGGGCCTTTTCCTCGCGGGCGCCAATGCTGCAGATTTTGCGCGGGGTGCTGCTGGTGGGCGATATCTGGCTTTTTGCCATGGCGCTGCAAACCGTGCCGTTGGCGGAGTTGCAGGCGATCAGCCTCATCTATCCGCTGCTGGTGACGCTTTTCGCCATTCCGTTTCTTGGCGAGAAGGTTGGCCCTTTCCGCCTGGGCGCCGTGGTCGTTGGTTTCCTGGGGGCGATGGTCATCGTGCGGCCGGGTGGTTTGCCGCTGGATGCCGGCGCGCTTTATGCGGTGCTCTCCTGTTCCTTCTATGCCTTTTATATCGTGCTGACGCGCAAGGTGGGTAAGCTCGACACCACCGCGACCAGCATGGCCTATACCGGCGCGGTCGGGCTGCTGATGACGAGTGCGGTGGGCATTTTCCACTGGTCGCCGATGGATTGGCGCGGCGTGGGCATGGTCGTTGTCGTGGCGTCGACCACGTGCCTGGCGCATGGGCTGATGATCAAGGCGCTGTCGCTGGCACCGGCCAGCGTGCTCCAGCCATTCAGTTACTTCTCGCTGCCTTGGGCGATCTTTCTCAGCTACGTGGTTTTCAACCACCTCATCGACCCGCTCTCGTTCGTGGGGGCGGCGGTGATCGCGGCGGCGGGGTTGGTGGTGATGGCGCGCGAGCGTTTAAGGGGCGCGGTCAGCGTCGCCGCTGAAACGCCATTACCAGGTAAAGAATGATCCCGATAAGGAGCATGACGGCTCCGAGCGGAGCCACGGTCAGTGACAGCAGAGCGGGCACCAGCGGATCAGCCTGCGGCAGGAAGAGTGCGAAGGCCAGCGCGGGAAGTACGCCGATGGCCAGCAGAACAATGCCTAGCCATAAAAACGCACTGGCCCAAATATACATCGGAAGTCCCTGACGTTGACAGTTCGGGCAATGTGACCAAACTCGCGACGTCATGCAAACGAAAGGCCTCGTTATGCGTATCGTTGCGATTGTTTTGGGTTTGCTCGTGGCGGCGGCGATGGCCGGCCCGGCGCCGGCGCAGCAGACCGACAATATGCTGGGTCTGGCTTATTCCACTTTCCTCGATCGGCCCGGCTGGGAGCGGTTCGATATCGCCAAGGTCGAGGCCGATAGCCAGGCGAAGCTGGCCGATGCCGGCGCTGCGGGGCGTATGAGCCCCATCGAGAAGGCGCTGATCTATGTCGACGCGATGGAGCCGCCGCTCGGCAAATCGCGGACACTGCTGCGCTACGGGCAGGTTGGAGCGGTCTCGTTCATCGAGGTGGACCGCTACAATCTGAGTACCTCCGAGGTGCCGCATGTGGCGTGGCGGTTCAACTTCGAGCCGGCGGGCGAGGTTGCGGCGCAGCTCAAGAACGCGTTGCGGCGCGAGATCCCGGCCGACGAGGCGACTGCGACCGATTGCCTGATCGCCGAATGCCTCGAGAACAAGGCTTCCACTGAGGGCAGTTTCGCCTGGAAGGCGGGCGAGGCGCCGCAGGGCGGCTGGGCGCCCGCTTATGCCAAGGCGGCCGAGAGCGGGCATGCGGTGAGTGCGTTCGCGGCGGCGGAGATGTCGGTGGCGCTCAATATCGCGGGTGTCGAGGGGGACAAGTTCGTGTGGCGGGGGCCGGAGCAGCCGGAGGGGATGACGGATGGGTCGCCGTTCCTGTTTTTCCTCGATGACCGGGGGATACCGGATGAGGGCAGGAACGATGCCATCATGGGGATGATCCGGCTCAATGACCATGCGCTGGCCGAGATGTGGACCCGACGGATGGATGACGGGGCGACCGTAGGCTGGCAGAACGCTGTGGTCGGACGGTCGGGAGCACCTTGAACTCGCGGGAAGCGAGGGGCATTTCTTTTTGCGGGAAATGTTCGGACTTTTCGCGAGGTAGCGACTGATGGGTATTCTGCTCGAGATCGGGCTGGTCCTGGTGATCATCGGGGTGGTGTTCACCATGGCCACGCGCGGCAAGAACGCCAATGAGCGCGAGACGCTCACCGAGCGGCGTGTGGAAGCCTATATGCAGACCATCCGCCGCGAGCGCTCCAACCCCGAGCTCAGCGCGATGAGCGACGTGGAACTGCGCGACCTGCTGCTGTCGAGCGCGCGCAACCTCAAGATCGAAACCGAGCGCAAGACCTGGGTTTTGGTCGGCATCGGGGCGGTGTCGGTGGTGGCCGGGTTCGTGGTGGCCAACCAGGATGGGCCGCGGGGCTTTGCGATCGCGCTCGCCATCGGAGCGGTGGCGATCTACGGGCTCAACGAATTCTGGAGCCGCAGGATGCGCGATCCCCTGGTTGCCCGGGGGATCGACATCGAGCGGCTCAAGGTCGAATAGCCCCGTTTAGTTGCCCATGCAGAAATAGCCGTTGGGGCCATTCATGCAGAAGCTGGCGCCGGGGCGCGGACGCGGCGGCGGGCGGTGACCCCAGCCGGGGCCAGGACCGGGACCCGGGCGCCAACCATCGTTCCAACCCCAATCGGGGTAGACCGGCGGGCGCGGATAGATCGGGTAAACCGGCGGACGCGGCGGGCGCGGGCGATAGTAATCGCCGCCACCCGAGGACAGGTAATTGGCCGATACCCAGCCGTCAGGACCCGGCTTGCTGATGAAGCACCAGCTGCCGCGGCACTGCTGGACATCGACGCGATCGCCGCGCTGGAGCACATCGACGGCGCGATAGCCGGTGCCCGGGCCGGACCGGACATTGACGTTGCTGGTGGCAAAGGCGGGCGCAGCCATGGCGGCGCCGGCGGTTACCGCGAAAGCGAGGGCCGCAAGGCCGCCCGCCAGGATTTTCTTACGCAAAGCAGACATCTGTCGTCTCCTCGGTGGTCTTCTTGGTGGAGAAACCTCCCATGACCCCTATTGGATGCCTGTGCGCCTGAACGCAGGCTGAACGAAATGGCGACAATGCGCGGGCAGCGCGAGGCGCGCCTTCGGGGCGAGGGCTGGAGGGGATGCGACGGCTGTCGAGCTTGCCGGGGAATGGGGCGGAAGCGCGAGGGGCCGCCGCGTGGCCCGGCTTTCCGCCTGCACCGAAATCCGCACGCGACCTCGCGGTCGCTGCGGTTTGGGGCGGGATAGCGGGCTGGGGCGAGGTCTGCCTCATCCGTATTGATTTAGTAGCGAGGCTCGCCTCGCCCCAGCGCGACAGGGATAGACAACCCGTACACGCAAGTTGCCCGCGGGCGCACCCCGGGCCGGTCACGTCACACTTAGGCCGGGAACCGGGCGACCCCCGCTCCACCTGTCTCCCCGAACCCGGCGAACGCATCGGACGCTTGCGGCGCCCGACCCGCCCACCGGCCGCCGACACCTCGTCAGTGCCGCGCCTTGCGGAGGGATGGCCCCATGTTAGCGCGGGCGGCGAGACGGGGGATAAGTTTGCTTCAGCGCCAGAGAACGGTGCCGTCCTCGTCTTCATCGCCGTCGCGCTTTTCCAGGTAGACGCGCTCGCCGGGCAGCAGCCATTCCTGCACGTCGCGATCGAAATGGCCGTGCCGACGCGACGGCGCCTCGATCGCCGCCTTCGCCTGTTGGACCGCCAAGTTCGCCGCAGCGACGGTCACTGGCTGGTCGCGCGGCAACATCCTGACGAAAGCCGCCGACAGCTCGCGCGAAACCACCTTTCGCGCCAGCCGCATGACGTCGTTGACCGTCACCAGGTCTGTGGCGCCGAGTATCTGCTCGGGCGGCAGGCCGTGGGCCCAGGTGCTGAGCCGGGACAACTGGCTGCGGGCCGCAATGATGCGGGCGAAGTAGGCGTTGGTGAATGTAGCAGGCAAGGGAAACCCCTCCATGGTTGTGGAGGGGGAATTGTGGGGGCCGCGGAGGGGAGGGGGGTAAGTTCGAGGAGAGAGCGCCGCGTGCGTCTAAAACAGTATCTACAGAAAAACTGTGGAAAATTTCCTAGCAATGTCCTCGTAACGCAAGTGCATGATAACAACAAGATGCACTTACGCGTAGGCTTCTGTTTAGCCTGGCCTGGCGCTTCGCCGGGTCTTATTATATTGTTAGGTCTTATGGGACGTGGAGAAATGCAAAGTCATTTCGCCACGTTTCGTGGCCGCTCTGCTCGAAATGTCTTCGCTTTTCTCCACGTCCTTCAGGTAAGTGTTAGAAGCATCAAAGATAGCAGAATTGTTGGATTGCGTGGACGTGAATGATATTCGCGTCCACGCTCCGACATCTTTGTTGTTTCTTTGTGGCGGTCAGATTAGAATTGAGGAAAATCCGGCTCCTTCGCTAAGAGATGCGTTTGCTCGGTTTGCGATGGAACCGCCGTTCTCCAAGTACAACGTCTTAATCGCAGAGGATTTGAACGCGTTCTTCCCCTCAGGCGCGTATCGAGACTTGCTGCTCTTTGAGAGCGATATCGCTCAAATCTCTGAGTTGATCCTCGTGTTTTCTGAAAGCTACGGCAGTGCGGCGGAACTTGGTGCATTCTGCATGGTGACTGAGATCTCGCAGCGTCTTCTGGTTGTAATTGATAGTGAAAATTACAATGAAAAGTCATTCGTCGCGCTCGGTCCGCTGCGTTTTCTTCAAAATCAGCATGGTGATGAGGCAGTTTGTGTTCTTAATTTGAAGGACATGAATTTGACCTCAATAAGAAATGTTTCTACATTAGATGTAAGGTCGTTCCGAAAGTCGATGGAACTTGCTATAAAATCAAGAAAATCTATTCCGAAGGAAAGAACATCTTTTGACAAGAGTCGCCCAGGTCACATCATTAAGCTTATCGTTGGTATAATTCAACACTACGGTGCGCTAACACTTGAGGAGGTGTCCGTTCATATTAGCGTCGTACGAAACGATCTGGATGATGAAGTCATAAAAAATTACCTGCTCTGCGCTGAGTTTGCTGGCTGGGTTCGGAAAGAAAAACGTGGGATTTCCACGTTTTACGTGTCAATCACAGAGAAACCAGCTTTCAATTACTCGTTTCGAGCAGGAGTGACGCCCATGGATAAGACGAGGTGGCAGCTCGATATTCGTGAATATTGGAAGGAAAATGATCCGATTCGATTTGGTGTGATTGCTGATGCCATCGGTGGAATTTGACAGTGACAAGGCTATCGCGTGAGCTTGCTCTGAGAACTGGTCTATCAGAGGCCATTGTTATTCAAGTCATCAGAACGGCTCCTATCAGGTACAAAGAATTCCTGATTCCAAAGCGCAACGGTGGGATGCGGCAGGTCTCACAACCTTCTCGCGAGGTGAAAGCCCTTCAACGAGCGTTGGGAGACTACCTTCTTGAGCGATTGCCAGTTCACGGTGCTGCCACAGCTTACCGACCTGGAAAGTCCATTCGCCATAACGCAGAAGCCCACGCAAATAGTGGCGCAATCGTTAAATTGGACTTCAAAGACTTTTTTCCATCAATTGTATCTAGAGATTGGAAAGCCTATTGCGTAAGAGCTGCGTTAGTTGAAAGCGAAGAAGAAATAGAGCAAACGACGTCTTTATTGTTCAGGAAGACGAAGGAAAATAGAAGGCTGCATCTTGCTGTTGGTGCGCCAACATCTCCAATGTTGTCGAACATACTGATGTTTGAATTCGACAAAAGCATAGAAGCGTTGGTTTCGAGGGACAAAGTTAGGTATACGCGGTACGCGGACGATTTGACGTTTTCTGGACCAAGAGCCGGACATCTTCGAAACGTGCTTTCAGACGTTCAGGGGCTCCTTAAGCGCATGGCGAGTCCCAAACTCGTTTTGAATCATAATAAGACGGTGTTCGCGACTGCTAAGTACAAGCGACAGATAACTGGTTTGGTGCTAGCAAACGACGGGCGTGTGACCATAGGCGATGAGAAGAGACGATTGGTACGCGCTCGGGTCCATCACGCCGTATTAGGCCGGCTTGATAAGCAGGAGTTACGCTCTTTGAGCGGATATCTGGCGTTCATCAATTCCGTTGAGCCGACGTTTTTGGCGACGCTTAGGCATTCGTATGGAGCAGCCATTGTTGATGAGCTCTTGCACCTCGTTCCGGAGGAGCAAGGCGAACTCTTTTCACGTGCGGCAGGGCAAGCTGGCGATTTCTAATTATCGCCCGCCCCACGGATTCACCATGAACTGGAACGGCGTCACCCGTATCTTTGCGGCCATTCCCACGAGATAGCCGGCGCGGACCCAGCCGCCGGCGAGGTCGGGGGTGAGTTCGGGGCCGAGTTGGCACCAGTCGCCGTTGCGGGTGCAGTGTTCGAGCGTGACCTGCTGGTTCTTGGCCAGGTTGCCGATGACGGGGGCCGTCCAGCCGGGGGCGGTGCGGACCTGGAGGATGGCCGTGCTGCGGGCGGTCGGTTCGGCGGCCTGCGCGGGCGTGAGGAACGGGATCGTGGCCAGGAGGGCGAGGGCGGAGAGAGTCAGGGATTTGGCTTTTTGCGTGCGCATGGTGGGACTCCTCGGAAAGTGAATCAGGATTTGAGAGGCGGATTGGTTCCGGGTCAATTGGGTGTGATCGGGCCGGGGGATGAGGGTGTTCGCGGGTGAGTTTGGGGTGCTGGATTACCCCCACCCCTGGCTCCTCCCCGCAAGGGGGAGAGAGATTGGGGGCGCGTTTCGTGCGGCAGGTTGTGGGAGGGCGCTGCGGCTTCGCGGGGCCGGCCCTTGTGGGGCCGGCATGAAGCGGGTCAGTCGGCGCTGAGGTCGGCGCCTTCGAGGGTGTCGAGTTCCATTTCGCGCAGGCGCTTGATTTCGTCGCGCAGGCGCGCGGCGCGTTCGAATTCGAGGTTGGTGGCGGCTTCGCGCATCTGGGCTTCGAGGTCCTTGATGACGGCCGCCAGGTTGGCGCCGACCTGGACCTGTTCCTTGCCGTCCTTGCCCTTGCCGATCGAGACGGTGACGTGGTCGCGCTCGGCCACCGAATCCACGATGTCGAGGATGTTGGAACGCACCGATTGCGGGGTGATGCCGTTGGCCTCGTTGTAGGCCATCTGCTTTTCGCGACGGCGGTTGGTTTCGGCCAGTGCCCGTTCCATCGAGCCGGTGGTGTTGTCGGCATAGAGGATGACACGGCCATCGACGTTACGCGCGGCGCGGCCGATGGTCTGGATGAGGGAGGTTTCCGAGCGCAGGAAACCTTCCTTGTCGGCGTCGAGGATGGCGACGAGCCCGCATTCGGGGATGTCGAGGCCTTCGCGCAGGAGGTTGATGCCGACGAGGACGTCGAAGGCACCAAGGCGCAGGTCGCGGATGATCTCGATGCGCTCGATGGTGTCTATGTCCGAGTGCATGTAGCGCACGCGGATGCCCTGCTCGTGCATGTATTCGGTGAGGTCCTCGGCCATCTTCTTGGTGAGGACGGTGACGAGGGTGCGATAGCCGTTTTTCGAGGTCTGGCGGATCTCGTCGACGACGTCGTCCACCTGGCTCTTGGCCGGGCGGATCTCGACGGGCGGATCGATGAGGCCAGTGGGGCGGATGACCTGCTCGGCGAAGACGCCGCCGGTCTGCTCCATTTCCCATGAGCCGGGCGTGGCCGACACATAGACCGATTGCGGGCGCATGGCGTTCCACTCCTCGAAGCGCAGCGGACGATTGTCCATGCAGGAGGGGAGGCGGAAGCCGTATTCGGCGAGCGTCGCCTTGCGACGCAGGTCGCCGCGATACATGGCGCCGAGCTGGCCGATGGTGACGTGGGATTCGTCCACGAACACCAGCGCGTTGTCGGGCAGGTATTCGAAGAGCGTCGGCGGGGGCTCGCCGGGGCGGCGGCCGGAGAAGTAGCGCGAATAGTTCTCGATGCCGGCGCAGGAGCCGGTGGCTTCCATCATCTCGAGGTCGAAGAGCGTGCGCTGTTCGAGGCGCTGGGCCTCGAGGAAGCGGCCGGCGCCGTTGAGCTCCTGGAGGCGCGCGGCAAGCTCCTGCTTGATGAGCTTGATGGCCTGATTCATCGTCGTGCGCGGCGTGACGTGGTGGCTGTTGGCGAAGACGCGGATGAAGGTGAGGTCGGACGACTTCTTGCCGGTCAAGGGATCGAACTCGGCGATGGCCTCCACTTCGTTGCCGAAGAGGGTGATGCGCCAGGCGGCGTCTTCATAGTGGGCGGGGAAGAGTTCGATCGTGTCGCCGCGAACCCGGAAGGTGCCGCGGACGAAGCCGGTGTCGCCGCGCTTGTATTGGAGGGCGACCAGTTTGGCGAGGAGCTCGCGCTGGTCGATCTTCTCGCCCTTCTGCACGTCGATGGTCATGGCCGTGTAGTCTTCGACCGAGCCGATACCGTAGATGCAGGAGACCGAGGCGACGATGATGACGTCGTCGCGTTCGAGCAGCGCGCGGGTGGCCGAGTGGCGCATCCGGTCGATCTGCTCGTTGATGGTGGATTCCTTCTCGATATAGGTGTCGGTGCGCGGGACGTAGGCCTCGGGCTGGTAATAGTCGTAGTAGGAGACGAAGTACTCGACCGCGTTTTCCGGGAAGAAGGATTTGAACTCGCCATAGAGCTGGGCGGCCAGCGTCTTGTTGGGGGCGAGGATCAGGGCGGGGCGGTTGGTGCGCGCGATGACCTGGGCGGCGGTGAAGGTCTTGCCCGAGCCGGTGACGCCGAGCAGGACCTGATCGGTCTCGCCGTTCTCGATGCCTTCGATGAGCTCGCCGATGGCCGTGGGCTGGTCGCCGCGCGGCTCGTAATCGGTGACGAGCTTGAACGGGATGCCGCCTTCGCGCTTGTCGGGGCGCTCGGGGCGATGGGGCACCCACGGGGCGGAGCCTTCCACTTCCTTGCGGCCGTGGAGGATGATGTCCTCAAGGGCCCGGACGGTGGCGCTGATGCCGACGGTGGCGGCGCCTTCGAGGGACGAGCCGCGCTTCTTCGACTTGGCCTTGGCGGTATCGAGCGCTTCGCGCAGCTTGCCGAGGACTTCCGGGTCCTTGGCGGCTTCGCGGGAGATGTCGCGCGCGGTCATGCGGTCGCGGGCGGCGCCGGAGGGCATGTGGTTGAAGCCGGCCTGGATGCCTTCCTCGAGGCCGGGCAGGTTGGTGGGGCGATCCACCGAATTGGCCTTGGACTTGGGGGCCTTGAGCGCCATGCCGGTGGCGGTGTCGCGCTTGGACTGGGTCGTGCGGCGCTTTTCGAGCGCGGTCTTGGGCGCAGGCCGGGCGGCTTCCTCGGCGGCGGCGCGATCGGCACGGTCGAGGGCGCGCTTGTTGCGCAGGCGCTCCTGGGGCAGGGGCTTGCTCGCGGCCAAATCCTCGGCCTTCTCGATCTCGCCCAGGAAGTCGTCGATGGAGAATTCGGCTTTGCCCGGACGGGCGGATTTCTTTTCGGAGGCCATTGTCGATCCGTCTGCTGGCGCGGAGGCAGTTTCCTCCGACGCTCCCACGATAGATAGGGCTCGTGACAGGTTATGTCAGTAGTGGCGTGATTGGTTGCCTCTGCTTAGCACGGCATGAACGTAAAGGGAACGGGGGCATAGGTGCCAAACGTAGATGTAGGGCAGCGATACGCGATTGCCAGAGCGACGGCGCGAGGCCTGCGTGGCAAGAGGGATGGAGGAAGCGAGGTGGTGTTCATGGACATCGTGAAGGGCGGCAATCTGCTGGTGGCGTTCCTGGTGGAGCTGGCGATGCTGGCGGCTTTCGTCGTGTGGGCGCTGAGTCTGGAGCAGGCCGGTTGGCTCAAGTGGGTGATCGCGGCGGTGGCGGTGGTCTTGGCGGCGACGGCCTGGGGCATCCTCGCGGCGCCGAAATCCGGAACGCGGCTGGGCGAGCCGTGGCTGACAGTCTTCAAGGTCGCGCTGTTCGCCCTAGCGGCGCTCGCCCTCCATGCGGCAGGCCAGACGGAATGGGGCGTGGCTCTGGGCGTCGTGGCTGCCGCGAACCTGGTGCTGATGCATGCCTGGGGGAGGCCTAGCAAGCGGCACCGCCGCGACTGGTGGGGAGTTGTGGCTAGGGAGTGCGACCGGTCTTGCGGTGATAGGTCAGGGCCGCGCGCAGGCACAGCGCCAGTGGTAGTCGCGACAATGGGACCGTCATCGGGACGATGATCGCACGATTGCCTTCGAAGGCGAAAATATCGGCGAAGCTGGCGCGGAATGTCTCGATCAGGCTGGTCTTGCAGTTGAGCAGTACTGCGCCGGCATCGGGAGCCGATTTGGTGACACCCAGTCGAATGGTGGTGCCGCTTCTGCTGGCTTCGGTCAGGTAAGCCGGTTCGCCCCATTTGAGCGTTTCGGTGAGCGGGCCGACGCCTTCGGTCTGTGCTGCCACGGCAAATATGAGCGCGCGAATTTCCAGCAGGCGCACCCCCACAGGCGCGGGGTAGTGCGACAGGGCTCGGGCAACGGGCTCGGGAACCGGCGGGGTGTTCATGGCGCGGACTTGAGCGGGAGGTGGATATCCGTTCGCAGTTCGGTCTGCGGCACATGACGCGGATCGTTGAGGTAGGCCTCAAAGATCGGAGCATCGGCGGGTTCCTGACCGGACGCGGGCAACCAGACGCCCAGGAGCCAGCGATAGGCACCGCGCATGTCGGCATAGGGGCCGGTGTAGCTCAGCTTCGCATAGGGGCCGTCGCGCAGGACCGTTTCAACCAGCGGTGGATCGATCGACAAAGAGCCGGTGATCGGCAGGCAGGCCCGCGAGCGCAGCGTCTCCTCGGCGCCAAGATCCGGATCATCGAAAAAGAGCCCGATCATCTCGGGCTGGGCGGGCAGGGCCCGGCGCGCGACCAGCTCCGCGAAGAGCCTCCCCATTGCATGGTCGATGGCCATGTAGGAGCCGGTATGATCTATGCCCGCGCAGCGCCGCTCGGGCAGATATTCGATCGTCACGGGGAAAGCATGCGCATCGCCGACGGCGTTGGCGGCCTTGAAGGCGGCATGTGAGCCACTGGCGCGATAGGCCGCCGGGCTGACGCCGAATGCTTCCCTGAAGGCGCGGCCGAAGGTGTCGGTGGATCCGTATCCGGCGCGCTTCGCGACGGCTTCGAGAGCCATATCCGAGTTGGAGAGACGTTCGGCAGCCCGCTGGAGCCGTAGCCTGCGGATGGTGGCGACGATGGTTTCGCCGCGCATGGCCGAATAGATGCGACTCCAGTGATAGGGGGAAAGGCAAGCGACTTCCGCCAGCCGGTCGAAGGAAAGGTCGTCCTCCAGATGGGCGTAGACGTAGTCGAGCATCCTGTTCAGACGGTCGTTATAGCTGTCCTGGGTGGGCATCGAGACCTCGATCATGCTTCAAGTCATAGAGACTCTTCGCACGACATGGACAGGCAAATCCTGCGGATCTGCCTGCCCCGACGATCGAGGAGGCAGGATGAGGCTGACCCAGCCTGCCCGGATATTCCTAGAACTGCGGCGGCTTGGGCGGCAGTTCGGCCGAGAGAAAGGCCGGGACGGCGAGTTTCATGATTTCGACGTTGAGCGGATTGAAGAAGACGCCGACATGCGAGCTGCCGGGCAGGATGAGCATCTGCGTCTTGGAGAGACCGTTGATATCGCCGTTCTCGGTACCGCCGAGGAGCTTGTAGAGGGATTCAAGATGGCCGAGCGTGACGATGTCGGCATCGCCGCCGATGAGCAGAGTGGGCGACTTGATGGCCTTTATCTCGGTCTCCGGCCAGGAGAACGGCGCTTCGAGCGCGATCATCTTGACGGCGAAATCACGGAAGTGCTCGGGCGTAGGCGAAAGGCGCTTGTATTCGGCCTCGAGCGGGCCGCCGATGAACATTTCCGGTGTCATGGTGGCGACCATGGCGTCGTAGCCTTCGGCGAGGCCTTCGGAGGAATAGCCGGCTGAGGCGGCAACCAGGCGGTTGACCTTTTCCGGGTGGCGGATGACGAGCTGCAGGGCGATGCCTGCGCCCATGGAATAGCCGAAGATGTCGGCTTTCTCGACGTCGAGCGCATCGAGGGCGGCGGCGACATCGTCGGCCATGCCTTCATAGGTGATGGGCGTGTCGCGATCGGTGGTGCGACCGTGACCTTGCATTTCAAGGGCGATGACCTTGTGGTCTTTGGCGAGGGTCGGGATGAGTCCGGCCCAGTTGGTGTCGATATTCATCCAGGCGCCATGGATCAGCACCAGCGGCTCGCCCGAGCCGTGGACCTCGTAGTACATTTCAAGGCCATTGACGGGGAGCGTGCCGGACTGATCCTGGGCGAAGGCGGGAGCGGCGAACAGGGTGGCGACCGCAAGGGCGGCCAAAGCGGTGATCTTCATGGTCGTATCCTCTCGTTTTCGGTTCGGGCTCTTGCCCTTCCTGCCAACACGACGAACGAGGATATGGAAGATCGACACGCCCCCGACGATTTTTCGCGGGAGCGTGCGGAGCGGGAGGCTTGTGGCTCAGTAGGACGTGACGCCGAAGCCGAAAGAGACGCCGCCGCCAGGCCCGACACCCATGCCGAAGCCGAAGCTGGGCTCGACCGGGGTGATCTCGACGATCTCGTCGTCGTCATCATCATAGCCGTAGTCGAAATCGAGCTTGCTCTGCTTGACCCAGCCATCTGGGCCCAGATGCTTGATGTAGCACCAGCCGTAATCGCAGCCAGTGACGTTGACCTCTTCGCCGGCATAGAGCGTATCGACCCAGCTGCCATAGGAGCTGGCGTCGTCGCGGACCTTGACGGTGCCGGTGGCGACGGCGGGGGAGGCGTAAGCGGCTGCCGCGGAGAGCGCGAAAGCAGCAGCGGCGGCGAGCGTGGCAATCGAGAACTTGTTCATGGCGGTAGCCCTTTGTCCCTGTCAGCGGCGCGGGGCCGCGGTTCATGGCGAGGAGATTGCGCCGCGCCGGCTGAACCGTGGCTGAATGGGAGTGCCCAAATTCCGCTGGAGGTGTGGCAGCACTCGGCTAGGGTGATGGCCGAATAGTGCAGTGAGGGGGAACGGTTGCTCAAGGCGCTGGTCAGGATAGGTGCGGCGGTAGCGCTGGTTGCGGTCGGAGTGCTCGTGGCGTTCCAGGTGAGCCCGTGGCCGGGAGCAATGCTGATCCGGCGGGCTTTCGACGAAGGGGCGCGGCATACTTCGGAGGCTCTCCAGAAGCATGTGCCTGCGGGGATCGGGGCGATGCTCGACGTGTCCTATGATCTGGGAGATGCGGCGGCCAGGCTCGATGTCTACTTTCCCGAGGGACGATTGGGCCCTGATGGGGCGTTGCCGACCGTCGTGTGGGTGCATGGCGGGGGTTGGGTATCGGGGAGCAAGGCGCAGATCGGGGAATATGCGCGGATACTGGCGGACAAGGGCTTCACCGTCGTCAGCGTGGACTATTCCATTGCGCCGGAGAGCACTTATCCGACGCCGGTGCGGCAGGTGAACAGGGCGCTGGCGTTCCTGGCCGAACAGGGCGCGCAGTTGCATGTGGATGGCAGCCGCATGTTCCTCGCCGGAGATTCGGGCGGAGCGCATGTTGCGGCGCAGGTGGCCAACGTCGTGGCGGTGCCGGACTATGCCGCGGCGATGGGCATTTCTCCGGGGATCGATCCAGACCATCTCATCGGGATATTGCTGTTCTGCGGTGCCTATGACATGGCGCTGGCCGATCTTGACGGCCCCTTCGGCAGTTTCATTCGCGCGGTGCTGTGGGCCTATAGCGGCAGCAAGGATTTTCAGGACGATCCGGCGTTCAAGACGGCCTCGATTGTCGACTACGTCACCGCGGCCTTTCCGCCGGCCTTCATATCGGTGGGCAATGCCGACCCGCTCAAGCCGCATTCGACGGAACTGGCAAAGAAGCTCGACGACGTGGGGGCCAGCGTCGAGACGCTGTTCTTTCCTGACGATTACCAGCCACAGCTGCAGCACGAATATCAATTCGACCTGGACCTGGCGGCGGCGCAGGAGGCGCTGACTCGGGCGGTGGCGTTTCTCCGGGCCAGGGCCGGGCAATAGATTTTCTCTTTTTTGTGGGGCGCGTGTCGATTCCGGCGACTGGCGTTCGTCGTGTCAGCGAAACCCAAGCAAGGAAGGGAAACGTCATGACTGCCGAAATCCAGAACAAGGCCGAAGATAGCAATCGCGAGCTGGTGCTGACCCGCTTGATCGATGCGCCGCGCGAGCGCGTGTTCGCAGCCTGGACACAGCCGGATCTGCTCAAGCAATGGTTTGCGCCGCGGCCCTGGTCGACGCCGGTCGCTGAGCTCGATGTGCGTACAGGCGGCTGGAACTACGTGGTGATGCGCGACCAGGACGGAAACGACTATCCGAACCGGGGCATGTACCTGGAAGTCGTGCCGAACGAGAAGATCGTCTTCACGGACGCCTATACGGGCGACTGGCAGCCTTCGGACAAGCCGTTCTTCACGGCGGTGCTGACCTTCGAGGACGAAGGCGGCAAGACGCGGTACACGGCGCGGGCGCGGCACTGGACGGTGGAAGATCGCCAGGTGCATGAGAAGATGGGATTTCACGAGGGTTGGGGCATGTGCGCCGACCAGCTCGAGGAATTGCTCAAGCGCGGTTGAGGACCAAAGACGGGGCCCTGGCGGCCCCGTTTTCATTTGGTCAGGCGTGGGCCGGGTTGGCGTTGGCCGGTACGCGCGGATCGGGCTTGTGGGCCTCATGGTGGCGGTGGTGGTAGGCCGCCTGAAGCTTGTTGAGGCGCACGACAATGCGCATGACGGCCAGCGAGAGCGGAATGGCGAGGATATCGCCGCCCAGACGGAAGATGTTGCCGAGGAGCAGGCTGCCGATATCGTCCTTGCGCGACACCACGATGATGATGATCGCGACGGTAAGCAGCGCATTGCTGACCAGCCAGAGGAACCACCAGAGCGCCAAGGCGTCGGAGCGGCGGTTGCGGTAGGGCGCATCCGGATCGGCGCTGACCGACCAGACCTCGAAGAAGGCCTGGTAGGGGCGGAAGATGTTGAAGACGGGCACGAAATACCACCAGACGGCGGAGCCGGGCGTAAAGCGCATGGGTTTTACGGCGAGGGCGTGGGCGTTGCGGGCGACGCGATAGACCCACATGAGAAAGAGGATGCCGACGATGATGCCGATGGCGCCGTGCACGGCGCTGACGAGGTTATGGCGCTCTTCGGTTTCGAGTACGGCGTTGATGACGGCATCGGAGGCGACGCCTTTTCGCAACTGCACCAGCGGCAGGCGGGCGAGGAAGCCGGTGACGACGGCGATTGCGGCTGCCAGCAGGTTGAGCAACAGGAACAGCAGAAGCCAGCGGCTGAGTTTTCTGGGTGCGGCATAGGCCGGACGTGGCAAATCGGTCATTTCTCCCCCCATCATGCGCGTTTGACGCCTCCTCCTCCGTGAATTGTTGTCAGGTTGTTGAGGAGCTGTCGAGACTTACCAAGCAAAAACGCCGTCCCGGGGGACGGCGTTGCTTGTCGAAACGGAAAATCGCCGCTCAGTGGACTTTGTAGGACGAGATCACGTCGTTCCAGCTGCCGCCGACATTGGCCTTGGACGAGACCCAGGTGGAGCAGCCACCGCCGAACATGATGTCCCGGCAGACAGTTACCTTGGCGCCGCCAGAGAGCTTGACCGAGGAAATGCGGTCGTTCCAGGCCGGATCGATGACGCTTTCGCTGGTGCCGGCATTCTCGCAGAAGGAGGCGCCGCCGTAGTTGATGTGCTCGAAGAAGCAGACCTTGGGCGAGGGTGCCGGGGGATGCGGGAAGGGGCCGTTGCCGACGCCGACCGAAACCTGCGGGCCATCCGGGCCGATAGTGAAGCCGAAATTGAACGGGATCTGCTTGTTGCCCTGCTTGATCGCGAGGTAGTTGCGGCTCACCCAGCCATCGGGGCCGGGGCGCTGCACGTAGCACCAGGAGCCCTGGCAGGTCTTCACGTTCACCTGCTCGCCGGCATAGAGCACGCCGATCTTGGCGCCGCCCGGAGCGTTGCGGAGGTTGACGTTGCCGGTGGCGACGGCGGGAGCGGCAAGCGCGGCGGCAGTGGAGCCGATGACTGCGACAGCGGCAACAGCCGCGATGGTGATCTTCTTGGTCAGCATGATGGTGTTTCCTCTGTTGTGACAGCGACTTAGCGCGTCGCCGTTCTGAGGCTGAGAAAACACTTCTGCGGCTGAACCCCTACTGAACGCGGCGTTTAGTGTGCCTGGGGATTTCGTTCAGGAAAGCGAAAAAACCCGCCTTTGGGGCGGGTTTTCAATGCTTGCCGATGTCGAGGGCTAGTAGACGCGGAACGAGGAGACCGCGCCGCCCAGGCCTTCGGGGAGGTACTTCTTGTCCCTGACGATGCGGACGCAATAATTGGTCAGGTTGAAATCGCGGCAGACGAGGGCGGAGCTGTTGCCGTTGAGCTGGATGGAGCGCACCTGGTTGTCGCGATTGAGCAAAGCGAGGTCGCTGACATAGGTGCCCGAGGCGACGCAGAAGCTCTTGCCGGTGAAATTCGTGCCCGAGAAGAAGCAGACCTGGCCGGGAGCGCGGAACGGCGAGTGGAAGCGCGGGCCATCCCAGCCGGGCGTCTGGCCGAAATCGAGCTGGCGCAGCGGGAACCAGCCGGCCTGCCGACCAGCCCGGATCTGGCACCAGCGGCCGGTGCAGCGATCGACCAGCACGCGGATCTTGCCATCGACGGCGCCTGTCTGCGGATAATTGGTGCCGGGGCCTCCGAGAAGGATGCCGGCATTGTTGGTCCAGGCGTTGGAGCCATAGAGGTGGGGCTTGTCGGCGAGGGCCGCCTGCGGGGTGAGCGCGATGAGCAGCACGCCGACAAAGGCGGAAACCAGGGTGGTCAAGGAGAGGGTCTTGAGACGATGCATCCTAAAAGCTCCAAACCTGCAATGTGTTGCGAGGCTAGCGCGATGCGACCAGGGTTCCAAACGGAAAATGAAAACGCCGCGCGGTGAAGCGCGGCGTTCCTGAAGCAAATCTTTCAGATCTTAGTAGACCTGGATGGACGAGATGGAGCCATCGAACCGGCCCAGATTGTAGGCGTCGGTGGTGTAGACGCGGCAATCACCACGGAAGTTCGGGCGGGTGCAGACGCGGACCTGCAGGCCATCGCCGTTCTCGATCGAGCCGATCATGCTGTCCCAGCGGCCGAGCTGGGCGATGCGATCGCCGGATTCGGCACAGAAGCTGCGGCCACGCAAGCCGGGGCTTTCATAGAAGCAGACTTCACCGAAGTTCGGCTGCGGCATGGGCGGGCGCGGCCCCGGGCCCGGACGCGGCGGGATCGGACGGACTGGGGGAACCGGTGGCTGGCCGATACCGATGGAAACACCACCAGGGCCAACGGAAATGCCGAAGTTCGGGTCAGGATTGACCGGGCCGATGACCTGGTTGCCGCCGCCACCACCGCCGCTGCGCGACAGGTAGTTGGAGGAGACCCAACCAGAGACGTTGCGGCCCACGATGTAGCACCAGGTGCCGCGGCAATCCTGCATATCGACCCGCTGGCCGGAGCTCAGCACGCCGACAACGGCGCCGCCCGGGCTGGAGCGGACATTCACATTGCTGGTGGCGGTAGCCGGCGCCGCCGAGGCGACGGACGGCAGCAGCGTAAACATGCCGGCCGCGGCTAGCGCGAGGCCCGCCAGCGCAGTGCGCAGGGTCTTGGCCATCTGACGTTTCATTGGACGCTCCTCGTCTTCTTAGACAGATATGGTCTTGGCAGAAACGAGATCCCGAGAACCTTGGTTCCGCGCTGCTTCTGCTCGTCGTGTGCAGTTAGACAGGGTTAGATGAATGGCTGCTGAACGGCAACGAACGAGAAATATCGAGCACCATGTCGAATTTCGGGCAAGGGCGGCGTCATAGGCGCATTCCCCATACAGGGGCGGCATAGAATGGGAGAAGAGCGATGAAATACATGCTGTTGCTGATCGGCGACGAAAGTGTCTGGATCAATTCCGCCGACGAGGAAAAGCGCGCCATCTTCGCCATGCACGAGAAGCTGGGTGAGGAGCTGGCCAAGAAGAATGCGTTCCTTGCAGGGGAAGAACTGGATCACTCCTCGACGGCCACGACCGTACGCAACGAAGGCGGCAAATCGCTGGTTACGGACGGACCCTATGCGGAGGTGGCCGAGCATCTGGGCGGCTTCTACCTCATCGAAGCCGACGATCTCGACGAGGCGCTGCGCTATGCCAAGATGCTGCCGGGGACAGTCGAGGTAAGGCCTGTGGTGGAGCACTGATGCAGGAAGCGCTGGCGGCGGCTTATCGTGAGCATTGGGCACGGCTGCTGGCGCTTCTTACCAAGCGGTTCGGTGATATCGATCTGGCGGAGGAGGCCTTGCAGGAGGCCTTTGCAGCGGCAAGCCGGGCGTGGATGGAGGAACGGCCGGCAAACGCGGCAGGATGGTTGATGATTACGGCGCGGCGCAAGGCGCTGGACAAGCTGCGTCGGCAGGCGGCGCTTTCACGGCGGCATCGGTTCGCATGGATGGGCGCGGATGTTGGGGAGGTCGAGGAGGAAGGCCTGCCGGACGAGCGACTGGGGCTGCTCTTCATGTGCTGTCATCCGGCGCTGTCGCGCGAGGCGCAGGTGGCGCTGACGCTCCGAGCAGTGGCGGGTATTTCGACCGAGGCGATTGCCGGGCTGTTTCTGGTGCCGGTACCGACGATGGCGGCCCGGCTGACGCGGGCCAAGAACAAGATCAGGGCGGCGCGGATACCGTTTCGCGAACCGCAGGCCGATGAACTGGCGGAACGGATGGCCGGCGTGATGGCCGTGATCTACCTGATCTTCACCGAAGGCTATGTGCCGCGCGAGGGCGTCGCAGTGACGCGCGCCGAGCTGTGCGAGGAGGCGGTGAGGCTGGGGCGGGCGCTCTGCGAGGTGGCGCCCGCCAATAAGGAGGCGCGAGCGCTGCTGGCGCTGATGCTGCTGCAGAACGCGCGACGCGACGCGCGGCTGGGGGCGGATGGCGAGGTGCTGACACTCGACCAGCAGGATCGCTCGCTCTGGCGGCACGACGAGATCGCCGAGGCGGTGACGTTGCTCGAGGGCATCGGAGGAAAGGGATTTGCAGGGGCGTACCATCTGCAGGCAGCCATTGCAGCGGAGCATTCGCGGCCGTGGCGACCGGCGGACTGGCAAGTGGTGGCGCAGCTTTATGCGTTGCTGGAGGCGGTGCAGCCCTCTCCGTTCGTGCGGCTTAGTCGAGCGGTTGCCGTGATGGAGGCGTTCGGTCCGGAGCGAGGACTGGAACTGCTAGCGGATGTCGAGGAACAGTTGGCGGGGCACGGCCCGATGCATCTGGCGCGGGGCGAGATGCTGTTGCGCGCCGGGCAAAGCGAGGCGGGTAGGGCGGCGATCGGGCGGGCGCTGGAGCTGAGCAGGAAGGTGGCGGAGAGGCGGTATCTGGAGGCGCGGTTGCGGGAGATTGGGTGAGGGCTGCGATAGGGACAGGGGTTGGCTCCGGGCCCCCCTCATCCGGCGCTGCGCGCCACCTTCTCCTACAGGGGGAGAAGGGGCGTGGAGACTGCTTCCAGGCCTATTCGGCGCTGCGTGGCTCGATCTTGCGCTTCTTGCCGTCTTCGCCCATGGCGACATAGACGAAGCTGCCTTCGGTGACCTTGACGTGGCCGCCGATGCGGTTGCGGCGGGCCCAGGCTTCCATGGCGATGGTGATCGAGCTGGTGCCGATGCGCTTGACGCGGGTGAAGACTTCGAGGACGTCTCCGACCTTGACCGGGGCGATGAAGGTCATCGCCTCGACGGCGACCGTGACGACGCGGCCATTGGCGTTTTCGACGGCGGCGATGGCGCCGGCGATATCCATCTGCGAGAGCACCCAGCCCCCGAAAATGTCGCCGGCGGCGTTGGTGTCGGCCGGCATGGCCAGGGTGCGGATGGTGAGCGAGCCGGTGGGCTCGGGCGTGGGATCAGTGATCATGCGTGGTTCCTGCAAGCGGCCAGCGGCCGGTCTCTTCCTCCCAGTGACGGCGGCACAGGGAAACATAGACGGTCTTCTCGATCGAGACCTGATCGCCGATGGTGAGCGCGTGTCCCTCGGCGTCTTGTCGCACCACCATGGTGGCCTTGGCCCCGCAATGGCAGATGGTGCGCACTTCGCGCAGCACGTCGGCAATTGCGAGGAGTTCGGAGGAACCGGGGAAGAGCTTGCCCTGGAAATCGGTGCGCAGGCCGAAGCTCATGACGGGGATGCCGAGCCGGTCGGCGACGCGGGCGAGCTGCCAGACCTGGGGAGCAGTGAGGAACTGGGCTTCGTCGACGAAGACGCAACTGATCGGGGTGGCCGCGTGCTGCTCGGAGATGCGGGCGAAAAGGTCGGTCTCCTCGGTATAGAGCTCCGCTTCAGCGCTCACGCCCAGGCGTGAGGAGATGAGCCCGATGCCATCCTCGGCATAGAGGGCGGAGGTGAACAGCATCGTGTTCATGCCGCGCTCGCGGTAATTGTAGGATGCCTGGAGCAGGATGGTCGATTTGCCGGCGTTCATCGCGGCATAGGAGAAGTAGAGCTTTGCCATTGGGGCCTTCCGTGATCGCCCCGTTGTGCCGCAGGCAGCCGGGCCGCGCGACTGGGAATTGCGGGAAGCGCACAAAAAAAGACCGCCGGGCGAGGGCGGCCTAAAAGCCGGGCGAGGCCGGCGAATAGGAACGCGGGGTTGGCGGCCGCGTTCAGGAGCCAGGGCTCACAGGTTGGGCGGGGTGAGCCGGGCGGGTCCGGAGCCAATGGGGGTTGGCCGGGACAGTGCGACGGTATTGGCGTTGTGTGACGTCGCAGTGACGGGGCTGTGACGGCCACGAGATTTTCGTGAGGCAGGAATGGGACTAGCGCGGCAGGGTGAGCCTGGCGCGCAGGCCGCCCATTTCGCTGTCCTCGAGGGTCAGCGTGCCGTTGTGGTTGCGGGCCGTGGTCAGGGCGATGGCGAGGCCCAGGCCGAAGCCTTCGTGGGATTCCGAGCGGGAGGAATCGCCGCGCATGAAGGGCTGGAGCATCTGCTCGCGCTGGTCGGCGGGGATGCCGGGACCGTTATCCTCGATATCGATGACGAGGGGGCCATCGGCATTGGCCGCGAGAGTTATCCGGCATTGGGTGCCGTGATGAAGGGCGTTCTCGATGAGATTGGTGACGGCGCGGCGGAAGGCCTCCTCGCGAATGCGGGCGGTGACGTGGGCGGGGCCACGATAGTCCACGGCCTTGCCGGTATCGGTGTAGTCATCGCTGAGTGCCTGGAGGAAGGACGCGAGGTCGACGCGCTCGAGCGGAGGCAGCGCGCTCGGGTCGCGCAGGAGGGAGAGCACGGCGTTGATCATGTCAGTCATCTGCGCCAGGTCGCGCAGGATGGCTTCGCGGGTGACGTCGTCGGGGATGAATTCGGCGCGCAGGCGCATGCGGGTCACGGGTGTGCGCAGGTCGTGGCCGACGGCGGTCAGCATCATGGTGCGGTTCTTGACCAAAGAGTCGATGCGGTCGCGCATGCGGTTGAGGGCGATGGCAACGGTGCGTAATTCCGCCGGGCCGGTCTCGGGCAGCGCGTCATGGTCGCCATCGGGCGTGTATTCGGCCACCGCCTGGGCGAAATTGCGCAGGCGGGTCGAGAGGACACGGGTGGCCCAGACGAGGAGGGCGATGGCGCCGATGGCCGCGAAGATCAGCGTATTGGTGCGCGGGTTGAGGAGCGGCGGGGTGGGCGCAGAGAAGGGGAGATTGACGCGCAGATGCATCTCGTCGGGCAGGGCGACGGTGACAGTGCGCGGCTCGCTGCCCGTATGTGGATCGACGGTGGCGATGATGTCTTCGCCGAGGTCTCGGGTGAGGAAATCGGGGGCGGTCTCGCCGCCGGGCACGATCATCGGCGTGCCCGCGGCGCCAATGATGCTCAGGTCGATATCCGGATTGGAGCGGTTGGCGGCGGCGACGATGAGCTGGCGCTCTTCCATGCCCGGGGCATCGGCGATGAGGCGGATGATGGCGGCGATCGAGCGGGCCTGCATACGCAGGTTCTCATCGGGATTGTGCCGGGTGTCGGTGAGGTTGACGAGGGCCAGGGCGATCAACTGACTCAAAGCCACAGTGGCCAGCAGCAGGAGGACGATCTGTCCGGAAATGCCGTTGGGCCAGAGGGATTTGAGGGCCTTGATCATAGTTCCGAAACGTCGGGGGCGAAGCTGTAGCCGGAGGATCGCACGGTGAGGAGGATAACCGGATCGCGCGGGTCCTTCTCGATCTTCTGGCGCAAACGCGACACAAGGATGTCAACGCTACGGCCGGACGAGCCATTTTCGCGGCCCTGGGTGAGATCGATGATCTCCTCGCGCGAGAGGACGCGGCCGGCCTGCTCGCAGAAGACCTGCAGCAGGTCGAATTCGGCGGAGGTCAGCGTGACGCGCGAGCCGGTGGGATCGAGCAGGCGGCGAGCCTGGATATCGAGCTGCCAGCCATCGAACGCGTAGCCGCGGACGGCCTTGCTGGCGGGCTGCGGCTCACCGGTGTGGCGGCGGAGTACGGCGCGGATGCGGGCCAGCAGTTCGCGCGGGTTGAAGGGTTTGCCGACATAGTCGTCCGCGCCCATTTCGAGCCCGATGATGCGCTCGATATCGTCGGAGAGGGCCGTCAGCAGGATGATCGGGATGTTGGAGGTGGCGCGGAGGCGGCGGCAGATGGTGAGGCCATCTTCGCCCGGCAACATGCGATCGAGAACAATGAGGCTGATGGACTGATCCTTGAGGATCCTGTCCATCTCGCGACCGTCGGTGGCAACGCTGACGCGCAGGCCGTTGAGTTCAAGGAACTGGGCTACCAGATCGCGGATCTGCCGGTCGTCTTCGACCACGAGAATGTGCGGCGTCTTCATATGCCTTGGGTAGCGCAGAGGACCGGATTTGATAAGAGGTAGAATTGCCTCAAGAGGTTTGTGCAAGCGGCTCGCGGCGTGAAAGCGCCGGTATCGACTCGACCAGCACGATAGCCGCGAAGATCATGGCGGCACCGGCATAGCCGAGTACGGGCAGACGCTCGCCCAGGATCAGGAAGCCGCCCAGTGCGGCAAAGAGGCTTTCGGCCGAAAGGATGATGGCGGCGTTGGACGGCGGAACGTGCCGCTGCGCCACGGCCTGGAGCGTGAAGGCGACGGCGGTCGAGAGCAGTCCTGCATAGAGGATCTGCACCCAGCCACCGGAAAGCGCGGCAAGGGTCGGCGCTTCGAAGGCGAAGGCGCCGCCGGTGGCGACGAGTCCCGAGGAGAGGAAGCAGATGGCCGAAACGAAGATCGGCAGGCCCGTGCGGTTGGCTACGTAGCCGAGCATCAGCACCTGGATGGCCCAGAAGAAGGCGCTGCAGACGACCAGCGCATCGCCCTGGTTGAACATGTCGAGCCCGCCGCCATTGAGGTAGTAGACGCCAATGAGGGCCAGGGGCGTGCAGAGCCAGACGACCGGGTGCGGCCAGTGTCGCAGAACGATGAGGCCGATAAGCGGCACGAGCAGCACGTAGAGGCTGGTGAGGAAGCCGCCATTGGTCACGGTGGTCATGGTGAGGCCCCATTGCTGGAGCCACGAACCGAGGAAGAATGCCGCGCTGAGCAGCGCGATCAGCCACCAGTCGACCTTGGCGATATCATGCTTGCGGCGCGAATATTCCCAGATGGCCAGTGGCAGGACGGCGAGACCGCCGAGAAGATAGCGCGCCGACGTGAAGGTCAGCGGCCCCATGGAATCCATGGCGGATTTCTGCGCAACGAAGGCCATGCCCCACAGCAGAGTCGTGACGAGCAGGAGAAGAACGGCAATGGGGCGGGGCATCAGGTGATTTCGGCTTCGAGCGCGGTGATGAGGCGGGCGACTTCTTCGGGTGTAGTGTAGTGCACGAAGGAGAGGCGCAGGACGCCGTGGTTGGGATCGATGCCCAGGGCCTTGAGCAGGCGCCAGGCGTAGAAATTGCCGCCCGCGGCCATGATGCCGTGGCGAGCGAGACGTGCTGCGACCATGGCGCCCGGTTCGGGTAAGGCGAGTGCGAGGGTAGGTGCGCGTTGCGCGGGATCGGTCGGGCCGATGACGCGCAGGTTGTTGCGGCTGCGCACCCAATCGAGCAGCGGCGTCAGGAGGGCAATTTCCTGGGCGCGCATGGCGGCATGAGCACGGCGGAAAGGGTCGGCACCCTCGACATTGTTGCCTGCAATGGCGGCGACGGCTTCAAGATAGTCGGCGATGCCGGCGCTGGCGGCGATCTGGGCGTGGTCGGGGCCGGCCGGCGTCAGGCGATAGCGCGGCTTGGCCTCGTTGAAGAAGTGCCCCTGATTGGGGAGGGATGACGCCAGCGAGGGACGCACGGCCATGATGCCCTGATGGGGGCCATAGGTCTTGTAGGCCGAGAAGAGATAGATATCAGCGCCGAGCGCCTTGAGGTCGGGCAGGCCATGAGGGGCGTAGCTGACGCCGTCGATGACCGTTACCGCATTGACGCTTTTGGCGCGCGAAGCGATCTCGGCAACCGGGTTGATCTCGCCGGCAATGTTGGAGCAGTGGGGCGCGGCTACGACACGGACCTTTGCATCCAGCAGCGCGTCGAGCGCGGCGAGGTCGAGGCGCCCGGTTTCGGGGTCGACCTGCCATTCGCGCACTTCGATGCCGTGATTGGCGAGCTTGCGCCAGGCGCCGGTATTGGCTTCGTGATCCTGGTTGGTCACGACGATGGCGTCACCCGGCTTGAGCCAGCCGGCGAAGGCATTGCCCAGAACGTAGGTATTGGCAGAGGTCGAGGGGCCGAAATGGATCCAGTCCGCCGTGACGTTGAGCGCGGCGGCCACACGGTCATAGGCGAGGTTCATGGCCTCGCCGGCGGCCTGGGAAGCGGGATAGACGCCGTAAGGCTGGACCTTGAGCGCGTGATAATAATTCTCGAGCAGGTCGATGACCGGGCGAGCGGTATAGGAGCCACCGGCATTCTCGAAGAAAGCCTGGTCCTTGAGGGACGGCTCGGAGAAGGCTGGAAACAATTCGCGTATGCGCACGGGATCGAGCGGGAGCACGGAAAGCCTGCGGGGGAAATGAGCTGCTTCCCGGTTAGTAGCGGGTTGCGGGGCGGCGAGCAAGCGCGGCGCGCATACCGCAGAAATAGAGAAACCCCGGCGGGACGACCGGGGTTTCTCGGGAGAACGGCAGCGGGGCGGGCGAGTGGGGGGGACTCTAAAAAATGCCGCCGCCTCCCTTGGGGTAGGGGTCGCGTGACCCGATCAGGTGGTGGACTTGGCCGCCGGGGCGTTCTCGTCCGAAGGCTGGACCTGCATGGCGCCCGGGTTGGCGGGCATCTGACCACGCGGGCCGTGCATGCCGGGGCGCTTCTGCTGCCAGCCGACATTGTCGCGTTTGGGCATCAGCGAGGCCTTCTGCTCGTCAGAGAGGCTGTTCATGAAGGCTTCGAGCTTGGGCAGCACGGTGTTCATGGCTTCGAGGCGAGCGGTATCGATCGCGACTCGAGCCTTGAGCATGGCCATCATGTCGGGACGCTGACCCTCGGGAGCCGCGGCATCGCGGGCGGCCTTGGCGGCATCGGCAAACGTCTTCTGGGCGGTGAGCGCAGTGGACTTGAGGTCATCGAGCAGCGGCTTCTGGGCGTCGGTCGGGTTGACGCGATAGCTCAGGCGGACGATGGCCACTTCCAGCGCTTCGGCGCCGCGCGGGGAGGCGAGCAGATCCATCAGGCCGCGGCCGTTGCCGCGGTCGGGATTGACGCGGACATTGTGGTGACGCCATTCGCCGGGGCGCTGCAATTCCTGCTTGGGCTGGCCGGCCTGCACCTGGGCGGGCTTGGTGTCCTGGGCGAAGGCGGCCGGCACGGCCGACAGGCCTAGCGAGCCGGCGAGTGCTACGGCGAGTGCGGTCTTGGAGAGCGCGGGAAGTTTGGTCATAGGGATCGTTCCTTGCATGGGACTCGTCGATGACTTTGGAGGTCACAGGAAGGAAGCTACCCGAGGCAGACTCTCACGGGCCTTTCGGTGGGATTAAAGGTTGGTAGGGATGGTAAGGTTGGGACGCGCCTGGAGCCTGGGGCGAGCGGCAGGGGGTCACTCACGCCTTCGATCCCTCCCCGCCAGGGGAGGGCGATCGGCCATATAGGCCAGTCAGACCGACGCGATATACTCGCGCATGGCATCGGCTTCCTGTTCCGTTTCCTCGATCTTGCGCTTGACCACGTCGCCGATGGAGACGATGCCGAGGAGGTCGCCGTTCTCGATGACCGGGATATGGCGGATGCGGTATTCGGTCATGCGTTCGGCCAGCATGGCGACGCTCGTCGAGCGCGTGCAGGTGATCACCGCCGAGCTCATGGAATCGCCGATTTCGAGGTCCAGCGCGTCGGCGCCGTGCACGCCGAGTTGGCGGACGATGTCGCGCTCGGAGAGGATGCCGATGACGGCACCGGAACGATCGGTGACGACGACCGCGCCGATATTGTTGGCGTTGAGAATGTCCACGGCCTCGCTCAGCCGCGCATAGGCAGGGATGGTGTGTACCACCGTGCCTTTGGATTGAAGGATATCGTCAACCAGCATAGCTGCCTCCCTTCGCTCACTGGAATGGCAGTTTGCACCTGTTGGATCGCATGAACAATACGCCCTAGGTCGAATTGTCGCAGGCAAAAAAGAGGCCGGCGCAAAGCCGGCCTCGGAGGGAGAGGTCACGTTGGAGGTGACTTAGAGGAAGGATCAGGCCTTTTCGGCGTCCTGCCAGCGCAGCGACCGCACCGGGAGCTGGTCGTCCCCCGGAATGGCGCCGCGCAGCGATACGCGGACGACTTCTCCAATGGTGGCAAGCATCAGCAGACCGAGCGGCACAAGGAAGACGGCGACACGGGTATCGAGCCCGTGGGTCAACGTTGCGGCTTTTTCGGGGGCGATGCCAGCATACACTGCCAAAGCGGAGGTCAGGGCTACCGCGATGAGCGCGAGGAGGTAGAAGACTTTGAAACTTTTCGGCTTGGCCGAGGGGATACTAGACAAGGTCGGCGCTTCCGTACGCAAACTACGTCTTGCAGTAAGCCCCGCGATTGCGGAGCCAGTTTGTGCCGATCACGGTCAAACCCGTACCATTTGAGGGCGCAATCGTGGCAATAGGCGCGGCCGAACTTCGAGATCGGTTGTATCGGGGCGGCGCTGCCCTTATCAGTGTGCCCCGGCTTTCCTGGAGACATGATCATGGGCTTCCTTTCCGACGCGCTGTCGCGGGTGCAACCGTCTGCCACGGTGGCCATCACGCAGAAAGCGCGCGACCTGGTGCGAGCCGGGCGCGACGTCATCGCGCTTTCGGCAGGGGAGCCCGATTTCGACACGCCCCAGAACGTCAAGGACGCCGCCATCCGCGCGATGGCGGAGGGCAAGACCAAGTACACCAATGTCGATGGCATTCCCGAGCTCAAGGAAGCGGTGGCCGCCAAGTTCCGGCGCGATAACGGCCTCAACGTCACGGCAGCCGATTGTTTCATCGGGTCGGGCGGCAAGCAGATCATCTTCAACGCACTTATGGCCACGCTCAATCCCGGCGACGAGGTCGTGGTGCCGGTGCCGTTCTGGGTGAGCTACCCGGAAATCGTGCGCCTGTGCGGCGCGCAGCCTGTGCTGGCGAAGGCCGATGCGTCGAGCGGGTTCAAGCTGACCCCGGCGGCGCTCGAAGCAGCGATTTCGCCGGCCACCAAGTGGCTGATCCTCAATACGCCATCCAATCCGTCGGGCGCGGCTTATACGGCCGACGAACTGCGCGGGCTGGCCGACGTGCTGGTGCGGCACAAGCACGTGCACATCCTTACCGACGATATCTATGAGCCGCTGGTCTATGACGGCGGGCGGTTCGCCACGATTGCGCAGGTCGAGCCGACGCTGCAGGAGCGGACGCTGACGATGAACGGCGTCTCCAAGTCCCACGCCATGACCGGCTGGCGTATCGGTTATTGCACCGGGCCGCGCGAATTGCTGGCGGCGATGACCAAGCTCCAGGGGCAATCGACCACGAATCCGGCGTCGATCTCGCAGTGGGCGGCGGTGGAGGCGCTTAACGGGCCGCAGAATTTCCTCAAGGACTGGCTCAAGGTGTTCCAGGCCCGGCGCGATCTGGTGGTGGACGGGCTCAATGCGAGCAAGGGCATCAGCTGCCTCGTGCCGCAGGGCGCGTTCTATGTGTTCCCGTCCTGCGCGGATGTGCTGGGCAAGACCAGCGCCGGCGGGCGCAAGCTGGTGACCGACGAGGATTTCGTCATGGCGCTGCTCGAAGAGACGGGCGTGGCGCTGGTGCAGGGGAGCGCTTTCGGCCTGCCCGGGCATTTCCGCCTGAGCTATGCGGCCGCCGATGCCGAATTGCAGAAGGCCGTGGAGCGGGTGCAGGCCTTCTGCGACGGCGTGCGGTAAACGCGTGGGCGGCTGTCAGCCGCCCAGCAGGCCGGCCAGGCCGCCCAGACCGCTGCTATTGCTGCTCGAGCCCGAGCTCTGGGCGAACATCTGCGCCAGCTTGAGCGAGCTCTCGTAGTTGGAGACGGCCGCGGCATAGAAGCTCTCGGACCAGCCGGCAGCTTCGCGCTCCTCACTGGAGAGCGAGGCATAGGCGCCGATGATGTTGGTGGCGAAAGCGGTCGGGTCGGTGCTGCTGGATGCACTCTTGAAGCTGGCGAGCAGGGCCTGCCCGGATCGCGTGCGCATCTCGGCCTTGGCGGCGGACACTTCCTGGTCGCTGAACTTCTCGTCCTTGTTAAGGGCGATGGCCGAGAGCGAGCGGCTGTCGAATTGCGAGAAGTCGGCCTGTTGGCCCTTCGTGCGGAACTTGGAGAAGACCAGTTCCTTGCCGGCTGCCTTGGCGTCTTCGTATTGCTTGTCGAGGGCCGTGCGGGCGTCCTTGGCGATGTCGCCGAAATCGCGGGTCGGGCCGGTCTGGCCTCCGGCGGCGCGCTTGAGATAGTCGGCGACCGGATCGTTGTCGACGACGGGAAGCGTCGTTGGGTCGGCGGTGAGTTGTTTCTGTGCTTCGAGAAGGGCAGCCTTCTGACGCGCCCAGGTGTCGGTGGCTTTTTCCTCGGCGGAGGCACCATCGAGGAATTCGACGGCGGCCTTGTAAAGGCTCGTATAGTCGCCGGTGACGCGACCGATCGCGGCCGGGCCTGCGAGGGCAGCGTCGAGGCGGCTGGTCAGTTCGAGCGCTGCGGCTGAACGCTCGTCGTCGGTGAACTTGTTCTCGGTATTGGCGGCGACAGCGTAGAGGGCGCGGCGGTCGAGGCTCGACAGATCGAGCGCGAGCTTGCCGTCCTTCAGGGGTGAGGTGAGCTTGGCGTCGGTGAGGAGCTTGGTCAGCGCCGCACGCGTTTCGGCCACGACAGTGGCCAGATCCTTGGTGGCGAGGGCCGACTGGGCGGTGCTCGACAGTGTGATGTTGGTGGCGGCGTCCTGCGAGGACGAGCCGGTATTGCTGCTGCTCGCGGCGGCCGTGGCCTTGGCGATCGAGGCGGCGGTGTTGCCCAGCAGCAGATAGGCGTTGGTGTATTGCGCGGTGTTGATCGTGGTCATGCTGGCATCCTGGCGGCAGGCGGTTTGCCTCAGGCGATGCATGGAGCGTGCCAGCGAGTGAACCCAGCAATTCCGGGCGTTTGCGCCACTCCTATTTTGCAAGCGGTCGGCAAATTTTGCCGGGTGGCGGCAGAAACGGAACGGGGAAGAAAAAAGGCCCCGCCCGAGGGGATGGGCAGGGCCTAAGGCCTTCCGCTTGCGCGGGGACCAACGGTTTGCGACCGGGAGGAGGAGGTCGCGATTCCATGGGCGCAATATCGTCCGGACGGGCTTCTGGCACAAACGCAAAGCCCGAAATGCAGCCATGCGCCTGACGCAGCCAATGCCACTTCGCTGTGGCGCCAAATCGTTTTGGTGAGCAAAAAAAGGGGCTCCACTCTAGGAGTGGAGCCCTATGACTTGGGCCGAGGCCGAAATCGAAAGTGGTGGCAGAGGCGAGGGAGGAGGATACGCCATCTGCCAGTGGGTCCGTGCCTAGGGAGGAGGATAAGGCACTTTCCCGTCGTCGCGATCTGCAGGACCGAGGGAGGAGGATACGGTCGGCGTCTCAGCGACAATGTGAATATGCCTACGCCGACGCTTTTCAGCAATGCGACAAACTGCACGCCAGCCATGCATTCTACGCAGGCAATTGTTTAGGCAGCACAATTTGTAGGCACGAAAAAAAAGTGGCCCCGCTCGAGGGGAGAGCGAAGCCACGAAGTCGAGAGGTAAAACCTCTCGAGGGAGGAAACAGCAACAAGGTGCAAGGGAGGGAGAACACCGTGCTGTCAGGCGGGGATATAGGAGGGGGCGGACGGCCTCACAACCCGGCAAGGGTTAGATCAGCTATGCGACCAGCGCATAGCGGGCGATGCGCACAGGTTGTGACGTTTTAGTGACGCTTAAATTGTCGATGGATCAGCGGGTTAGCGCAAATGCGGCTCCGATGGCTTGGTCGGGCTCGCCGGGAAGGTAGTAAAAAAATTTTGGTCGAACGGGGTTTGTCAGGTGATTTGAAGGGGTTGGGGCCGGATGGGGGTGTGAAAACTGGAGGTGTAGCGGCAGAGAGATTCGATCTTGCGGGTGGATTCGCGTTCGCCCCGGCGCGGAGTTCGGCGAAGCTTCTGCCAATCGTTCGACGGTCTAGCCCGACCACGGCACTTCCCCGGCCGAAGAGCGGGGCCCATGGAGCGCTCCACTCCTGGGGAATGGTGCGATAGGCCCCGGATCAAGTCCGGGGAAGTTCCGTGGATTGGGTGGGGCTGGGGTGAAACCTCGGTGGCCGCGACCTGGAAGCTACAGCCAGCCCTTCCGCTTGAAGAACAGGTACGGCAGGACCGCCGACAAGGCCATTACGCCCAGCGCCCAGGGATATCCGGCGCCCCAATGCAGTTCGGGCATGAAATCGAAGTTCATGCCGTAGACGGATGCCACGAGGGTGGGCGGCAGGAAGACAACCGCGGCCACCGAGAAGATCTTGATGATCTGGTTCTGCTCCAGGTTAATCAGGCCCAGCGTCGCATCGAGCAGGAAATTGATCTTGTTGGAGAGGAAGCTGGCGTGGTCGGACAAGGCGGAGGCGTCGCGCTGAAGCACCTTGAGCTCCTGGCGCATATCCTTGGCGGCCTTGGAATTGCCGGCCTCGGCCGTCTGATGGAACGAGGTCAGGCGCACGATCGAGAGCAGGCTTTCACGGGCCAGCGTCAGCATATCGCCCTTGCGGCCAATCTGCTCGATCAGGGATTGCAGGTCGCGCGACTTCACGGTCGGCTTCTTGACCTTGTTGCGGAAGACTTCGCGCGAGATCGTATCGATTTCGTCGCCCGTGGATTCGAGAATCTGGGCAAGGCGATCGATGAAGGCTTCCAGGATGCCGACCATGACCAGTTCGCCGGTGCCGTAGACGCGGCCATTGGACTTGCGGGCGCGCATCTCGAAGAGAGCAAAGGGGCGGGGCTCGGCATAGCGGACCGTCACCAGCAGATTGTTGCGCAGGATGAAGGTCACCGGCGTCTTGGCCGGATCGCTGTCGAACTGGGCGAAAGCGGTGATGGTCATGAACTCGCTGCCGGCCTCGTTGTAGAGACGGGCGGACGGTTCGATGTCGGACATTTCCTCACGCGTTGGAATGGAAACGCCCAGGCAGGACTCGGTGAACTTGTCTTCTGCCGGAGTGGGATTGAGCAGGTCGTACCAGACCGCTCCGCCGATATGGGTGGCCGGATCGTTCTCATCGTACGTGGAGAGTACGAGGCGATCGCCGTCGCGCGTGAAGATGCGCAGCATTTTTCGGGCTCCTAATAGTCTGCGCCGTCAGCGCAGAGGAGCCCTCTTCAGGACTACCGACGCGCCGACGGAATCGAAGATCGACTTCGACTGTCGGGGTTCATCTCATGGTTCCTTTGAAGCGAAACCGCCTAAGCGGCATCGAGAGGCAAGTGCGCCTGATAGCGCACAAAGTCAAGGGCTTGCGGGCGCATGGGAGCGTCCCTCGGGCTTTATTCCTTGAAGGCGTTGACCAGGGCCTCGGTAAGGCGCGTGCCATCGGCGTAAATCACGTCGTTGATGCGCAGCACGCCGTTGACGAAGGTCGTCTCGACCTTGTCCGACCAGTTGGCGCCGGAGCTATCGGGAAACTGGTAGAAGAGCACGACTTGCGGGTGCTCGGCGGTACCGGTCATGCCGACGACAGAGCAGCGCGGTGCATAGTCGGGATGCGTCTGCCAGGGGATACCGTCGCCCAGCGGCGGCTTCTCATCGGGAGCAGCCTTCTGGATCGCGTCGTTCCTGGCCTGGGCCTCGGCGATGGTGGCCTTGAGCTCGTCGGTAAGGATGGCCTCCACCGGGGCCATGTCGCCGCTCAACCGGCCGGCGCAGAAGATGTCGCCAACCTGGACGCCGGAGAGCGAGGCAGCATAGGCGGGTGCCGAGACAGCGGCGAGAGTGGCCAGAGCCAGAACGAAGCGGCGCATCAGAACTGCCATTCCCTTGCCTTGCCAACGATGAAGTCGCGGAAAACGCCGACGCGCTTGGAGTTCTTGAGCGCGGGCGGGTAGACGAAATAGGTTTCGTAGGCCGGCAATTCGATGCCGGGCAGCACGATCTGCAACTGGTCTTCGCCTTCGGCGACATAGTCGGGCAGCATGGCGATGCCGATGCCGGCGCGGGTGGCCTGCATCATGCCGTAGATGGCGTTGACCTTGACCACAGCGCGGCGCGGGCTCGAATCCGGCCGACCCATGCGCTCGAGATAGTTGATATCGCCCAGATAGGACGGCACCGGCTCGCCGAACGAGATGATCCGGTGGTTGTCGATATCGGCCACGTCCGTCGGCTCTCCATGTTCCTGGATGTAGGATTTGGAGGCGTAGAAGTGGTTGTGCACCGAGAACAGCTTGCGCTGGATCATCTCGGACTGGTTGGGACGGTGCAGGCGAATGGCGACGTCAGCCTCGCGCATGGCGAGGTCGAGCTCGGCGTCATTGAGCTTTATCTCGATCTGGATGCCTGGATAGAGCAGCAGGAATTCGTGGATGCGCGAGGAGAGCCAGGTGGAGCCGAAGCCCACGGTGGTCGTGACCAGGAGCGGACCGGTCGGCACGTCCTGGCTTTCGCTCATCTGGGTTTCGACCTGCTGAAGCTCCCAGTGCATGCGGTGGGCGGTGCGGAAGAGCTGTTCGCCGACTTCGGTGAGCACCAGCCCGCGCGCATGGCGGATGAAGAGCTTGAGGCCGAGGTCATCCTCGAGCGCCGAAATCTGCCGCGAGACGGCGGACTGGCTCATGCCCAGCTTTTCGGCAGCATGGGTAAAGCTCCCCGACTCGGCGGCCGTATGGAAGATGCGGAGCTTGTCCCAATCGAGCATGTGTTCCCCGTTCTTACTCGGCGGCTTCTGCGAGTTCGTTGGCGGCCAGGAAGCGCTCGGCTTCGAGCGCGGCCATGCAGCCCATGCCGGCGGCGGTCACGGCCTGGCGGAAGATGTCATCGGTGACGTCGCCGGCGGCGAAGACGCCCGGTATGTTGGTGGCGGTGCTGTCGGGTGCGGTCCAGAGATAACCGCCGGGCTTCATGTCGAGCTTGCCATTGAAGATGGACGTTGCCGGAGCATGGCCGATCGCGACGAAGACGCCATCGGTTTCGAGCGTCGTGGTTTCGCCGGTATGAACGTTGCGGATGGTGGCGTTCTGCACGCTGGGCGGCATGGCAGCGCCATTGATTTCCACCAGCTCGCTGTTCCAGATCACCTCGACCTTGGGGTTCTTGAACAGGCGATCCTGCAGGATCTTCTCGGCACGGAACTCGTCGCGGCGGTGGATGACCGTCACCTTGGAAGCGAAATTGGTGAGGAAGAGCGCTTCCTCGACCGCGGTATTGCCGCCGCCGACCACCACGACCTTGCGGTCACGATAGAAGAAACCGTCGCAGGTGGCGCAGGCGGAAACGCCAAAGCCCTGGAATTTCTGCTCGGAGGGCAGGCCCAACCACTTGGCCTGGGCGCCCGTGGCGATGATGAGCGAGTCGCAGGTGTAGCGCGTGCCGCTGTCGCCGATGAGCGTGAAGGGGCGGTGGTCAAGATCGACCGAAACGATGACGTCCGAGACGAAGCGGGTGCCCACGTGTTCAGCCTGGGCCTTCATCTGCTCCATGAGCCAGGGGCCCTGGATGACATCGGCAAAGCCGGGATAGTTCTCGACGTCAGCCGTGATGGTGAGCTGTCCGCCGGGCTGCAGGCCCGAGATGATAACGGGCTCCAGCATGGCGCGCGCCGCATAGATTGCGGCAGTGTACCCGGCCGGACCCGACCCGATGATGATGACTTTCGCGTGCATCGCGACGCACTCCGGAATGAAAGCGGCCCTCTCGCACGTAAGTTAAGAGGGCCGCATAGGATGTTTCAAGGTCAATGCTGCCGCACCCGGTGAGCCAAATGAAATGACTCACCGAAAAGCCACAGCTTTTGAGTTGCCGATGGTGCCCGAAGGCTCAGGCGAAGCGGATTTCGAGAATTTCGTAGCTCCTCGAACCACCTGGGGCGGCGACTTCGAACGAATCGCCGGCTTCCTTGCCGATCATGGCGCGGGCAATGGGGGAGGAGAGGGAAATGCGGCCGGCGCTGGCGTCAGCCTCCGGGTCGCCCACGATCTGGTAGGTGCGCTCTTCCTCGCTGTCCTCGTCCACGATCTTGACCGTGGCGCCGAACTTGACGGTCGAGCCGCTCAGCTTGGTGACGTCAATGATGTCGGCGAGCGCAAGCAGGGCTTCCAGTTCCTGGATGCGGCCTTCGTTCAGGCTCTGCTGTTCCTTGGCCGCATGGTATTCGGCGTTTTCCGAAAGGTCGCCATGGGCGCGCGCTTCCGAAATGGCCTCGATGATGCGGGGACGATCTTCGGCCGTGCGGCGACGGTACTCTTCCGTCAGCGCGGCATGGCCGTTGATGGTCAGCGGAATCTTGTCCATTCAGTCCTCCGTAACGGGCCGGAGCGCGAGGCGCCGGTCCGCGGGTCAAAAAGGTCGTCAGCCCCCGTAGACGATACGTGGGCAATATGTGTGCTCCCTGCCAAAGTCGTTCGGCTTATCAGTCACGGGTAACGTTGGGGGGAATGGCCGCAAGGTGCCTTCACCGCGACCTGCGGTCAAGCCGAAGATTTCGTCCTGTGAATAGCGGGCGGCAAGATTGGAGATGGTAATTTGCGGGCGTCAGGTCAAGACGGGCCGGACGAGTCGGGCGGTCAGGGTGCCCCTGAAATACAAGAGGCGCAGCAAACGCTGCGCCTCCCTGAAAACCTAGTCTTTCGTCCCTTGGATCAGGGAGCCGGGCTCAGGTTATCGGCCGCGGACTTGCCCGTCCGCTTGTCCTTGACGATTTCGTAGTTGACCTTCTGGCCTTCATCCAGGCCGTTCAGGCCCGAACGCTGGACAGCGGAGATGTGAACGAAAACGTCGGCCCCACCCTCGTCGGGCTGGATGAACCCATAACCCTTTTGACCGTTAAACCATTTTACAGTGCCGGTAGCCATGTAGAGTCCCTTGCGTCTCTGCGCCGGTCGAGACCCCCATGATCCCGACCTTAAGCTATCGAATTATCGGATAGTGACGTCAGCAGGCGCGAGCAGTTCGCGAGGCCAGTTCGGTCGGCCGCAATATTCGATTGCGGATTTCTAGCGTGAAATAAACAAACTATCAACATGTGTTTACCGACGACAAAACGCCCGGGGCAGCTCGGCGCCAACCCGGTTGTACACATATTGCATAAATTATTCGCGCCTGCCGTAAGGCCTAACTGGCGCTATCGGTGGGGAGCCTGTTCGGGAGAGCCCCACATGCCTTTCGAACAGCAACCGATATGCTTTTAGTGTACCGGTTGCGCGCCCCGATTTGCAATGGGAAGTCTCGGTCAGAATGACGCACTTTAGTATGAGGTGCCGCTCCGGGATTGCCGCCCGGAGGCGACCGGGGCATGGTTGCGCACCCAAGATCAGGTTCGGGCGAGCACCTTTATGACCAGTATCCGTTTTGACTTCCGCAGCGACACTGTGACGAGGCCGACCGCCGAGATGCGCGAGGCGATGAACGCTGCCGAAGTCGGCGACGACGTTTTCGGCGACGACCCCACCGTCAACCGCCTCGAAGGGCGGGCCGCCGAGATGCTGGGCAAGGAAGCAGCGCTCTTCGTGCCCTCGGGGACCCAGTCGAACCTGGCTGCGCTCATGTCCCATTGCGAGCGGGGCGACGAGTATATCGCCGGGCAGGAGGCGCATTGCTATTCGCACGAAGCGGGCGGGGCGGCCGTGCTCGGCTCCATCCAGCCGCAGCCGATCGCACACCAGCCCGATGGTACGCTGGCGCTGGCCGACATCGAGGCGGCGATCAAGCCCGATGACATGCACTACGCCCGCACGCGGTTGCTGGCGCTGGAGAATACGTTGGGCGGGCGGGTCATTCCGCTCGACTATGTCAGGGCGGCGACCGACCTGGCGCGGCGTCACAAGCTTTCGACCCACCTCGATGGCGCGCGCGTTTTCAATGCCAAGGTGGCGCTCGGCGTGCCGGTGAGCGAGATTGCGGCGCCGTTCGATACGATTTCAGTCTGCCTCTCCAAGGGGCTCGGAGCGCCGGTCGGCTCGGTGCTGGTGGGCAATGCCGAACTCATCGCCAAGGCGCGGCGGCTGCGCAAAATGCTGGGTGGCGGCATGCGCCAGGTGGGTATTCTGGCTGCCGCCGGCCTTTATGCACTCGAAAACAACGTGGCGCGGCTTGCCGACGATCACGCCCATGCCAAGGCGCTGGGACAGGGGCTTTCGCGCTTCCAGGCTCTGCATGTGGCGCCGGTCGAAACCAATATGGTCTGGGTGGATGTCGACCCGGAGATTGCCAGCGAGCTCAATGCCTACCTCGCCGCAAATGGCGTCGGCCTCACCCACGGCTATGCCGGTCGACGGCAGCGCTGGGTGACCCATCTCGATCTCGGCCCCGAGGCTATCGATGGCGCCCTGGCCGTGGTGGCGAAGTTTTTCGACTAGGCTTCGGCTCGGTTTGACGAAATGTTATGACCCCGGAGGCTAAACCCTTCGGGTTCATCCATTCTTCTTCTCGCCTTGAGGTGTCCGTGCCGTCCGATCCTGCGCCCAGAAAGAGGAAGTCGCCCGAAGGCGGCTGGCACCTCATTCGGCACGGGCAGATCGAGCGCGCATTCCGTCACGCCAAGCGTGATTTCGCTGCTGCCCGCGACGCGGCGGATGCGCAGGCCATGGCCGCGAGCCTGGCCCAGATCGCCTGGTGCTGTGCGCTTTCGGGGCAGCCGGAGCAGGGGCTCGATTGCGCGATCGGCGCCAAGCTGCTGTGGCGGCGGCTCGGCAATCGTGCCGAGGAGGCGCGTGCCGCGGCCGTCGAAGCCTTCCTGCTGTTCGATCTCGGATTGAGCGATGAAGGGTTCGAGGCTGCCGACGATGCTGTGGCGATGGCCGAAGGCCTGTCCGATGCCTCGGTGCTTGCCTTCGCTTCGTGCATGCGCGCGATTGCGCTGTCGCTGTGTCGGCAGCCCGAACTCGCCCTGCCGGTGATCCGCCAAAGCGTCCGCATCGCCGAGCAGGAAGGCGACCGGGTGATGCTTTCCTTCTACCTCCTCAATTTGGGCTTCTGCCTGATCAAGCGCGCCGATGGAGCCGCCGCGGAAGGGGACCTGGCGGACGAGGAGAACTGGCTGGGCCAGGCGATCGAGGCAACGGAAGACGCCATTGCTGCTGCGGCCGAGGTGGGGAACAGCTGGTGCCTGCGCGCCGGCCTCGGCAACGTGGCCGAGCTGTACGCGCGTGGCGGCGATCTGCTGCGGGCGCAGGAGCGACTGGCGACCTGGGGCGAAGTGAAGGGGCGGCCTGTCCAAAGCCTCAAGATCCACTACCTCTACACCTATGCCGACGTGATGACGCGGTTAGGGCGCGCAGACGAAGCCGCGAAAGCGAGCCGGAGCGCGCTGAAGCTCGCCGAGAAGACCGGGCAGACGGACCATGAACTCAACGCTGTTGAGAAACTCGCGCAAGCCTATGAAGCGATGGGGGATTTTGGTCGAGCGCTGGCGATGCAGAAGCGGTTCCACAGTCTCTATGTCAAGCAATCGGGCGAGACCACGCAGCGTCGCGCCAGGGTTGTCGAGGTCCGATTGGAAACCGAAAGGTTGCGCGCCCGTGCCGATGAGCTCGCCAGCCAGGCCATGCGCGACGGCCTGACGGGGATCGCCAATCGCCGTGCGTTCGATGCCGAACTGGCGCGGCTGACGGGCCAGCCGCTGGCGGTAGCCATGCTCGATCTCGATCATTTCAAGGCCATCAACGACCGCTTCTCGCACATGGTGGGCGACGAGGTGCTGCGACGGCTGGCGCAGATATTGACCGCGCATATGGGCGCCAAGGCTGCTCGACTGGGCGGGGAGGAGTTCGCGCTGCTGCTGCCGGGCGTCGGTGAGCGCGAGGCCGGGGATATCTGCGAGACAGTCCGGGCGGCGGTAGCCAGCGAGGATTGGGCGGATATTGCCGGCGGGCTGGCGGTGACCGTCAGCATGGGAGTGGCGCTGACCGAGGAGGGCGTTCCAGGCGACGAGCTTCTGGCCGTTGCCGATCGTCGGCTCTACGCGGCCAAGGCGCTCGGCCGCAACCGCGTGGTTGGCGGTGACGATATGCGGGAACCCGGATTTTCCCGAGTCCCCGCACGGCGTTAGCGGCGTTCCTTCCAGAAGGCGTATAGGCCGGCGATGTCCGCGCTGGTCATGAGCGGCATGGCTGCATGCAGCATGTCGTCGGGCCAGTCCCACCAGGCCATTTCGAGGAGAAGCGCAATGTCCGCGTCGGAGAAGCGCTTGCGGATGGGTTTTGCTGGGTTGCCGCCGACAATGGTGTAGGGCTCGACGTTCTTGGTGACGAGTGCGCGGGTGCCGATGACGGCGCCGTGCCCGATGGTGATCCCGGGCATGACGATGGCCTCGGTGCCGATCCACACATCGTGGCCGATGACGGTATCGCCAGCGGGCGCGAAGGCGTTGGCGGCGCCGGCGAAGTGGGGCACCTCGTTCATGAAGTAGAACGGGAACGAGGAGACCCAGTCGTAGCGGTGGCCCTGGTTGCCGGCCATGATGAAGGCGGCGCCCGAACCGATCGAGCAGAAGCTGCCGATGACGAGGCGGTCGACGCCGGGCTCGGTCATGAGGAAGCGGGCGCAGTCGTCGAAACTATGGCCGTGATAATAGCCAGAATAATAGCTGTAGCGGCCGACGACGATGTTGGGGTTGGTGACCTGACGGTCGAGCGTGATGCCCTTGAAGGGGCTTTCGAAAAAATTGGTCATGGATTGCATCATGAATGGCGCGAGCCGGCGGCTGCGCAGGTGAAACTGTACGGGGGTGACCGGTATCGCGGGCGGCAGCAAGCGCCCGGAACGTGCCGGTCAGGAGGCGTCCAACGGAGCGCGTGTCAGGCGCGGGTGGACGCGATGGAGGTGGTACAGTGTGCCGACTTCATGGTGAGGGGTGTTTAGGCGGGGTGGGGCGGGGAGTCAAACGCGGAGGCGGTTGATTTTGCCCGTTTGTGCTCCCGCGTTGTTCAACCACCGCACTTCCCCGGATTTGATCCGGGGCCTATTGCCAGCCTCCACTCGAGTGGAGGGATCCGTGGGCCCCTGTGTAATTGTGCTGTGCCATATTGGGTGCGGGCGGGAGACCGTTGGGCCCCAGGTTTAAAGACCGAGAGCCGGCACGGGTCCCCGCCCGCT
>Ga0182739_1000365_pt1 | contig 65383 bp, 62 predicted proteins | sample eDN5th30CBELigBY_FD_128873 | JGI IMG/M metagenome (GOLD analysis project Ga0182739, IMG submission 128873) | Enriched backyard soil microbial communities from Emeryville, California, USA - eDNA 5th pass 30_C BE-Lig BY (version 2) (version 2) | ecosystem: Environmental > Terrestrial > Soil >... | reverse complement strand
TTCACCGTGAAAAACCACCGGCAGAGCTGTCTGCAGCGACTTACTTCGGAGCTGATGCGTGTTGCTGGTAGCAACACCTGAAGCCGGCTGAACTGGTCATTTTTTCGCGTCTGCGAAATTCGCTGTGGGGTTCAAGTAAAAGTGAGACGCTCATTAAGCCCATGATTTCCATGCACAATCGTACTACGTTCAATTAAAATCTGGATAAAAAAAGCAATTTTTGATTGTTATCCAACTTTTAATTGAACGTAACGCCCCCTTGGGATGAGGCTGTTTGCCAGTATGCTTTGCTTCCAAGACGCTCCTCAGCTAAGCCCCTCATCCTGAGAGTCGAAAGCTCACCTATGGTCAAGCGACGGCTCTCTTGCCTCTAAAAAGCATGAAGCTCAAGTGGTGTGGTCGTTCATTAATGCGCCGCTCGTCGGGAAGTTAATGTCAATAGCATTGACTGGCGCATAACTTGATGATTTTTATGGAATAAGTAAAGCGGGCTCAAACGCAATGCTTTATGCCTTATTGAAATTTCTAAGAACCTGAACAACCATAACAGCTGAGCGACCAGCTGGCTTTTACTTATGAGTAATATTGAGCCCAAACCAAACTTAGTAGTGGTGGCTTGCGGAGAGCCTGCCAGGATTTCGCATATTTTATCCGAAGCTAAAGTCGAGGTTCAGTTAATTGCCTCGCGTCAAAAAATAACCGTCGATATTGATGACATACTATTTTTACCTCCTACTCTCCGCGAAATTACAGAAGGTGAGGGGGTTACACTTAGAGAGATACCTGACGGAGACAATGTTTCATTCGACGAACTAACCAAGGCCAGAGAGATACACTTGGTCATAGGGCGCTACTTAGCTAAAGAGATTCTATTGCCTGAAGCGCTAAAGCTGTTGAGCATGAAAAGATCTACATTTTATAGGCTGACCAATAATTTTGATGAAGCCATTGGGCCGTTGAGCTTGGTGCCGAGTAAGAGGGGAAGAGCTATGGGGCGAAAACAATTCACCGACGAAATGGAAAAATTGATATCAACGGCAATAGATAAGATCTACAAAGGGAAAGGGACATCGTTTGTCAAAGTATGGCATGAGGTGCGGGCACAGTGTACGAAGCTAGGGCTGACTCCACCATCGAAAAACTCTGTGATTTCTAGAGTCAAGGAAAGAGGAGAGAGAGAGCTTCATCGACTTAAACATGGCGCAGAGTCGGCGGCGCAAAAATTCGGTGCAAAGCCGGGCACTTTAGAAGTATCGGCTCCTCTAGAATTGGTCGAAATAGATCATACGAGAGTGGACTGTATGCTCTGTGATAAAGATGACCGAAAAGCACTATCTAGACCATGGGTAACTTTAATAATAGATGTTTATACCAGGGTTATTGTAGGCTATTACATTGCATTTCACGCCCCGTCTGCTCTGTCAGTCGCTTGCGCAATAACTCATGCCGTGCTTCCTAAGAAAAATTATTTAGAACAATTGAAATGCGAGCATGTCCAGCACCCGTTCTACGGGGTGCCGAAAATTTTACACATGGACAACGCAAAAGAGTTTAAAAGCTTAAAGCTTCAAAAGGCATGCGCCCTTCATGGAATTACACCGCAATATCGTCCGCCTGGCAAGAAGCATTATGGTGCTCATGTTGAAAGGTTAATCGGCACGATGATGACCTCCCATGTGCATTTGCTTCCTGGCACTACAATGTCTAACGCGAAAGACAAGGGTGATTACGACAGCGAAGCAAAGGCAACATTTACCATAGATGAATTTACACAGTGGTTTGCCGGTCAGGTGGGGATCTATAATCATACTGAACACCGAATGCTCGGATGCACCCCAGCAGATAAGTGGCACAAGTCTTTTACTGATGAGTACGGCTCACCTAGATATCCAACAATAATTTCTGATCAGTTTAATTTTCGATTAGATTTTATGCCTGAGGAGCGCCGCTCGATACGCCCGGTAGGTGTCGAGTTATTTGGCAAAAAGTACTGGGCACCAGAGCTAAAGCATTGCGTTGGGATGAAAAACGTAGTCATCAAGTACGACCCATATTCCTTGTATTCGATATGGGCAAAAATAGATAATGAGTATGTGCAATTGCGACGCTCAGATTTGACGTCGGAAGATACGACCTATGAGCAACACCTTATCACCATTGCATGCAGAGCTTCGCGAAAAGACAATAAGATGGATCGAAATATCATCATCATGAGGGATATTAACGAGCAGCTAGTATCCGACTGCAAAAAGCGAACTAAACAAGCCAAAAAGCGTCAAGAGGCTGCGCGTGCATATTCCGCGCATACACTAAACCAGCATTTCAAAGGCAATCAGATCCAGGCATCAAGTACTAAAGCCCTAGATATCGACTTTTCAGCTGCCCCGGTAATCTACAGCAGCGAGGAGCTGTAATTTGGTGTCTCATATTGATGAGAATAGCAGGCGAATACAAAGCATCCACAAGGAGATCTGGATCGAGTGCCCTCAGGCCAGAAAGAAAATTGAAGCTATACTTATGTTGTTGCAGATTCCAATACGCGCAACAGCTCCCTGCATTCTCATATGGGGTGCAGGTGGCAGCGGAAAAACGACAATAGTAAGTCAGCTTAAAAAAGTAAATAAGGGCCTAGGATCACCATTTGCCTTCCTGTCACTGGTCAATAACGTGAGTCAATTAAAATTTCATGACTTGATTCTAGAAGCGTTGGGCATCCCATTAAGCTTACCACACCGCCGCAACGTCTTGCCGCAGGATGTTGTCAGCTACATTAAAATGCAGAGCATTAGGGTACTGGTGATAGATGAGTTTCATGAGTCACTTACGGTATCAAGGACTGATCAACTTCGAAATCTGTCGCTTATAAAAGGATTGTCCGGCAGTCCTTATCATCTTTCGATAGTACTATTAGGAACGCACAGCGCAAAAAATGCGCTGGCAAATGATGATCAACTGGCAAGACGCTACCAGTTTTACGAATTAAAAGGGTGGGAGCTAAATGACGATTTTAGAAATTTCCTTGCGACTCTGGAAAGTTTCGTAGATCTGAAAAAACCATCAGGACTGCACAGCGAAGAAATGGTCCGCCTGATACATCTTCACTCTAAAGGTACGATGGATCGTGTCGTAAGTATCGTAAAGGCGGCTGCCACATATGCCATAAAATCTGGCGAAGAACGCATCACCAAAGAACTCATTGAAAGGTCTGCCCTAGATCTATGGGGCGGATATTAGGGGGCGAATTAGTATGATCTTCAGCAATCTTCTCAGACCGGTGCATGATGAGACTTTCTGTTCATGGGTTACTAGGTGCGCCCTCAATCATAGGGTTGAAATCATCACAGAGAGTGATTTGATAGACTGGGACTCTTGCACTTCAAGAAAGCAGCTTTTTTGTCCCGACAACTTAGGTATGGAGTTTGATTTTTCTGATTCGCAAGGAGGGCGCATTGCCAGTTTAATGCGACTCAATATAGTTAGCACCCATAATATTTTTCGCCCTGCATCAGATCTCCTTCTTGCAATAAATTATCGAACAGCCTTCTGCCATAGATGCATCGAGTCCGACGTCACACTAAAGCGCTATCCATCATGGCGAAAATCATGGTGTTATGTAACACACCCTTATTGCTCTGAGCACAGATGTCTGCTTAGTCACATTCGAGATTGTGCAGCTATTCATAAGCAATGGTGGGCTTTCACCAAAGGAGACTTGGGTGATTATCTGCCAGGTCGAAACTGTCACAGATCACACGGCCTTCCCTCCAACCGCTCTCGTGCTTGGTTAACATTGCGCGTTCAGTCCTGGATAGAAAGTCTCCAACGCAGTAGTCGGACCGTTTTACCTAGTACTAGCAATCATGTTAAAACCGAAGACTTGATTCGTGTGATCGAGCAAGTGATTCGCCTGCTGCTGGCACCTAGAACAGATCGCGACAATCCCGGCCTGGCAAGAACTTTCTTTACTATTAAACCAGCAGTTATTGTCCATAAATTTTTAGATTTACAGGCGAGGTTAGAGTATGGCGCACCAAATAGTTTGCCTTATGAGAGGATGTCAGCTCTTTTGCTTTTGGGTTTGATCTTTAAATTATTTACGCGCGCCGAGATTTCCCTACTGAAAAGGTTAGTGTCTGCGGCTGATTTTGAGCTTCCGGGCAGTATGTACGAACTTGGCGCTTTGACTGCCATTCCTGTAGCTCATCATGAATATGATGAGCTTCGTATTCGTTTCTCGTGCCCCTATGAAATCACAGCGTACCTAGGTGGTTTTCTTCATGGCTTACTGGGGGGCGTAAGCGCATGGGATTGCTTTCGTAAAAACATCGATCCGAATTTCCCTTAAGCAACGCGAAACGTACCTTGCGTTTTCACCAAGGAAACTGAAAACGATACCACTTGTGGTTTTGTTGATCCGTGGGCACTATCTAGAACGTCACACATCTCTTCGCCTACGGCATCGTTCAGTCTCTGGCTCCCTCGATCACTGGCAAGTCAGGTTTACCGGATGGCAAAGCTGCATTCGTTGGGCATGCTTACTGATTATCGTGCCTGCTGCCATCGCTTTGGGCCTTCAGGCGGTCTGGTCCGCCCAGCTTGTATTGCTTGGCGGCTTATTAGTGTTCGGTGCGGTATCTTCGATCACTCATCGCTGCACAGCTATCTAATCCTCAGTTAGGCGAAGAATGACGGTGGTCGCTGGATGTCGATTTTTAGTACATGTTTAACGCCTTGGGCCGGTTGATTGATACGCTTCTGTCCGGCTGGGTGTATCAAGCGCATGGCATGGTCGCCTGTCTTTGCGATTTCCGCCATTTTTCTCCTGCCAGCTGCTTTGGCCTCACTTAGTCTGCCCAAGCATTCATAACCAACCCAAACTATTGCGTGCTCGTGCCGACGCCACTAAAGTACATCAGTCTGATGCAAGAAATCTGAGTTTACTTGAGGGGACTACGGGGGTGGCATGCGTAAGGACGGCAAAGATTTAGAACGGTTGGTTCAGATGGTAGAAAAGTCTTTAGCTCCCAGCGCACGTGTGGAGCATGACGTTCAAATGCCAGTCCTCACCTCGAAGCGCGGTGCGACGGCACAGTGCGACATCGTAATCTGGGAAGGCGTCCAGCCAAGGCAAGTTGTGACAATAATCGAGGTGCAGGACAGGCTCTCACAAGTAAAAATTAATGACTTTCGAGGTTGGCTGAAGAAGCGAGAACAAGTAGGTGCGCAGCGCCTAATCTGCGTATCACGCAAAGACTTTCCCGAGTCAATAAAAGAAGAGTCAGCATTGCAGGGCGGATCTGTCGTGCTAATTGTGCTGAGAGACCTAAACGCCGATTCAATCCCGCTGCACTTTGTAAGCTTCATACTTCAGTATCGTCACTTTGAAATAGAAAGCATTGATAGGATTTCACCGGAAGTCAGCAGGTCAGAGCTTTCAAGATTAAATGTGCGAGAGGAGTTCCTGGCAAGGCAAGAGCACTCACTCACGGATGAAGTATGGTCTTTGGATGGCAGGACTGCATTGTCATTGTTTCAACTATGCAGTACCTCTATTGACAACCCAGGCGAGTCTTGTCACGGGGTCGGAAAGCTTAGATTTCCACTCGAAGGTGATCCTCCCATATTTTCTATTTTCAAAGGGCTATTCATCAGATCGGGATTATCTGTAGATTTCTTATACTCCAACCAACTCTACTCTGTGCCGATGTCAGTGCTTGCGTACGAACAAGACGAACATGGGGCTCTTGCTTGGGTAATGAGAGGCCAACTAGAAACACCTCAAGGATCTCTTCGTGTCCAGTTTCCAATCCGTCAAAGCGCAAGTGAAGGGTTCCTAATGAGGGATGATGAGGTGTGCGTGCAGGGCTTACAAGGAGCCAAAATGGAAGTAATAGAGGCAGCATCAAGAAAGGATTTCAGTTGAACGCGATCTTGCCAATCAATGCTTTCTGAAAACGGAATCGCGAAAAACTGACCCTCCTAGCTCTCGGGAATACCATGAAAATAATTACACCTAGTTTTGTACCCCCTGACAATTTCGATGTAGACACTTTCCAAAGAAAAAATTTTTCCTCGGCATTGACCAACGTTGTCACCAGCACCAGTGAGCCCCTGGTGGTCAGTTTGAATGGGAGCTGGGGTGTAGGGAAAACCACATTTATAAAAATGTGGCAGGGCGAACTATGGAAAGAGCATACACACTCTATTTACATTGATGCCTTTTCCAACGACCATTCTGACAATGCATTCCTTGTAGTGGCCAGCGCAATAATCGACTATGCCAAGGTCCATCATGCGCCTCAAACGGGCGAACTGATGGAGAAAGCTAAAACAATTGGCACACAACTGATGTCGATTGGTGCAAAAATTGCGTTAAGGGCAGCAACGCTTGGCGTGCTGAAAGAAACAGATATCGAGGCTCTGGAAGAAGTTAAAGACAATATCTCTGAAAGCTTGAGTGACTTCGCGGGCTCTATTATTGAGGAAAAGCTGAAATCCTTTAATAAGGATCGACTAGCGATAGAGTCCTTCAAGGCCTACCTATCTGAGTTGCCTGAAGGTCTAGCAAAGGAGGGGGTGTCGCGACCTTTGGTAGTAATTATCGATGAGCTAGACCGGTGCCGTCCATCATTTGCTGTAGAGGTACTGGAAAAGATCAAACACCTCTTCTCGGTCGAAAACGTCATATTTGTCTTAGTGATAAACAAACTACAAATAGAAGAGTCAATTCGTGCAACCTATGGCTCCAACATTGATGCGCACACCTATTTGCAGAAATTTATTTCTCTAGAAGCAACACTTCCCAGACGAAAAGACAGAAGATCCAATGACTTAAAAATTTATAGCGAACTACTATTAAGGCTTCATGAGTTCCCCGAGGATCTACGCACCGACCTGGCCGAAAGCACAGAAAAGATAGGCAACCATTTTGATCTCACGCTTCGCCAGCTTGAGAGAAGTTTTTCAAATATTGCGATATTTTACACAGCCACCGGCACGCATCAAAACTATCACCCGTGTGTCGTCGTGCTGGTCTGCATTCTCAAAGTGGCAAGTCCAGAACTGTTTAATAAAATAGGAGGCCATGGCATCACCTATCAGGCCCTTGAAGGAGAAATTGGTAGAATTCACGAGGAAAACTATCCTCTGCATATCGCCACGCAATGGTTGAGAGTTGGCTTGATGAAAGATCATGAATTCAACAACTTAGCCAAGGATGACGAGGCTCGACACTTGGGGCATCGTCCGCATGAACGCCAGACAATCATTAGTCGGCACTTTGCTCCACTGATGTTCTTCAGTCCGCAATGATGATGAAAGGGTGAAGCTCCTTGGATGTAGCAACATGGAGTTACATTGCTAATCATCCTGGTGCGACAGAGCAGTCAAAGTTCTCTCTGTCGCGCAGGAGGTAACAGCACCGAAAAGGCAGCCAGCTAAAACTCATCCGCAAAAAAACCAAAATGCTCAACGAGTGAATCAAGGGCCGATGAAATTCGTGATTCAGCCTCTAGCTCTGCTCGCGTGTAGCTCATGGCGACGGCAATAACGGTTTGAAAGTGATCGAGGGTTTTCACTGCGAATGGCCAGACTTGCACACAAATGATTGAGTCATCCTTAGGGGAAAAACCGCGAACGACCGAAAGTCTCCCCTTGCACACCTCCCAGTCGGCCAAGGATAGGGCGTAGGTCTTTTGTCGTTTATCGGCCAACAGGGTGTGCATGTCGAGGAAGGTATCACCTGCTGGCGACATTCCTGCGCTAGCAGGGCCTTTGATGTAGACATCGAATAGCCTAGGTGAGGAGACAAAATCCCGAACCTCTCGAAGGTCTACCGGCGCAGCAGTTGGATCTATCGCCATGGCCACCTTCAGATGGTGATACAGCTGCGGCTCATTGGCCATCACTAGGCCTGGACGGTAGTCAGGGGAGGGCGCCATGCGAGAGTCTTCCTAGCAGGGTGGTGATTTCCACTCTTCCCGAGAGTGTACCGAGTAGTTCACAGGGCCTCGCCCCATTCAGTGCCATCAAGGGAGTGTGACACCATTGCACCGCCAATCGTGGCTCCCCGAAAAAATTGATGACTTGGCAAATACTCATCGCCAGGCCATGGCCATGGTAGCCCGCACGCCATATACCCCTTGGCGTATCGCTGCTCCCTTTCCGATGTAGTTCGCAGCGCGTTGACAACCAGTCATGCGTTGACAGATTGATCCCTGGCTCCCCGCAGACTTCGCAAACATTCTCCGAGATCCGCTCGGCGATGTCGCAGATTGCTTCAATGCAGGCGTCACCGCCATGGTGGTAAATCCGTAGTGCGCCAAATTTTTCCTTGATCTGCATCACGTGCAGGTTCAGGCGCTGCGTTTCTGCGCGGGAGGAAAGGAGTTGGAGGGCTGCATCAATCAGCCAGGTCCAACCCGAGAGGCATTCAAAATCAAAGGCATCTACCTTTCGCGAAGCGAAGAGGCGTGCGTATCGCTGGCTCAGCCATTCTGCGTTCGAGGCATGCATTTACCCACCCCGCTTGTCAGTTCCAGCATCGTAGAGCACTTCGACCTCCACCCGGCGCCAATCCACTTCCAGTGGGTAGCGGATGCCCCCATCTACCTCGTAGGCGAAGTTGGGCGCAGACCCTGACGCCGGTTGATACATGGCAATTTTTTGCAAACGCATGAACTGGCAAAACTCAAGCCCGCTGAGCCACGCAGGGACGGCGATCAAGGCCTCTTTGACATAGTGCTGAGGATCAACCGAATCGAGGTAGGCCAACACCAAGGGGGCGTAACCAACGAAGCGGATGATCTCCCGCCAGCCTTCATCGGTCCGGTCACGATGGCAGCAGACCAAGCGAAACCAGGGTGTGTCCAACGATTGACTCACCCAGGACCAATCCGCAGCCTCAGGTGTAGAAAACGGCGGTTTGGCCATGGCCGCCTGGGGATGGGTCTCAAACATATAATAATCCAATAAATATGCCCTATAGGGCATGGCTGTACTCAGCACATTCTGGCTTGATTGCTGGTATTTGCAAAGAGAAAAATGTGAAGCACCAATTCTGTGATGCCCTCCGAGCGGTGCGGCTGGCGAAGCAGCTTTCTCAGGATGAGCTAGGCATTCCCCAGTCTCATGCGAGTCGCTTGGAAAACGGGCAAAAGATGCCGTCATGGGAGCGTGTCGAAGCCTTGGCCGAAATGCTAGGCGTGCATCCGCTGACCCTGTTTACCTTGGCGTACGCGCCCACGGCTAACCAACAGTCACTGAGCGAGTTGAGCGGATGGGTGCAGTCAGAGATCACCGAGGTCGCAGCCACCCTCAGACAGCAGGGGCATTGGCCTGAAGAGCCGTGATCGACTGGAATCAGCCACTTCCGCTACGTACGGCTGATCGAATTTAGGTCAGGTTTAGCGATTTACGTGTGTCGGTCATTTCATGCGCAACGGCAGGGGATAGACGTAAACCTTGTAAAGCCTGGGCAGTTTGCTATCATCGCCATACGCTCCTATGGGGCTAACGGTATTGCCTCTTACCGGTTAGCAGTAACTGGTCTTCAGCTGCGAGGACTCGCACTGATGGGGGGGAGGCATCACAACCTCCTCAACCATGTGATAACTTACTTTTACTTGGGTTGATACCGTGGAGAGGCCTGAGTTTAACTCAGGCCTTTTTGTTTAGGGAATAACATGAAACTTGAGCAGCAACTTGAACAAATAATTCGTGAAGAAGCTGAAAAGTTAATCGCTCGATATCACGAATATCATAACAGAATTCATCTCGAATCAATAAGAAACAAGAGGCGCCTCGGTGATTCGGCCCCTTGCAAAAAAATCCATACTCCAGACTATTGGAGCCTCAATAGAAAATACGACCCCTTCTACGTGAAGAGCAAGCACAAAAGCATCGCGCGCTCTATCGCAAAGAAAATTGAGGCTAGAACTTACTCCCCCAACAGTCCATATATAAAACCAGTTCCGAAGCCAGACGGCGGAAACAGGAATGTTGCGATTTATCAGATACCAGACGCCGCTGTATCCAAGCTTTTTTTTAACAGACTTCTGAACAAAAACAGGCACCGTTTTAGCTCGTTCTCCTACGCTTACCGCAACGACCGAAACGTCCACTTTGCAATCCAGGATATTTCTGTAGACCTGCAAAGAAATGAGAGAACCTTTCTGGCTGAGTTCGATTTTTCGGATTTTTTTGGATCTATCGCGCACAGCTTCCTAAAAGAACAATTCTCGGAAAACGGTTTCTTCATAAGTCCAGAAGAAAAGTTCATAATCAATTCTTTCCTCAAGGAAAGAAAAGTTGGAGTGCCGCAAGGAACCTCGATCAGCTTGTTTTTAGCCAATCTTACTTGCTGGAAGTTTGACCAGGACTTAGAAAGAGAGGGGGTAAAGTTCTCGCGCTATGCCGATGACACCATAGCGTGGTCACCGGACTACTCGAAAATCTGCAACGCATTTGGCTTAATAAACGATTTCTCCCGAAAGGCAGGCGTTAAAATTAATGCCGCGAAATCTGAAGGAATTTCGCTACTCACTAAAGAAGGGCTGCCATCAGAAATCGTGGCAAAGAGCAAGCTAAACTTCCTGGGCTATTCACTTTCGGTTGAGAAGGTTGCAATAAAAGATAAATCACTCAAGAAAATTCAAAAACAGATATCTTATATTTTATATCGAAACTTAATACAGCCACTTCGGCAAAAAAGTTTGGCTGGCCAGCGCATTCCAGCCAACGACAAAGATGTAAACCTCCTGTCTGCAATGCTAGAAATCCGTAGATATATGTACGGTGGCCTAAGCAAAAAACAGATCAAAGACTATCTCTCGGGCAGAGCAAAAAGGATATATTTTAAAGGTGTCATGAGCTTTTATCCTCTGGTCGATGATGTTGAGCAGCTCACCATGCTGGATGGGTGGTTGCTTTCTGTACTGCATCGCTCTTTGCGGCTTCGCTCAAAGCTACTCATCAGCCACGGCCACAACAGGTCAAACCGTTTTCCATTCAATGCCTCAAGAACGGAGCTACTGAATGAATGTTCAAAAAGCCGTTTATTGGAAGTTCCTAGCTTTTTACTGATACATAAGGCCCTCAAGAAGGGCTTGATCGAGTCCGGTATCGAGAGAGTCATGAACCCAGACTCCTTAAACTATGACTATCGTTAACGGCTAAGCTCCGGCTGGGATGTACAGGGTTCTCGGAAGCCCCACAGGCTCAGTTCGAGTATCAAGGTTGAGATTGAGGCTCACTGCGCAGGAAATCCCATGCCTCTGGTCGTTTTTGAAAGCTCTAATTCGTGTGGAATAGCCAAAGGTAGCCTCAGGCGCTGGTTCATCTGCGGAACAAGTGAAATATATGACTAATGAATTTCTCAAGGTATTTCAAAAGCAGTATTTCAAGGGCAGCAAGGAGATTAACAATCGAACTCTCTATACGGCCAAGGGGTTGATTGATCGTATCTTCAAGCGTGAAGCATTTCTAAGCGAGCTGAGCATTACTGAATCGCTAAGAATCCAATATGGCGTCGGGCTCTTAAAGTACAGTATCGCAAATAAAGAGGTCACCGCCGAGCAACTCAAGCATTACAAGGGTGGATTGAAGACGATCAATGCAAAACTCAAACATCGCAGTGATTTTCTCGTGCTGACCTCAGGCAGTCTTGTTGTATTTGGTCTCACCTCCCGTTCGGGGAAATCATCCGTCTTATTGGATACTTTTCCGACGCTAGAGGCGTCACCGATAGCCCACGCACCATACTATTTTGTGCTGGGGATGTTCTGTTTGATTGGCCTTACACTCATCGAGCGAGCATCTGTACTTTATCTCATTGCGCGAAATGAAGAGACCATCAACGTGATTGACTCCGTATCCTGAGCACAATTCAGTACCCCTTCTATCGAATCGCGCCATCGCCGAGATGATAGAAGAAATGCCGAGCATGAAAACTAACGGGGCTGCTGCGAAGAGGAAATTTAAACGCTAGAGTAGACATTACTTCACCTCTTAGCTGCTTGTGAGTTGTTAGTACTTGATAGGCTAAAAACCTTTTATCCTATTGCTTGTAGCGCGGCTAAGATTAGTTTGTCATCATTATTTGTAGGTGCCGCTCTTCGAGGACGCTTAGCATAGTAAGCCTCTTTAGCTCGCTCAGTAGTCAAGCCACTGCTGTCCAGCTTAATATTTGATATTGTCCACTTACCCTTATCAGTTTTCCCTATTATAAGAACCGGCAGTTCATCTTCATCATTATCAAATTGGATATGGTCGCTAACAATATCTAGGTATGGATGAACTATATGGAATACACATTGATCATAGTCGTCATGCAAAATGTTGACTGTATCAATATCTTTCTTTACTTCTAGGCCGTTGCAAAACTCACAAGATAGCACTAAGTTTTTTGGATGAAATGTCCATTTTTTATGCAGTGAGGCGGGTGCAATATGATCTCGATCAATTCTTCTCCTACCGACCGCTCCAAAAGGCAACGTACACCATGCGCACCGCTCACCTTGAATGTTTCGACCTTGAACCAAAATCTGCTCTTTAAACTCCTTAACTATTTTTCTTCCACCATACCAGGCAGCATGCCTGTCATCTTCTTTAATTTTCCCTAACTTTACTAGAAGATCTTCATCTATATTGGCGCATGCAGGAAATCTAATCATAGTCAATCCATGATTTGCGAAGAAATGCGTTTCAGAATTATATTCATAGCTACGTTATCGCTGCCGCCGACCATTTTTAATCTTGAGTAAATCGACTTTAGCTCTTTCTCGTCCTTCGGTTCTGTCCCAGAAATCATTTGCAGAGCGGTTCGCAAGTCATTTTCAACGTACATGTTTCCAGTGGTAGCAACCCCAAAAACTCGATAAAGTATATTTTCAGGCGACCGCCCGTATACATCACCGTCAAAAAGCTTAAAATGATAACCGGAGTCGCCATTTGCAACAATGAGCGAAGAGCTTTCTTTATCCAAGTCAGAAATCATGAAGTGAGAGTGTGTTGCAATTACTACGTGGGTTGCCAGAATGTTTTTTAAACTCCTTCGAAGATAGGGGATGTAATTTATTTGCCATTGCGGATGCAGGTTGACCTCAGGCTCATCGATGATTACAAGTGAGTAAGGCGTAAGCTCGGCCAGCAGCCTCGCACTTGTACCTATTAACTGTTGTTCGCCTGAGCTAAGCTCGGAAAAGTCATGGAAATTATTCCTTCTTGAGAAACTCAAGGATAAGTTTTTGAATATCCTCCAACGCCTGGCTGCCATTAATCCTTGGCTCCATGGAACAGACGTATCAGGGGACTTGAAAAAGCTCAAACTCAATCTAAATATGCGACCGTCAACTGCTTGAAAATATTTCAGCGTGCTAAGCAATGAGTGTATCGCCGACACATCTCGTTTAAAGCGTTTTTCAGTAGCGAGGGAATTTGGGGAGCGACGCTTATCTGAATCCCTTATAGATCTGTAAACTAAGTCGAAATCTTCCGAGAGTAGATCTAAAGAGCTAAGCTCAAAGGAAATATGTGCACCCTGATCAAAACCTGCCAGACTCAGCCAGCTATTTACTTGTTTTTCAAATTCATCCCCATGCTCAGAGAAACCATTGATTAAACTTTGAATAACTTTCGTTTCGATTGCGCCTGTCGTCGTGAGGTTGGAGGCCTGTCTTAATCCTAGATAACGGTAAAAAGGCTCGTCATTGTTACTGAAGCGAAATTTGTCGTTAGCGAGATGTGATACTGTTGCCACCCTCGTTGGCAAGGGCATTTCAATCAGGTCAGTAGGTTTCCCATCAATTAAGCAAGAGAGCGTCATTACTCCCAAGCCTTTTCGATGAATGCAGCAGTTCTTTCCATCGATTTTATAATTAATTATTGCTTCCTCTGGCATTTCCTTATGGCGCAGGTTCGTAGAGTCAGTTTGATTTATGACCGCATTCAGATAGCGTAATTCGTCTACCACACGACTCAGCGCTCGGCTTTTTCCTGATCCATTAGGCCCGATAATAATGGAAATATTGGTTTGATTTGGAGAAATAGAGTCTTCTAAAAAAGGCACATTGAATTCATTATCTTGGTAGCTAACCAAGACGAAACCATTGCTGTTTGCTTCGTCTAGCTTATTCATTTCTAGCACCTCAATCTCTTATGCGCCCCAACTGTACCGCCCTTAGCATATCATACAATCAAATTATGGATTTAATTAAGCCTGCGCTCTAGGGCGAAGGGGAGGGGTACGATGCCTAGGTTGCGGGAAAGCAACTATTAACAATGTAAATGTTTAGTCATTTTATTTATTTTTAAGCAATACGCCTCCCGTTTTATTGAGTCACGAAACTATGATTTATATTGCTGTGTTTTTAACTTGATATATAAACATGGATATCGCTTTTTGGCACTTGTTAGATTACTTTGGCGCACGCTACAATTAAAGCTACTATAAAGGCATTACGCCATCATTGCCATAAGTATTGCCTTAATTTCTAGAATTGTAAAGCCAGTAACGCTACGCCCCTTGCACCCTCTCATTTGGCTCAGGACGGGTTTGTCGTTATCGGTCAACAACGTGTGCATGGCGAATAAGAGTTCACAAGCTGGTGCCATTCCTACGCGAGAGCCTTTGATGTAGGATCGAATAGAGCGGATGGGGAGGCGAAATCGCGTACCTGTCGCAGGTCTACCAGCGCAGTACTTGGGCCTATCACCATGGCCATCTTTTGATGGTGATACAGCATCGGCTCATCGGCTCATTGGCCATCGCTAGTCCTGGACAGTCTTGGGGAAGGCGCCATAGCAGAGGCTTCCCATTAAGGTGGTAATTTCCATTTTTTCTTCGCGTGTACGGAGTAGCTAACCAGGGCCGCGCCACATGCAGGGCCATCGAGGGTATTTGACACCATTGCCCCCTGTCGTCGCTTCGCGAAAAACTGATGATGTGGCAAATAATAATCGACAGTAATCCTCCATACTAGTATGTATAGCGCGAAATTTTTGTTTACCTGTGTCTACGTACCTAGGGGCGATTCACTCCTGGTGAAAGGGGTGGCGCGAATAGCGTAGGCCCAGTCATGTAGCGTTTGAGGCTTGACTGCTGGCGGTTGCAAAGGGAAAAATATGAAGCACCAACTTTGCTATGCGCTCCAAAGCTCTATGCGACTTAAATGAAATGGATCTCAAATGAATTACTCTGAAGAAAATCCGGAACTCGGTGCAGGCACTCCCAGCCGGCGGTTTAGTCCAGCAACGAAAACCGTGATTGAAAAATACACAAGGAGTGTATGCTGCCTTTGCCGTAATTATTCCTATAGCGCAGCTTCTGATGCTCCAACCAATGTAAATTATGGCGAAGCAGCTCATATAAAGGCCGTCAGCAACGCGTGGCCAAGATTTGACCCATATCAGAGTGATGAAGAATGTCGCGATGCATCGAACGGACTTTGGCTCTGTCGTATTTGTCACAAAAAAATTGACGACAAGAACAGTGTAGGTCTCTACACTACAGATTATCTATATTCGATTAAGGAACAGGCTAGAGCCTTTACAATGGTTCAGAACAACCAGCCTTTCCTTGCGGTAGCGCCCAGTTTTCGTGAAGAAGAGAAAATTGCAGATAACTTCAGAAAACGATTAAGCGTGCTTTGGAGCGCCCTTCATCAACGTGATCGACAAGGATATTTTCTTTCTAAAAAATTGTATAATGAGCTTCAAAGTGGCGCAAAGGGCTTCCAAGAGTATTATGGTGGGTCATGGGGAATAGAAAATCCGCTGCGCTCAGTTAGCCCTGCGCACTATCCACAACAAGATCTTATTATGAGCCAGACAAGTCTAGCTTATCAGCTGATAAACAAATATTTTTGGGTGGACTTAGCCGATAAACCAGGCTTTATGATCCCTGTTTCTTGGCACGCCGACCAGCCAATTTACGCAGTAGATGACAATGAGCACCAGCAAACTTTATCTACTTCGCTTACAAATCTTGCCCTTATGATCGAGCAGTATATGAAGCAACCAAATCAACTGTACCCAGGGATAGGGTAAGTAATTTTACAGATAAACAATCCAAATCCAAGCAATCGTTAATTACGAGTATCGTTGAGAAGCCTCTAGCCTCTGGCTTATCTGGTCACCTCAACTTTAAATGTTTAACCGAATGGGCGCGCTCTTCATCCAGCGAGTTGTAATAGGTATTTTGCGTGGTGCTGAGGCTGTTGTGTCGCAGATCTGCCTGCAAGTCCTTCATCTCCCGGAACGGTGCGTCAAAGGTGGCCGAAGTGTGCCGCAACCAATGCAGCGACGCCGAGCGCAAGTTATCGATCTCATCCTCGCTGCGGCCCTCGGCGGTCATTTGCGACAAGGCGCGATCAAACACCTGCTGAAGTAGCAGGCGCAGGTGGCGACTGGACAGTCCGGCTCGGCCATCCCGAGTCAGCAGCAAAGGATGCGATTCATGGGGCGAGGGCAGGGGCGTCAAGCCGAGGTGTTGACGATAGCGTGTCAGGTAGGTCTGCACATAGTCGTCGCGGACACTGATCTTGGCGGACTTATTGCCTTTGCCGACGACATGGAACCACCAGTTGCCCAGGCTATCGCGCCGAAAATCGCCCATGGTCGGTTCCCAGTTGTCCCGCCCCGTCAGATCGGACACCCGCAAGTACATGGCAAACAGCGTGGTCAGCACGAACAGAGTACGCTCATGCACTGGGTCATCAGCGGCCATCGCTTCTGCCGTGTCGATCACGTAATCCCATTGCAGGCGAGTGAGGGCGCGGCCTGACACTTCGTGGGTGTGCCGTTGCTTGTACACGGCCTTTTGTTTGACCGCCCGAAAGGGATTACTCTCGGTTAAGCCTTCATCCATAGCGTATTGATAGAAGCTGCCGCATACCGCAAACACCTGAGCCACCGAACCTTGCGCCATCTTGTACCGACCTGGTTTAGTCGTTGTTGGGGGCAGGTGCTTCTGGCGCTTCGGCTGCGTTTGGCTGAACGGCCGCCAACTTGCATTGACCTGGTAACAGGCTAGATCGCCAGCAGTCTGATTGGCGTCTCGGATAAAGCGGGACTTGACCATGGGGCCGATCCAGGCCGGAGGCGGGCGCAAACAGAACTCCATGAACGCTTCGGCATCGCTGCGGCGCAGGGCCAGCAGAGGCTTTTGCGCGATCAGCAACGACCACAACAGTAAGCGCTCGACATGGGTGCGGTAGGAATTGAAGGTGGCCTCGTTGCCTGCATAGGATTTGAGGAAACCCCGAGCGGCGAGGTAGCCCTGGCAGGCCGCCTGGTGCTCGGGAAAGCTCGACAGGTAGTCACGCACGCTGAGCAGTTCCTCGGTCACTTGCTGGAAGTTCAGTTCCAGGAAGCGCCGGTAACTTTCGAAGAGTGGCTGAGGAATCGACGGCATGGGCTACCTATTAATAACAGGAAAACTATTAGCGCTTAGGCATATCCGGGTCCGGCAATTATCGGATATGTAGAAGGGCATAATCTCGCGTTTCGCAGTGATATTCGCGAGCTGCGTAGTGATAACTACACTAAATATTCATTTAGTGTAGTTATTGTCAAGGCGCCCACAAAATAACTAGACCAATGGTATCGGGGAGGCGTAAAAGGTGAGGTGCGGCATAATTCGCATCTAAAGTAAGATAGACGGTCAACTCGTCCAATATTTAATTGAGTTTTTATTTTTTTCTGAATTTCAACTGAACTGATGAAACCCCTTGAACACAGTATATCCAGCACCTTTTGCTAGGCCGAAAGGCGGGCTAATTCCGGTAATTTGCAAGTCCTATGCGTTTTCTCCCTGATTTAACTGACCAGAATCTGTTCATGAAATCCAGTTTTCGGTGGGCTAAGCGATTCGAATGCTCCCTGGTTTCACCAGCCCCGGAGCTTTGATACACCGTTGGTCATAGGCCGAAGCGTTCCGGCATATCTCGCCACGCAGCGCCCAAATAAAGTACCCAGAGCACACCTTCGAGCATCTTCCGAGGGGCGCCGATTGGGTTTCTCGTAATTAGTCCTCGGAAGTAATGTGCAAGGCAGCCCGCGGTCGGAGAATATTTCGATATTTCAGGTAGATAGATCTAAATTTTGCAACACTTGCTCAGCGAAGGGTTCAAAAATCACTTCCTGAATCCGGAAGTGATTTTTAAGACGAGGAGGGGAATGAAGTAATTTTTAGACAGGTGAAACGACCGCTTCTGACCACTCAATCATACAGGCTTTACGGTCAGCGCGTTCTGCAGGGCTGCATTGTGCTGGCGTAGAGCTGAGTTTTCATCCCTGAGAGTGTTCGCAGCCTCCGCCACACCCTGAAGCCTTCCTTTAAGCTCGGCGACATCTTCCGCTGCTTTGTTCTTGAGAATTCTTAGCTGGTCAAGCATGGCGTTTGCCTGCCGGAGTTCTTTATGAAGTCGTTCGGTTTTGCTGCGCTCTTCGTCGCGAACACGTGCGGTTTCCATCATCAAATGATTTTCCGTACGCTCAAGATGCTTAGCTGCATCCTCTCGTGCTGAAGCAGCGCTGACACCAATCTGAAGTAGCTGCTCTTGCAAGCGCTGTACCTCTGCTAGATGCGACTCTTGTAAAAACTCAATCTGCGCACGATGCAGAAGCTGCATGCGTTCGATCTCATCGGCTTGAACCTTCGTAGCTATTATTAGCTCCTGGCGCAAGGCATCGTATTTTTGCTGCCAATGGCGCACCCCTGCATCGAGATGCTCAATTTGCTCATCTAAGCGTTCCCTCACAGCATTTAACTCTTTGATCTCACGATCTCGTTCGACGAGAATCGCAGCAACCTTATGTTTGCCGCGTTCAACTGCGTGTCGTGTATTGTCTGAGAGCTCAAGAGTGAGGTGGAGGTCATGTCGCTCCCCTTGCAAAGCTTGAGAGGCAGAGTCGAGCGCATGTTGCCACACCTGATCTAATTGCAGGCACAACGATTCGGGGATCGGCGGTCTATGTAGTCGAGCGCTTATCACAGGTCCGGCAGAGGACCAGAATCTTTTAATTTCGTCCTGAACCAGATTAGGTGAAGCCCTAATCGCATGGCGCTCGAATATCAAATCGCGCAAGACAGACTGGCGAACCTCAACTCCTTGCGCGAGTAACTCTTGAGCATAAGCATGAACAAGTACTCGTGTATTGCTCCGGCCTCCCTTTGAAACATGGCTACTCATGATTTGCTGTGCTGCCTTAGATTTGAAAATTGGTTACAGAAGTAGGGCTAGGCTCATATTCGATTTCGCCCGATTAAGCGCGTCCATCGTATCCACGGAAATTCTAGCAGATCATCGACCTGGCGGGGCTAACGAACCCCGCGTCACGGGCAGTTTTAAGAGAGAACTCCCACGCAATAGCATTTGATCCTCAACAGGAATGTAGCGGGCGATGCTTTCCACCGAGCTATTGCCCGCCAGAGTATTAACAAGTATCAAGTTGCCCGTTTCAGCTGCGAGGTGACTGAAGCATGAGTGGCGTAGCCAATGAGTAGATGCTGATTCTAGCTGCACCGAGAGATCAGGCAGTCCACGTTCACGCGCCAGGGTCGCCGCTCTCTCCATGATAGCTTTCATGGCTTTGAGTACAGTGCTGCTGTGGGCCCGTTTCAAGCGGCTGTTGGCCGCCAAGAGCAGTGGAGTTTGATCATTTTCGGATATGATCGGTGCTAATCCAAAGGCAGTACGATATTGAACGAGCTCCGAATGAAGCTGTGCGGTAACAGGGATGTTACGTAATTTGTTTCTTCTGCCGATCACCTGCAGCCAACGCTCAGTCGCGTTGAATGTTTGAATGCTATTCATGTTGGCATTGACTGCTTCGCATGTGCGAATCCCCGTCAGGTAAAATAGAGCGACCATAAACCGATCTCTTGCAGACTTCATTTTGTTGGTGGATCCCCCGGCGGCCTCAAGTAGGAGTTGAATTCCAGTGAGGGGGACCTGGCGAGTTATGACTGCCGAATGAATCAGCTCAGGCTTTTGCACGAATCGGAAAGGATTTGCGTCACAGCAACCCCGTTCTACCATCCAGCTGTACAACCCTCCTAGCTGGGTAATTGCTAGTCGTCGTGAGCTAGTATTCAACGGCCCGGCAAAGGGGCGCCATTCTGGATGCCCTCGTGGATATTTGATTTTGGACACCCACATACTGTTCGGTTGAGGGTCCGACAAGAAAATTGCATAAGCGCAGGCATCCTCATATACAATTTCGCGAAGACACTTGCCGCGCGTGCTTTGCCCCCAGAGGACAAAGCGTTCTGCTTCTTTGCGCATGATCCTGTATGAATTAGAGCAGGCAGATCTCACCGCAAGCCACTTGAGCACTAATTGATCGTCGCTGAGTCCTAGAAAATCACTCTCTTCTAAGCTTTTTGTTTCGTTGCTCATTATCTGCCCCTCCATATTGTCAGCAACAACCCCATCGCCACGGGCAACAGAGCACCATTCGCATGCATGTGCCGTAATTTCTATATTTTAGTGCAATTGGCATCTACCGCACGAGCACTCGCATTTCAGTCGATCAATGGTTCGTTTGGGCGTAGCTAAGTCTCTACAAGCAAATACTGTTTATCGCAAGGTATTGCTACGTGTAATGAATTGGAAGTGCTGGGAGTGCCAGGCGCTGAGAATTATAGGTACGTGTTATGTATTCTTTAAATCGACCCCACTTGCTGGTTAGTTATTATCGGCGCTAGGGTTTCTGCCGCCGCTCATAAGAAAAAAATCTATATCTCGGGTCATGGGTTTATTACCTTTATTGACAATCATCGAGAATCTGGAGGGGAAATGATGGCATCCAAAACAACGCCAAAGAATGCCTTGCGGCGGCGCATACTCGATTCTGCAAGGTCCCGTGGTGGCCCCGCTGGGAATATTTGGTATGCCTGGAGTGAGAAGTGCCATACAAGCTTGGTGTTGCCGTCAGATATCACTCTTATCTACTGGGTCGCTTGTTTGGAATTTGACCCTGATGTAGAAACATTTTGCCTTGGATCTGTAGAAAATGATTATGATTTTTCGGTGGTTAGACGCTCTCAAGGAGCAAGTAAATTAATAATTAGTGATCGTAATGTGGGCAAGAGTGGCTCCACATCGGTCATTTGTATTCCAACGAGCGAAGTCCTGTCGCAGTCTGCATTAGCTGTAAGGCTGATGAAGCCGCTGGCTTTTGCAGCAGCTATTGCACAAAAAGAATGTGCCGCCACTTCAAATGCGGTACGCGCCTTTACCATCAGTCATAAGAAAGGAGAGCTTCACGATTTCTTCGATAGTTTACCGCTCCTGGATCAATCTGAGGTTTGCGGGGTCTTCGTGCGACATGTTGTTAACGGCTACATCCGCATGGACCTAGCAAACCAACCTTTTGGAAACCATACGCCATGGATGTGCCGACAGCCGGTAACAAACATAGAGTCGGGTCTTTGTCATGTCACTTAAGGAGTCGGCTTACGGAACGTTCGACGACTGGCCGAAACCAGACCTAACCGGCCTGACAGAATCGGAGCTAGAGGATTATCAGCGGAAATATACTGCGATGCGTCTGTTCTGCTCAGACGCAACCACGCAGGAAATACGCGATTGTACCGGAATACAAATTAGCAATATTTATTACTTTGCTGAGCGCTGCATGAAGTCTGCGCCGGATGGCAACCTGTGGGGTTGCCGTGCTTTACTGCCCAACCTTCATATCAAAGGTTACAGCCGCAAGCTGCCAGCAAAGCCGAAGCTGCCTGAAGCAAAGGGCGGCCTCTCCGGGATGCTCAGACAGACCTTTGACAGGTTCCCGGGATTAGAGGAAGAGTTTATCAAAATTATCAAGGGATCGAAGAAGACGGGTCATGTTGAAGAGTATAGAAAGCGACCGCTCTCTTGCCACAGAGATTTTCTCGGCTTGCTGAAGCGGTACGGCGTAAAAGACGACGAGTGGCCATTCTTTACCAAATACCTAGGTCTTCGTACGATAACGCATTTTGTCGCTGAAACAAAACTGGATCAGAATAGTCGTTTTGTAAGCCTTGAGGGTGAAAGCGCGGCAAAAGCACACTTGGCTGTCGGCCGGGGAGTTCGCCCTCAATTAAAGTTCACCGAGCCTTTCGATGCAGTCGAAATTGACGGATACCACTGGGATAGCCATTCGGCGGTCCGATTCAAAACCCCCGACGGTTTATATGTGAATGTCAGGATCACCCGGCTCTGGGTGGTCTTGATGACCGACTCCGCTTCCCATGCGGTGCTGGCTTACAAGTGCGTATTCAGCAGTGAGGCGTCTGCGCAAGATGTAATTGATGTAATGCGTTACTCCATCACTGGGCAGCCTCGCCCTGAACCGGTTGTTGCTGGCTTGATTTACCCCGAGAACAGCGGACTGCCGAATGCCGTCATCGAGGGCTGTAAAGGCATCGTCTTTTCAGTGGCCAAATTCGATGGCGCGTTGGCCCATTTGTCCGAGAAAGTGACGATTACCGCTCGGGCAGAGCTGGGCTTTTTTTGGACGCTAGGTCCGCCGGCGCACTTTGAGCGACGCCCGTATGTCGAGCACTTATTTTCGCTCTTCTCACAGAACGTTTTCTGTCGTTTACCCAGCACAACCGGGCACAGCCCAGATAACGGCAAAGCTCCCAATGCGGAGCAGGCTGCCATACAAATTCCCATTTTGGCAGAAGAGCTTTTGCATTTGTTGGATGTTGAGATAGCTCAATATAACGCTAGGGTGAGCGAAGGACTATTTTTCTTGTCTCCGCTGGATTATATCAAAGAAAAAATGGCTAAAGACAATAATCACTTTCTACCAAGGACACTGGGTAGTCGGTGCCAGCCCACTGAGGTTCTTCAAATGAAGCGCACAGTGACAGTTCGTGGTAACAGCAAAAAGGGGCGACGTCCCTACGTTCAGTTCATGCGCGTTCGTTATAGCAGTTCACTTTTGGCTGATGGCTGGGGCTTGATCGGTAAAAAAGTGATCATCTATATCGATGAGAACGACTTGCGGGTCCTTACCGCCTATACCCCAGATGGCTTTCTTTTGGGAAAGCTCGTGGCAATGGGTCCTTGGGCCGATACCAAGCATGACCTCAAAACACGCAAAGCCATCAATTCGAAGCTGGCCGACCGAACATTGCAAATCGCCTCGGAGCAGGATCCCGTACGAGCCTACCTTGCCGGGCTCTGTGCCAGCAGCCAGAGTGGTAGTGACCTCCATGCGAAAGAGGCGACTGAGGCCGCACGCGTTGCCGCCGAGGCGGGTATTGACCTGCAAATCACGGAGCCGCAAGCCAACAACGCGGTGACGACCGGCAAAACACTTGAGTACTCGGACTCGCTGATCATTGGCAAGCCTGTTCCTGACCTAAATGACATTATCAATCAGAAAAGGCGGGGATCATGAGCGAAAACTTGCACACTCCGACGTTTGACCGTGAATTTTTGCTTGAAGACCACCCGGTGGTTACCCATCGCTACACGGTCATCACACCAATGATTACCAAGGCTTACTCTATCATACGTGAGCGAGTTTTTGCCCGGCACACCGGTACCTTCATGTACGCCAGGCCGAGAATGGGCAAGACCCGATGTGCGACGATCGTTCGGGATCTGCTCGCCGCTGAGTTTCCGCGAAAGTATATTTTATATTACACCTCCGATGGTGATAAGTCGGGCAGGCTGATGGGTGATCTGGTAAAGGACCTTAAGCTCCCAACGAGATCCAAAGAGCCCTACAACCAGTTGAAGGAAAAGTTTCTTCTGCATGTGGTCGCTGAGCTGGAGGAGCGCAAGGGTAATCACTTTGTCTTGATCCTGGATGAGAACCAAATGCTCACCGTCGACGCTTACAACGAGCTATCGGTCATCCACAATAAACTCGAAGACCGTGGAATCAATATGACTACCCTGGGTTTCGGACAGTCCGAAATCCTGGAGCGGCAAACACTGCTATTTTCGCTGGGGGCGACCAACCTCGTCGCGCGGTTCCTCTGCGAGCCGATCAAGTTCGTGGGCTGTCTGTCACTGGATGATTTCACCTCTATTCTAAATGAATATGACTCCCGCAAGGAGTATCCACTGGATTCTGGCTGTACTTACACTCAATTTTTTCTCCCGCTGGCCTACGCTTCCGGCTTCAGGCTCGCCAAAGCGGGCGGCTTGATTTGGACTGCACTGATCAATATCGCAGGCGATGCCGGTGCGGTTGCACTGCCGCTGGAACATACCCTGCGGGTGGTTGAGGACATCTTGATGCGCAGCCGCCACATGGATAATGCGGAATTTTCCCTCTCCAATGAAATGGTCGCTATCGCCATCGATAAAAGCCTGATTCAGGATTTTGTCATGATCATGCGACAGGCCCCAAAAAAGGTTTGATTGCGGTGAAAATCACCTACGGCCAGTTCAATTACCTGCCATTTGAGTCGTCCTGGGCAGTATTTACCAAGGCTGGGGGGTTGAACCTCATTCCTCCGCACTATCTGATTTCCGCGCTGGCTGGTGGTGGCGGGGCGCGCTATTGGCTTGCCAAGGACATCGGCACTGGCAAATTGGCTAGCGCATTGGGACTTTCTGAGGCGGCGATTAGTCGATGCTTCATCGATTGCCTGACGAGCACTCCACAATCGTCACAGGTTGCATGTATCCGACACTGCCCACAGTGCATCGCGGCAGGCTACCATTCAGTCTTTTTCCTGCTGCAGATCGTTCAGCGGTGCCCCTGGCATGATGAACCACTGATTCATTGTCGTTGTTGTTCGCGCACCTGCTTGCCCGCCGGGATGACGATCACGGCCCTCAATGAGGGGTACCACGCCAACACCCGATGCGGCCACTTTGCCTTTTCTTCTACCGGCTCGGTGGTGCTGTGCAAGGTTTCCACTGATCAGTGGCAGGCTTACGCCACGTTAGGGCTTGCATTGCAGAAGTGGTTCAAAGCAGCGCAGGCAATCAATAGCCCGCTGGTCGACTATGCGACTTCGCTGTTTAACCCTGCATACTTGGGCGGATCGGTTCCTAGCAGGCATGAGCAACTGTTAAATTGTGGCTTACAACTGGCGCTGGCTGCGATCGGGCCTTTTCCAGTTCCTGGCGTCATCGCATCTACGCCATTGCCGCCCGTTCAGGTGAGGACAACCCCGCACCTGGCCCATGATGCGGTCTTCCAGCCCGACAACGATAATTTGTTCGCACTATACCGCTGCGTACGCCACTACCTGTACAGGCGGTACGTCAGAGCTCATGCGGCTTGCTATCGATATTTGACAGCCCTGACAACCCAAGGGCGTCATGCGCTGGACAGCCAGGCCGCGTGCACTGCATCTGCTGCATTTCTGGCGTGGCGGTTAGCCTTACGGTATGACTACGGGGAAGGTGCAACAATCAATCTAGCGGCACCTTCACACACCATCTTGCCGACTACCCGCCGGCAAATCATGGCACTGTGGATTACGCTTTTTTACTCCATCTGGTCCGGCATCGAGCGGACTAATGCGAGCCGATCAGCGGAGCGTGACCGTTTTTCGGTAGCACTTTCGTCCAACGTACCGCCGCTGACCCTGGGCAATGAGGTTGTGTGCATCTGTGGTCATAACCAAGCAAGCCTGCTGCAGTTCACTGCCATCCATGCCGACCCGCGCTGGTTGGTCAGCCAGAGTGCTGAACGCTGCCTGAAGCGGCTCAACGCCGCAGCGCAGTCAAACGTCCAGGCACGTGAAACGGTACAATTCTGGGCGTATCAACCGCATCCGGCGACCCTCTTACGCTTCTGGTATAACCCACATCTCAAAGTGGGGCTCAGCTCGCCCATCGTTGCAGCTGGGTGATTGATCGCTCAGGTCGCTCGGTAGAGCGTCAGCGGATCGCGAAGCAGTGTTGCGCTGCTCGCCGCTTCTTCGTAGTGCGCACCGTTGGCAAGATCGATCATAAACACGGATCGCTCGCCGCTCTTACGAAATTCGATCGCCTGTACCGGCACCATTGACCACATGCCTGAGTCATCGTGACAGGGCATGACACTCATGACGCGAGTCACGGTAGCGTTTGCTGGAAGGCTTTCCAATAGCTGCCGAAAATGCTCCACACAGGAGACCAGCATCATTCGCTGGAAGTCGAAGCTGTTATCCAGTTGCGTAATGCATACATACAGCCAAGGTACGGCCAGCTCCTGCTCGACGATCGCCCATTGCCTACTTCCGTCAGCGAAATGCAGGCTACCTCGAAGCTCAGCGCCTGGATGAGTCACGAACATGCAGGCCACCTCGTACCGAAAATGAACACTATAGATTGTAGTCCTTTAGTGTTCAATGTCGCTTCATCGTTCCTTTTGCAGGAGTCGCAAATGGAACTGAATGATGCTCTAGGTCGGGCATTACGGAATGCACGCCTTCGCAAGGGTTTCACCCAGGAGGATTTTGGCAGCATCAGCAGTCGAACCTATATCAGTTCCCTGGAGCGCGGGATGAAAGCGGTCACCGTCAACAAGCTCACGTCAATCGCCGATCTGATGGGCGTGCACCCACTGAGCATCTTGGCCGAAAGTTTTGTGCTGCAATCGGGGGGCAATCTGGACGAGCTGCTGGCCCGCGTCAAAGCCGAACTGTCTGCGTAGTGTTGACACTGGAATGCCTGGGTGCGGGCCTGCAGGTGATCGCTCGCCGCTTCACGTGCGCGCGCTCCTGGTTGATCTTGCGATAATCTGTCCTCCAATTTATCGCGTGGACTTATTCGGCGCCGGCGCCAAATGCGTCGCGCTATTCTTCCGAGTCATCGACGGCACCGACGCCAAGTCCGTACCTCAGTAAGTTACCCTCGTACAGACGCGATTTGAGCTCGCCGTGAGCGCTGCGGATCGCCAGCACTGTGGCGTAGATCTGATAGCGGGTGTCAGCTCGCTCAATACGGGTGACCTGCAACACGCTGCACAGGGTTTGGGCGCCACACAACCACAACGCTCGCGCCGAGCCCGAAGTTCCTTCGTGGCGATTGAAGACGAACTGGATGTCCACTTTATTGGCGCTGCGGCGCGCACGGACCAGGTCCTCGCGCGGATCGGCCGTGTCAATGCTGCTGAAGAAGTGCCGCCCCTGGACAAATATGATGTCACCGCTGGTGATCAAGGCGGGTAGGGTGCCGCGGTCCAGGTCATCGGAAATGTTCCGCGGCACGGTGTGCTCCAGCACGCTGGACAGCATCTGGACCATGTACTGGTACAAATGGTGAGCGGACTTGGCGGTATAGGGGGAGCGCCCACGTTCATCCAGTTCTACGACGCCGGCGGCGGCACAGAGTCCGTGCTGACGAGCTTCTGCAAAGCCGGGTAGGCGCTGCAAATCGACCCCGCAGGTCTTCGTCAGCTCGAACAGTCGCAGGTGATTGAAGTACCACCAGTGGCATGCCTGCACCTGCGTCGATTGATGAATAGCGAGCCGGTCCATCTCAGCAGCTTGACGCTCCCACGCCAGCTTCGCAGCGAGCAGCCGTTCTGCCGACAGTGTCACCTCCAAGCCGCGCTGGCTGTGAGCTTCGCCATGATGAAGCGTACACAGCACGGCGAGATTGGCCGGCGAGTGATCGCGACTCTTGGCCCAGGGTTGGATGTGGTGAACCACTACCGGCCGGGTGGGGTCGCGACACACACAGCACAGCCAACGGCTGGCAAACAGCACTTGGACCAAGGACTCTGGCGGGATCGGCGGCCGCTTCCCCTTGTGCAGGCGGACAATGGTCGGCTGATCGATGCTGAGCGCCTCCAGCGCGGCCACATCGCATTGCTGCAACTTGCTCAGTGTCCAGCCCATCAGCCGCAGGGCTTGGGCGAGGCGGGTGTCCATGCCTCTGGCCAGCAGTGCCAGTTCGGTTGGGTTCTTGGTCACTCCGGTGCTCTCTGACGCCGACGTTGCGGTGACTTGCTAGCGCGGGCTGGAAGGATTTTCAGCTGGCTGTGCTGTTTCTCGAGTTTCGCCAACTGCACGCGTTTGATGTCCGACTGCTCCATTGATGCCTCCGAGGCAGGGTAAAAGAAGTCCAGCTTACCGAAGAGACAGGCTGACTCGACCAAAGCGAACCTGTCCAGATGTGCTTGTGGTTCGTCCAGGCACAGCGGCACTCACTGCTATGTCGCCTCTGTAATCACCTGTCCATTCGCGCCCTCGGGTGGGTCGGCCTCATCAGTACTGCGTTCATCCAGTTGCGCGGCCATGGGCAGCAACTGACTGGCTCGGCTGCCCAGGAGTGAACCGGCTTGGAAATAGCCCATCACGGTGCCGACGCTGCGGTGCTCGGTCATCGCCATGACTTCACCCAGCGGAACCCCCTGACGTCCAGCTTCGGTCACAAATCCCGAGCGCAGGCTGTGCGCGGCCCAATCGCCTTCAAGCCCTGCCAACTGTGCCCGACGTTTGACGATACGCGCCACCTGATCGCCGGATAAGCCTGCCGTGCTGACCCTACCGCCTTTGTACAGCCGACGAAACAACGGACCGGTCTGCGCGGGGGCGGCCATCAGCCACGCCTGCAAAGCCTGCGCCGCCGGCCCTTGCAAGGGCTTCTCTCGGCGAACCCCGGCGGTATCGGTTTTCGTGGTGCCCAACGCGTACAACCAGGTGTCGGCATCCAAGCGCCGCAGGTCCTGAACCTGCAGGCCAATTACCTCTGAGCGCCTTCGACCGCCGCCACTCCACGCCAACAGCAGCAGGGCGCGGTCTCGGATCCCGCGTGTGCCGTCAGTGCAGGTAGCGAGCATGGCCTGCAGCGGCTCCAGCACCACCGCAGTTTTCTTGCGAACGGAGACGCCCTGGCGGGCCTGGGCCTTACGCCCCTCACGCAACAGCGTCTTCACGGCTTGGCTGTCTAGCGGGCTTGTCCATTGTTTCAGGCGATGCCACTTGGCCAGGACGGCGAGCCGATGGCTGACGGTGCTAAAGGCCAACGGGCCGAGCTTACCCTTGACCCCGGCCGCAACCAGGGCGGCATCAAGGCTGGCCGGTAACAGGTGGCTCCAGCCGCCAGCGCCATCCGGCCGCGCCAGGTGATCGACGATGAACTGTACCGCGACCTCAGGCGGCAAGGCGGCGTCGCCGAGCGCGCGCTGGTAGCGCAGCTGCAGCCAAGCGGACCAGTAGGCAAGGGCGCCCTGGTAGCTGCGGACGGTATTGGCGGCCGTGCCGGCGGCGATGAACGCCTCGGCGGCCGCACGGGTGGTGTCAGCCAGCTCGTGCAGGGGGAGTGGGCTGTCAACCTGCGTCTGGGCCACATATGTATTATTCATTACGTTCAACGTATTATTAAATGAGTTTCAATTTTTTAAGGTCGGATAATCTTTTATTATCAGACCTAATATAGCGGAGGGCAGGGCATGGCGGTAGGCGTACCAGAAAACGACGTGTTTGCCGCGGCAGACGCCGTACTGGCCCGTGGCGAGAGGCCGACAGTGGAACGGGTGCGCCTGGAGCTCGGGCGCGGCAGCCCGGCCCGGGTCGGTACCTTGCTGGATCAGTGGTGGGAGCAACTGGCCGCACGGCTGCGCGGCGAAGCGCGCCTACCGGGCCTGCCGGCGGAAGTAGCGCAGGCCTTCAGGGCGATTTGGCAGCAAGCCACCATCCTGGCCCAGGGCGTGGCGGAGCAGGCGCTATCCGCCCAACGCCAAGTGCTGAACGAAGAGCGCGAGGCGCTGGGGGCGCTGGAAGCTCGTGCCCGGCTGGACGTAGCCCAGGCGCGCCAGCAGGCGTCTGAGGCCGTTACCACACGGCAGGGCGCGGAGACCCGACTGGCCGGTCTGGAGCAACTGTTGGCCGAGCGCCAGGCACAAATCTATGATCTGCGTGCGCAGCGCGACGAACTTCAGGCGCAGCGTGACGAATCGCGCGCTGACGTGGCCGAAGTGCGTCAGCTTCTGCACGAAAGCCGTGAACAGGCCGAGCAGGCTCGTGAGGCACAACAGCGCTACACCCGTGACGTCGAGGATCGCGCCTATCGTGAAATCGATCGGGCTCGCGAGGAGAGCAAAGGGCTGGCCCTCCAGCTCAAGGACGCCAATGCCCGCGTGCTCACCTTGCAACAGTCGCTACAAGCTGAGCAGCGCCAGCTGGCTGAAGCGCGTGAGCAGCGTGCAACGGCGGAGGTACAGAATGAAGCGCTGAATCAGAATCTCAGTCAGATGCGCCAAGCCGCTGCGAAAGCGGAGACGCGTAGCAACGCCCTGCAGCACAGCCTTCAACAAATGCAGACTCTGCTCGCCGAGACTCAGCACAGCGCCGTGGCACAGCAGTCGCGTGCCGATACCCTGGAGGCACAACTCGTGCAGCTGCGAGAGGCGCTGAAGAAGAAGCCTCAAAGCAGCCGCCCCTGACATGTCACGCGGACCCCGCGTCTGACTACACCAAACTCTCCATAGCCTCGATTGCCGGAAAGCCGCCCCATGAACCATGATGACTTGAAGTTCGCCGATGACCGTCCAATTCTGTTGAAGAAATACGACCGGCTCGATCGCGCTGGGTTTGCCCAGCGGCTGGCACTGACGATCACCTCGTGGAAGAACCAGGAAAGCTTGGTGATCAGCCTGACCGGGGGCTGGGGTAGTGGTAAAAGTTCGATCAAGAATATGACTCTGGAGCAGCTCGAAGCGACCCAGGGCTGCCAGGTGATCGAATTCAATCCTTGGCAGTGGGCTAGCCAAGAGAAATTGAGCAGCGCCTTCTTCGAAGAAATCTCCCGCATCGTACAGCGCCAGGATTCCGGCGATAAACATAAAACGCTTGCCAAGCTGTTGCGTCATTATGGCCGGTACTTGAATACCGGCGCCGGCGTGCTCAGCACGACTGCTAAATGGACGCCGGTGTTGCTCGGTTCGGCTTTGGTGACTACCGCGCTGGCCAGCGTGGCCGAAGGCGACGCGGCAAAGGTGACGATATGGCTCCTCAGCGCCGCTAGCTGGCTCGGTACACTTGCACCGCAGGTCAAGAAGCTCGCCGGGACGATGACTAATCACTCCAAACGGCTCGACCAGCAAGCAAAGGACAATGAACTGACCCTCGGAGAAATTCGCACTGAACTGCAAAGACTTTTGAGCGCGCGTACTAAGCCGCTGTTGATCGTGCTGGATGATCTGGATCGGTTGTCGGCCGATCAAATGAAGGCGATGTTTCAGCTAATCAAGGCGCACATGGATTTCGCCAATGTCGTGTTCCTGCTGCTGTTCCAGCGCGATACGGTCGAGCAAGGACTGAACCAGGTCGGCTTCAATGGTGCGGATTACTTGGAGAAGATCATCCAAGCCCCTCTCAGCGTCCCGGCCATTGCTAACAGTCAGCTGCAGACGATCTTGTCTAGCCGATTGGACGCTATCTTGACCGATGAACCGCAACTGCAGGAGCGCTTCGACAAAGAGTACTGGGAGCAGATGTTCGAGCGCGGGATGCGACCGTTCTTTCGCAATTTACGTCACGTCTACCGGTACACCTCGACCTTGGCTTTTCACTGTCGCCTGCTGCGCGGCACCGAAGTGGCAGAGGTCAATGCGGTCGATTTGTTTGCGCTGGAATGCCTACGAGTGTTTGCCCCGGAGACTTATGCTGAGCTACCACGCTACAAAGCGTTGTTGACTGACAGCGAGCGGTTCGCCCGGAAGGATCAGCCGCAGCAAGCGCGGGTAAACCATGTCATCGATCAGCTGGTCCACCTGGCACCTTCACCTCATCAATCTGCCATACGCCAATTGCTTCAGGAGATGTTCCCTACGCTGGATTGGGCATTGACCAACACCTACTACGATCAGACGGAAAAACTGCGCTGGTTGGCCCGCTCACGGGTGTGCTGCGATCAAGTGTTCGATCGCTATTTCGAGCTCTCAATTCCTCTGGAGGACATCCCCAATTCGTTGCTACATGAACTTGGCAGACGGATCACCGATCCGGTGGCATTTACCGCACTGCTGATAAGCCATGAGGAGGAGCGTCAGGGGGAAATCCTGCAGCGACTTCTCGGCCTGGTGGACCAGTTCCCTGTCGATCAGTCCCTCGCGGTGGTGCAGACGTTGCTGCGCGCCGGCGATCATGTTGGACGGCGCATGTCGTTCACCAGCTTGTCGCCGCGGTCGCAGGTCACCCGTCTGCTCAGACTGTTCCTGAAGCGCCATGAACTCGAACGCACCCGCAGCCAATTAGTTATAGAGGCCTTCGCCGCGGTACCAGGCCTAGCCGTCATGGATCAGTTGTTGGGAGGGGAGGCCGGACTGCGCCGCCAAGGTGATGTCGGCCATTTCGACGATGCCGGATTTGAGCAGCTAAAAACCATCTATGTCGAAGCTCTGCTACAGGTTGCGGAGCGTGACCCGGATTCGTTCCTGGCTGATGAGAATCATGCCTCCTATCTCATCGACTTGAACCGTTACAGTGCCGGTGGTGATGGCGGGCGCCGCTGGGTCGAGTCCCACGTCAACACGCATGCCCGCTTCCTCCTATTCGCACGAGGACAGGTCAATTTCCGAACCCCACACAGTGGTGGTGGGGTCATGCCGAGATAAAGGAAAATTAGGACATACGCGCTGCAACTGATTGTATTTAAATATTTTTCTAGCGTCGCTGAGCTGCTCAGGGTGGGCTTTATAGGCTTTTATAGTCAATTATAGAAACGGCTCTGAACGCCTGATTGAGGTTATGCCGAGGCAAGGGGGAAATTCACTCATTTGTCCTGTAACTCATTGTTATTAATGAGTTTATTTCGACAAGAGGGCGTGCCGAGATAAGGCAAAAATTAGGGCATTCGCTCTGTAACTTGCCGCACTTAAACGAACAGATTGGAAATCCTGCTCAAGCGAAGGCGCGCTTAGCGTAATGGCTTCAGCCAGATACCGCTGAGGATCAGTTCGGCCTGCTGCGAATTAAGTAGGCCGATCTGGAGTTGGCAAAGGTACTGGGGTGTCGGTATCAAGGCTCTGAGCCCAAGTCTCGACCAATGCGTGATCGATCACCAAACCCTCGCTCACGTCGGCCAATGCCTCGCGTGTTAGATCAGCGAGTCGTTGGTCGTGATTTATTGAATTGGCCATTCCCCGTCCATTTTGCCGTGCTCTGCTGCTAGCTGACGGGCGTTGGCTCTGAATAGCCCGTCTTCACGCCCTGGGTGGCCGCGTAATGGCGGGTTTGGAAAGCCAGGACATCCTGCATCTGCTTGCTGACGTCCTCTTCAAGCCCCCATTCATAGGCCAGCTTGTCGAGTTGGTAGCGAGAGACAAGCTGGGTCGCACGCGGTGAGCGCTCTGCTGGTTTCAGGTTTGACCAACTGCTGACAAAGCCTTTTAGGCGCGCGGCTTTGTCCGTTGATACACAGGGAAAGCGACGCAGCAGGTCGACGAGATAGAGGGCACGCAGCTTCTGTTCAGGCTCGCGCAGCTTGCCTGCCACTTCACGCTGCAGTACTGGCACGAGGTCGCGCTCTTCGTACCACAACTGCTTGGCGAGCTCCACAAGAGCATCGGACGCAACTTGGCTAAGACGCTGCTGGGTGACAGTCTCCAGAAGCGTGCCAAAGCTTTGTTTACGATCCAGACGTGGCATCTCGCCCATCCTCCAGGTACTTCGCTGTGACCAGTTTCAGGCAGCCTAGCATTGCACTTCGGTTGCCCACGGCATAATCGATTGCCTCTGTTGCTAGTATAACAAACTGGCCGACATCGACACGGCCACATTCGATGAGCTGTTCGATATCAGATTGATCGTTTTCCGTAAAGCGGCCGAGCTTGGAGATGGCCAGATCCACGCCGGCGGCAACGAAGATATGTAGCGGCTGCTCACCCTCGAAACCCTCCATGGGGATGGCGCGCTCGCGGTAATCCTCGTGCAGTGGCCCGAGGGCATTGGTGTAGTTCTGGTCCAGGTACACCTGCAAGTCGCGGCCGTCGCCGTCCTCATATCCCTCTGGCGGTGTGTAGACGGCCATGATCTCGTCCTTACGCAGCACACGGGCCGCCTCGATCTCCGCATCGATGTCCGCACTACCACGCGCATGGGTGAGCAGGTGCACCGCGCAGCCGCCGAAGACGAAGACCTTGAGTGAGCCTGGCGGATTGCCATCCAGTAGCGGCAAGGCCCGGGCGAACAGATTACCAATGGCCTGGCCCAGCGGCGTAGTCAGCCGGACAGGTTCCGCAGCCCCCTCATCGGCAGTCTCAAGTAGTGTCATCTCCACCTCCGCTCAGTGCATAGGCTCAGTGTGCCGGTTCATGTGCTACGTGCGCCATCGCTGTTCACAAGCGGCACCCCGAGTAGCTTTAGCTGTGTAGTGGCTTCGACCAAGCGCTCCTGCAGGCCCTGCGTCTACTGCACCTGAAGCGCGGATGCTTCGCTCAGCCGGGACACCTCCTCCTGCAATGTGCGACAACGCTGTTCAAGGGCTTCATTCGAGCGTTCGGAGCCGGCCAGCGTGCTCTGCAGAGCCTCCAGGGCCTGAGTTTTCTGCGCCACTAGCTGTTGCTGTGCATGTCGCTCTTTTTGCAACTGCCGCGCCTCGGTGAGCAAGCGTGCATTGTCGCGGTTCAGTTGCGTCAGTTCGTCCTGCTTGATTATCAAGGTCTGCTGCAGTTGCCGCAGTTCTAGTTGCAATTGTTGTATCTGCGACTCGTGTCGGCGTTGTTCCTGCTCACGCTGTTCCTTGCTGGCCTGCCGGTAGTGCTCCAGGGTGTCGCGCGCATGTCGGTGTTTTTCCTCCAGCGAGTGGATCTGTGCGTCGCGATCCTTGTGCCGCTCCTCCAGGTCGCGATTAGCCTGCTGTAGGCGGGCGTTCTCGATCTCGGCCTGCTGCCGTTGCTCGCGTGCCTGCTGCAACTCGTGATGAGTGGTCTGAAGTCGTTCCGCGTCGAGCGCGGTCTGGCCTTCCAGTTGTTGGATGCGGTTTTCGGCCTGTCGAAACCGATGCTGGTAATCGAGCCGTTCGCGGGCCAGTTGTTCGCGCTCCTGGGCCACGGCGGCCTGCGCCTCCTCCTCTAGCTGATCTGCCAGTTGGCTGACCAGATTGGCCAACTGTTCGCTGAGCGGGATCAAGGCCGCATCCCGGCCGCGCTCGGCGTCTTCAAGCTCTTTCAGGTAGCGGTGAATGGTGGTCTTTGAACCGGTATTGCCCAGCTCGATGCGCACCGCATCAATACTGGGGTGGATACCGCGGGCGAGTAGAGAATTCCGGGCTTTCTGCACGATTGCTTTGTTGATGCCACCGCGGGCCATAAGTGGAACTCCTGACGATTTCGTTCTGTGGTATGTACTATGTAAATACATAGCATATTATCAAGAACTTCGTTTTTTTCCGCTCGTATTCTAGAATTGGATAATCATGAATTATCCAAGGTGATGCGGTGTTTTTGTCGTTTGGCAGTCGCTCACCGGTACACCAAGGGGATGCGCTCAGATGAGCCAGGAGATCGAGCGGTACCTGCAGGCCGGCACTCGTGCCAACACCCGGCGGAGCTATCAGCAGGCGCTTGAGCACTTCGAGGTGACGTGGGGTGGCTTTCTGCCGGCGACTAGCGATACAGTCGTGCGCTATCTGGTCGATCACGCCGCCACCCTGTCCAGCAATACCTTGAAGTTGCGCCTCGCGGCGTTGGCGCAGTGGCATGTCAGCCAAGGCTTCCCGGATCCGACCAAGACTCCGCTGGTCCGCCAGATCCTCAAGGGCATTCGTACTTTGCACCCACGCCAAGAGAAGCAGGCCGAACCTTTGCAGCTGCGCCAGCTCGAACAGTGCGTGTTGTGGCTGGAACAAGCTTTGGAGCAGGCCCGCGCGGAAGACGACTTGCCACGGCTACTGCGCTGTTGCCGCGATCGCGCTCTGATACTGATCGGCTTCTGGCGGGCCTTTCGCAGTGATGAGCTATGTCGCCTACAGGTCGAGCACATCCAGGTGCGGACCGGGGAGGGCATGCAACTGTTCCTGCCCTGGAGCAAAGGTGATCGGGACAACCAAGGCCAGACCTTCAACGCGCCGGCGCTGGCCAGGCTGTGCCCAGTACAAGCCTACGTCGACTGGATCAGTCTTGCGGGTATCGCACGCGGGCCGGTACTCCGTGGAATTGATCGCTGGGGGCACTTAGGTGAGCAGGGCTTGCACCCAAATAGCGTTGTCCCACTCATGCGCGCCGTACTGCAGGCAGCAGGGCTGCCTTCGGAGCTGTACAGTAGCCACTCGCTGCGCCGCGGGTTTGCCACCTGGGCCACCCGCAGCGGCTGGGATATCAAAGCGCTGATGCAGTACGTAGGCTGGAGCGATGGGCAATCCGCATTGCGCTATGTCGAGAGCACAGGAGTGTTCCCTGGGCAACTGAGTGCGCTACAACACATCTCAAACTGGCCCGAGGGACTGCCATAAGACCGCCTTCCGCGGCCCCGATCTGCACCTAGCTGCGCACTGGGAACACCAGCTCGTCATGTGCGGTGCAAATGAGTCGATGATCCAGCACATGGAAAATTGCAGGGGTCTTGGCATCCTGGGCACCCACAAAGAAGAGGTAACTGCGGGATGCCTGCTTGTCTTTTTTGGCTTTTATGTTCTCTTGCCGGGCTATTTCCAGCTCATTTTTCAGTCGCCCGCGGGCAGCTGCTGACCACTCGCTCCAAAGGACGACCACCTGGTAAGGCGTTAGTTTTTTCTCTTCCCATTCGCCCGCGTTGAGTGAAATGGTCAAGTGTTCATGCTACAAAGACGCGCTGAGGGAACGCTGGTCGAGGCAGTCCAGGTTGTACTGCCTGCGAGGCTGAATGGATCCAATGACTGGATGATGGAGAAGCTGACCGAGCTGATAAGGGTCTATGACCGGGACGAACGAGTCTTGGGCTACGACTTCCAAACGGCATCAGGCCAGACCTACTCGCACAGAGATTGCCTGTACTCACAGGACGGAGCCAAGCACCAGGTCTATTGTTCGATGATGTGTCCCGCATGAGATGGTCGCCACCTCTGGTGGTTCTTGGCAGGGCCACTCACGAGGTTTGACAGGACAATGAAGGCTCTTCCCGAGAAAATCCTGGACATCATTCAACAGCTTCCAGAAGGTGAGGTTCTGACACCTAGCAGATTCCTGCATCATGGTTCTCGCCATGCTGTGCAGCGAGGACTCTCTCGCCTGGTCGAAGGTGGAAAGCTGTTTCGCGTTGCTCGGGGCATTTATGTTGCCGCAGTCGAAACTCGGTTCGGCGTGCGCCCGCCGGCACCGGAGAAGGTTGTCCACTCGCTGGCTAATGCGCTGGGTGAAGTGCTGGTCGACCACGGGGCTCGTGCCGCGAATAAATTAGGGCTGAGCACACAGGTTCCAGTTCGCTATGTCTTTCTAACCGACGGACGCTCTAGGGAGCTTCAGGTAGGCAAGACCACCGTGTCGATTCGGTATGCGCCTCGATGGTTGATGGCTCTAGGCGCTACTGGAGCGGGGGAAGCCATTCGAGCATTGGATTGGATTGGCGAGGCAAGCGTGGGGTATGCCGTTTTCAAACTTCATAAACTACTACCCGAGAGCGAATGGGGTGATCTGGTGTCAGCTCACCGCTCGTTACCTATCTGGATGGCGAATGCAATCTGCGCTCAGTCGAGTTGCACCCACCCTGTCAAGTTGGGCTAGCGGTTTAGCTGTAGCCTACTTACCGCCAGATCGGCATCATCTGGAATGGGGCAATTCGATGTGAAAGCCCGTGAGGCCGGCGGCTGAGGTGCACCAGATGCGGCCTTTGTGAGCCTCAATGATGGATCGGGTGATGGCAAGTCCGAGCCCGGCGTTGCTCGGGCTTCCCTCCCGCCGAGCGGGGTCGACCCGGTAAAAGCGGTCGAAGAGCTTCTCTAAATGCTCTGAGCTAATTGTGTCCCCTGGGTTCTCGATGCTGAAGGTTGTGGAGTCCGCTGTCTCGCGGATCAAAACCGAAATTGTATGTCCCACCGGCGTGTAGCGCAGTGCATTGGACAGCAAGTTGGAAAGTGCACGATCAAGCATCAGCCGATCTCCCAGCACTTGGCCTGTGCCTGTGAGCGATAGTTCAATGCCATGTTCTTCGGCCAGAAGGTGGTAGTAGTCAAACAGCTTGAAGACTACGTCAGCCAGTTCGATCCTGGCCTGCTCGGGGATGATCAGGCCATTATCAGCCTTGGCCAAGAAAAGCATGTCATCAATCATCCGAGACATGCGCTTCAAGTCCTCCAGGTTGGAGTAGAGATTCTCTTCATAGGCATTGATATCGCGTTTCTTGCTCAGCACGACCTCGGTGTGGGTCATCAGGTTGCTAACGGGCGTGCGTAGCTCGTGGGCAATGTCGGCCGAAAAATTGGAGAGCCTAACGAAGGCATCCTCTAGCCGAGCCAACATCGCATTGAAGGATAGAACCAGTTGCTGAAGTTCCCGCGGCACTGGTTCGAGAGGGATTCGTTCCTGTAACGAGCGAGCGGACATCCCGGAGGCCACATGAGTGACTTGCCGCAGAGGCCTAAGGCCGCTGCGAGCAACCACCCAGCCGAGCGCGGCACTGAACAGGGCACTGATGACCAATCCAATCCAGAACCATCGTTGCAGCGTGTCGAAAAAGTGTGTGTGATTGGTGACGTCAAGAATCAGCAAAGCTGTGAGCGGCTCAGCCTGATCGGCTACCGAGATTTGCGCCGTCATGCCGCGGTACATGTGTTGGCCGTTCTGCCACTCCCACATGCTCTGCTCATTTTCACGTCTGAAACGCTCTGGTACTTCGACTGCTCTGGGGTCGGAGAACAGTACAGAACCGTCACTGGCCAGGATAGTGGCCGCCAGATCCTGATGGGCTCCCAGCAAGGCTCGCAACTGCGGTAATTCTTCCGAAAGGCTCGCTTCACCGCGAGCATTGTTGAGGATATGTTTGGCGGATTCGAGTTTCTCCACCAGGGCCTGCCGATCCAGCATCTTGAAGTGGTGCTGGCTGAGCATATTGAAACTCAGCCCTGCTACCGTCAGGACTGCAATTACCGCGGACATGAACATCAGGCTCATGCGTGCTGTCAGCGAAAGGTGCTTCATATTCACTCCGGCGCATCCATCATGTATCCCATGCCGCGGGCGGTATGAATCAGCTTGAGATCGAAATCGTCATCGATTTTTGCGCGTAGCCGGCGTACCGCAACCTCAATGACATTGGTGTCGCTGTCGAAATTCATGTCCCAAACCTGAGAGGCAATCAGCGACTTCGGGAGCACCTCGCCGCGCCGGCGCAGTAGCAGTTCCAGCAGTGAAAACTCCTTCGCGGTCAGGTCAATTCTTTTCCCGCCACGGATCGCACGCCGCTTCATCAGATCGACTTCCAGATCGGCAATTTTCATGGTGGTCTGCGTCGGCGAACCATTACCTCTGCGCAACAGCGTTCTGACCCTGGCCAGAAGCTCTGAGAAAGCAAATGGCTTGATCAGGTAGTCGTCCGCACCCAGCTCCAACCCTTTAACGCGGTCTTCCACACCATCGCGTGCCGTCAAGAACAGTACGGGGACGTCTTTTCCTGCTGCGCGCAACATGCGCAGCACTTCCCAACCGTCCAGCCCAGGCATCATTACATCCAGAATTAGCAGGTCATAGGCTTCGCTAAGTGCATGCTGAAGGGCATCTGTACCGGTCATAACCCGGTCGACATTGAACCCAGCCTCGGTGAGACCTTGCTGGAGGTACGTACCGGTTTTGGGTTCGTCTTCAGCTACCAGTAGTTTCATGTGTGCAGACTCCAAAAGTCGGGTGGCCTGAGTTTGCAGGCAAACCGCGGCCCCAACCAGAAGCTTACGAAAATGTAATTCTGACTTCAGCTCACTGACAGGGTGGCTTGTCTAGGGTGCAAGCATGAGCACTAGGTTGTGCTCTCGGCCCTCGACAGACCAAAAGCAGAGGTGCCGGCCATAGTTAGCACTGATGGAGACTGCCCCATGAAATCGCTGAAACCTTTACTTCTGGTTGGTTCGCTGCTGCTTTCTTCTATGGTCTGGGCCGAAGGGGGGGGTGATCGTACCTTTGAGCGCATGCAGCAGATGCGCGACAAAGCGGAAGCCGTGCTGATCCAGGCAGAGAAGGCCCCAGTCGGCGAGCGGCATGTGCATATGAAGGAGCACATGAACATGCTCGAAGACCTCATGAGTCAGCTGCACAATGAACATCCTGCTCCAGGCATGTCTGCCGAAGATCATTTGGCCTGGATGGAAAAACACGACAAGTTAGTAGACGACGTGCTGGGTCAAATGATTCGCGAGCACAAGCTGATGATGGCCGACAAAGAGTGCCATAAGTAAGAGTTTCCCCCATCTTCCAGGCCTTCCGTGATTGCTCCTTTGGCCTAGCGGCGCCTCAATGGCGCCGTGCTTTTTTCCAGCTGACGCAATTGTAGTTTTGGGGTCAGCGGCCTGGCAGGAAGCGAGGAATAGCATGAGATTTCCAGCCTACCTAGCGAGGTCTCACCATGAAACGCATCCCTCTTAAGCTGCTGATCAGCACACTGTTCATCAGCACCACTTTTCCGGCATTTGCCGAGACCAGCGACAGTAGCAATGGCATTGGGCAGCAGGCCCAGGCGACGCCAGCGACTCGTACCATCTTGGTAAAGATGGACGACATCAACTACAGCCAGAAAACGATCGATGTGAAGCCAGGTGAAACCGTGCGCTTCGTTCTGAAGAACGAGGGCGCGTTGATGCACGAGTTCAACATCGGGCAGGCAGCGTCCCAGCTGGAGCACCAGCGCAAGATGGCGTCCTTGTTCAAGGACGGCACACTGACCCCGACCGGCATGGCCGAGCGCATTGTCTGGCATGAGCGTTATGGCACGGGAGACTCCAACCCTCCAGGCTATCCGGAAGTCATCAAAGCCAAGCATGACGACCCGAACGCGGTTCTCGTCGAGCCCGGCACAACCAAAGAGTTCGTGTGGACCTTCCCTAAGGCGGGCAGTTTGAGCTTCGCCTGTACATTGCCTGGGCATTACCAGGCGGGGATGGTCGGTGAGTTTGCTCTGCGTTAGTCCGGCATCGGTGCTACCCGTTGGCAGCGGGCTGGGTAGCACCGATCTGACGAACCTTACTGCGATGTAGTTTTCACGTCAGCGTACCGCCAGCTGCACCTCATTAGCATCGGGACTCATCCCTCCTCAACACCTCAGAGGCACACCATGAAACTCAGACCCGCTTTCATAATCACCACCCTTGGCTTGCTGCTCAGTGCTGCCAATGCGCTGGCCAGCCCGGGCCACAAGAAAGACAGTATTGGGCAACCGGGAGACGGTCAGGCAGTAGATCGCACCATCGAAGTCCGGATGGGGGACATCTTCTTCGAACCCAAAGCAATGGAGATCAAAGCAGGCGAGACAGTTCGCTTCGTCCTGAAAAATGACGGTGCACTGCTACACGAATTCAATCTTGGCAAAGCGGCATCTCATGCCGCGCACCAGAAAGAGATGGCCGCGATGTTTCAGAACGGCACGCTGTCCCCTACAGGTGCACATGACATGAGCAATATGGGCCATGCCATGGGCGGCATGAAGATGGTCGGTATGGAACACGATGACCCCAACAGTGTTCTTGTCGAACCTGGAGCACGCGAAGAGTTGATCTGGACCTTCTCCGCCGCCACCGAACTGGAGTTCGCCTGCAATATTCCAGGACATTATCAGTCGGGAATGGTCGGTAAGGTGACCGTACGCTGACGTTTATTGATACTCGCCAACTCCGTCCAGTCTGAGACACCTATACTGATCCGGCCGCCATTGAAACGAGGCTATTGTCGTGGACCATACCCATCACACCAGTACCACTGAGCCGCCTTTTTGGAAGAGCAAGATTGGCATTGCGCTGATCATGCTGGCCGTAATCGGCATCTTCTATGTAGCGCGTGAGCATTACGGTCATCTTTCGCAGGCCCTGCCGTACCTCATCCTGCTGCTATGCCCGCTGATGCATCTGTTTGGCCACAATCACGGCGGGCACTCCCACTCCAGCAGCACCGCTGTTTCCAAGGACGAAGAAAGGACATAGATCGCATGCAAAAGACCTCCTGCCATCATGACCAGGATCATTCACATAACTCGCACGCCCACTCCGAGAGCCAGCGCGACCCGGTGTGTGGCATGGAGGTCAAACCTGATGGCCCTTATCGCGAGAGCTTTGAAGGGAAGGCCTATCATTTCTGCAGTGCGAAGTGCCTAGAGAAATTCCAAGCAGATCCTCATCAGTACATGAGCCATCAGTCTCATGGGGAGCATCACCAGCACGCGACTCCAGCACCCACATCGACACCTGTAGGTGCTGAATACACCTGCCCGATGCATCCAGAAATCCGTCAACCGGCTCCCGGAAACTGCCCGATCTGCGGGATGACGCTGGAACCTGTCATCCCGGAGCTGGAAGAGGAGGAAAATCCAGAGCTGAAGGACTTCTCGCTGCGGTTCTGGTGGACCCTACCGTTGACCGTCATCGTGACCGTATTGGCGATGGCCGGCCATTCCTTGCAACTGTTTCATGGCACGACCCAGAACTGGGTCGAGCTGGCTCTGGCGACGCCCGTGACGCTATGGGGTGGCTGGGTATTCTTCACCCGCGGCATTGACTCCATCCGCCACCGCAGCCCCAACATGTGGACCCTGATCGGTTTGGGAACGGCCGCTGCCTACCTCTACAGCGTGGCCGCTACCTTGGTTCCGCAGTGGTTTCCGGCGGCCTTTGCCCAGGACGGACGTATCGGCGTCTATTTTGAAGCAGCCGCAGTGATTATCTCACTCACGCTGTTGGGCCAAATGCTCGAACTCAAGGCCCGCTCGCAGACTTCGGCAGCCATCAAGTCACTGCTGAGGCTGGCACCAAAGACTGCGCGTCGCATCAAGCACGATGGCCAGGAAGAAGATATTCCGCTGACACATGTCCATCAGGGCGACCACCTACGTGTCCGGCCGGGAGAGAAAGTCCCGGTGGACGGTACGGTTCTAGAGGGGGAGAGCGCCGTCGACGAGTCGATGCTTACCGGAGAACCGTTACCCGTGACCAAGCGGGTAGGGGATGCCCTTATCGGTGCCACCATGAACACCCATGGAAGCCTGGTGATGGAGGCGCAGAAGGTCGGTGCCGAGACCATGCTGTCGCAGATCGTTCAGATGGTGGCCAGAGCCCAACGTTCCAAGGCCCCCATGCAGCGTATGGCTGATGCGGTGGCAGGGTATTTCGTGGTCGGGGTGATCCTGATCGCGATTCTGACCTTCTTCGGCTGGGGGCTATTAGGGCCGGAATCAGGCTGGGTATTTGGCCTGATCAATGCGGTGGCGGTGCTAATCATTGCGTGTCCCTGCGCTCTGGGTCTGGCAACCCCGATGTCCGTCATGGTTGCGACTGGCAAGGCCGCTAGCAGCGGTGTGTTGTTCCGCGATGCCAGCGCCATCGAAAATCTATGCAAGATCGACACGCTCATCGTCGACAAGACTGGAACCCTGACTGAGGGGCGTCCCGTATTCCATAGTGCGGAAGGGACAGGCGGTTACGACTCCAATGAAGTGCTGCGCCTGGCTGCTAGTCTCGACCAGGGTAGTGAGCACCCGCTGGCTCATGCCATAGTCGATCATGCGCGCGGTCAGGGCATTGCACTGGTCAAACCGGACACTTTCGAATCTGGCTCGGGTATTGGTGTGCGCGGCCAGGTCGATGACTATCAGCTGCAGCTCGGCAACACCGCACTGATGGACGAGGCGGGCGTCGATATTACCCCGCTGCGCAATCGCGCCGAGCAACTGCGTCTGGGAGGCATCAGCATCATCTATTTGGCCGTTGATGGCCGCCTGGCGGGACTACTGGCCGTTTCCGATCCGATCAAGCCTACTTCTCAACAGGCTGTCTCCAAGCTTCAAAGCGAAGACGTAAAGGTCATCATGGCCACTGGTGATGGCCTCACCACAGCAAGAGCCGTGGCGCAGCAGCTCGGAATCGAGGAAGTGCATGGTGAGGTCAAACCGCAGGATAAGGAGAAACTAGTCGCCGATTTGCAGGGCTATGGCCGTCGTGTCGCCATGGCGGGTGACGGTATCAACGATGCGCCCGCCCTGGCCAGGTCTGACGTAGGTATCGCCATGGGCACCGGTACCGATGTGGCGATGAACAGCGCCCAAGTGACGCTGGTCAAGGGAGATCTGATCGGCATCCTGCGAGCGCGCACCCTGTCAGTGGCAACCGTGAAAAACATGAGGCAGAACCTCGCCTTTGCGTTCATCTACAACGCGATGGGAATCCCGCTAGCAGCGGGGCTGCTGTACCCGCTGACGGGGCATCTTCTGTCGCCCTTGATTGCTGCGCTGGCGATGAGTGTCAGCTCGGCGTCGGTGGTCTTCAATGCTCTGAGGTTGAAATCAACGGACATGGGATAGGCTTCCATACCACCGACCAGGTGATTATTCAGAAGCGCATCTGACCGGAAAATGCCGTACGGTAGTTTCCGGTCCGACCTATCTGTCGCAACACATAGTGACGAGGTGACGTTCTATGGACTGTTGCCGCTGCGGGTAGGAGACTGGTCGTCGTTAACCCATGAGGACTCTCCGTGGCCCGCATTCGCAGACTGATTATCAGCAACTTCCGATCTATCCAGGCGCTCGACTGGGTGCCGGCCCCAGGAATTAACTGCCTCATAGGTCCTGGCGATAGTGGAAAGTCCAGCATTCTAGATGCGATTGACCTTTGCGTCGGTGCCCGCCGGGGCGGCACGTTCGGCGACATGGACTTCTTCGCTCTGAACGTCGAAACACCCATCACCATCAGTGTGACGCTTGGCGATTTGCCGGTATCGCTGATGGATATCGATGTTTACGGCGAGTTCTTGCGTGGATTCAATCCAGGAACGGGAGAAGTCGACGACGAACCGCGAGCGGGGCTGGAGACCGTTATCACCTTGCTTCTGCAAGTTGGTGCCGATTTGGAACCTACCTGGACACTTTTTTCTGAGCGTGCGGAGCAGCAGCAACTCGAACGCACTCTTCCCTGGAAGGAACGAGCGGCACTAGCACCCGCCCGTATCGGCAGCTTTGCGAGTTCGAACTTGTCGTGGAGTCGTGGCTCAGTGCTCAATCGACTTACTGACGAGCGTGCAGAGCTAGGTGCCGAACTTGCGCGCGCCGCGAGGCAAGCAAGAGCGAACTTTGGCAATCAAGCCGCCGGACATCTAACTCAGACGCTTGAGGTGGTGCAACGCACGGCTCAGCATCTTGGGGTTTCGGTTGGAGCGATGCCACAAGCACTCCTTGACGCACATTCTGTGTCGATTGGCGAGGGTGCGATCGCGCTGCACAGCGACACAGGCATTCCCCTTCGCTCCCTTGGCACGGGCTCGTCGCGATTGCTAGTGGCAGGGTTGCAAAGAGCTGCAGCTAGCGCCGCGCCAATTGCTCTTGTCGATGAGGTGGAATATGGGCTTGAACCTCATCGGCTCATGCGATTCTTGGACTCCCTGGGCGCAAAGGACGCTGCCGCTCCGCTGCAGGTCTTCATGACGACTCACTCACCGGTCGCGCTGCGCGAATTGTCCGGCAGCCAGTTATTCGTTGTTCGGTCTGGGCCTCAACGCCACAGCGTTATGGCGGCAGGGGAGGCCAACGAAGTACAAAGTACCCTTCGGAAGGACCCAGAGGCATTCCTCGCCAAATCCATTATCGTTTGCGAGGGTGCCAGCGAGGTTGGCTTCGCGCGTGGCCTTGATCAATGGTGGGTCAGTCTTGGCGCTACCTCATTCCTGGCTCATGGCGGCGCTTATGTGGACGCCGGCGGAGGAAGTCCCGATAACAGTCTTATCCGTGGAACAGCACTTCAGAACCTAGGCTATCGCGTGATGGTTTTTGTAGACGCCGACAAGCCTTCGACCGCGGGGCTCCCTGAAGCATTCTTGGCCGCAGGCGGACAAATTCTTACATGGCGACCAAGCCTCACTTTGGAGGACGAGATCTTCCGCCATCTCAGTGACCAAGCACTCGATGCACTTCTGGCGAAAGCCGAAGCAATAGTGGGTGCAGAGCTGATGAACGCACACATCCAGTCGAAGTCCCAAGGACGTGTGACACTACATGACATCAAATCTGAAAGATTTATTCAGGGCTACTCGCCCGCGACGCGAGAGCTGTTGGGAGCTGCATCTCGTATCCGCAACAGCGGGTGGTTCAAGTCGTTGACAACCTATCAGGAGGTTGCAAGGGACATCGTCGGCCCGTCTCTACAGAACGCCGACCCGGGCTTCATGGCAGTCACGAATCAGCTCTGGACGTTTACAAGTGCCCCTTGAGATTGATCTTTTTGCTATCGAGCGTGGCTCCATAACAGCCCCCGCAGGTTGTGGAAAAACGCAATTGATTGCCGAGACGCTCATCGCGCATAGACAGAGCAAACCCATCCTCGTACTAACGCATACGAACGCAGGCGTTGCGGCCTTACGGGCACGCCTGAGACGCGCCGGCGTCCCTAGCTCCGCCTATCGAGTATCCACCATCGACGGATTCTCGATGCGCCTCATCGCCAAGTTCCCGGCGCGAAGCGGCCATAACCCGCAAATCTTGGAGCTCCACCAGCCCAACACTGACTACCCTGCAATTCGAGAGGCTGCCAGGCAGTTACTGCACGCTGGCCACCTTGCTCAGTCTCTCCGTGCCACCTACGCGCGGTTGCTTGTCGACGAGTACCAAGACTGCAATGTGGTCCAGCACGCTATCGTTTCAGGTTTAGCCCAGGTGCTTCCGACCTGCGTGCTCGGTGATCCAATGCAAGCCATCTTCGACTTCCGTGGCAACCGACTGGTGCATTGGACGAACGAGGTACTACCCCAATTCCCGGCAGCGGGAGAACTGGGGACGCCGTGGCGCTGGCGACTGGCCGGCGCTGAGAACCTCGGGCAGTGGCTGCTCGCCATACGGCAACAACTTCAAGCTGGCCAGCCGGTGGATCTGCGCACGGCTCCGGCTGAAGTGCGCTGGGTGCAGCTCAACGCCGGGACCGAAGTCCAGCAGCGGCTGGTGGCCGCTAGAACCGAGTCACCCAACGCTCGGGGCAGCGTCCTCATCATCGGGGACTCCATCAACGTGCAAGGTCGCCATCAGCTCACGAGCCAGACACCCGGCGCCATGGCCGTCGAAGCCGTCGACCTAAGGGACCTCGTCAACTTCGCCAGGAACTTTAACCTGCAGGGTGCCAATGCTCTGGCACAACTTGCGGAATTTGCTTCAAGCGTGATGACGGGGGTAGGTGCAGCAAACCTGCGAACGCGTGTGGAGTCTCTGCGCACAGGACGTGCCCGAACGCCACCGACCCCGGCCGAGGCCGAGGCCGTCGCATTCGTCGGGGAGCCAACACCGCAGCGAGCACTCCTTGTGCTCAACGCCCTCGCCGAACAGCCGGGGGCACGGGTGTACCGACCGGAAGTTCTGCACTGCTGCCGGTCCGCTATGCAAGCTGTGGCGGGAGGTACAGCCGACTTTCTGAGTGCAGCCATTCAAGCGCGAGAACGCAATCGACACCTTGCCCGCCCCATCGCAAGACGCTCGGTAGGCAGCACATTACTTCTCAAGGGGCTCGAGGCGGATGTCTCGGTTGTTCTGCATCCTGAACTTATGACCGCTCAGAATCTGTATGTCGCCCTGACGAGGGGCGCAAGGCACGTAGTGGTGTGTTCATCGAACCCCATCCTGATGCCTGTGAACAACGGCTGAGCCTTATTGTTGCGTTTGCGCACTTGACCTTGCCATCGTGTCAAGGTCGATACTGTCTGTGCGGTAACTTGAGCCGCGGACGAAATGAGGTGAGAGAGATGTTCAGCCTGAATGTTTCGGGTATGGGTTGTGGCAGTTGCGTCAGCAAAATCACGAAGGCCATCCAGACGCTGGATCAGGACGCACGCGTAGAGGTGGATCGGGCAGCCGGCAAGGTCACTGTAGAGAGCACAGAAAGTGCCGAATCGATCCGCGAGCTGATCCAGGAGCTTGGTTATGCGGCCCAGGTCAGCGCTTGAGCGCTGGCCTGCCGACCGACTAAATCTCCAGTTCTGAGAGCTCTTTCAGCCCGTGGATACTGGTGACCTCGTTAGTAAGGGTAAGCGGATTAAATGGTTGATCTTACCTTTGCATGAGAGTGAGACAGACCGGCATCTCATCGGATTATCTGGTTGATGCTTCACCTACTGCTGGTGCATGTTTCCTTCGCTAATTCCAGCAAGAACCCCACACGCCTCAACTTCCCGGTCATCGTTGCAACTCGCTCTCAGTGAAACGAGTTGTTTCTCAAGCGCTTGCAGAGCGGTTATCTGCGACCGCACATGAGAGATGTGATCATCGAGCAAGGCGTTGACGGCGGTACAAGGCTGATGAGGGTCGTCCTGATAGCGCTTTAGTTCGTGAATTTCTGCCAGTGACAGATCCAGGATGCGGCAGCGACGAATAAAGGCCAGCCGCTCAACGTGTTTCTCGGTATAGACACGGTAACCGTTGTCCTGCCGATCAGGCGGCGGCAACAAGCCCTGCTGTTCATAGAAGCGGATCGTCTGTGTTTCGACCCCTACCAACTGCGCCAACTGACCAATGCGCATCAGCCTCCTCCCCAACGGATTCTTTACTCTATTGACCTTATAGTAGCTTTATAGTTTTAAATGGTACCACAACATTGTTCAAGTGGAGTCGTATCATGAGCAAATCCTGTGGTGGCGCCTGTGGCGGTGATGCAACGTCCGCAGCGGATACCGATATACAGGCCTCCTCCGAGGCGCCAGGGAGATGGGTCAGTGTTTATGCCGTGCCGAAGATGGACTGTCCATCAGAAGAACGAATGATTCGCCTAGCCCTGAACGGCTTTGAGGAGATTCGGGCGCTGTCCTTCGACTTGTCGAACCGCCGGCTGAAGGTCGTGCATGACGGCGAGGTCGAGCCCGTCACCTCGAAACTGAAGACCTTGGGGCTAGGCGCCTCGCTTCAGGAAACCGTCGCTGCAAATCCGGAGACCATCAAGGCCGCCGAGTTTTCGGCAGCTTCTGCTAAGCAAGAATCCGGGACCCTGCGCTGGTTGCTCGGCATCAATGCACTTCTGTTCGTGGTGGAAATGACTGCCGGTCTGATCGCCCGGTCCACCGGCCTGATTGGAGAATCCCTGGACAATTTTGCCGATGCGGCGGTGTACGGGCTTGCCCTTTATGCGGTTGGACATAGCGTGAAAATGCAGGTACGTGCCGCGCATCTTGCTGGTGTACTGCAACTGATCTTGGCTGTGGGCGTGCTCGTAGAGGTGGTGAGACGCTTTGTATTCGGTAGTGAGCCTGAATCGCTGGTGATGATGGCTATCGCATTCGTCGCATTGATTGCCAATACCAGTTGTCTGCTGCTCATATCCAAACATCGGGAAGGCGGGGCGCACATGAAGGCAAGCTGGATATTCTCGGCCAACGACGTGGTGATCAACCTGGGGGTCATCACCGCCGGCGCCCTGGTCGCGTGGACCGGTTCCAATTATCCGGATCTGATTATCGGCACCATCGCGGGGGGCATTGTACTTAACGGTGCCAGACGCATTTTGGCGTTGAAGGGTTAAATAATGCTCATTATTGGCAAAAAGCTCTCGCCGTATGCCCTATTGTCCATATCGGGCCTGCTGGCAGCGTCTGATCAGGCTGTAAAGTGGCTGGTGCAGCAATCAATGGCCTATGGCGAGTATGTTTCGGTGACCCCGTTCTTTAACTGGGTGCACCTATGGAACACCGGTGCCGCATTCAGTCTTTTTGCGAATGGTGGAGGCTGGCAGCGCTACTTTTTTATCGGAATCGCGGTAGTGGTCTCGATTTTTCTGATCAAGCTGATCCTTGAAAATCGTCATAAAGGAGAAGCCATCGCTTACAGTCTTATCCTCGGTGGCGCCATGGGCAACCTGATTGACCGGGTCTTTCGCGGCTATGTTGTGGATTCCTTTGATTTCTATTGGCGAGACTGGCATTGGCCGGCCTTCAACCTGGCTGATATTGCAATTGTCCTCGGTGCCTTACTTTTCGTTTCCAGCAGCTTGTTGGGTAAAAAAGCAAACACCAATGCCGAGTCGGATGGATCTGACTGACACCTACGCCTATACAACACCATGACCGAACTTCCCGACAACATCCTTCACCTGCCGCAATACCAAGTACTGGGCTGCAAATCAACCGACGACGAAATGCACTTCCAGGTGGACGTGCCCGATCCCATCGCCTGCGAGGAATGCGGCGTGCAGGGTGAGTTCGTACGGTTCGGCAAGCGTGACGTTCCCTATCGTGATCTGCCCATCCACGGCAAGCGGGTCACTCTCTGGGTGGTCCGCCGCCGATACACCTGCCGGGCCTGCAAGACAACATTCAGGCCCCAGCTACCGGAGATGGTGGACGGATTCCGTATGACACTGCGGCTGCATGAGTACGTGGAGAAGGAATCCTTCAACCACCCCTACACCTTTGTGGCGGCACAGACCGGCCTGGACGAGAAGACGGTGCGCGACATCTTCAACGCCCGCGCCGAGTTCCTGGGGCGCTGGCACCGCTTCGAGACGCCCCGCATCCTGGGCATTGACGAGCTATACCTGAACAAGCGCTACCGCTGCATTCTGACCAACATTGAGGAGCGAACCCTGCTCGACCTGCTGGCCACCCGCCGCCAGGACGTGGTGACCAACTACCTGATGAAGCTGAAAGACCGGCAGAAGGTCGAGATCGTCAGCATGGACATGTGGAACCCCTACCGGGCAGCGGTCAAGGCTGTGCTGCCCCAGGCCCGTATCGTGGTCGATAAGTTCCATGTGGTGCGCATGGCCAACGATGCCCTAGAGAGAGTGCGCAAGGGCCTCAGAAAGGAGCTGAAACCGTCCCAGAGCCGGACTCTCAAGGGAGACCGGAAAATCCTGCTGAAACGCGCTCACGAAGTCTCAGACCGGGAGCGCCTCATCATGGAGACCTGGACAGGCGCGTTCCCGCAACTGCTGGCCGCCTACGAGCACAAGGAGCGCTTCTACGGCATCTGGGACGCCACCACACGGCTCCAGGCAGAAGCCGCCCTGGACGAGTGGATAGCCACCATCCCGAAGGGCCAAAAGGAAGTCTGGAGCGATCTGGTCAGGGCAGTGGGAAACTGGCGCGAAGAGACCATGACCTACTTCGAGACGGACATGCCCGTCACCAACGCTTACACGGAGTCCATCAACCGACTGGCCAAGGACAAGAACCGTGAAGGGCGCGGTTACTCCTTCGAGGTGATGCGGGCACGAATGCTCTACACCACGAAGCACAAGAAGAAGGCACCGACTGCGAAGGTCTCTCCTTTCTACAAGAAAACCATCGGTTACGGACTGCCGGACTTCGCAGAGGAACTCAACTACGGAGTCGATCTATCAACCATCTGAGGGTGGTATCAGATTGATGGGGTGAAGGTGCCCCATCAACCATTAAATCCGTATACCCGTTAGTAATACCTTCTTCCCCATCTCGGCCGCGAAGCCAGTTTGAGTGATTGCCTGGCTCGCGCATTTCCAGCGTGTCATAGGAGTAGCGCTTTCGCTTGAACAGGCTTTTCAATGCGGCGAACTCGTGGCTTTTCTCGTCTTCTATTCCGACGACTTTTCCTACAAGCGCCTCCCAATGACCTACGCCGTCGGCCAGCATCGCCTGGTAAGTCTCTGGGTCCAGCAAGGCTTGCTGTTTGAAATGAATGATGCGGTGTGTCATAGACGCGCTCGGGAGTGGCCAAAGAGAAGTCGCTAGCCTATAGGTTCCGGGTCATTCGTGAATAGTTGCCCTGAGCTTTAGCAAACCTTCGTTGACCCACAATTTCAACCAAGTTGCGGCCTGCAGGGGGGCTTGCTCTCCATGTGTTGCGCTCAATGACTCGCAGAGTTCGGCGAACGATCCACCCTCGACGAAAAACCGCAATGCTGACGCCTCTTCTGGCTCCAGGCTTCGGTACTGGCATACGAGGTTATGACGCCAGACCAGACAGTCTCGATTCCCGGCTGGTTGGGTGGCAACGGGAAGCAGATCCCCAGACTTGGCAGCCTTCCACAGCGCCAGGGTGTTGTACTGCAATCGCAGCCATCTGGCAGATGGAGTCAGGGAAACCCTGAATGAAACCCAGTCTTCAGCCGAAAACTCACTGATGGCCTGCAGTGAAAGCGCTTCGACGTCCTGCGCATCGAAAGCCAGTGTAAAAGCCCACTCAAGCTCCGCGAGTTCGCGAATCGGTGAAAGTTGAGGTTCCGCAATGTAGCTGCCAATAAACTCGGGCAGCTTCTCACCAAGCCAGCGAATGCTGAAATGCCGTGGTGGCCAGGCGGTGAAATAGGCCAGTGCGAGTTGCTCGAACGACTCTTCTCCCAGCCATTGCTGCAGCGCCGGGAAATCCTCGCGCAGCACCGCCAGCAGGCGCGAGCGATAGGCGTTATGGTAGATCCGCAGGCCTTCGAGGGCACTCAGCGCAGTGCAACCCCGGACTTGCTCCAAAAGCTCGTTGGAGGGCAGGGCACCATCTGTCAGGTAAGTTTCAAATGCAGTCTGTAAGGCGCTCAGGCTCAAAGGGTTGCCCTCGATATCACGCCATTGGCGATAGCTCGGGCATGCTCCAACTCGGATAACAGATCCTCGAACGGTGGAAAATGATCATCCCGCTCGATCAACGTCGACGTTGGACCCAAGTAGCTCAAAGTCTTGCTGTAGAGCGCCCAAACCGGGTCAGCGATGGGCTGGTCGTGGGTGTCGATGAGGTATTGCCCGTAATCGCTATGCCCGGCCAGATGAATTTGACGAATCCGCTCGTGCGGCAATTCCAAGATGAACTGCCATGGGTCAAAATCCTGATTTCGTGCGCTGACGTAGACGTTGTTCACGTCAAGGAGCAATTCGCAACCGGTCAGGAAACTCAGTTCCGAGAGAAACTGCGATTCGCTCATGCTGGACGTCTTCCACTGCACGTAAGAGGAAACGTTCTCCAGCACAATGGGACGTTCCAGAACATCCTGCACTAGACGCACCCGCGCGGCGACATGCAGCAGGCTTTCTTGGGTAAATGGCAGCGGCAGCAGGTCGTGGAGTTGATGGGCGTTGCCGCGACTCCAGCACAAGTGGTCGGAAACCCACTGGGGCTGTATCCGGTCCGCCAGTTGCTTGAGCTGTCGTAGGTAGCCCATGTCCAGGTTATGTGAACCGCCGATCGACAGCGATACTCCGTGCATCACCAACGGGTATTGCTCGCCAATCGCATCGAGAAAGTAGAGGGCCTTGCCACCGCCCACCAGGTAATTCTCGGAAATGATCTCAAACCAGTCGACCGCAGGTCGCTGTTCAAGAATCTGCTGGTAATACTCACTGCGAAGGCCAAGACCGAACCCCAGTGTTTTGTGCTTACTCATTCAAGACTCCAGCAGGGGAGTGGCAGGCACTCCCCGCAACGGCATTATTCGCTGGTCTTACCACCGGCCTCATCGCACTTGGCCTGAGTCATCAGCTTGAAACCCTGGCCTTTACATTCTCCCTGGCCTTTGCAGGCATTTTTGGCGGTCATGCAGTCGTTCTGGCCCTTGCAACCGTTGACGCCGAAGCACTTCACTTCAGCTGCTTTGGTGTCCTGGGCGGCCTGGACAGGCAGGGTAGCAAACAGGCTGGCGGCCACGAGAGCCAGAGCGGCACCGGTAGCGACGTTGGATTTATTCGACATAGTGACAATCTCTCTTAATTGTTGGTGGTCTTATCCGCGGGTGCGAATGACCCTGAGTAGCTTAGGCATCGCTGCCGAGCATGCCCTCTCAAGAAATTCGCAAGGCTTTATGAGGGCATGAAAGACAGTACCGAGCCTTCTGGATGGGCTACAAGAAAGAAATAGCAACCTGACAGAACTGTAATGTTCGGCTCAGGTTGCTGACAGGCCCTCTTAGTTAACGTGACATCGAGCCTAAAGCTCGGCCTCTGCAGTTGCAGGGACCACTTAACTTACGAGGAATACCCAAAATGAAATCGATCAAAGCTCTGCTTGTAGTTACTGCTCTGAGCATCTCCAGCTTGGCAATGGCTGAAGGTGGTGCTGACCGAACCTTCGCGCGCATGGAGCAGGCACGCCAGACGTCTCTGGAGGCCTACCGGGTGGCCCAGCAGCAGAAAGTTGAGGCTCCTGTAGCCAGCAGTCCAACCGAGCAAGCAGAGCACACCAACTGCTGAAGTCATCTACCTTACAGAAATGTAATCACCCGGATGGTTGGGATATGGCAGTTTCATACTGCTCATCGTCGGTAAGGCTTGTGCAATGCACCGACGTGGAAAGTTGAGGGGTAAATCCCCGACATTGAAGCAGCCATGAACCCGAGACCGGGCACACCATCACCGGCTCATTTGACGGATTGGACAAAACGGCATGCAAAGCAAAACCACAAGGCGCACCTTCGTCAAAGGCCTGGCAGCCACCGGTATTATCGGCGGACTTGGCCTGTGGCGCACGCCGGTCTGGGCGGTGAACAGCCCCGGCCAGCCCAACGTACTGACTGGTAACGAATTCGACCTATTCATCGGTGAAACCCCGGTGAACATCACCGGCGCAGCGCGCACGGCCATGACCATCAACGGCTCGCTCCCTGGGCCGATTCTTCGTTGGCGCGAAGGCGATACCGTCACATTGCGCGTGCGCAACCGCCTCAAGGAGGACACCTCCATCCATTGGCACGGCATCATCCTGCCGGCGAACATGGATGGCGTTCCTGGCCTGAGCTTCCATGGCATCGCCCCTGATGGCATGTATGAGTACAAGTTCAAGGTCAACCAGAACGGCACCTACTGGTATCACAGCCATTCTGGGCTCCAGGAGCAGGTCGGCGTATACGGTGCGCTGGTCATCGATGCCAAGGAGCCCGAGCCCTTCAGTTACGACCGTGATTACGTCGTGTTGCTGAGCGACTGGACGGATGAAAATCCAACGCGGGTACTGGCCAAGCTCAAGAAACAGTCGGACTACTACAACCAGCACAAACGCACCGTTGGTGACTTCATCGATGACGTAAGCGAGATGGGTTGGTCCGCCGCCGTAGCCGACCGTAAGATGTGGGCCGAAATGAAGATGAGCCCGACTGATCTCGCCGACGTCAGTGGCTACACCTACACCTACCTGATGAACGGCCAGGCACCTGATGGCAACTGGACCGGCATATTCAAACCAGGCGAAAAGATCCGCCTGCGCTTCATCAACGCCTCGGCGATGACCTATTTCGATGTGCGCATCCCGGGCCTGAAGATGACTGTGGTTGCGGCCGATGGTCTGCACGTCAAACCGGTCAGCGTCGACGAGTTCCGTATCGCCGTGGCCGAGACCTACGACGTGATCGTCGAACCAGACAGCGAACAGGCGTATACCGTGTTTGCACAATCCATGGATCGCACTGGCTATGCGCGCGGCACCCTTGCTGTACAGGAGGGGTTGAGTGCACCAGTACCCAGCCCCGACCCGCGTCCGCTGATTGCCATGGGCGACATGGGTATGGATCACGGCAGCATGGGCGGTATGGATCACGGGAACATGGCCGGGATGGATCAGGGCAATATGGCGGGAATGGATCATGGCAGCATGCAGGGTGGCATGGCTGGTATGGATCACAGCCAGATGGCCGGAATGGATCATTCAAACATGGCTGGCATGGCTGGCATGGCTGGCAACATGCAGGCACACCCGGCCTCAGAGACCAACAATCCTTTGGTCGACATGCAGACCATGACGCCGACGCACAAGCTGGACGACCCAGGTATCGGCCTGCGTGATAACGGCCGGCGCGTGCTGACGTACTCTGACCTGCGCAGCACCTTCCCTGATCCGGACGGGCGTGAGCCAAGTCGCACCATCGAGCTGCACCTCACCGGGCATATGGAGAAATTCTCCTGGTCCTTCGATGGAATCAAGTTCTCTGACGCCGAGCCTCTACGCCTCAAGTACGGCGAGCGTGTTCGCATCACGCTGGTCAACGACACCATGATGACTCACCCGATCCATCTTCATGGCATGTGGAGTGATCTGGAGGATGCGAACGGCAATTTCCTGGTGCGTAAACACACCATCGACATGCCGCCAGGTTCCAAGCGCAGCTATCGGGTGACCGCCGATGCGTTGGGGCGTTGGGCCTACCACTGCCACCTGTTGCTCCACATGGAAATGGGCATGTTCCGTGAAGTCCGTGTGGATGAGTAAAGGAGATTTCTGATGAGTACTTTTATGAAGCGTAATGCCCTGTTTGGCAGCGCAGCGATGTTCAGTTTTTTGGCTGCTTTGTACGCGCCGACGTCATTGGCAGGTGAGGGGCACAGCGAGCACGAACAACATGCTGCCGAGTCGGCTGCGCCCGAGGCCATCAGTGACAAGCCTGCAGATCAATCGAAAGGCAAGGCCGCTGGCCAGCAGATGGATCATGGCACCATGGATCATGAGGGCATGAACCATGACGATATGGGGCACGAGAAGATGATGGATAAGCATGGCGGCACCGAAGCCGAAGCAGGTTCGAACCATGACCACTAGGTTTTCACGCCCGTCCCTCATAGCGCTGGTCGTGTCGCTGAGTGCACTCAGCGGCGGCGTTACCCAGGCTGCGGAAGAAATGGATCATTCGGCAATGGGGCACGGCTCCATGTCGATGGACCACAGCCAGATGGGCCACGGTTCCGCCAAAGCGCCGATGGAGGGCATGGATCACAGCAAGATGGATCATGGTGCCATGCAGAGCGAATCGGGCAGCATGGACCATAGCCAGATGGGCCACAGCCAGAGCCAAGAGAAGGCCCCAGCCATGGACCACAGCAAGATGGGACACGGCACCATGCAGGGACAGATGGAGGGCATGGATCATTCGAAGATGAACCATGGCTCCGCTGAAGCCCCGAGAACTACCAGTCGTACGCCGATTCCCGTTCTGACGGATGCTGATCGCCAAGCGGCTTTCCCGCCACTGCCTGGCCACAAGGTGCATGACAGCGCCATCAACAGCTTTTTCCTGCTCGATCAGCTCGAATACCAAGACGCAGATGAGGGCAGCACCCTGGCCTGGGATGCGTCGGGTTGGGTAGGCGGTGATATCAACCGGGTCTGGTTCCGCTCCGAAGGCGAGCGTACCAACGGCGTTACCGAGGACGCTGAATTACAGCTGCTGTACGGCCGCTCGATCGGCCCTTGGTGGGATGTCGTCGCGGGCGTCCGCCAGGACTTCAAACCGGAGTCGCCGCAGACTTGGGCCGCCTTCGGTATCCAGGGCATGGCGCTTTACGCCTTTGAGGCCGAAGCCACGGCCTTCGTCGGCGAGAATGGCCAAACTGCTGCCCGACTGGAGGGCGAGTACGACATTCTGCTGACCAACCGGCTGATTCTCCAGCCAACTGCCGAAATGAACTTCTACGGCAAGAACGATCCTGAGCGAGGTGTGGGGTCCGGGTTGGCCAATACCGAGCTCGGTTTACGTCTGCGTTACGAGATTGTCCGGCAGTTTGCCCCCTATATCGGGGTTTCTTGGAGCCGCTCCTATGGCAACACGGCAGACATGGTGCGCGACGAGGGCGGTGATGTAGACGAGGCGCGTTTTGTCGCCGGTATCCGGATGTGGTTTTGAGAACCTGACATGAAAAGAACAATTAAAACTTTGGTGGCGGCCGGCGTGGTCGGTAGCACAGCTGTCCTGGCCGGTGCCTACTTTGGCGTGGTCAACGTGGGGGCCGACGATCCCCATTTTCCTGCAGTGCATGCGTTTCTCACGATGGCCCGTGACCGCTCTATCGAAGTCCGTTCGCGGAACATCGAGGTTCCCAACCTGGATGATCAAGCTCTTATTCGCGCCGGTGCGGGCAACTACAACTCCATGTGTATCGGCTGTCATTTGGCGCCAGGTGTGGCGGAGACCGAGCTAAGCCAATCGCTTTATCCTGCGCCTCCCAACCTCGCCAAAATCGGTGTCGATGGCAATCCGTCAGCAGCGTTCTGGGTGATCAAGCATGGCATCAAGGCAACGGGTATGCCTGCGTGGGGCAAGAGCATGGGCGATGAGTACATCTGGGGCATGGTTGCCTTCCTTGACCAATTGCCGGCGATGGATGCCAAGCAATACCAAGCACTCGTCGCATCCAGTGGCGGCCATCAGCATGGTGGTGGGGAAACGCAAATGCACAATCATGAAGGTCAGCACGGCGACAACAAGCCTGGCCATCATGGCAATAGCGGCGGTGGCGAAGACCATCATGGAACAGGTGATGCCGGAGAGCCTGGCCATCACGATGCCGCGGCTACTGATAGCGAGGGTGGCTCCGCACCTGAGGCAGGTCACCATTCGGACATGAGTAGCGATGACCACCATGCCGGGGATGAGGCCGCCCCAAGCGGCGGAGACCATCATTCCGAGCAAACTCCGAATGCCTCGCCCAAGACCCATACCCACGCCGATGGCAAAGAGCACGTGCATGAAAGCTAAATATCTGGCCTTGCTGGCCGCTCTCTCCGTCACATCTGCAGTTCAAGCCGCTGATGCCCTGACGATTGATGTCCATCGTGATGCTAATTGCGGATGTTGCAAGAAGTGGATCTCACACCTCGAAGCGAATGGCTTCAAAGTCGTCGACCATGTCGAAAGCAACATGACGGCAGTGAAGCAAAGTCTGGGCGTTGCGCCGCGGTTGGCGTCTTGTCACACCGCGGTGATTGACGGCAAGTTCGTCGAAGGTCATGTGCCGGCGGCTCAGGTCATCGAACTCACCAAGCGCGATGATCTGCTGGGCATCGCTGTTCCCGGGATGCCGGCGGGCTCCCCCGGCATGGAAGTCGATGGCGTACAGCATGCCTACCAGGTCATTGGCTTGACCAAGACGGGTTCTGATCAGGTCGTTGCAGAATATCCCGCCCAGTAGTACTGCCTGCCAGCACGGCCGCTTGTGTGTAGTGGCCGACTCATTTTCATACGTCCTTTAACCTAAGTAAAAAAGGCGCCCTAGGGCGCCAAGGGCTGTCTCCAAACCAAAGGAGCACTACGAGGGGACAGCAGGACCAAGGAGCGAGCGGGCAATCAACCCGCTCGCTTGCCAGGGTTAGAGAACTTCCAGCGGGTACTCGACAATCAGGCGGAACTCATCCAAATCCGACTCGAAGTCGGTGGCGCGAGTCGTGGCTTGTCGAATGCGAAAGGACATGTCCTTCAACGACCCAGACTGCACAACGTACTTGGCCTCGATGTCCCGCTCCCAGCGCTTCTGGTTGGTCAACGGATCGCCGTTGTCATCACGGCGCATATAGACTTCGTTGGCGTTGCTGTAGTCGGCATCCCAGCCCTGGGCATATCGAGTCATGAAGCTCAATCCAGGCACACCGAAAGGCTCCATATCCAGGTCATAGCGCACTTGCCATGACTTCTCCTTCGGCGAGTTGAAGTCGCTGTACTGGATGGAGTTGTCGAGGTAGATGGAGTCCGATTGGCGCAAGTAGTCGAAGTCATCATCGCCATTGTTGCGCTGGAGACCCACCAGCACTGTATGAGCGCCGAATTGGATGCCGACCTTGCCGCTCCAGATGTTGTTATCGAAGCTCCCGAGGAGCTGCCTCCCTTCATCGACCGCCTTGTAGTAGTTCAGCCCGCCGATCAAGGCGACATCGTCCGCAAGCGGGTAGCTCAGCGTGGTGCCCGCGTAATATTGATTCCAGGCATCCTTGAGGCGGCTGGTGTAGAGACTAAAGCCGACGTTGTCATTAAGCGTGTAATCACCACCGAAATAGGCGATCCATGGCGAGTCCACTTCGCCCGCGTAGAAGGTAGCGAAGCCGTCGCGCATGCTGCTGGTATTGGGTTGGCTCATCGAGTGGAGGCGACCGCCCTGAAGCGACAGTCCTTCCACGCTGCTGTTGACCACGGTGACACCTCGGAAACTCTCCGGTAAAAGCCGTGCATCACCGTATTGGACGACCGGGCTGACGGGAAAGACGTCGCCTACCTTGATCTCGGTATCCATGAACCGAGTTTTCACCGCGCCCCCCAGTTTTGAGTAGTTGTCCTCAGCCTGCCCGAGGCTGTTGTAAGGCATCACGTCGACTGAGCCGCCTGCTCCAGAACGGCCGTCGCCGGTGTCAAGCTTGAGCCCTAGCATGGCAAAGGCATCGACACCAAAGCCTATGGTGCCCTCGGTGAAACCAGACTCGAATCTGCCTATCACGCCATGCGCCCACTCTTCCGAATAGCCATTACCCGAGCTGCTGGACTGGCCTTTACGGAAATCGCGGTTGAAGTAGAGATTTCGATTGAGAATGGTCAGGCTGCTGCCTTCGATAAATCCCTCGCCTTTCTCGCCGGCGGCCATTGCAGCTTGCCCGGTACTGACGCTCAGAGTGAGCAGAGAAAGTCCTAACAGGGTTCTGTTATTCATAAATGCTCCTGATGTTATTGGCAGTTGTCATTGTGTGGTCGCATATATGTGCCAAGCGCGCCGGGCATAGCCAGGCACGCCTTGGTCATATTTCCACATGCCAAATAACGTCAGGGTGACTTGGAAATTACATTTCAGTCAGCGCGATGTCATTTATCTAGTTTTGATTACGGCAACCTGTCCCGGCTGCCCGGTATTCAAGAATATTCAGATCGCCATTGGAGTCCTCGTAGGTCATCTGGGCCGGCATCACACCGCAGCTAGAGTCCGTCGGGGTAGTGGCCACGACCCTGGCGATATCGAGTTTCATGCCGTAGCGGTAATGAATAACTTCAGGCGGATTCTTTCCGTTAGCGGCAGCATACTCTTGCATGGCCTGCTCATTGGCCTGAATCATCCGACCATAAACACGATCAGCGCCGCCTTCTGCCAGAGTGGCAGAGGAAACAACCATAGCGGCAAGGGCTGCAATAACTTTGAGGCTTTTCATGTTTAATCACTCCTTCAAGGTGGTGATTAAAATATATCCGCTCAACCTGTCATAAAAATGAAGTCAAAGTTACATCGCCGTAATGCTTCCTGCCGCGTTACCCGGGCGAGTCAGCTTGGCGCGTGGCTTGCCCGGGTTTGTAAAGCTATAGCTCCTGCGGTGCGCGAACCTTCTGTGTACGCTGCCTTCGCATCAGCCAGTACGCGGCCGGCAAAACCAACATGGACATCAGCGGCGCGGTAATCATGCCGCCGACCATGGGCGCGGCGATGCGCTTCATCACCTCAGATCCGGCACCTCCGCCCCAGAGGATTGGCAACAGGCCGGCGATGATCACGGCCACCGTCATCACCTTGGGCCGCACGCGCAGCACTGCGCCTTCACGAATTGCCTCCAGTAGTGCCGGGTCACCGCTGCGCCCGGCATCCATACGTGCATGCCAGGCATTCTTCAGGTACAGCAGCATGATCACCCCAAATTCCGCCGAGACGCCGGCCAAGGCGATAAAGCCGACCCCAGTGGCAACCGACAGGTTGAAGCCGAACCAGTAGAGCAGCCAGATGCCGCCCGATAGGGCGAAGGGCAGGGTTGCCATGATCAGTAGGGCCTCACCGAAGCGGCTGAAGGTCAGGTAAAGCAGCACGAAGATGATCAACAAGGTCGCCGGTACCACCCAGGCCAGCCGTGCATTGGCGCGCTCCAGGAACTCGAACTGACCGGAGTAGGAGACGGTCATGCCAGCATCGAGTTGTACCTGCTCAGCTACGCGTTGCTGCAACTCGCGCACGGTCGATGCCAGGTCGCGCCCACGGACATCGACATAGACCCAACCGGACAGACGCCCGTTCTCGCTGCGCAGCATTGGCGGCCCTTCGGTCAGACTAACCTGGGCGACGGTGCCCAAGGTGATCTGCTGGCCGGCTTGCGTGAGGATCGGCATACGCCGTAGTGCCTGCGGACTGTCTCGCCACTCCTTGGGATAGCGCAGGTTGATCGGGAAGCGGGCCAGTCCTTCAACCGTCTCACCAATATTGCTGCCGCCGATGGCGCCCGATACCACCGCCTGCACATCGGCGATGCTCAGGCCATAGCGCGCCGCGGCCAGTCGATCGATCTGGATGTCCACGTAACGGCCGCCAGTAAGGCGTTCTGCCAAGGCCGAACTCACCCCAGGCACCTCTTTGGCCACGGCCTCGATATCGCGCGTTATGCGCTCGATGTCGACCAAGGAGGTTCCGGACACTTTCACCCCAATGGGGCTCTTGATCCCCGTCGCCAGCATGTCGATGCGGTTGCGGATGGGCGGCACCCAGATATTGGACAGCCCCGGAACTTTTACCGCGCGATCCAGTTCCTCGATCAGCTTTTCGGGTGTCATCCCCGCGCGCCATTGATCGCGTGGTTTGAACTGCACCGTGGTCTCGAACATTTCCAGCGGTGCTGGATCGGTGGCGGTCTCTGCTCGCCCGGCCTTGCCGAATACCCGTGCCACTTCGGGCACCGTGAGGATCATCCGGTTGGTTTGCTGCAGCAGCTGGGTGGCCTTGCTGGCCGGCAAGCCGGGCAGGGCTGATGGCATGTACAACAGGTCGCCCTCGTCCATCGGCGGTAGAAACTCTCCTCCGAGTCTGCTGAGGGGCCAGAGACTGGACAAAAACACTAGCAAGGCCAGCGCTAGGGTCACCTTAGGCCAAGCCAGCACCCACTCCAGCACCGGCCGGTATGCACCGATCAGCCAACGATTCAAGGGGTTCTGTTGTTCGCTGGGGATATGCCCACGAATCCAATAGCCCATCAGCACCGGTACCAAGGTGATCGAGAGGCCAGCAGCGGCAGCCATGGCATAGGTCTTGGTGAATGCCAGCGGGCCAAACAAGCGACCCTCCTGGGCCTCCAGGGTGAAGACCGGGAGGAAAGACAGGGTGATGATCAAAAGGCTGAAGAACAGCGCCGGCCCGACCTCGGCCGCAGCTTCGCCGATCACCCGCCAGTGCGCCTCGCCCTGAAGCGGTTCACCGGGGTGTCGAGCCTTCCAGGCCTCGATGTGCTTGTGCGCGTTCTCGATCATCACCACGGCGGCATCGACCATGGCGCCGATGGCGATTGCGATCCCGCCGAGCGACATGATGTTGGCATTGACGCCCTGGTAGCGCATGACGATGAAGGCCATCAGGATGCCCAGGGGCAGGGTGATGATCGCGACCAGCGACGAGCGCAGGTGCCAGAGGAAGATCAGGCAAACCAGGGCAACCACCGCGAACTCTTCCAGCAGCTTGTAGCTGAGGTTATCGATGGCGCGGTCGATCAATTGCGAACGGTCATAGGTGGTGACCACCTCGACGCCGGCCGGCAAGCTGCCCTTCAGGCTGTCCAGCTTGGTCTTCACCGCGGCGATGGTATCGCGGGAATTCTTTCCGGAGCGCAAGATGACCACGCCACCTACAACTTCACCCTGGCCATCCAGCTCGGCAATGCCACGACGCATCTCTGGCCCCAACTGAATGGTGGCCACCTGACCCAGCAGCACCGGAACTCCGCTGGCCGAAGCCCGCAGCGGCACATTGCGGAAATCCGCCAGGCTCTCTAGATAGCCTGAAGCCCGGACCATGTACTCGCGCTCTGCCAGCTCCAGGATGGCGCCGCCGGTTTCCTGATTGGCGCTCTTCAGCGCCGCTTCGACCTCCTGCTGAGTTACCCCATAAGCCACCAGCTTCTGGGGATCGAGCAGCACTTGGTATTGCTTGACCATGCCGCCGAGGGTGGCCACTTCGGCTACGTTGGGCAGGCCCTTGAGTTCGTACTTAAGGAACCAGTCCTGCAGTGCCCGCAGCTGGGCAAGATCATGCTGGCCGCTGCGGTCGACCAAGGCGTACTGGTAGATCCAGCCCACGCCGGTGGCATCCGGCCCAAGGGTGGTGGTAACACCCTCGGGCAGGCGTTCCTGCGCCTGGTTGAGGTACTCCAGCACCCGCGAGCGTGCCCAGTAGAGGTCGGTATCGTCCTCGAACAGCACATAAACGAAGGAGTCGCCGAAGAACGAGTAGCCGCGCACTGTCTTCGCCCCCGGCACCGAGAGCATGGTGGTGGCCAGCGGGTAGGTCACCTGGTTCTCGACAATCTGCGGTGCCTGCCCGGGGAAGCTTGTGCGGATGATGACCTGGGTGTCGGACAGATCCGGCAGTGCATCCAACGGCGTGTTGCGCAGCGACCAGATGCCCAGGGCGGTGATGAACAGGGTCGCCAGCAGCACCAGAAAGCGATTGCCGATAGACCAGTGGATCAGGCGTGCGATCATGGCTGGTCTCCTTCCTTGCTGAGCTGCTCGATCATCAGGCCGGAGTTTTTCTGGCGGGCGCCGATACGTACGTGATCTCCTGGCTTAAGTCCCACAGCTACTTCTGAGCTGACCAATGGAAAAGCCATGGTCATACCTGGCATATTCAGGCTCTCGAAGGGCCCGTGCTCCAGGGTGACTGACTCCGCGTCCAGAGCACGAATCACACCATGGGCCTCATGTAGTTCCTTCTTATTGTCCTGCTCGGCATGGCTGGCCATGACACCCTGTAGGCTGGCCTCCGAATCGATGAGGAACTGGCCGGAGGTAACGACCGCCTGACCCTCCTCAAGACCGGACAACACCTCCAGACGCCCATCAGCCTCGCGGCCCAAGGTTATTTCCAGGGGGCGGTAGCGCCCATCGCCTTCTACCAGCATCACCAACGCACGCTTCCCGGTGCGAATCACGGCTTCACTCGGCACAAGAAGCGTGGATTGTTCGACGGCACTGTTCAGGCGTACGGCGGCGAACATGCCGGGGCGCAACTTACCGGCAGGGTTGGGTAGCTCGCTGCGTACCGTGAGCGTGCGTGTTTGCGGATCGGCACTCGGCAGCAAGGCTATGACGCGGCCCAGCAGCGGTCGATCAGGAAAGGCCGTCAGGTTGGCGCGGATCTCGTCCCCGACCTGGATACTTCCGGCCATGGCCTCGGGTATCGCCGCATCGAGCCAGACACTGGATAGCCCGTTAATCAACGCCAGATCCTGCCCGGCTTCGACGGTCATCCCGGCGCGTACCTGCAAGGCTTGGAGCTCGCCGCTGATAGGTGTGGTGAGGGTTTGCACCGCCCGTGGTCTGCCGCTGCGGCGGACCTGCTCGATCAACGTTTGAGGCATGCCAAGCAGGCGCAGGCGCTCTTGGGCCGCACTTATCAAGCGAGTGTCAGCGGTACGCAGTACCGCCAGGAACTCCAACTGCGCGGCGGACCATTCGGGAATCAGCAGGTCGACCAGGGGGGCTCCGGCAGGCAGCACATCGCCCGGGGCGCGACCGTAAACCCGCTCGACGAATCCGCCGGCGCGGGCCTGGAGGTTCGCCACTTCTCGCTGGTTATAGGCCAGGGAACCCACCGCCTCGATATCCGAGGGCAGTACACCTCGGATCACCATCGAGGTTCGCATTCCGAGGTTCTGCACGGCTTGAGCGGGGATGCTCAGGACAGACGGATCCTGCTCGGATCCTGC
>Ga0182739_1000363_pt1 | contig 65421 bp, 59 predicted proteins | sample eDN5th30CBELigBY_FD_128873 | JGI IMG/M metagenome (GOLD analysis project Ga0182739, IMG submission 128873) | Enriched backyard soil microbial communities from Emeryville, California, USA - eDNA 5th pass 30_C BE-Lig BY (version 2) (version 2) | ecosystem: Environmental > Terrestrial > Soil >... | reverse complement strand
CGTTCGGGGTCGATGATGGGGGAATCCAATAGCCCGGGGGTGTCGCTTCGCTCGACCCCCGGCTTCCCCGCTGTAAGCCCTCCGGGCTATTCCCTTGCTGATACCACTTTTAATCACACCCTCTCTCCTTTTGACGCGCAGGACTCTGGCCCCAAGCCAGAGCAGTCGGTTTGAGGGCAAGCCTCAGGCTTTGGATTTAAGATGGGAGAAATCTTCGTCATCGAGTTCATCCCAGATGGCTGCGGTTTGAGCCAAAGGCGGCAGGATGTCGCGATGATCCTCCAACGAAAGAGGAAAGGGAATGGCACGCCGTCGTTCGATCCGGGCATCCATGCGCATTCTGAGCAATGTGGTCTTCCCCATGGCATCAATAAAGCACGCTTGTGCTCTTCGTGTCACTCATCCATTTTTACCATTCTTCTTCCGATGATCGTCCATCGGCCGCTGCCGCCAGCGGGGGATGTCGCGGTGAAAGGCGATCAGCGCCATCAGGTGGCTGGCGAGCGGGATCGTCACCAACTGGAAAAAGATCGCCAGCCCGATCTTGAGTGCCGACTGGCCTTCGCCGATGTAGACCCAGAGGCCGAGCAGCATCAGGAAAATGCCGAGCGTCAGCGCCTTGGCGACGGCGTGGGCGCGGCAGAGGAGGTCGGGCAGACGCAGGACGCCGATGGCGGCGATCAGGATCAGGATCGAGCCGCTTAAAATCAGAAGGGAGGTGATGGCCTGGGTGATCATGGTTGAGAGGGCGGGTCGGGTTCTCCGTTTTCGGCGGCGGCATCCTCCTCGTCGGCGAGATGCGCCGGTTTGCGGCTGGTGTCGATCCGGTGGAGGCGGCTTAAATAAAAGACAAAGGCCACCGTTCCGAAAAAGCCGAGGAGCGAAAAAATCAGGATCAATTCCAGAAAAACCGGCGCTTTCCAGAGGATGCTCAAAAGAATGATGATGCCGACCGAGGAGGTGGTGAGCAGGTCGAAACCCATGATCCGGTCGAGCACCGTCGGCCCCCGCCCGAGGCGCACCATGCCGAGCAGGATGGCGACCGAGAGGATGCAGAAGGCGATCTGGAGCGTGATTTCGATCATCGTGTAAAGGCGAGGATTCCGGCTTTGAGAATGGTGTCGAGCTGGCGGCGGACCTCGTCGGGATCGCGCGCGTCAAAGACGTGGATGATCATCGTCCGTTTGTCGTCGGTGAGGCTGACGGCGGCGGAACCGGGGGTGAGCGAGATGCAGTAATACATCAGCATGATCTCCAGGTCGCTCAAACCGGTGACATCGTACGTCATAAAGTTGGGGTAAAGCTCCTCGTTCTTCTGAAAGAGGACCGCCCGGAGCACCAGGAGGTTGGCCACCAGGAATTCCTTGGTAAAGACCAGCAGGTAACGGAAAAAGGCGAGCGTGCGGCGGATGTAGTCGAGGCTGTTGTGGACGCTGTGGAACGCCGCGAGCAGGGCAAACCCGAGGATCAGCCCGATGAAAAACGTACTCAGCGACGGCTCCGGATTGAGAAAAAGCCAGATGACCGCGAGGACGAGATTGAGGACCAGCGACTTCATGGCGTGGAGATCAGGGCGGAGGTTTCCTTACCGACCACGGCGAGCACCGCCTGGTTGTACGAGCCGCGGTCGAGCGACTGGTCGGCCACCCGCTGGGCGACCCGCATCATCCCCTCGGCTCCGAGCCCGATCGAGAGCGAGACGACGACCAGCGCGGTGCTGACCCACGCCATCCCCTTCCAGCGGCGGTCCTCCAGGTGGACTTCCACCGTATCAGTCGCGTTCCAGAAAGCGCCGTTCCAGATTTTAAGCATGCTGAAAATCGTCAGGAAACTGGCGACGATGCAAAAGAGAACGATCAGGTATTCTCCCTTTTCCAGCCCGACGCGGACGATGAGGTACTTCCCCCAGAAACCGCTCAGGGGCGGGATGCCCGCCAGCGACAACGCCTGGAGGAGGAAGATCACCCCGAGCCACGGCGTCCGCTCCCAGAGGTTCCCCATCCGGTCGAGATCGTCGGAACGGTTGAGCCACGCCGCAACGCCGCCGATCAGAAAGAGCGACGATTTCACCACAATATGGTGGGTGATGTAGAAAACGGTCGCTGCAAACGCCGTCGGCGTGAAGAGGCCGATTGCCAGCAGCATGAACCCGATCTGACTCAAAATGTGGTAGGAGAGGATGCCCCGGATGAAGTTGCGCGAGATCGCGCCGAGGACGGCGAGGAGCATCGTGATGGCGGCGAGCCACATCAGGAGTTGGTGGATCACCGTCAATTCCGGCGGCAGCAGGTTGGCGAGCAGCCGGAGCAGGACGTAGACGCCGACCTTGGTCAGCATCCCGCCGAAAAGTGCGGCGAGCGGGATCGGCAGGGTCGGGTAGCTGTTGGGGAGCCAGAAGTAGAGCGGGAACAGCCCGGCCTTGATCCCGAAGACGACCAGCAGCACGAGGCCGAGGATCGTCAGGCGCGGGTCGCCCACCAGCGCGGCGGCGCGTTCGGAGATGACGGCGAAATTGAGCGAGCCAAAGAGCGCGTACGCCAGCCCGCAGGCGCAGATGAAAAAGACGCTCCCGAAGAGGTTGATCGCCACATAGGGGAAGGTCTCCTTGATCTCCCAGTTGTCGACCTCCAGCGTCAGGAGCGCGTACGAGGCGATCAGCATGATCTCGAAGGCGACAAAGAGGTTGAAGAGATCGCCCGTGCAAAAGGAGAGATTGATCCCCGCGAGCATGAACTGCACGAGCGGCAGCCGCAGCGGGTGTTCGATCGAGAGGCGCGACTCAAGGTAACCGTAGAGGATCGAGACGAGCGCCGTGAGCGAGGAGAGCGAGAGCATGACCGCCGCGAGCAGGTCGATCACCAGAACGATCCCGAGCTGCGACGCCCAGCCGCCGACCCCGAGAATCAGCCGCTCGCCGTGAAAGGCGGCGACCGCGAACCCGAGGGCGAGACCGAGCTGCACGACCGCGCTCCCCGCCACAAACCAGCGGCGCGCCACGCTCGGCCGCCCCCAGAGGAGGGCGATCAACGCGGTGCCAAGCGGCAGCAGGAAGGGTAGGACAGGCCAGTTCATGTCAGGGAGTGGAAAGCGTGCAGGGCGTCAGGGTTCGTCGGCAGGCGGGGTGTAGAGTTCCACGGCATCGGTGGTCTTCTGGTCGAGGAAAAGCCGGTAAAGCAGGAAAACGAGGTAGGCCGCCGTCCCGAACCCGATGACGATGGCCGTCAGGATCAACGCCTGCGGCAGCGGGTCAACCATCGGCGCGGCGGTGGTGCGGTCGAGGAGCACGGGAGCGTTCTTGCCGGTCGGCGAGCCCGACATCGCCAGGACGAAAAGGTTGGCCGCCGTCGTCAGGATCAGAAACCCGAAGAGAATCTTGACGAAGCTGCGGTGCATCACCAGGTAGGTGGCGACGCTGAACATGATGCCGACGAGGATGGCGGTTTCGAGTTGCATCAGGTTACGGGACGGAGGGAGGGGGTTGAATTTTTCTGAAAAGGATGCCGGAGGCATCCCAGCAAAGTAGCCGGGGGTTGAGCGCCAGCGACACCCCCGGAATGGTTGCCTCTCCACCGAAGGCACCCTGAAGGGGTGCCAGCCGATGAAAACCGGTGCCTTGACTGTGAAATCGGCTGCGATCCCGTTGGGATCGGAATCAGGGAGAATCGGGATTCCGGGGGTGTCGCTTCGCTCAACCCCCGGCTGCCCCGCTTGGATACCTTCGGTATCCCTGAAAACAAACTTAACGTCGTCATAGGTTCAGGTCGGGTTCTCCGGGTTTTCGGGGTCGGCAGGGGCGACGCCCCGGCCCCAGCGTTCGTCGTCACGGAGGAGTTCCTCCTCGATCGGTTCCTCCATCGGCAGGCTGTAGAGCGTTTTTTCCTCTTCGATGAGCATGCGCAACTGCTGGCTCGACTGGCCGAGGACAAAGATGATCTTGCACGTCGTCCCGACGACGACGAAATAGACGCCGATGTCGAAAAGCAGCGGCGTGCCGAGGTGGAGGTCGCCGATCAGCGGAAAATGAGGGTAATGGACGGTAAACTGCTCCAGAAACGGCCGCGCGAAGAGGAGCGGGGCGACGCCGGTAAGCAGGGCCACGCTCAAGCCGAACCCGGCGATCCGCACCGGGTCGACCCGGAGCACGTCGTACATCTCCCGCAGGCCGATCACCAGCCCGAGCAGGATGAGCGAGATCGCCGTCGCCACCCCCGCGATGAACCCTCCGCCGGGATAGTTGTGTCCGCGCAGCAGGAGGTAGATCGCGAACATATTGATGAAAAAGAAGAGAAACCGGACGACGGTTTTGAAAAAGAAGGAGACCGGTGCGTGGCTGCTCATGGCTTGGTCCTCCCTTTGACGTTGTAGCTGGGCGACTTGAGCGCGCCGCGCCGGTACTCCTCCGGCGTCCGCTTGTAACGCATCAGGAGGCCGAGGCAACCGAGCGTGGCGATCAGGAGCACGGAGATTTCTCCCAGCGTGTCAAATGCCCGGAAGTCGACCAGCATGGTGTTGACCGCGTTGGTCCCGTGGGCGAGCGGGATGGTCTGCGAGAGGATGTCGTTGCCGATCGGGTCCTCGTGCGGCCGGGCGGTCAGGATCAGGAGCGTGGCAAACGCGCCGACGCTCAATGAAAGGATGCCGTGAACCAGGCGGCGACGCAGCGGTCGCGGGTTCTCCTCCCCGGTCTGCGCGGCGCGCGGGAAACGGGCGAGCAGGAGGAGGACCATGAAAAGCGTGGCCGAGTCGATCAGAAGCTGCGTAAGCGCGAGATCGGGCGCGCGGTAGAGGACAAAGTAGAAACAGGTGAAAAACCCGGCGACCGAGATCGAGATCAACTGCGAGGCCCATTGCCGCAGGAAGAGGACGCCGATCATGGAAAGCGAAATGAGCGTCGCCGCAAGGACGCGCAGGGGGCGGACCTCGGTCCAGTCGATGACGAGCGGCTCCTGCGCCGTGAACCCGAAGTAGAGGCCGATCCCGGTAATGAAGACCATGAAGGCGACGATGATCGGGAGGTAGTCGTTGGGCGAGTCGGCCCGCAGGCGGCGGGTCACCGCCTTGGAAAAGGTAAAAAGCCCGTCCACGCCCCGCTCGAATACGCGGTCGAACCGGAGGAAGGAAGGGATGTGGTACCAGCGCCACCGGGTGAAGTGGCCAAAGGCATAAAGGCCGAAGCCGCAGGCGACGATCAGGCTGCTGATGGCCAGTTCCACCGTAAAGCCGTGCCAGAGGGCGAGCCCTTCGACCGGACGGCCGCTGTCGGTGGCGAGCAGGCGCAACGGGTGGTCGAGGAGTTGCGGGAAGATGCCGAAGACCAGCGCGCAGAGCGAAAGAAAGAGCGGCGGCAGCACCATCGCGATGCCGGGATCATGAAAATTGCGCCGGACCTTCCCCGGCTTCACCCCGAGGAAGATGTTGACGAAAAGGCGGGCCGAAAACGCGACCTTGACGACGGAGCCGACAATGACGCACGCCACCGCGTAGAAGCCGAGTGCGCCGTGCCGCCCGAACGCTTCGAAGATTTCGACGAGCACCATCTCCTTGCTCAAAAACCCGGTGGTCAACGGCAGCCCGGCCATCGCCGCCGTGGCGATGAGCGCCGCAATGCCGAGAAGCGGCAACCGCCGGAAAAGGCCGCCGAGCTGGCGGATGTCGCGGATGCCGGTCGCGTGGGCGACGATCCCGACGATCATGAAAAGGCTCCCCTTGTAGAAAACGTGGTTGAGGATGTGGAGGTAATCGTACGACACCCCGCCGACCGGGCCGAACCCGTAATAGCCGATCAGGTAGCCCAACTGGCTGACGCTCGAATAGGCGAGGATCGCCTTCAGATCGTGCGAAAGGAGGGCGAGGATCGCACCGAGCGCCATCGTCGTAAACCCGATGCCGCCCAGCAGCGGCACCCAGACGTTGTTCTCCGCAAAGAGTGGGAAGAAACGCCCGGCGAGAAAAACGCCGAGCTTGACCATCGTCGCCGAATGGAGGTAGGCGCTGACCGGGGTCGGGGCGGTCATCGCATTGGGCAGCCAGAACTGGAACGGGAACTGGGCCGACTTGCCGAACGCGCCGATCATCATCAGCACCATCGCCACCGTCAGCATCGGGCCGTGTTCCGCCCACGGCAGACCACCCGCAAGGAGAACGGCGAGGTTGGCCGTTCCGGCGAGTTGTTCGAGAAGCAGCAGCCCGACGAACATCACCAGCCCCGTGGCCGAAGTGACCAGAAGCGCCTGCCGCGCGCCGATGCGCGAGAGCGGGTCGCCATGCAGGAAGCCGATCAGGAGGAACGAGGCGATGCTGGTCAACTCCCAGAAGGTGTAGAGGAGCAGGAGGTGGTTGGCAAAGACGGTCCCGAGCATCGCCCCCATGAAGAAGACGAGGTAGGCATAAAACCGCCCGGCGTGCCGGAGAACGCCCTCGAAATAAAAGAGCGAGTAGAAGATCACCAGCGCGCCGACAATGGAGACGATCAGGGCGAAAAAGATCGAGAACCCGTCAACGATGAAGGTCAGGTTCAGGCCGATGGAGGGGACCCACTCCCATTCGATCACCCTGCGCGAATCGGGAAAATCGAGCGTCGCGGTCATCCAGACCAGCGCCGCGCTCGAGATGAGCGGAAAACCGAGCGCCACCCAGCCGACGCGCGGCCCGAGCCAACGGCCCAGGAGCGCCACCACCGGGCTCCCGAGGAGCGGCAGGGCGATCGCCAGCAAAAGAAGGGTGGAGTGAAGGTCCATGAAACCAGGGTTTTTTCGATCGACGGCGGAGGCGTTCCCCCCGCGGTTTTCCCGGTCATGAAGCAGGCCGGGCCTGCCTTTTGGTGGTGGCAATCCCTTCAACAGCCGGAGCGGCTATTGTTTTTTTCGATGACCGGTCGCGTCGCGCCGGAAACTCTCCTCTACGGAAAAAAAGTTCAAGAACGGAACGAGATTTTTTTTTCGGGACACCGTTCTCTCGGCTCAGGCCTCAAACCCTGCGGCGGACGCAGAGGTCCGCCTCCAGGGCGCTTGCGCGCCCGTGTGAAAAGATCGCCCGTTTTCATGAACCTTGGGCCAACGGCCCAAAATCCCTCACCGGAAAATCGCGGTCCTTCAGACCGCATCGTGGATCGGGGCGCCTACCCGGCCCGCTGGGCCGGGCTGAGGAATTGTCCGGACCGGGCCTCGAACCAGATCCAAACTACGGCGCGTACCATCGGGCGATCTTCAGGCGTCCCTGCATCTGCGTGGCATCCTTGGGATCGACCTGGAGGTGGACGCTTTCGAAGACGATGAAATTTTCCGGCCGCTGGAGCGAATGGAGCAGGGTGATGAGCGCCTGCCATGAACTGCGGGTCTCGACCTCGACACTCACCGACTGGTAACCGGCTTCCGCCACGATCCCCCCGAGCGATGGTTTTTCGAGAAGAACATCGCTGGCGCGTGCGACCTGGCGCACCTCCTCCAGCAGCGTCACTCCGGCCTGCTCGCGGTTTTCCAGCACCGGTTGATGGCGGGTAATCCACGCCTCCCGCTCCTGCCAGTTCTCCCCTTCGGCGAGGATCGCGTCCAGCCGCGCCAGTTCCTCCCGCTTGGAGGTGATTTCGACGTTCGTTTTGGCAAAACTCTTCCGGACCGACGAAAGGAGCAGCAGGTTCGCCAGCAGAAAAAGGATGCCGCCGATGAGGATCACCAGACGACGTTCGCGTGGGGAGAGGTTCATTTGCCGAAGATGCGGAATTGGGCGTGGTCGTTGGGAAGGAGGGTCGGCGGGTCGGCGTGGAGTTCAAACTCGCGCAACCCCTCGCTGCTTTTAAGCTTTTCGAGGAACCCGACCGCCTCGGCGGCGCTTGGGGCTTCGCCGGTGATCATGAAACTTTTTGGGGTCTGCTCAAATTCGGTGATCCGCACCTCCTGCGAGGGGAGGCATTGCTGAATGCGGAAAAGCAGCTCCACGGTGGAGCGGTCGGGGTCGATCGCCGGGGCGAGGGTGCGCCAGCGCAGCTCCCGGGCGAGCCGTTCCTCGGCCTCCGGCTGGGCGGCGAGCAGGCGGCTCTCGATCCGGCGGAGTTCCATCCGCTTCAGGAAGCTCCACCCCAGGAAACCGGCGACCACCACCGCGTAAACCGCAGCGACGATGAGAAGCTGTTTTTTGAGCCGGAGCCGGTTCTGCGCCTTGCGCCGGAGCACGCGCCAGCCGGGCGGGGAGAGATCGGGCAACCCGGAAACGCTCTCGCCCGGAAGCGGCAACGGCTCGGGCTGGAGACGCGCGGCGGCGGCGAGGGCGGAACGCCATGCGTTGAGGCCGGGGTCGATCAGGAGGCGTTCAAAGTTTACGGGAGCGCCGGCCAGTTCGGCGCTCAAAAGCCATTGCGGGAACGAGGCGACGGCGGCTTCCGGGTTTTCCCCGATCTCGGCGAAGGAGACCCGGCCCTTTTCGAAGATGGCGAAGACGATCTCTCCCTCCTCCTGCCAGAAGGCGGCGGCGGGACGTTCCCCGGCGGCGGCGGCGAGGTGCATGGCCCAGAAGGTGAGCCGGGAAGGGTGGCGACCGGCGGCCAGCAGGGGACCAAGGGCGGCCTCCAGCGTCGGGAGGTGGACGGCCCAGGCGACGACGGTGGAATGGACGACCGGTTCCGGCGGCTCGGCGGCGGGGTCCGCTCCCGGCGCGGGGGCCGCGGCGGCTTCCCGGTGGGTGGCGATCACCTCAAACCGGTGGGCGGTCTCCTCAATCGGGTAGGGGAGCGTTTTTTCGAGTTGAAGAAGGACCATCCCTTCCAGTTCCTCGCGGTCGGCGGAGGGGAGGGTCATCCGCTCCAGAAAGGCGAGGCGGGTCGGCAGGGCGACCGCGAGCGGCCCGGGCACGTGGCGAAACGACGGCGCGGGGAGTTGGGGGACGAGCACTTCCAGCGGGCCGTGCGGGGGCGAAGCCGGGCTTCCCTCGCCGCCGAGCAGCCGCCACCCGTCCCCGGCGGGGGCAAGCAGGGAGGCACGAGGCGCGGGGGGAGGAGCGGGGGCGGCCAGGGGTTTCATGGTTGCGTCCACAATAAAATTTCCGGAGGTCGACCCTCCACTCTCCGCGCAACGACTTCAACTTGTCGATGAACTTTTCCCGCCAGCCCCGTACTTTTTACCCGCACGGTCGGATCGTGGAAGGCGACCAGGTGGCGGATTGAGTCAAACTGCTCCTGCGTCATCCCGAGGGCGGCGATCACCTGGCCGATGTCGGCAAAGACGGCGTCGTCGTCGGTATGGTCGATCCCGTCGCCTCCCTGCCGGTGCCGGACGAACTGTTCCGCACGTTCCTGCCCGATGCTCGGGATGAGCGCGATCAGTTCCGCCGGGGCGGCTTCGAGGTCGAGCGGGCCCTGGCTCAGAAGCGTGAAATCGTCCTCCCAATCGGGGTAACGGCTCAGGAGCGCCTCGCTTCCGGCGATGAGCGGGATTTCATCCAGGCTGGAGAGCGGGCGGTTGGTCGGCTGGTAGTCGGGCCCTTCCTCCTGCCCGTTGAGGCGGCGGACGTTGTTCGGATCGGTCCAGTCGAGCAGGCAGTCGATGAACCGCTCCCGCTCCTGAAGGTCGAGCCCGCGCAGGGCGAGGTAATCGCGCAGCACGGCGATGCGGCCCGGGTCTTCGCCGGTGATCAGGTAGCCGAGGTTGAGCTTGCCCCCTTCGCCATGGAGCGTCGCTTCGTAGGAACGTTCATAGCCGGTCTCCGCCTTGAGCAGCGGCGACCCCGCCCCGATCGCCGGGTGGAGGGCGAGCGTGACGCCGGAGCGGGCGAGCGCACGGGCTTCGAGCGCGAGGCTCGCTTCGTGGGCCTCTTCCAGGTTCCGGTCGATCCAGCGGGCCCAGGTGAGGACCGCCGCCGAAAGGAGAAAAAGCGCCCAGAGCGCGAGCAGCAGGGTGGAGGCGCGGGTGTTCGGGTTCATCGCGGGGGCGCTCCTTCGGGCGGCCGGTTGCCGGGCGGGCGGCGGTCGGAGCCGTTGCGGTTCGCGCGCTGGTCGGCGGCGGGGCCGGAAGGTCCGCGCCCGCGACGTTCGCCCGCGTTCTCGCCCCGCTGCTGGTTGGCGCGGCTCCTGCGGCGGCGCTGGCCGCGGTTGAAGTTGAACTGCGGAAGCTGGGCGGCGACCGAGATGTACGGGACGGGGATCGTCACCTCAAACGGATCAGCCTCCGCGTTCGGCCAGAGCTGCATCCGGACGACCGAGGGGCGGGCGGTCTGGTCGTTCCACCGTTCCACCCAGTTTTGCAGGCGCGGGTCGAAATAACGGACCTCAAAGGCGTGGACCTTCGGCATCAGCGGGAGCCAGTCGGCATCATGGCGGCCTTCGATATCCTGGCGCTGGAGGCCGAGTTCGAACCCGTCGCCGTCGGTCCGTTTCCGGGTGGTCAGCGCGACGTTGTATTCCCCCCCGGCGTACCGGGTCAAAAGCCCGCTCCCGGCGGTGGCGACCCAGCGGACCTCGTCGCCGGAAATCTCGTCGAAACGGTGCGGCTCGCCGGAGATCGCCCCGGCGCGGACCGGGAGGTGCTGGAGCTGGTAGCGCAAAAAATCGCCCACGGCGTCGAGCTGCCGCTCTTCATCGGCGAGCTGCGTTGATTGCGCGACCGCCTGGAGCGTCCCCTGTACGAACCGGTGGATGGTGATCCCGACCAGCCCGAGGACGGCGACGGCGAGCATGATCTCCAGCAGGGTGAACCCGGCGCGGGCCGCTTGTTTAAGTGCTCGGGCTGTACGCATAAAACCGGATCGACCGGCGTTCCTCGCCATACGGCGCGGTCCAGATCGCTTCGAGGTGGATTTGATAAAAATCGGCCAGCAGTTCGCCCTCTTCGTCGTGCAACTCCAGCGGCTCGCGCCATTGCTTGAGGGTGATGCCGTTAAAACGCCCCTCCAGCGCGACCTCCTCCGCCGTGTCGCCGACGACGACCGCCCCCCCTTCGATCTCGGCCATCCGGGTTTCCAGTGCAGCGAGGGCGAGCTGGTCGTGCCGGCGGGCGAGGTCGGCGTCGAGGCAATGGTTCATCGAACGGGCGAGCACGATCACGCCGATCGCGAAAATCGCGACGCCGATCATCGTTTCCAGCAGCAGGAACCCTCCCGCACGCCACCGGGCGCTGCTTCTTTTTTCGCAACGGAAGTGGAAAAAGCGCTTACTCATACTGGACGGTCGCCGAGGCGGTGAGCGGGTGGTAGATCGCCTGCCACCCCCCTTTTTTCCGTTCGCCGGGGCGGGTGACGGTCGCCGGTTCGCAGGTCCCTCCCGGCCAGAAGGTCCAGACCGGAGCCGGGCGGGTGCTCAGGGCGGCGGTGAGTTCGAGCTGCGGCATCGTTTTTTCATCATAATCGATCGCTTCGAGCGGTTCCTCTTCGGACCGGTCGTCGCGACGGAGCGCGATCCGCTCCTTTTCCCAGACGAGCAGGTACGGGTGCCGCTCCCGGATGCTCAACTCCCGCGCCTGTTGGGCGAGCGCGTCAAAGGCGTGGAACGACGCCTCCGCCTGCCGGTAATATTGCAACCCGGCAAGGCTCGGCAGCGCGACGCCGATGACCAGCAGCGCGATGAAAAGCGCCAGGCAGATCTCCAGCAGCGTGAAGGCGCTGGTGAAACGGCGCGGCCGACGGGGTAAAAAAAGTCTTGAAGTAACGGGGGCCAAGGCAAGGGACGTTGAACCCTTCCATTATGGCCGAAAAACACCCGATGCGCGAGAAGACTTTTGTTTTGTGGCACGGCCCCATTCCGAGCCGCCGGGCGACACCATTGAACTCCTGCTCAGCAACTGCGACGACACCAACCCGCACCGCCCCCACCGGCAAAGAAAAGATTGGCGATCTCCTCACTGCTTCTCCCCAGCGGAAGTAACATACAGCAACACGCAGTCGTTGCCGTCCACCGTCAACTTCATATCCTCAACAGCGGGGTACTCTCTCCCGGTTCTGATATCACGAACTGAAGAAACCTTCCCTCCCGGCAGTGAGATGCGCGTGTCTATCGGCTGGTTGCTATTATAGTTTCCGATCAGAATAAGCCGATGGTTCCCGGCGTCAATGCAGGTATAGTCAAGCGCCTTGCTGCTACCATTCAGCGGGAGCGGTCTGCCGTCCCGGAGCAACTCCTTGTAGGGATGCAGGGTTTTGAGCGCCTTCGCATGGTGATAAAAGTGAACCGGGTCGAAGTCGGGATACCAGAAGTAGGTGATTCCGTTCGCTCCATTGAGCAGCGTCTCGTAGACCATGTATTCCAACCTCACCGGGTCGAATTTCCCGAAAGTCGCGGGGGTGAGCCACGGAATGATCCGGGAGGCACCGATATATCGGCGGTTCGCTTCGATGTAACGGTGGACCAGCGTGACGTTCCCCGCCACATACAGACTGGGCATTGAGAAATCAATGACTTCAGGATAGACCTTACTCCAGTCAAAGACTCCCCCCGAAAGGGATTCGTCGGTTTCAGGAATCTGACGAATCTCCCTGGTGACCTCGCGCGGCCCAAGTCCATAGGAGCCAATCCGAGGCATCGGCAGAGTGTTGGCCTTGGCCGCTTCAGCAATCCCTTTGTGGATATCCACAAGCATCTCCCGACCGAGATCTCCGAGAAAATCGCTCTCTTTCTTTCCCGATCTACGCAAGGCTTCCTGATACTCCACGCTGAGGCGTGCCTCCGGCAAAGCAAGGTGCCATAACTCAATATCGAGAAAGACAGTATCCGCCTTCGTCTCCGCAAAGTGGCTGGCAACCCGCGCAATTTCCTCTTCGTAAAATTTCCCCCGGTAAACCGGCGAAAGATGTTTTCCCGGCTTTCCGCCAATCTGATTCGTGATCTCGGGATGATTCTTATGATGGCGTTTGAACAAAACGTGGAACGGCGACTCGTTGTAAACAATGCGAAAGCCTAGCTCCCTTCCTTTGTCCAGAAATGCGAGCTTCTCATCCTTTGAATGAAACCCAAGGTAATCGGCCCGTTTACCGCCATAGTAGCGGGGAAATGTCGGAATCGCGTTGAAGCCAAGCGCCCGATAACTGTTGAAAAAGTCCGGCCAACCAAGACTCCACTCGTCATACATCCACCCGAGGCTGATTTCAAAGCCGCTCCAATCCGGAACTTTCGGAATCTCCAGCTCAGCCAGTTCAATCTTCTGCTCATGGGTAGCCTCGCCAAACTGCGTGACCAATATGGCATGACTGCCCTCCGGCAGCGCAGCCGATTCGCGCTTTTCAAGATAGAGCGGTCCCTGCACACTGAAGCGACCTAAAGGTTGCTTTACGAAAGGCAGCTTATAAGCCGTTCTTCCCGGCTTTCCTTCCACGGCCTTCCCTTCGGGCATGACCCCCATCCACGCGCTTACTGCAAGTCCATCCGGCAACTCCAGAGTCATCTCCACCGGGATGCTCTGATCCTTCCGCGTGTCATGGACATTGATCCAATTCGGCGTTACCACAGAGGAAGTGATCAACAATTTCTCCGTGCGAAAGCGGGCAAGTGCACTATCAATAGCAAGGGTGATCTCAGGAAAATCTTCCGGGTTTGCCGCGATCTCCCCGGTTCCCTTCATGACAGCGACTTCATCGATAAGAATCTTTTCCCCATCGCGATGCATGAGCAACCCCACGTACCGGGCAGTCACTCCGGCCGGAAAACTAAACGTATGAACGTAGCCCCGATCATTCCCCTCCAGATAATAGGTATTTTTCCAATCCGCCGTTTCCCTTTCCGCCGGAAGCGTTTTCGTCATGCCGCTGACGCGGTGGAAGCTCTTCTTGTCATTGCTGACAAAGATTTCGAACTCCTTTGGAAATGCCATTCGACCGTGTCGTCCGCTCCACCTTCCTCCAAAAAGCCTGGCTACCACTCTTTCGATCGGCTGCGGGGCGTCGAGATCAATCAGGACGACACAGTCAAGATCGCTCCAGGCCCAGCGTACCGCATCGGGTGCTTCAAAGTTGCCAAAGGTCAGATTATCGCTCAGTTTTCCATCGGTCAGAAGGTGTCGGTAATATTCAGGTTTTTTCCCGCCCCAGTTGGGGTCGGGAAAGAGCCAGGCTTCACGTCCTGACGCAAGATTGGTCCCTTTTGTCTGGCGGTTCCAATCTTCGTCAGACGTTTGAGCGATGGAAGGAATGGTCATGAGTGCAAAACACAGTGATAGCAGAGCGCGTGTAGAAATGAGAAAAGAGGCAAACCGGGTATTCATAAAAAATATAATTATTCGTCGGCAATCAACTTTAGGTTGGCGATTTGGACGGAGCCACTGGTGACAAAGATGACTGGTTGGATTCTTGAAACAGGAACCGGCTCTCCGCCGTCCTCCTCCTTTGAAGCGGACATGAAGGCATTCTCAGGCACTCTGATCGGCAGTGAATGTTCCTCCCAATCGTCTGAACTGACCGTTTGTTGAGCCGCCTTGAGGGCGATCCAGCCCCCATCTCCCCATAGCGAAAAACCCAGAAGAATTTTCCCGTTTCCTCTGACCTGAAAGCGATACTCATACTCCCTGTCCCCGGCCCGAAAGGGAAAATAGCTGGTGCAGGTCATGCCTACCCACTTCCCTTCCGCCTCCTGATGTTCGGAAAGAGCGACCTCAACCGCATTCCCTCCTCCGGAAACGTCGTTCCCCTCAATTATCTGAATCCTTCCCGGGAAGGCATGATTCATTGTCCAGCCGTCGGGCAGCCCGGGAGAAATACCGGAGTGCGAAAAATCACCCTGTATGGGGAGTTCGACCTCGGCCGCCGCAAGGGATGAGACAGCAAGAATGGAAGATATACTGACTATTACTAAGTTCATGAATGGATTTCTCAATGGATTAAGAACCTTATTGAACCGGGTAGAACCATTGGCTTTTAAGTTCACCAACGTCGCCCGTAACAGGGTTGGAAACCTTTGGAACCACAACGAGCGATTCAACGTGTCCGTCCAGAAACAGGGCGTTGATCTTCCTGCCGTGGTGGATCGGATCAACAAATCTCCATGGGCTTGCCCGTCCTCCGCCTGGGTAATTGCCGCCAGTCGTGGTGTACCACGTTTCAAACGGCTTATACCCTTTTTCGTAGGAATCGATCAGGATAATCAGGTTTGAACGTAAGGCGTTGAGCCGCCGCGGCCTGGTTTCGTCCAAGCCTCGCGCGGCGTTGTATGCACCGGTGTACAGATGCAGATTGATGGAGTAGTTCGTCCACCCTGGAGCGCCTCCTGTCTTGGGATCCACCGGATTTGAAGGGCAGAACCAGGGCGCTTTTCTCGTCGTTGCATACCCATGGTGAGGGATATAGTTTTTTCTTAGCGGAGTCCACCAGGACTTGACGGTGACTTTAATATTGTCCTCATCGTAAGGAATTTCCATCTGGTGATCATTTGCGTATGCCATGATACCCGCATGCAGAACACGGAGGTTTTGGATGCATTGAGTTGATTGGGTGTGTTCAACGAGGGTGGATTGGACGCTGAATGTGATCACGATCAGGACAGCCAGAATGCCCGTGGCAATCAGCGCTTCGATGACACTAAATCCCCGAAGCAGGCGGATTCTTTTCATTTGACCGACGGTTTGACCCGCCTGCCCAAAACGCCGGCAGCCACGCCGATGGAGAGGATGAGAAAGGCGGTGGATGGCTCAGGAATAGCCTGGGCGGTGATTGAGTAGGTGTCGAATGCGATCAGGGAATTGCTGATTGCGGATGGCAGCACGTAAAGACCGAAGGCTTGGATCGTTCCACCGGGAAGTCCGGAAGCCGAGGGAACCAGCTCGCCGAATGGAGATCCGGGAGCCGCTGCAAGGGTAAACCAGTCCTGATCAGCAATCGTCACGTTAATCTGCTGGGCAGCGGAATTGAAGTTGTCCAGCAGTGTACTGCCTGAATGGGTTAATGTGGTGGGCGTATAGGCGCTGCCGACATGCCAGATGTTGTCGATTTTAAGGGCCACGCGCACGGTTCCCAGGTCCGCAGGCAGGAGATGGTCTGTCTGGGCTGCGTAGAAGGAGATCGTCTCGAGCTGCCATGCGGATTGATCAATCTCGCGCTCGACGGAGAAGAGGAATTTTCCCGCCTGCGAGTCAGCATGAAGGGCTCTTACGACGCCGTAGTTCATCGATATGGTCTCGGTCCCCGGTACGCCAAACGGAGTATTTGTCCCTATGTTGCCGAGTCCTGTCGGCTTCGACATGGCGTTGTAAATACCTGCGTAATAGACATGAGGATCAGTGGTGATATTGCCGTTCTTAGCTGAATAAAGAGTACTCCAATCCGGGACATTGGAGACCTTGACGGCAGCGGTGCTATTTCCGAAGACCTGCCGATAGATCAGGGTGGACGCATCGGCCACCGTTGCGGTGGCGAATGTCGCCGCAGCGAGCAGGATAGCCGCTACTGTGGCAGGAAGTTTACGTGAGATGGGGTGTCCGGGGATTCTCATATTAGTTTTTCGAGGATGTGGATTTTGCGATGTTTTCCGTTTCTTCACTGAGCGGTCCCAGCGGTTTGAAGCGGCCTTCGGAGAGGGGGATGTCGATTTTTCCTTTCCCCTGCAAATAGGCTTCAACCGCTTTGACAAGGCTGTGGACGATGCTTTGGACGGAAACCTGGTACCACAGCGCAGGGACTCTGGAGGTCAAGGGAACGGCGTCGGTGCCGATGACGGCGATTTCGGTCTTCGAGATGCCGGGCAAGTCAGCTTCCGCAAATATCGCCTGGCAATCCTTGAAGAGGAGATCGTCCGCAAAGAGGAGGCCATCCGGCTTTTCCGTGGTTTGCTCCCAGAAACGGCGCAGTTCATCCGCCGCATTGCCTTCGTACCACGGGTTGGCGTTGAGATTAATGGAGGAATCCTCCAGATGCAGGCCAAGCTCCCCGGCGGTCCGCTTCCATTGGGGGATGCTAGCCGTCACGTTTTTATCATTGATCCCGAAGATGGCGACCGTCCTGCACCCCTTGTCCCTGAAATGCTCCAGAACCTTGCCGACATTGCAATAAACATCACCGGCGGGCCAGAAAATCGGCACGGAGTGTTTCTCAAATTCGTTGTACCACGAAAGATGAGGGGTGGCGCAGATCGGGACGAGGCAGTTGATGCGGCGCAGGCGCAGGTCTTCGAGCACTTCGCGGCAGGTCAGCTCGCCGATGGTGATATCCCGCGTCAGATACCCCAGGTAGGTGCGGCTGGAGATGTTCCGTTTCAGAAGCGCGAGACGGACCTCTTGAAGCAGTTCAGGATAGACTGGGCTAAGTTGCTTGTTGGTGATCGAGTTTTCCAGCAGCAGGGCGACATGCTTGTGATCGGCAGGCGCTTTGAGCGAATAGCTGCCGCTGCCGTGGCGGCGCTCCAGACAACCGCGTTTTTCAAGCTCGTCGTACGCAGTGCGGATCGTGATTGAGGAAACGCCGAGCGCCTTCTCCGCTTCGCGAAGGGAGGGGAGCCTCGTCCCCGCGGGATTCGGGTCGATGTAATCACGAAAAATGAGATCGGCCACCTGCCGGTAAAGCGGGGTGTTTCTTTTGGGTGCAGAGTGGGGAGGCTTCATCTGTGCATATACAATAATGCATTCACACTTTAGGCAAGACTTTTTTTGAGCGGAAGAACTTTTCTTGCCAGGCGGCATTCGGTTTAATCCCGGTCATATCATGATCAGCTTTGCTGCCACGGGCGACAGTTTCATCACCCGCCGTTTGCCCGACGGCGACCCCGATGCCGAGGCGCTTGCCGCGTTGATCGGCCGGGCCGACTTCCGCTTCACCAACCTCGAAACGACGCTCCGCCGCGACGAAGGGTTCCCCTCCGCACAGAGCGGCGGCACCTGGTCGAGCGCAGCGCCCGAGGTGCTCGAAGATCTCCGGCGTTACGGTTTCAACGTCGCGGCGTGGGCGAACAACCACACGCTCGACTACTCCTACGGCGCGCTCCATTCGACGGCGGAGGCGCTCGACCGGTACGGGTTTCTCCACGCGGGGGCGGGGCGGCATCTCGCGGAGGCGGGGGCGATCCGTTACCTTGAAACGCCCGGCGGGCGGGTGGCGTTGATCGCGGCGACTTCGACCTTCCATGAGTCGTGGGCGGCGGGGGCGCAACGCGGCGACGTGCAGGGGCGGCCGGGGGTCAACCCGCTCCGGTTCACGACCCGCTACCATGTTTCCCGCGAGGAACTCGACGCGCTGCGCAAGATCGCCGAAACCAGCCAGATCAACGCCGTTCACAAGCTGCGAGTGAAGGAAGGGTTTGCCCTGCCCGACGCCGAAGGGGTGGTGCGGCTTGGCAACGACCTTTTCTGCCCGACGGAGAACGGGGTGAGCGGAGCGGTGACCGCGCCGCATCAGGGCGACCTGAAGCGGCTGCTGGCGAGCGTCGGCGAAGCGAAGCGGCAGGCGAATCAGGTGATCGTCAGCATCCACGCGCACGAGATGAAGGGCGAGGCGAAGGATGAACCGGCCGATTTCCTGCAAACCTTTTCAAGGGCGTGTATCGACCACGGGGCGCATGCGGTGATCGGGCACGGGCCGCACCTCCTGCGCGGGGTCGAAATCCATGCCGGGTGCCCGATTTTCTACAGCCTCGGCAATTTCATTTTCCAGAGCGAAACCGTCGCCGCGCTTCCGGCCGATTTCTACGCGCAATACGGCTTGAGTGCGGAAGAGAACACCGCCGACGCGCTCGACGCCCGGAGCAAGGGCGACACCCGCGGTTTCGTGACCAACCCGAAGATCTGGGCCTCGGTCGTCGCCTGTTGGGAGATGGAGGGCCGGGAACTCAAGAAACTGGAGTTCCACCCGGTCTCCCTCGGCTTCGGCCAACCCCGGTTCACGCGCGGCTGGCCCCGGCTGACGAACGACACGACGATTCTGGAGGAACTGCGCGCCCTGAGTCTTCCGATGGGGACCGATCTGAAGATCGAAAACGGCGTGGCGCGGCTGAGGTAGGGAGGGCATCGGGCCCTTTTCACCGGTCTGGCATTTCCGGGTTCATCGCGGCCGCTATAGCTTTTGCAAGAGAGCCACTTGCCGAAGGATTTCCCGGCGGGTTTCCGGGTCGAGAACGTAACCGACCGGGCCGCGCATCCCGGTGTTCACGAAGATTCCCTGCTCTTTGAGAAGCATCTTCTCCGTGGCGATAAACGCGTCGAGGTTGCTCATCGGCGCGAGGATGGCGGTCAATGGCCCCTGGATGCGGGCCAACCGCTCCCACTGGCCCGCCTGGAGGGCTTTCCACAAGGCGACGACGGCCCAGGCCAGGTCGCTCCCCGGCATGGTGCCCGCGAGGCCGCGCCGGAAGCTGTCCACCAAGGCGATGCCCCCGGTTCCTTCAAAGATCGCCGCCTCGTTATGGGTCAGATCGCGCAGTGCGCTGAGGTTGGGGCCGATGGGCTGGGCTTCCGGCTTGAAGAGGACTCTCTCCGGATAGTCCCGGTACAGGCTGGCCTGGAGGGAGAGCGGAATGGCGTTGCCGATATAGCCGCTGGCATCCTGGATGATGACGGGTCGGCTGGTCGATTCAATCAGAGCCGAGTAATATCGGCGGATCTCCTCCGGGGCGCAGCGGGTCAGCGCGGGGGGCACTGCCATGTGCGCGTCGACACCGGCGGCTTCGGCCGCCCGGGCGTGGCGCACAGCTTGCGCGACGCTTTCCGCACCGACGCTAGCCACAACCGGGCCGCGTCCGCGACTGCCGCGAACCAGCAAGCCCGCCAACCGGTCGCGTTCAGTATCGGTCAGGCGCGTCACTTCGGAGACCATGCCGATGACGAGCCCCTGCACCCCTTGCTCATAGAGCCAGTCAATCTCGCGTTGCAAGATGGCTTCATCGATCCGGTCATCGGCGGTGAACGGGGTGGAAATGACCGGCAGGACGCCGTGGAGGATGGGGTGTTTCATGGGTGCATGGATTAGGGCGTGTCTACGAATTTAAGTGAGAGGCGACTAAAAGCCGCTTTTTGGCCCAAAATGGGTTTCCTCGGGCGTCCGAATCTCGATTCGGCCTTCCTCGAAAGCCCCGTTTTGGCCTCAAAAATCGATCTTTTATTCATCCTTCAAAATTCGTAGACACGCCCTGGGCCCAGCCGTGGGCCTTGAGCCATGTTTCGAAGGTGTAGAGCGGTTCCCAGCCGAGAAGGCGGCGGGCTTTTCCGATGGCGGCGACGGGCCAGAACATTTCCGGGGCCAGTTGGAAGCCCGCTTTTTCCGCGATCCGGGTGGCGCCGGGGAAATATTTTTCGAGAACTTCCTCCGGGTTTTTCAGCGCGTTGGCGATGTCGGTATTGGTAAGCGGCGTTTTCGGTCCGATGTGAAAGACTTCGCCTTTCAGGCCGTCGGTCAGGACGGTATGGATGGTCGCGCGCGCCGCGTCGCGGCACGCCAGCCGCCGCGCCAGCAGGGCCGTGCCAAGTTCTTCATCCGCGCAATAGCCAAAGGACATCAACCGCAGAACGCCGATGGAAAGATCGCGGTGCCGCGAGAACTCCGCCGCGAGGCGTTCCATCAACGCCCGGCTGATGCCGTAGGCGCTGTCGCATTGAAGAGGGGCGCTCTCGTCGAGGACGGCAGCTCCGCTCGCTTTCCAGCGGCGGCCGACCACGATATCCATCGTGGATGAAAGACAGAAATGCGCAATCCCCTTTTCCTCGCCCCATTCAAGCAGGCGCGCCACATTCTCGACGTTGACCCGGAGGAAGGCCGAAAGGTCGTGGCTTTTGAGGTTTTCCCCATGCAGCCCGGAGGTATGGACGAGCCGGGTGGCCCCTCCGGCGATGCGGTTCAACAGCCCGGTATCTTCCAGTTCGCCGAGGTGGATTTCCACCCCTTTGGGCGGCCTGCTTTCGGCGGGCCAGGGGCGGCGGTCAATGCCTGTCACGCTCCAGCCTCTGGAAGCGGCCTCGGCCGCCACGGCGCGACCGAGCCGTCCGCAAATGCCGGTAATCAATAGTTTCACGGTTTCCATTCGATTTTCTCTTTGGTGTAATGGCGCAGGGCCGCACGGTCGAGGGTGACGCCCAGGCCGGGGCCTTGGGGCACTTCGATGGCTCCGTTGGCTACCGCCAGTTCTTCTTCGATGAGGCTGCTTTCCCGGATGCGGTGCCCCATGGCATCCCCGGGCAACGCGCAGTTGGGGGCGACAGCGGAAGCATGGAGCATATAGCTATCGAGCACGCCCAGTTCCACGCCGGAGCCGTGCCAGCAGAGCAGCCCCATGAGGAACGCAGCCCGGGCATTGCCGAGGAACCGGTGGACGGGGAAGCCGAGATTGACGTAGTCGCAAGCGTGCTCCCGCGCCCCGAGCACCCAGTCGCCCTTGTGCAAGGCCAGCGGCAGGGAGGTTTGGGCGCGGAAAAGCTGCCACTCCCGGATTTCAAAAGGAAAGGGATCTTCCAGGATGATATTCGGGTAGCGTTCCAGACGGCGGGCGATCTTGAGCGCCTCGGAGCGCCGGTAAAAGCGCCCATTGGGATCAATGACGATCAACGTCTCCGGGCCTGCCACTTCCTTGATGGCGCGCACGATGCCTTCCACGTCATCATCCGCCGTCACCTTGATCTTGACGGAGGTAAACCCGTGGGCCAGCCCGATCTGCATCTGTTGCGCCGCGTGGGCCGGATCGCTGCGTCCAAACCACCAGCTCGTCGGCACGGCGTCCCGCACGCTCCCGCCCAGGAAGCGGTGAAGCGGCACCTGGAGCGACTTTGCCCAGAGATCGAGAATGGCCACGGAATAGCCGAAGTCGCCGTCCAGGCTGGTGAAATCCATTTCGTGAAACCGGTGCGGCACGGGGGGCGTGGCATGTCCCCAGGCGCTGTCGGCGGAGAGGTCGGGCGGGACCGGGCAGTTCCATGCCAGCGAGTGCAGCGGTTTTCCCAGCAGATGGTTGGCACTCCGTTCCATGCTGGCGCGGGAGGCTCCACGGCGGCTTTCGCCGTACCCCACCAAGCCGCCGCTGGTGAAAATCTCGATCATCCATTTGCTCTTTTGGTCAAAGAGCGACGCTCCGAACTCCGGGCGATCCACCGCATGTTTGCGGGCTGGCACGATGACTTCGGTGGCGATGATACGGTCGATGACTTCCGTGGATAACATTTCATCGGATTTATCAGCGCATCGTCTCGAATGGCAACCCCTCGCCCGCGCAGACCGGAAAATGCAGATTTTGTAAAAAATTTGTAAATCACTGATTTCAAATGACTTATCCGTTCTGATTTTCGGCGGCGACTATGAGCAGTTTTCTGGTTCTGATTGCCATTTCATTTCTGCAAATCAATAACGGACGGAGTATCTCGCATGAACTATGGATTACTTGCATGAACGCCTGACGCGCAGCCTTCTTGAAGAAATGGCGAGCGGCACTTATCGGGAGGGGGAGCACTTTTTTTCGCTTCGCTCGATCCAGCGATTGTGGAAAGTCTCCGGGCCGACCGTTGCCTCCAGCGTCAAGAGTCTGGGCGAACATGGATTGCTTCAGGCGTCGTTTCGCCGGGGTTATATTTTACAAAGCGGCTTCCAGCAGAAGGCCCAGCTTTTGTTGCAGCGCAACCGCGTCCTCCCGCTCAAGCCGCTCCGCACCTTGCAGCAAAAGGCAAGGCTGCTGCGGGAAGTCAGGGGCGGCAAGGTAGCCATGCTGCTGGAGATGAGATTCGCGCCGGACGGAGAGGTTCAGCCGCTGCCGGACGGCCTCCCTCCCTGCGAACTCCGGAGCGCCGTGCGTGCTTTCGAGAGCGCGGCCCGGCGGCTCGGCTTCGAGGGCGTCCGCTTGTCCTACGGTGGAAAGCCGGGCGAAGCGGAGAGCATCCGGGAGAAGCTGGCCGCCGGGAATTTTCAGGGGGCGCTGGTTCATTGCCGTTCCAGCCATCAGATGATTCCGTACCTGCTGGAGCCGCTTATCTCCCGCCAGCTTCCTATTGTTACCATCTTTGATGATTGCTCGGGTTTGCCGGTCAGTTCCGTCAACGTCAATAACGTCGGCCTCGGTTACGACAGCGTGCGGCGGCTCTATCGCATGGGGCATCGGCGCATCGCCGTGCTCACCAGACGCCACCCCTTGAAAGTTCAGGAAGCCCGGCTGAAGGGAGCCTTGATGGCGCAGTCGGAAAAGAACTGGGGCGATGCCCGGATCGAATGCCTGAGATTCGACCCCGACAGGCCGGTTCCCAATGAGATTCAGGCGTTCTTCGCCGACCCGTCGCGGCGGCCTACGGCGGTGTTTGCCTGCGAGTCGCGGCTGTTGCGCGCGCTCGCTCCGGTATGGGAGAGGCTCCGCCTTTCGGTGCCCGGCGATCTCTCCGTGTTGATGGCAAGCAGCCGCCGAACGCTCCCCGGTTTCGACGTGCCGCTGGACGCGATGCAGCTCAAGGCCGGTGCGCGCGTTGGCCGTCTTGCCGCAAAGCTCCTGTACCGCATCCAGCTTGGAGAGCCGTTGGGAAAGACGGCCCTTCTGGATATTGCCTATATCCGCCGGGGTTCCGTCCGCAAGCTCACCGTTCCGAATTGAAAAGACCACCAGAGCACTTCGGCTTATTCTGCACAGACTTCTCGCTACCCATCATTGCCCGTCGGTGACAGCGCGGCCTTCACCTGCGCGATCGCCTTGAGGTGGTGCTCCCGCCATTCCGGCAGGGTCGGCTTCCACGGGGCGGTCAGGAAGCCGGTCAGCCGCCGGGGGTCGATCTCCCTGCGGCACCATTCCAGCGTCTGCGCGGTGTTGGTGTCGTTGCTCCAGTTGCTGCAGGTCGGCACCTGGTCATAACCGTGGCGCTCCAGCGTACGATAGGCTTCCACATACCGGTGGGGCGGGTCGAACTCGTTGCCGTAATACCAGTTGCTCTGGAGGATCGATTTCGGCACTTCCTTCAAGAACGCCTCTTCGTGGTTCCAGACCGCATCCGACCAGATCCATGGGCGCACCCCGTGGCGTTCGACCTGCGCGGCGAGCCAGTTCAGGTCATGCCAGAAAAGGGCATGCTGGCGGATGACCACGTAGAGGTAGTTGCGCTGATGGGCGGCGGTCTCCTCGTCCATGCCGAGGTGGAAGAAGCGCGGTTTTTCCATGATTTCGCAGACCTCGGCGATCAGGTCGCTGCAAACCTGGTAATACCGCGGCGTGGAGACGCAACGGGAGTATTCCTTGAGCCAGACATCGTGGCCGGTGGAGAAATTGAGCTTCGGCAGAAGCTCCAGCCCCATTTTGCGTAACCGGTGGACTTCGCGGTTGAGCCGTTCGGGGGTCCACGCCCCTTCCACGGCGATTTCCGGATGGGAACGGTAGGCGATCCCGTCGCCGAGATCGAGCACCACGGCGGTGAAGCCCGATTGCGCCATCGTTTCGGTCAACTCCTCCCAGAGCGGTTCGTCAAAGCGCAGGACGCCGCTCGCCTTGCGGACGAGATCGACGGGAGCCTCTTGCTCCTCCCACATGTTGTAGCTGAGATGGATCAGATTGGCGGTCAAAAACATGGCGGTAAAGGTGGACGATCGGCATGGTGGATGAAAGCAGACCCGGTCGTCAACCGGTCATTAGAGCGGTTGGGCAGATCACCGTTCCCCCCCGACCTGAAGGAATTTCTCGACCTTGCCGCCTGAAGTGAGATCGTGGACCACCAGCCGCCACCTGCCCGGCTTTTCATCCCAGGGCGGCTGCCATTCAAAGACCGCCTCTCCTCCTTCGGCACAGAGAAAGTTGCTCTGCGGTTGAAGATCGCCTGCGGGATTGTAAAGCTCGACCTTTAGCGGCTGGAGGCCGGGCAGCGGATGGCCCTGATCATCCTTCAGGCTCAAGGCCACTCTCTGCGGGGCCGCGGGCCCGGCATCGGCCCACCGGATGGCCATTTCCCCGATCGGCCGGGGATAAAAGGCAATGATCGTTCCCCCCAATTTTCCCAGAGGCACTTTCAGGCGAAGACGCCCATCCGCCCGTCGGACCACTTTCACCGCTTTTTGCCGGATCATGTCATAGGCCACCGGCACCCCGTCTCCTTCGTCTTCCAGGTCAACTTCCACCTCCTGGGGCACGAGTTTCTCCATGATGGCCCGGTACTGTCCCACGCGGTCGTCATATTCGCGGCGATCATTGATCACGAATAGGTAGCGAACGTTGTTCCCCTCACACAGGTTGAAAAGCACGTCCCGACGATTGGAGGAGACAGGGGGCCTGACCCTGGCACCCAGCCGCGACACCACCTCCCCGGCATAAGCCTCCAGTTGCTTTTGGGCGTGATCGGCCGGAACGCCTTCCACCTTGGCATAATCGATTTTCTCCGACTTGGTGACGTGATCGTCCCAATCCGCATAAGTCTCTCCCCTGGCAAGCGCGTCGGCGGAGACTTTTGCCAGAAAGGAAAAGTCGAAATCGAAGCGCAACGGAGCAATCGCCTCCAGGTCCGGCCCAAGGTCGCCATCAACCAGCACCGGTTTTCCATTTTTTCCGAAGGCGAGCACAGCTTCATAGACGCTTTGCGTCATCGTATCGCAGCGCGGCAGTACCACGGCTTCGTAACGGTCCAGGATGGTTGCCCCCTCGCGCTCAAAGCTTTCATCGAAAAGGATGTCCACCTGGTAGTGGGCCATCTCCATCACCATCTGAAACGGCACCACCTGGGCAGCCGTATAGAGCCCTTTGAGGCGGTGGCGATCGTAAACGCGGGAGGCGGCGGAGTTAAGCATCGCCACCTTGCGGGGGGCCATGTTCAGGCGGCGGATCATCGCCCCGTAGGGTTCGATCACCTCCCGGGCCATGGTTGCAATGGCTTCGGTTGTTTCCACGGGGAGCTTGCCTCCCTCAGCGCTCGCCGGGTCATCGGGCCTCAAGGCGCTCGAATAATAATAGCCGACCATCCGCGGAGCGCGGGAGAGATTGATCCAGGTGGTCTCCTTGACCCGGTCGGGCCCCATACCCATCCAATCCGGGGTGGGCGCGATCTTTCCGGGATAATTCAGCAGGGTCACCACCTGAAAGGGAATCTGATTGCGGGGAGCACATGCGGTGCGCAAGGTTTCAATCGCCAGCATCAGTTTTGGATCGGGGTTGGTATAAGTCCAGGTCTGGATGATGTCCACATCGGGATAAACATCGTAGAGCGGCAGGCCCCGCCAGGGACACGTCATGGTCAGAAGATCGGGCCGATATTGCCTGATGGTCTCTGCCATGCGCCGGAGACCGAGATTGACGCCGTTGCCTCCCTGCACGATGTAACGCGAAAGGCGATAGAAGGGGTCATCGTCGGCAATGACATGCGGGGCGACATAGCGTGGTTCGCCAAACTGCTCTTCCAGCGAGCCGAGCCGTTCCTGCATGAGCCGCCGTCCCTCTTCGTTGAGGTTCGGTTTTTGCAGGTAATCCTGTCGCTCGGAGTCGACAAATGCAATCGCCAGGTTCGGGTAGGGAGCCAAAGCTTCCATCAACTGGCGGTTGAGTGCCTCCTGCGCTTGGGCCACGGCCGGGCTGAAAGGGTTGTAATACTGGAAGGGAACCTTCGCTTCCTCCATGCCATAGCGACCGGGGTTCCGGTAATCAATCCCCTCCCCGCTCGGCGGCAACAGGGCAAATGGACGCACCCAGACCCCTTCGTTGGGGGTCACATTCGCTTTCAGGCCGCTGGGAAGCTGTGCATCGAGGGCGGCCGCCGCCTCCCGCAATCCTTCTGTCAGGTCGCCCTTGTACGGGAGCATCGGCCCTCCTGCGGAGGTAAAGCCCTGCCCGCCGTAAAAGCGCACCATCTCCTCACTCGGCGTTCCCAAAGCCCAGAGCCAGACCTCGATTCCGTCGCTGCGAGGCCGTTGGGTCACGCTCACGGGGCATTGCGCACGAGCAAGAACCCGACCGTGCCGGTTCTCCAACGTCGCTTCGAGCAGATGGCGGGTGCGTCGCAGGGAAGCGAGCGGCAGGACGAGCTTCTCCTCTATCTTTACCCCCTCTTCAAGCCCTCTGGAAAGCAGGAGACGCCCGCCAAGGGAGACTTTCAGGGTGGCCGACGCGGCGGGCTCCCCGGCGGTGAGTGTCACCGATGGCTTCTCGTCGTGATAGAAGTGACGGCGCCCGCCGGGGGTGCTGAGTTCGAGCGTCGCGGCGTGGCATACCAGGGCCGGAAGACAAAGTGCGACCCCCCAGCGCAACGGCAAAGGAAAGAAACGGAATAACAACATAACGAAGTTCAACAGACCGGCGAGGAAATCGAAGCCATGCGGCACACGCTTACCGGCCCATGGTATAGTGGTTTTTGAAGAGAGGTGGCTGGAAGTTGGGGGTTGAGCTTAAAAGGGAGATCATCTCCTCACGTGGGTAGGCAACCACGTGCCCGTCGGCAAACGCGGCATAGACCTTCCCGCGATAGGTCAACTCCGGGGGAGGAACCTCGGCCGCGGTGACAAACCAGTACTGCCCTCCGGCCAGGGGACGCGCCTTTGTATCATGGAGGGGGTTGTAGACATCCAGAGTGAGCATCAGTTGGGAGAGACGGCCGTCGGTCGCCACCCGGTTAAGGTTGGCGGGACGGCGCGTCGGGGGCGAGGTGCGCGTCGGCATCGCTCCGTAGAGATTGACGCCGTAACTCGGGTGAGCCCATGGCAGGACCGCGCTTTTGTAGTATTGGGGATTGCTGAGCACCAGCATCGCGGAGCTTTTGTTTCCGTTGGCCCCATACCGGGGCCAGAGCAGCGGGCTGAAGAAGACGCGTGCATCGCGCACGTAGCCCATCCAGGCGAGGGTCTTGGGGTAGGCAGTGCTGGTGCTCTCCCCGTCGCCGAAGGGAGGATCGTTGTCCAACCCCCACGGCAACTGGCCGCCGTGATCCGCGCTGTAGGCGAGAATCGCCGCAGTGATCGTCCGATGGTTTCCCACATTGATCACTGCCAGGGAGGCCAGACGCACGTTGCCAAAGACCGCCGTGGCGAGCACCGCCAGCACAGCCACAGCCGCCGTGGCGATCACCACTTCGAGCAGACTGACTCCGGCCGCGGAGTCCGACGTTGCCGCAATGGAAGAGTAGGAACGCATACGTGAAGCAGGCTGTCCAAAGGTTCCCGCCATTTATCGGTCACACCGTGAAGCGGGTCCGCCAGGAACGCAAGCCGGGCCATAACAAGGCCAACCCTCCAGCGAGGAGCGCCATGCCGGAAGGCTCCGGAATCGGCTGAAAACCATACTGACCGTGAGTGACAAAGAGATCATCCATATCGCCGTCAAAAACGCTCCAATAGCCGGTTGTGGCGCGCTCCCCAACCCAGAAACGGCGCACTCCGGAGCGCGTGGTGCTTCCGCTGGTGATGGAGACATCCAACCCGCCAACGGTATTCAAGAGCGTCCCATCAAGCCAGAACTGCACCTGGTGCCCCCCTTCTTCACCGCCGTAAAGAAAGCTGAACCCGATATGGTGCCACCCGCCATCGCCAAAGGGGAGCGCCTCGAAATCGTCGTGATAGACCGTGCCGGCAGCGGCCGTCGACGTTCCGTCCCCCGTCTGGAAAGCCACCCGCCAGAGGTCTTCGGTATCCTTTTCAAGATAAAAGCCCCAGTTGCCGCCGTTCTCCCCGCCGCTGGCAGCGATCCCGAGCATGCCCCGGTCCATCAACACCACGCTTTGGGTCGCTCCGCTTAATATGGAATCGAAGCGAATCCAGAGCCCGCCGGTAAAGTCGGTCGCCACCATGGCGAGGGGATTCTCCCCCACCGCGAGCGGCAAGGCATTGTTCACCACCCGCGGGTTGCCGTCTCCTCCTTTTTGGGTGGCATTGGTTCTCAAGGCCAGCGCCTGACCAAATCCGCTGGTCCCTGCGAGATTGACTCCCCCTACCAGGGACGGAGCGCTCCCATGTCCCTGGGCCGGAGTTCCGTCGATTTTTGCCCCACTGGTCTTTTCATCCACCACAGCCCCGTCGACGGAAAGGGCATCAAAGCTCCAATAGACTCCGGTGATGATCTCCAGGCTCTCGTCCACCGGGCGGCTCAGATCAATCAACGGTGCCGCCGTGCCGGTTCCCGTTTTCATCATCAACGCCAGAAACAGGATCGCCGCGGAACGTGGAAAACAACAGAGGGGAAAGTTGGCTCGGTTCATTGGACAGAGGTATTAGCACTTTCCTGTTTTAATTTGCAATAACTTTTTTATTCATATGCCATAACTTTAACAGTTTAGACAAGAAGAGAGGCGAAAATTCTCACCCTCCCCTCCAGAGGCTTCAGGCAAACGGCATTGACAACGGCGAAGGGATGTCAAAGATGTTGCAATTCAGATATGGGTAAACTTTTCTCCACCCCTCTTGCCAGCGAACAGGTGCGCGAGTACATCACCAGAGAGTTTGTCGCGCAGGCTGGCGGTGAACCGCTGCGCCTCCCGCCGGTGGAGCAGATCGCCCGGCATCTTGGCGTGAGTGTCTCCACCACGCGGTCGGTCATTCGCAAGATGGCGGCGGAGAGTCTCCTGCAAACCAAGGCGGGCCTGGGCACCTTTGTGCGCAAGGCCGATGCGCCGATGGACAGGTCGTTGATCCTGGCGACCAACCTGACCAGCGTGGTGGAAGCTTCCGATACCCTCAACTGGTCGGAAAGTATCTATGTGGCGGCCATGCGGGCGCTCTCCCGGCAACCGTATCCCACCACCGTTCTTCCTCTCTCCACGCCGAAGACGCCGACTTCCAACTGGATGAAAGAAGAGCTTTTGCGCCGAATGGAAGGCGTGGACCTGCTGATGCTCTTCGGGATGGTCGATCGCGACGAAGTCCACCAGACTTACCGAAAGGCGGGCAAACCGGTCATCGAGATCAACCCCTCCCATCTCAACGCCACCGCCAACTTTGTCTCGACCGACTTTTATGAAGCCGGGCGACGCGTGGGAGAAGCCTGGAAACGCTCAAAACGGCAACGGGTGCTGTTCCTTTCCGGTGAACAGGGGCGGCCTTCCTGCTCAACCGAGCTGGCCCACGCGGGCCTCGCTTATAGCGTGCTTGGGAGCGCCAGCAGTGCCGCTCCCATGGTGCTGCACGCACGGCTCACCAAAGAATTGGCGGAGAACGACGGTTTCCAAGCAGTCCGTGAAGTCATCACGAAACACCGCTTTATTCCCGACGCCATCTTCTGCATGGGCGACTATCTCGCCATCGGGGCCATTGAGGCGCTTCGGGAGAGTGGGCTGGAACCGGGCGAAGCCGTCAGCGTGATTGCCGGAACGGGGCTGCCTTCCACGCGGTTGACACACCCCTCCCTGACGTTGATGCTGCAACCGTTGCGCCAGCTTGGTGAAACGGCCATCGAACAACTCTTCGAGCGCTTCACTCTCAAAAACGCCTCGCTACCCGGGACGTACCTCAAGGTCGCCTTCAGCAATGCCACCTCCACCACTGCTCAGGAGAACGCCGTTCTGGCTAAACCGCTGTTTTAGATCACGGGCGCCCTGTTAGCCAGGTTCCTGTCATTGATTGACACCACACGATGGCGCTTGCGCGCCAGCACGGCTTCGATTTTTCCGAGCGGCAGGGTGTTGATCACGTCGTCGCGGGTGAGCCACCCTTTGCGGGCGGTGGCGACGCCGAGCGCGATCCGTTGCAGGCCGTCGGCGTGGTGGGCGTCGGGGTTGATCGAGCAGCGCACCCCTTTTTCCCTGGCGAGCGGCCACCACCGCCAATCCATGTCGAGCCGTTCGGGGGTGGAGTTAAGCTCGATGATTGTGCCGGTCTGCGCGGCGGCTTCGATGACGGCGGGGACATCGACCGCGTACCCCTTGCGGCTCAAAAGGAGCCGCCCGGTCAGGTGGCCGAGCATGGTGACGTGCGGATTGCCAATCGCCTTGATGATGCGCCGGGTCATTTCGGCTTCCGAAAGGGAGAAAGCGGAATGGACGCTGGCGACCACGTAGTCGAGCTGCGAGAGGACTTCGTCCGAAAAATCGAGCGAACCGTCGGGGAGAATGTCGCACTCGGTCCCGGAAAACAGGCGGAAGCCGTCGTAGCTGGCGTTGAGGCAGGCGATTGCTTCGCGCTGCGCTTCGAGCCGGGCTTCGTCGAGGCCGTGCGCCTGAAAGGAGCTTTTCGAGTGATCGGCGATGCCGAGGTATTGCAGCCCGAGTTCCTGCGCTGCTTCCGCCATGGCTTCCAGCGTGCTGCGGCCGTCGCTGGCGGTGGTGTGGTTGTGGAAGGTGCCGCGCAGGTTGGCCAGTTCGATCAGCCGGGGAAGGCTTTGCGCTTCGGCGGCTTCGACTTCGCCGAGGTCTTCGCGCAGTTCCGGCTCGACATAATCGAGCCCGAGCGCCCGGTAGAGGTCGCGCTCCTCGTGGATGGCGGGCGGCGGCACGGTCGCAGCGGTTTCGTCGGTTTTCCCGACGGGGCCGAGCCGGTACTCGTTCAAGGTCCAGCCGCGGGCGAGCGCCCGGTTGCGCAGGCGGATGTTGTGCTCCTTGCTCCCGGTGAAGTAGTTGAGCGCAAAGGGAAACTCCGCAGCGGTGACGACGCGCAGGTCGGCCTGCGGCCCGTTTTTCAAGCGGACGCTCGCCTTGGTCGGGCCGCTGGCGATGATCTGGTCGACCAGCGGGTGGCCGGTGAAAAAGGCGATGACGGTTTCGGCGGCCTTCGAGGCGACGACAAAGTCGAGGTCGTTGACGATCTCCTTGCGCCGGCGGTAGCTCCCGCCGATGGCGATGCGGGAAACCTCCGGGTGCCCGTGGAGGTCGTCGCGGATCGCTTCCGCCAGCCCGGCGACGTTTTCCCAGAGGAAACTTTTCGCGTAATCGCGGTATTGCGCGATCGCTTCAACGAGGCGCTCCGCCGTCCGCACGCCGAAACCGGGAAGGGCGGCAAGGCGGCCGTCGGCGCAGGCGGCTTCCAGCGCGGGCAGGCCGTCGACCCCGAGCTGTTCATAAAGGGCGCGGATTTTCTTGGCTCCCAGCCCCGGGATTTCAAACAGATCGAACAAGGTCGCCGGAAACGAAGCTTTCAGTTCCTCGTAGTACGGGAGCTGCCCGGTCGAGAGGAGTTCGGCGATCTTTTCGCCGATCGCCTTGCCGATGCCGGGAATCTTCGTCAACGTTCCTTCGGCGGCGGCGTCAGCCAGGCTGCCGGGGTAGGTCTCGACGGCGCGCGCGGCATTGAGGTAGGCGCGGACCTTGAAGAGGTTTTCGCCTTTGAGTTCCAGCATCCGGGCCGTTGCTTCGAGCAGGTCGGTCACCGTTTCACGGGGAATCGGGTTCATGGGGTTTCGTCTCCGTTTTCCGGATGAAACGGCTCCGTCACCGGGATCGCCACCGGCACTTCGCCGTTTTCTTCGGCCTCCCGGGCCTCGGGTTCTTCCTTCGTCTCCGGTTTCTCCTTCTTTTTCTTCTTCGGCTTTTCCTTGTAAAGCTCCTTGAGGACCTGGCCGATCATCGGCGCGGCGTAGGCTCCGCCCCCGGCGCTTTCCCCGGGGTCGCTTTCGTAAATGGCGGCAAAGGCGTACTGCGGTTCATCAATCGGGGCGTAGCCGACAAACCAGGCGGCGTTGCGTTCGTTCGATTTCGGCCCCCACTGGGCGGTCCCGGTCTTCCCGGCAACGCGGACGTTGGGCGCGGCGGCGCGGCGACCGGTGGCGCGGTTGCCGTAGACGACCTCCTCCATCCCTTTGCGGATCGCTTCGAGGTTCTTTTCATCCATGAAAATTTCGTCGCGCAGCCGGAGGTCATATCCGGTGACGACCTTGCCGTTGAGACTCTGGACCTGCTTGACGAGCCGCGTCTGGAAAAAGGAGCCGCCGTTGGCGATCATGCCGACCGACTGCGCCATCTGGAGCGGGGTGGTCAGGATATCGCCCTGGCCGATCGAAAAGTTCGCGAGGTCGCCATCCAGCAACCGGCGCTTGTGAACCTTGAGCATGTATTCGTCGGTCGGGATGCGCCCCTCGGTCTCTCCGCGCAGGGGGATGCCGGTCTTCGCGCCAAACCCGAAGCGGGTGGTCCAGTCAACCAGCAGCCGCGACCCGGTGCGGATGCCGACCTGATAAAACCAGGTGTCGTTGGACTCCTCCAGCGCCTCGGAGACGTTGAGCATCCCGGAATGGGTCTTTTTCCAGTTCTTGAAAACGCGGTCGCCGATCTGCATGGAGGGCGGGCCGGAAAATTCGGAAGTCGGGGTGATCTTCCCCCCTTCGAGCGCGGCGATGGCGACAAACATCTTGAAGATCGACCCGGGCGGGTAGGCGGCCCCGTAGGCGCGGGGGAAGAGGGGGGTGTTCTTGTCTTCGTTGAGCGCCTTGAACTCCGCATACGAGATGGCGGGGACAAACCGGTTCGGGTCGAACGTCGGGTAGGAGGCCATGGCGAGGATGTCGCCGGTGTTCGGGTCGAGGAAAACCATCGCCCCGCGCTTGACCCCCTTGGCGAGCACCCGTTCGCAGATTTCCTGGAGCTTCAGGTCGAGCGTGGTGACGACGTTGTAGCCGGGCTGCGGCGCTTTGGAGATTTTCTCGGAAACCTTGTGGCCGTTGGCGTCGAAATTGTAGGTGACTTTCCCCGGTTTACCGGTGAGCTGGGTGTTGAAGGTCATCTCCAGCCCGGCGCGGCCCTCGGAGTCGGGCCAGAGGAGGTCGTTGTTCTGGATCGGCCCGTCCGGCGTGCGGCCCTCGCGCCCGGCGTAGCCGAGGATGTGCGAAGCGAGCGTCCCGTGGGGGTAGTAGCGCAGGTAGATCCCGCGCAGGTTCAAACCGTCGCCGCCGCGTTCGCGGATGGCGGCCTGTTCGTCGGCGTTGAGGTTGGTGGCGATGTCGAGCGGGAGGAGGCCGCGGTTGCGGTAATGGCGCAGGATCGCTTCATCCTCCAGCGAGACGGTGCGGCCGGTCAGCTTTTCGGCTTTTGCGATCTGTTCGCGGGCAAAGGCGAGGATCTGCGCGTCGCCAAACTCCAGCGGCGTGGGAAAAAGGATGCCGAGATTGTAGCTGACGCGGGTCTGCGCGAGCACTTCGCCGTGGCGGTCGGTGATCTGCCCGCGCGGCGCGGGGATGCCGAGGGTAAAAAGCCGGGCGTGGCGCTGGGTTTCCCAGGTCGGTTTGACAACATCGTCCTCCTCCTGGGCCACGGCGAAAGATCCTGCGGCCAGAAGCAGGAAAAGGAAGGCGGATGGGAACCGGCGCGCAAGAGACATAAGCCTTTTACGTGTAATGGCTCCCCGGCGCCTTCTCAAGTGAAACTGCATGGAAACGCCGGGCCCGGCTCCGGGGTAATAAAGATCACGATGCGCCGCTCACCGTCCGCGCGCCGAGCAGGGCGACCAGCGGGTCAAACTCCGGGGCGCAGTAGCCGAGGTGGTTGTGCATCCGGAACGCTTCCGCGTAGGTGAAGGAGCCCGACATTTCTCCCATCGCGGCGCTCAGGCGTTGCATTTCTTCCAGATATGCCCCCATGCCCTGACTGGCGTCGAGCCACTCCTTCTGCGTGCGGTGGCAGGCGAGCAGGGCCGCTTTTTTCTCCAGGTGGGGGGTGATTTCGACATACCGGTCGGCCTCCACTTTTCGCCCCAGGCCGTCGCGCAACCCATGCGGCAGGGCGTGGTAGATCCGCACCGGTTTGCCGATCACCGGCTGCGGCGGTTCGCTCCGGAAATTGGTCATCCCGCGCGAAAAAGCGGCCATACAGACCAACCGGCAGACCGCCTCGTGGTCTTCCATGTAGTCGTTGGGCGAGTGGGTCAGGATCAGGTCGGGGGCGACTTCGCGAACCACGGCGGCGACCTTTGCGAGCGAGGGGGCGTCGTAAAAAACGCCGAGATCCTCAAAGAGCGGCGGGTGGTAGATCGCACCGGCCAGTTTCGCCGACTCCGCCGCCTCGGCTTCGCGCAGGGCGATGATCTCTTCGCGCGAATAGCTCTGGGTGCCGCAGCTTCCGTTGGCGAGGTTCCAGAAATGGATGCGGCAACCGGCTTCGCGCAGGGCGAGGAGCGTCCCGGCCATCATGAATTCGATATCATCCGGGTGGGCAACAGCAGCGAGTACGTTCATGGGGAGCAATGAACATGAGCGGGCGGGCCCGTGTCAATCACGCGGACCGGGAGATCGCGGTCCTTCAGACCGCATCATTTCAGACGACGCCTACCCGGCCCGCTGGGCCGGGCTGAGGGATTGGCGGCCCGTTGGGCCTGAAATCAACAGAGCGCGCCAAGGTGGTTTCAAGTGAACAGCATTGGGGCCAGGGCAGGTTTAAAGCGACCCCGCAAGCCGGTATTCGCCCGGGGTGCAGCCGAATTCCTTCCGGAAGACCAGATGGAAATAATGGTCGCTCGAAAAACCGCACCGGGCCGCCACTTCCTTGACGCTCTCGGGGGTCTGGCAAAGGAAACGGGCGGCCTTTCGCAGGCGCAGGCGGTGGAGGAACGCCTTGGGGCCGCTGCCGGTCTCCCTCCGGAAAAGTTTCCTCAACTGCGTCGCGGTGATGCCGACCTCCCCGGCAAGCGCGTCGATCGAAAGCAGGCACGAGCCGAAGTCGCTCTCCATCCGTTCCAGGGTGCGGGCGACCCGTGGGTCGCGGCGCGGTTCGGCAGCCCGGGGGGAGAGCCGCAGCCCGTCCCGCAACTGGAAAGTGAGCAGTTCGCGCAGGAACGCCTCCCCCGACGCCTGGGCGCTTTCCGGGTCGTGCCGGATGAGGCTCGCCAGCGATTTGAGCGCGGCCAGCGAATGTTGCCGGTGGATGAGCCGCCCCAGGCTCCGGTCGCTGCGCGCCAGCAGGGCCCCGCCCCAGCGGTCGTGCAGGTGGCAGTGGAGGGAAATCTGCTCGAGCCGCTCAACCCCTTTACCGATCTCCAGCCGGTGCGACACTTTTTCGGGCAACATCAGGAAATGGCCCGGCATCACCTCAAACCGCGAACCCTCCAGCGCGACGGTAAAGTGCCCCACCACCGGAAAGAGAAAAAAGTGATCGGGGCAGACCCGCCAGTCGAGGCTCCACGGGGCGCGGTTGCGGAAGTAGTTGCACGAGAGGAGCGTGTAGCGGTAGTCGCACTGCACCTCCCGCAACGACCGCCGCCGGGCGGGGTCGAGGTAATCCACCAGGGGGTCCATCCGTTCAGGCATGGTTTCGTTTTCTATACCAAACTGTGCAAAGGTGCAGTAGAAATCGCCGCGGCACGGGCGCATGCTGAAAGGGTCAGAACCAACTGAAATCACCTCTCATCATGCTTACACCGATCACCGACCAACAATGGCAGGAATATGAAACCGCCGGGTATTTGAAACTCGGTTCCATCAGCGCGGAGTTATTGCGAAAAATGCAGGAGCGCATCGATGCGATCATGCTCGGCAAGGCCGCCGTCAACTACCAGCGGATGTTGATGCAGCGCGACAGCGAAAGCGGCCGCTACGAGGATGCCGGGGAGGCGAGCAAGGGGTTCAAGGGGGCGACGCTCGAATATCGCAAGATCCAGGACCTCGAATACGACCCGCTTTTCCTCGAATACCTGCAGGACCCTGTTTTTGAAGACCTCTGCCGCCGCATCCATGGCGGGGACGCCGTCATTTCGATCTTCCGCGCGATGTTCATGAACAAACCGGCCAACAAGGGGACGTTCCTGCCGTGGCATCAGGACCGCTGGACCCATCTCGACCGCGACCCGCAACTGACCGTCTGGACCGCGCTCGACCCGGCGACCAGGGAGAACGGCTGCGTTCAGGTGATCCCGGGCAGCCACCGGCACGGGTTGATCAACCCGACCCATCCCTCCGGGTTCCTGAGCAAGGCGCAGGCGGCGGCGATCTGCACGCCGGAGCGGATTGTTTACGTCGAACTGGAACCGGGGGAGGTGGTCCTGCTGCACAACTACCTGTTGCACGCCAGCGACATCAACCGCAGCGGCCAGTCGCGCCGCGCCTTCAGCGTCTGTTACATGGACGGGGCGACGCTTCAGAACGGCGAGCCGAACCGCTTTCCCGTGGCGTTCGGGGAGGGAGCGCTTCAGCCGTCGCAGGTGACGGTGCCGGAGGCCGTCTGAAGAGCAAGACGTTTGCAGCGGAGCCATGGAAGGCCGACCCTCCAGTGGCATCGCGTTTATCCTTCGGCTGCCAACGCTTCCCAAAGCTCCCGCGCCTTGGGGCTGAGTTGCTTGGGGATCGCGATGCCGAGTTCGACGTAGAGGTGGCCCCGTTCGCCGCCGCCCTTGGGCATCCCCCGGTCGCGCAGGCGGAAACGTTGCCCGGGCTGGCTTCCGGCCGGGATCTTGAGCTTCACGGTGCCGTCGAGGGTGCGGACGGCGATCTCGCCGCCGAGCACTGCCTGCCACGGCGGCACTTCGAGTTCGTGGATCAGGTCCGACCCGTCGACCCGGAAATCGGGCGGCGGAGCGAGCCGGACGATCAGGAAAAGATCGCCCGGTTTGCCGCCGGAGGGTGCCGGTTCCCCCTGGCCGCCGAGGCGGATGCGCTGCCCTTCGCGCACCCCGGCGGGGATCTTGATCTCGTACGACTGCACTTCGCCGCCGCCGCGTTGCAGCGAAATTTTGCGCCGGGCCCCGCGCAGCGCTTCGCCGAGCGGCACCATCAGGTCGGCCTCGACATCGGCGCCCCGGGTCGGGGCCGCGCTGCCGCCGCCGAAACCGCCAAAGGGGTTCGACTGCCGCCCGCCGCCGCCAGCTCCGAAGAAGGCTTCAAAAAAGTCGCTGAACCCGGTCCCGCCGACGTTGAAGTCGGTGTAACCGCCCCCGGGCTGGCCGCGCATGCCGCCGCGCCGGAAGCCGCCCCCCTGCCCGGGGGGAGGTTGCGGGCGATCCCAGTCGCTCCCAAGCGTGTCATACTTCTGCCGCTTTTCGGGATCGTTGAGGACTTCGTACGCTTCGTTGATCTCCTTGAAACGGCGCTCCGCCGCTTCGCGTTCCGCCGGTTTCACCATGTCGGGATGGTACTTCCGCGCCAGCTTCCGGAACGCGCTCTTGATGTCGCTTTGGCTGGCGGTCTTGGAGACGCCGAGGGTTTTGTAGTAATCCTTGAACTGCATCGTGTGCCTCTCAACATAGCGGGAGCGCCTGCTGGATGCCACGCAATTTATCGCGCCTCCAGCCACGCGGGGGCTGCCGGGGCGTGCTGATGCGCGCGGCGGAAGCGTTCCCATGCCAGCGCGAGCAGGATCGAGCCGCCGACCGCCACCTCCGCCACCGCCGGGGGCCAGCCCGCCTGCCAGACGCCGTTGCGCAGCAGCGACAGGAAAAACGCGCCGGCGAGCGTGCCGGGCAGCGAGACCGAGCCGCCGCGCAACGGGGTCCCGCCGATCAGCACGGCGGCCACGACATCAAATTCCCAGAACATCGCTTCGCCCCGTTCGGCGGAACTCCCGCCCGCCTGCGCGAGCCACCCCGCCAGCGCAAACAGGAGCCCGGCGAGGGCAAACGTCCAGAGCCGCACCCGGCGGACCCGCACCCCGCAGAGGCGGGCGGCGGTTTCGTCGCTGCCGACGGCGAGCAGTTGCCGCCCGTAAACGGTGGTCTGGAGCAACAGCCAGACGAGCGCCGCCACGCCGAGCGTCAGCCAGACCCCGGGCGCAACCACCAGCCAGCCGGGGGTCGGAAAGACCGCCATCCATGGGCTGAACTCGCCGATCGGCACCGGCGGCAACAGCTCCACCAGCGCCAGAAAGAGCGCCCCGACCGCGAGCGTCACCACGGAGGAGCGGCTCTGCAATGTTTCGACCAGCCAGCCGTTGAGCGTCCCGCCGACCGCCCCGGCCACGAGCACCCCGGCCACGGCGGGTACGGGCGAGCGGGCCGCCACCGCCGCGCCGAGCGTGGCGTAAAAGACCATCTGCGCCCCGGCGCTGAAGTCGATCCGCCCGCTGGCGATGATCGCGCTCATCCCGATCGCCGCCATCGCCACGACCACGCTCTGGACCGCCACGAAGCGGAGGTTGCCGTCGCTTAAAAGAAATTCCGAAAGGAGCGTGCCGTCGCCTCCCGGCACCCAGGCAAACAGAAAAAAAAGGAGCGGCACTCCGAAAAACGGCAACGGGGCGCGGAGCAGCCAGGTCCGGTAAAGAGCGGCGATCATGAACATCCTTTCCTTGCGCACACCGCCAATTCGTTTTCGGTCCACCGGGAAGCCGAACGAATCGCACAAAAACGACCGTGATGCAGCACCGCCACGGTGTCGCAGACGGCCAGCAGTTCGGCATCCGAAACTCCCGAGACGAGCACGGAATGCCCGGCGCGCGCCAACCCTTCCAGCCAGCCGAGCAGCCAGAGCCGTTCCTCGGGCTGGAAGCCGAATTCCGGCTCGGCCAGCAGCAGAATCCGCCGCCGCGCCTGGAGGAGCCGCCCGAGCGCGATCTTGCGCTGGTTGAAGGTCGAAAGTTCCGCGAGAGGGCGGGTCGGCGTTCCGGCCCGTATCCGGAGCCGCGCCATCCAGTCGAGCGCCACCATCCGCGCCTCCAGCGGGGGGAAGAACCCGAGGTGATGCCACGGCCGCCCGAGCGTCAGGTTTTCGTAAACGGGGCGCTCGGCCATCAGGTACTGCTCTCCCGCGCCGGGGTCGAAGAGTCCGACCGACTCCTTCGCCTTCCAGATTTCCCAGTGGGGGTCGTGCCGCAACCCGGCGATGACGTGGAGGAGCGCGCGCCGCCCCGAGCCGGGCAGGCCTGCCAGCCCGCAGATCGACCCCTCCCGCAGGACCAGTTGGCGCGGTCGCTCCAGCCCGGCTTCGTGGACCGTCAGGAGCGGTCGCCGCGCTTCATCAAGCGCCGGAGTCCTCGACGAACGGACCGACTGGGTTTCAAGGTGCGCGGTGGCGCTGCGGTCGAGGTGTTCGATCAACCCGAAACTCTCCACCGTACCGTGCCGCAACAGGGTGTAACGCCGCGCGAGGGCGAGCGTTTCGGGCACATGGCGCGTGGCGTAGAGGATCGCCATCCCGTGCCGGGCGAAAAGGCGGAGCAGCTCCCAGAGGTGACGCCGCTCGGCCCCGGTAAACCATGTGGCCGGTTCGTCGAGCAGCAGCACCGGGGGAAACCGGGCGATCGCGCGGCCGATGGCGATCCATTGCTGCTGCGCCAGCGGCAGGCTCCCGACGGCGACTTCCGGCGAGGGAAGGGTGGGGGGGAGCAAGGCAAGCAGGTCTTCGACCAGGCGCGCTTCGCCGTGTTCGCCCGGTTCGTTGCCAAGGAGGAGGTTTTCCCGGATCGAAGCTTCCGGCAAAAGCGGAGGGCGCTGCCAGACGACCGCGACCCCGGCCTCCCGCGCCGCAGCCGGGTTCCGGGGCCGGAACGTTCTCCCGGCCCGGCAAAGACGCCCCCCTCCCAAAGCGCGGCACCCGGCGGCCACGGCGATCGCGGTGCTTTTGCCGCCCCCGGGGCCTGCGAGAAGGGCGTGAACCTCCCCCGGGTAGAGGTGGAGGGTCACCCGCTCCAGCAACGGCTGGCAACGGTGCCGACCCGCAACGCCGACCCCTTCCCACGCAAGCGCCACCACGGGCCGCGCGTCAGGGGAAGGCCCCCGGCGCGGTCTGGGCAGGTCCGGCTTGGTGAAAGGAAGGCGCAAAAGGAGAAAGGCGGTTTCTGAAGGTGTTCGCTTCCGTGGCGTCCCTTGCGTGCCTGGGGAGGGGGTCAGTCAACAAATCTTGACGGCTTGTCAAGATTTGTTGACTGACCCCCTGGTCGATCGAAGGTTGACAAAACGGGCCTTTGGAGGGAGAAAACCACCCTTATGCCCCGCATCCTTTCTGGTATCAAACCGACCGGTCGTCCCCATATTGGCAACTATTTTGGCATGATGCGCCCTGCCATCGAGTGGCAGGAGAAGGGCGAGGCGTTTTACTTCATTGCCGACTACCATGCGCTGACGACCGTCCGCGATCCCGCCAAACTGCGCGAGGCGTCGCTCAACGTCGCGCTCGACTTTCTCGCCTGCGGGCTCGACCCGGCCAAGGCGACACTTTTCCGGCAGTCCGACGTGCCCGAAGTGACCGAACTGACATGGCTCCTCTCGGTCCTCACGCCGATGGGGCTGCTGGAGCGGTGCCACGCCTACAAGGATGCGCTCGCCAAGGGGTTTGCCGCTTCGCACGGGCTTTTCGCCTACCCGGTCCTGATGGCGGCCGACATCCTGATCTACGAAAGCGACATCGTCCCCGTCGGGCGCGACCAGAAGCAGCACGTGGAAGTCACGCGCGATCTCGCCATCAAGGCCAACGAGGCGTACGGCGAGGGGCTGCTGCGCCTGCCCGAGCCGAGCATCCTGCCCGACCTTGCGACCATCCCCGGCCTCGACGGCCAGAAGATGAGCAAGAGCTACGACAATACGATCGAGCTGTTCATGGAGGAAAAGGCGCTGCGCAAAAAAATCATGGGGATCAAGACCGATTCGACCCCGGTCGAGGAACCGAAGGACCCGGCGACCTCCTCCATTGTCACGCTTTACCGCCTTTTCGCGTCGCCCGGGGAAGTGGCGGCGATGGAAGCCGCCTTCCGCGCGGGAGGGACCGGTTACGGCGATTTCAAGAAGCAGCTTTTCAGCGCGATCTGGGACTACTTCGGCCCCGCCCGGCAGCGGCGCGCCGTGCTGGAGAACGACCCCGCGCAGGTGGAAAAAATCCTCCGCGAAGGGGCCGGGCGCGCCCGGGCGATCGCCCGCCGCACGCTGGCCAAAGTGCGCGAAGCGATGGGACTTCCGGCCCATCCATAGGAACCGCCTTCCGCGCCGCTTTTGCGGGAGGGGAAAAAAGGCTTTCCCGGGTGGGAAAGATTTTCGCTCCTCCGCACAATCTTCGGTTGCGCCCCCGGGAAACCTTCGTAGAGTATGCCGACTTTCAGGACGATACGAGGGGACGGAATGCGGTAATTTCAACGCCCCCGCCCCTCGTGGTTTCCCTGTAAAAGGCGTGGGGGAAACCCCTTTTTCGTGAAGGAACTCAACAAGTTTTATGATAGAATCATCTGGAGAACGGGCCGCCAACGAACCGCTGGCGTCTGAAAAAATTGCAGTCGACCGGAAGATTTTCTTTCTCGACCTGAAGGAAAACAACCGGGGCCGCTTTTTGAAAATTACCGAGGATGTCGGTGGGCGTCGCGATACGATCATGCTTCCGGTGGCCGCGTTTCGTGAATTTGCCGATGCGCTCGACCGGCTGATCGAGATCGAGCAGGATCTCTAAGGCGTCGATAGGGGCAGACCTTTCCTCGTTCGCTGTTTCTTTTCGTTCATTTCTTCCGCTTCCCGCCCTCCTTGCGCGCTTTTGGTGGGGGGGTGTGGAATCGCTCCCGATTCGATTCGCAGGTCCATTGCGAGCCGGAGGTCCGAAAATGACCTTTAGGGAGGAATATGAGAATGAAAAGAAACAGCAAATGGCTGGCAGCGCTGCTCATTACCGGTTGTGCCGGTGCCTGGGCAGGTCAGAGCGCCCGCGCGGAATTGTGTGATGTGGAACGCACCACCATCCGCACCTATCTGCCGGGAGCCTACGAGGCTTACATCGAAGGCCGTCCCGTGGAAGTCACCCGGACCACGACCATTCAAAAGGCTCCGTGGCTCAAACACCGCAAGATGAACCAGGCGCGGTGGGTGGTGGAAACGAGCGAACCGACAGCCGTGAGGGAAAGCCGCCTCGAACCGGTGGCGGAAAAGTGGATCGAACAGCGGGCCTGCCCGGTGGCGGAGCGCCGCGTCTTCTACAGCCAGCCGGTCACCGTGAGGGAAGCGCCGCTCGCGCCGGTGGGCGAACGGATCACCACCACGCGCTATCGCAAGATGAGCAAGTCGTGCATTTCCGCAAGGGAAGGCCATCACGGCGTCAAAAAGAGCCTTAAAAGGGGAGCCAAGCGGACCGGTTACGCGATCCGCAATGCCGCCGAACGAACCGGCGAAACCCTGGAGCACGTCGGTGAACGGATTGCCGATGTGTTCGTGGATCGCACCCCGGACGATGCGGTGATCGTGGAACCGGCTTCGACCGACCTTTCACGCACCGGCCCGTGGTACCTCAACCCGGCGGTCGATTACGACAACCCTTATCGTTAACCTTGACGACAACCTGAAAAAAACGACCGGATCATTTACCGGTCGTGAATCAACCCGCGGGTCGGGAAGGGGTTTTCTCTTTCCCGGCCCCCGTCTCCCTCCCCGCCACCAAAGCGAACCCGCACAGAGAAAAAGCTTGGCGTTCGGCTGCCGCTCCATTAACTCTGCCGAGAATGCCGGGTCTCCCTCGTACGGACCCCAAAGCGCCAGCGCGAGGGAAAAAGAGGGAGGGCCCGTCTCTTCCGGGCCTGCGGATGGTCTTGCCATTCGCTCACCCGAGCCCCAACCATACTACTTCGGAGAATTGATTCTTTTTATATGAAACTAGCCCTCACAGCCGGACTCATCGCCGCCATGGCGAGCCCGCTCATTGCGGACACCGCCACCAACGATGCTCCGAAGGACCAGAAGGAAAAGGTCAGCTACGCGATCGGCGCCGACATCGCCGGAAACCTGAAAAGCGCGGAGCTTGATCTCGACACCAAGTTTTTGATGAAGGGCCTCGGCGACGGGTTGGCCGACAAGGTGACCATGAGCGACGAGGAACGGCAGGCGACGCTTCAGGCGTTTGGGGCCGAACAACAGGCCAAGATGATGAGCAAGGCCAAGGAAGCCGCCGACAAGAACAAGGCCGCCTCCGACAAGTTCCTTGAGGAAAACAAGGGCAAGGAAGGGGTCAAGACCACGGCGAGCGGTCTCCAGTACAAGATCGAAAAGGCCGGCGACGGTCCGAAGCCGACGGCGGAGGATACCGTGAAAGTCCACTACAGCGGCAAGCTGATCGACGGCACCGAGTTTGACAGCTCCTACAAGCGGGGCGAACCGGCGGAGTTCGGCGTCGGCGATGTCATCCCCGGCTGGACCGAAGCGCTCCAGTTGATGCCGGTCGGCTCCAAGTGGCAGCTCTTCATCCCGCCCACGCTCGCCTACGGCGAACAGGCCCCTCCGGTGATCGGGCCCAACCAGGCGTTGATCTTCGAAGTCGAACTGATCGAAATCGTCAAGAACTCCGACGACGCCAAGGCCGCCGCGCCGGAGGCCAAGAAGGGCGAGTAAGTTTTTTATCACCTTGGCCGGGGTCCGTTTTCTTCAACGGGCTCCGGCTTTTTTGATTGGGAGGCAACCCTTCCCTTCTTCCTTGATTTGGAGGCGGAAACACGTCTTGATGCGTCATGGTCGCTAACATCTCGAACCCGAGCTTTTCCGGCGGGCTCAACATTGCCATCAAGGTCCCCCAGCACCTTTATGCCGATACCGTTGCGTTTTACCGGGATACCCTCGGACTCCCGCTGGTGGAGGAAGAGGAGGACGGGTGCATCTTCCAGTTCGGGCCGATGCGGCTCTGGCTCGACGTGGCCCCGCAGCTCGCCAAGGCCGATGTCTGGCTCGAACTCGAAACCAACGACACCGAAGCGGCCGCCCGTTACCTCAAAAACCACGGCGTTCCCCGGCGCGACGGGATCGAGGCGCTGCCCGATGATTTCGACGGCTTTTTTGTCACCGACCCGGCGGGGGTGATCCACCTGGTCGTCGGCGACGGGGAATATTGACGCACGACCAAGAGCCCTTGCAGGAGCTGGAGGGTGGTGACTTCCGCCAAAAAAAGTTTGTGAAAATTTTCACAAAGCGCTTGCCAAAGAAACCGGCGACTGCTTTTATCCCTCACACTTACTAAACGCCATCCACCTCTGCTTGATGGATCAACCAGCATCTGTAAAACGGCCGCTGTCTCGGGATTGACCCCTTGGCGCGGGCTTTTTTTATTGATCGGGCGGATCAATCCTACTAGGTGTCTTCCGTTTCAAAACGATGGACGCCACTCGGGAGGCCGGTAAAAATTTCAAAAAAGCAGCAGACTGGCCGCGAAAAGTTGACAAAAAGTTGGCGCTAGATTCCCAAATGACCACGAGTAATTCTTTTCTTTCGATGATCGCAAGCCGTGCCGGAAGCGGTTGGCTCGCCGGGCTTCTTGCCATCGTGCTGATCTTCTGCGGCGGTGGCGCGACCTCGCTCTTCGCACAGGAAGCGGTACCGACGCCGACGCCGATCCCCGTCGTGGAGCAGGGGACGCCCCATGCCGAGGAGGAACATGGGTTGACCCAGCACGCCCCGGTCATCTACGACGGCAAGTATTTCAAGATCAACAACTCGATGATCGCCAGTTGGGTCGTCGCAGCGCTCCTGATTCTCGGCGCGCGCCTCGCCACCCGCAACATCAAGGAAGTCCCCGAAGGGGCGCAGAACTTCTGGGAATGGATGGTCGAGTCACTCTACAACTTCCTCGAAGGGCTCGTCGGCAGCGAACTGGTCAAGAAGACCTTCTGGTTTTTCGCCACGATCTTCATTTTCATCCTCTTTACCAACTGGGCCGGCCTGATCCCCGGGGTCGGCACGCTCGGGTTCGGCACGACCGATGCCGAGGGCCATTTCCACCTGACACGGCCCTTCCTGCGGGGCGCCAACGCCGACATGAATATGACGATGGCGATGGCGATGCTCTTTTTCCTCTTCTGGACGATCTGGGCGCTTCAGGCCAACGGCATCCAGGGCTTCATCCTCCACCTCTTCGGGCCGAAGGGCGACACGACCGGGTTGCTCAAGGTATTGATGGTCGTCGTCTTCATCGGCGTCGGCTTCCTCGAAGTGGTGACGATCGCCTTCCGCCCGATCACCCTGAGCTTCCGGCTCTTCGGGAACGTCTTCGCCGGAGAAAACATGCTGGAAACGATGGCCCACATGGGGGGGACCTGGTTCGGCTGGCTCCTGCCGATCCCGTTCTACTTCCTGGAGCTGCTCGTCGGCCTGGTCCAGGCGCTCGTCTTCATGCTTCTGACCGCCGTCTTCACCCTCCTGATCTGCGAACACGACGAGGAACACGCCTCCCACTGATCAACACCCTAATTTAGAGACTTTCGCCCGCCGGACCATTGGCAAAGACTGTGGGGGTGGGCGAATCAACCCAAAAAAACAGGAACAACCCGAATATGACCACTGAAATCTTGGCAGCCATCACCGGCAACCTTCACATCGCTTTCGCAGCCGCCGCCTCCGCTATTGCGGTCGGCATCATCGGCGCCAAGGCGAGCGAAGCGGTGGGGCGCAACCCCGGCGCTGCGACGAAGATCCTCGTCCAGGCCATTCTGAGCACGGCCTTCGCTGAAGGGATCGTGTTCTTCGCGATCTTCCTCGCGAAAGGCCAGTAACGTTTGACTTCAGGCGCGGGACCGGGTGCGAACCACCCGGTCCCCCACCACCTTCTTCCTGTTTTTCCAACATTTCGCTATGATTCCTCTCCTTTTAGCCCAGGGCGGCAACATCGTCACCGATACGGCGGAAGCCTTCGGTTTCAACACCGTTCTCTTTGTCTCGCAGTGCGTCAGCTTCCTCGTCGTTGCGTTTTTGCTCTACAAGTTTGCCTATGGCCCGATCCTGAAGGTGCTTGACGAACGGCGCACCAAGATCGCCGAAAGCCTCGCCAACGCCGAGAAGATCAAGCAGCAGCTTGCCGACGCCGAAGCCCAGCACGCCGACATCCTTTCCAAGGCCAACCAGGAAGCCCAGAAGCTGATCGAGGAAGCCCGCGCCAGCGCCGCCGCCCTCGCCGAAAAGCGCCACCAGGAAGCCATTGCGGAAGCCGAAGCGATCGCCGCCAAAACCCGCGACGCCCTTTCGCTCGAACGCGACCGCGTCTTTGCCGACCTGCGCCAGGAAGTCGCCCGCCTCGTCGTCTCGACGACCGGCAAGGTCACCGGCAAGTTCCTCACGCCGGAAGACCAGGAGCGCCTCTCCCAGGAAGCCACCCGCGAGATCGCCGCCTGACCACCACCCTCTTTTCCAACGCCTTTTAAGCCCGTCACCTCATGAAAATCCCCAAGGAAGCCCGCAAACTCTCGCGTTCGCTCTTCCGCGCCAGCTTTACCGATGGCCGGCTCGACCCCGCCAAGGTGAAGCTCGTGGTTTCGAGGTTGATCGAGGCCAAGCCGCGCCAGTACGTCAGCGCGCTCAAGAATCTCCAGCGCCTCGTGCGGATGGAGCTGGAGCGCCGCCACGCCACGATCGAAAGCGCCGTGGCGTTCGCGCCCGCGACCGCTTCGGGCATCGAGGCCGACCTCAAGGGACGCTACGGCAGCGACATCACCGTGGCGTTCAAGACCAACCCCGAACTGATCGGCGGCGCGCGCGTCAAACTCGGAAGCGACGTCTGGGACGGCAGCGTCCGGGGACGCCTGACCAAACTCGAAAACGACCTGACCCACGCCTGACCCGCAACGTCACCTCCTTCCTTTCACTCCTTTTCCCAAAGCCCACTTTTTTCCATGAGCTCCATTCTGCAAGACATCGAAACGCAAATCGCCGGCATTCAGTCGACCACCGTCCGTTCCAACATCGGCACCGTCCGTGAATCGGGTGACGGTGTGGCCAAGATCGAAGGCCTGAGCGAGGTGATGCTCAACGAACTGATCGAATTTCCCGGCGGCCTCTACGGTCTCGCCCTCAACCTCGAAGAAAACGAGGTCGGCGCGATCATTCTTGGCGACGCCACCAAGGTCAAGGAAGGCGACGAAGTCAAGACGACCGGCCGCCTTCTCTCCGTACCGGTCGGCAAGGGTCTTCTTGGTCGCGTGGTCGACGCGCTCGGCCAGCCGCTCGACGGCAAGGGGCCGATCCGCTCCGACGTCAGCTATCCGGTTGAAAAAATCGCCCCCGGCATCATCAAGCGCAAGGGCGTCAACCAGCCGCTCCAGACCGGCATCATGGCGGTCGACGCGATGATTCCGATCGGCCGCGGCCAGCGTGAGCTGATCATCGGTGACCGTGCCACCGGCAAGACCACCATTGCCGTGGATACGATCATCAATCAGGCCCGCATCAACCGTGCCAACGCCGACAAGCCCGATTTCCGCCCGATCTACAGCATCTACGTCGCCGTCGGCCAGAAGCGTTCCAACATCGCCCGCACGATCGGCACCCTCGAAGCCGAAGGGGCGCTGGAATACACGATCATCGTCTCGGCCACCGCTTCAGACTCCGCCACCATGCAGTACCTCGCTCCGTTCGCCGGGGCCGCCATCGGCGAATGGTTCATGGATAACGGGATGGATGCGCTGATCATCTACGACGATCTTTCCAAGCACGCCGTCGCCTACCGCCAGGTCTCCCTGCTCCTCAAGCGCCCGAGCGGTCGTGAAGCTTATCCGGGGGACGTTTTCTACCTCCACAGCCGCCTGCTCGAACGTTCCGCCCGCGTCGACGAAAAGAACGGCAACGGCTCGCTCACCGCCCTTCCGATCATCGAAACGCAGGCCGGGGACGTTTCGGCGTACATTCCGACCAACGTCATCTCGATCACCGACGGCCAGATCTACCTCGAAACCGACCTCTTCTATCAGGGGGTGCGCCCGGCCATTTCCGTCGGTCTCTCGGTTTCGCGTGTCGGTTCCGCCGCGCAGATCAAGGCGGTCAAGCAGGTCGCCGGGAAGATCAAGGGGGAACTCGCCCAGTTCCGTGAACTCGCCGCGTTTGCCCAGTTCGGGAGCGATCTCGACGCCGGCACGAAGGCGAAACTCGACCGCGGGGCCCGCATCGTCGAACTCTTCAAGCAGAAGCAGTACAACCCGATCGCCGTTGAAGAACAGGTCGCCGTCCTTTTCGCCATCCAGAACGGCTACATGGACGACGTGCCCGTCAACCGCGTCAAGGAATTCCAGGACAAGCTTCAGGACTTCCTGACCACCCGCAAGGCGGCGGTCCTCACGGCCATCCGTGAGAAGGGCGCCGTCAGCGGCGACGTCGAAACCGACCTCAACGCGGCGGTTGGCGAGTTCAAGTCCAACTGGCGTTAAGCTTTTCGGGCCCGCGAACTCCAAAGGCAACTTACCCCGCACCAACGTTCTTTTTCCTCTAGTCATTCATGGCAGCCAACACCCGAGACATTCGCCGCCGGATCAAGTCGATCCGCAACACGGCGCAGATCACCAAAGCGATGCAGATGGTCGCCGCCGCAAAGATGCGCAAGGCGCAGGGCGCGGCGTTGGCGGGTCGGCCCTACTCCGACCTCATCAACCGGGTGCTGGTCGCCATCCAGGGAAAGACCGATGTCAGCCTTCACCCGCTGCTCGAAGAGCGCGAGGTCAAAAACGAACTGGTCCTCGTCATCTCGACCGACAAGGGGCTCTGCGGCGCGCTCAACACCAACCTGTTGCGCGAAGTCCACGCCTTTGACGGCAAACCGGCAGACTACGTTTCGGCAGGCCGCAAGGGGCAGCAATACCTCGCGCGGACCAAGCGCAATCTCGTCGCCGACTTCCCGCTCAAGGATTCGCCGACCTTCCACGAGAGCAAGACGATTTCCAAATACGTCATTGAGCAGTTCCTCTCCGGCAAGGTCGACAAGGTGAGCGTCCTGTACACCCGGTTCGAAAACACGCTGGTGCAGAAGCCGACGATCCGCACGCTCCTGCCGATCAGCCCGTTTGACCTGCCGACCGGCGGCGCGGGAGCGGAAGCGGCGCATGAGGACCAGGAAAACCGCTACGGTTACCTCTACGAACCGAACCCGCAGGAGGTCTTGAGCGCGATCCTCCCGCACTACATCCACTACCAGGTTTACCAGATGGTGCTCGACGCCCGCGCGTCCGAACACTCGGCACGGATGGTCGCCATGAAGAGCGCGACCGACAACGCCAACCAGCTCATCAAGGACCTCACGCTGGAATACAACAAGGTCCGCCAGGCGAGCATCACCACGGAGCTTCTCGAAATCTCCACCGCGCAGATGGCGCTCGGCTAATCCTCTTCTTAAAGAAAAAATCTCCTTCTAACCACCGCATCTTCACTTCATGAACAAAGGCACTATCGTCCAGGTCATCGGTCCCGTCGTGGACGTTGATTTTTCCCAATCCAATCAACTCCCGGCTATTTACGACGCTCTGGAGATCGAGTACGACGTCAATGGCGAAAAGACCCGGCTGGTCCTCGAAGTCCAGCAGCACCTCGGCGAAGGGTGGGTCCGCTCGATCGCCATGTCCTCCTCCGAAGGGCTCAAGCGCGGTCTCGAAGTGACCCAGACCGGCGCGCCGATCTCCGTGCCGGTGGGCGAGGGGATTCTCGGCCGCGTCTTCAACGTTACCGGCGATCCCGTGGACGAACGCGGACCCGTCCCGCACGAAAAGCGCTACGCCATTCACCGCCCCGCTCCGGCCTTGGTCGACCAGGAAACCAGCGCCCAGATCCTCGAAACCGGGATCAAGGTCATCGACCTCATCTGCCCCTTCACCAAGGGGGGGAAAGTCGGGGCGTTCGGGGGCGCGGGCGTCGGCAAGACGGTCGTCATCATGGAGCTGATCAACAACATCGCCAAGGGTCACGGCGGTTACTCCGTCTTCGCAGGGGTCGGCGAGCGTACCCGTGAAGGGAACGATCTTTACCAGGAAATGAGCGAGTCGGGCGTTATCGACCAGGCCAACCTTGCCAACTCCAAAGTGGCGCTGGTCTACGGCCAGATGAACGAACCTCCCGGCGCGCGTCTCCGCGTCGCCCTTTCGGCGCTTTCGATGGCGGAATACTTCCGCGACGAAAAGAACCAGGACGTGCTCCTCTTCGTCGACAACGTGTTCCGTTTCTCGCAGGCCGGTGCGGAAGTCTCCGCGCTGCTCGGTCGTACGCCGTCGGCGGTCGGTTACCAGCCGACGCTCGCCGCGGAAATGGGCGACCTTCAGGAACGGATCACCTCCACCAAGAAAGGTTCCGTCACCTCGTTCCAGGCCGTTTACGTCCCTGCGGATGACTTGACCGACCCGGCCCCCGCCAACACCTTTGCCCACCTCGACTCGACGATCGTTCTCGAGCGTTCCATCGCGGAACTCGGGATCTACCCGGCGGTCGATCCTCTCGCCTCGACCTCCAAGGCGCTCGCGCCCGAAGTCGTCGGCGAAGAACACTACGCCGTGGCGCGCGGGGTGCAGGGGGTCTTGCAGAAGTACAAGGATCTCCAGGACATCATCGCGATTCTCGGGATGGACGAGCTTTCGCCCGAAGACAAGCTGACCGTCTTCCGCGCCCGCAAGATCCAGCGTTTCCTGAGCCAGCCGTTCCACGTCGCGGAAATCTTCACCGGCACGCCCGGCCAGTACGTTTCCATCGCGGAAACCGTTCGCGGGTTCAAGGAAATCCTCGAAGGGAAGTACGACGACGTGCCGGAAACGAACTTCTACATGAAGGGCGGCATCGACATGGTGCGGGCCTAAGCAAACTGCGGTCTTCCCCGTAGCGGGGAGACCGGACCCCAAACGTTACTATGGCCAACACACTCCGACTCGAAATTGTCACACCCGATGCCCAGACGTATTCCGATGACGTCGACATGGTCGTGCTTCCCGGGGTGGAAGGCGAACTCGGCATCTATCCCCAGCACGTTCCGTTGATGACGGAACTGACGCCGGGGGAACTCCGCGTCGTCCAGAACGGGAAGGAGATCCTTCTCGCAGTGGGCGAAGGGTTCGCCGAAGTGACTTCCGATCACATCTCCGTCCTGACCGATATGGCCGTGGCCGAAGCGGACATCGACGAAAATGCCGTGGAAGCCGCCATCGCCCGCGCCGAAGCCGCCATGGCGGAAAAACACGCAATGGGCGAAGAGGAAGTCGCACTGGTCCAGGCCAGCCTGAACAAATCGCTCGCCCAGCTCCGCGTCAAGCGTCGCCGGCAGGTGTAAGGCAAGCCCGACCTCAAGACCAACACCGGTTCTTTTTTCTTAGAAACGCCACCTTCTACTTTTGAAGGTGGCGTTTTTGTTTGCCTGCGTCGTGAACACGCCCCGGGGCGTAGATCGACCTTTGGAAACATTCCTCCAAATCCGGGAGTGATCGGTCCATTTCCCTGAACGCCGGTTTCGACGATGATCCGTTCCACAGGCTGCCGTAGAGAACCGACGGCCGATGACTCTATCAACGTGAATCCAAACCACCCGATGCCGCTGGAACGGCTCCCTTGCCGCTCAGTGATGGTTGAAGACCATTTCGCGGATGGCCAGCGCGCCGGGGAGGGGTCGATCGTGGCGCTCAACGACGGCCGCCTCCTGCTGCTCTACAGCCGCTTCTCCTCCGGAGGTGGCGATGCCGATGCCGCCGTGATCGCCAGCCGCATTTCCCGCGACGGCGGCGGCACCTGGTCGGAAGCGGAAACCCTTTTCCCACCCCCGCCCGGCGCGTTGAACGCGATGAGCGTTTCGCTCCTGCGGCTGCGCGACGGGCGGATCGGCTGCCTTTATCTTCACAAATGGAACCGGGACCATGTCGTGCCGGTGTTTCGGACATCGGCGGATGAAGGGGCGAGCTGGTCCGCCCCCGTGGAGATCGCCGGGGGGGCGGAATGCTTTGTCGTCAACAACGATCGGCTCATCGAGTTGCGCGACGGCACCCTCGCGGCCCCCTATGCCCGGTGGAATCGCGAAGCCGACACCTGCCTTGAAGAACGGGGCAACATGTTCTGCGGGCTCTTTTATTCGCGGGATGGCGGCGACACCTGGCAGCGCTCCCCGCACGAGATCCGGCATGCTCCCGGGCTTTTCACGCCGCCGCTTTTCGTCGATCCCTCCGGGCTGGAGGCCGTGCTGAAGGAACAACTCGACCGGAAGTACAATATATTTCAGGAACCGGGCATCGTGGAAGTCGAAGGAGGCGGGCTGATGATGTGGGTGCGGACAGCCTGGACCATCTACCGCTGTTTTGCCCGCGGTGTCGCCTCTCCGTGGGAGGATTGCGGGCCGATGGAGGGGTTCAACGTCTGCTGCGGCCCGCAGACCATTCGTCGCGAGCCGGACTCGGGGCTGCTGGTGATGTTCTATAACGACCGGGGCGAAATCCCGTGGGGACTCGCGCCCGCCTTTTCCCACCGGACCCCGTTGTCCGTCGCCATCTCCCGCGATGAAGGGCGCACCTGGCAGCGCCGGGGGCATCTCGAAGATGACCGCAGGAACTATTGCTATTTCAGCCTGCTCTTCCTGAAAGATCGCTTCATCACCAGCTATTATGAAAGCGGCATCCTTCCGGACCAACCGGAAGCGCGGGGACGCCGCCGCAACCTGGCGTCCTTGAAGGTCGCCGTGGGCGATTCGCGGCGGCTCCTCGGGCTCACCGCAGCGATCACGGCCTGAGCGCGCCCCACGGGAAGAGCGGTGCGGGAAGCAGGCCGGTCAGCCGTTCGAAGTTTTCGTACGCGATTTTGGAAAGGGCCTCCTGCGGGAGGCGGAGTTGCCGTACCCAGCGCACATGACCCAGGAAGTGCTTGCGCACCAGTTCGCTGCCCGCGTTCTCACGGTTGAGGACCACGTCGCTGCCAAAAAGAATCCGGTCCTGGAACGCGAGCACGAACTCCCGCCACCGGCGGATGTCGGCTTCGTACATCACGTCATCCTCCGCCACGAAGCAGCCGATGGAGGTATCGGTATAAAGATTGGGGTGCTCAAGGAACAGTTCGCCGAGCCGCTCCGGGCCGATATGCAACTGGTGCGCCCCGATGAACCGGGTCCCGCGGTGTGCGGCGACGATTTTCAGGAAACGCTCCAGCAGATCCCGGTTGGTGAAGGTCACCCCCCGTTTCCAGCCGGCCTGCCAGTAGGCGTCCGGCCCGCCGCCGGTGTACGGGGCTGCGGAACGCCGCTGGGTGACGTGCCAGAGGACCGGCATCCCGAGCCGCCCGGCTGCGGCGTAGACCCGGTGCCACTCCGGGGTGTCGATCGCCGAGAGCGGGAAATCCCCGGACATCAACGTTGCGTTGTGCAGTTTGAGGCCGAGCGCGCCTCTGCTTTTGCACGTTTCGAGATGGGCCAGGTCGGGCGAATCCCACGGCAGGCGGCAATACCATAAAAACCGGTCATCCGCCGCCGATGCCGCAGCGAACGCCGCCGCCTGCCCGATCGTCCCATCGACGGCGACGTGCCGCCGGAGCCGGCTGGCCCAGAGCGGCCCGTGCCAGGTCGCCACGGTGGCGAGCACCCCCGGCGCGTCGGTCTCCCGCAGGTGGGTATGGCTGTCGATCCAATAGCGGACGGAAGGGTGCATATGAAAGCCCCAACCGGCGGAGAAGCCGTCGTCGAGGGTTTCGCGCTGCGCGACATCGGGTGCGTGAGGGTAAAGCATTTCGGATGGAGTCATCTGGAAAGCAGAGATTGGACATCGATCTCGGCTCCGCCACGGGCGATGCTCCGGTTCGCCGCGAGGCCGACCAGCACGGCCTGCACCGCTTCGTCGAGCGTGGCCATGGCGGAAGGGCGCGGGGCGTCCCAGTCGAGGTCAAAGAAGTCGGCTCGCAGGCGGCGATCGCTACCCCCGTGCCCGTCGGCTTCCGGAGGCGGAAGGGAAAGCGTTTCGAGCCGGTTGCCGACGCGGTCAAAGAGCATCAGGCGGCCGAAGTCGGTAGAGACCGCCTTCACCCACGGCTCGCTCTCCGGCCCGCAGGGCAGGGGCGTCAGCGTTTCGTGCTCGATCCTGCCCCGCGTCCCCTGAACAACGGTGGAATTTCCCTCGCAGGTGGCATAGGCGCAAAGGGTATAGGTGACGCGCACCCCGTTGTCGTACGTATAGCAAACCGAGGCGTAATCCTCCGCGTCCACGGACGGGTCGAAAACGCAGCCGTCGCGGAGGTAGCCATCCTCCCGCTCGGCGTTGAAATACAGCTCGCGCCGGTAGGCGTCGGCTTGGAGGTCGACATGAAATTCGCACTCCGGCGCGTGTTGGCAACCGTGGCAGCGGAGCCCCCGGAACGGGCCCGCCTTCCCATAGAAATAGACGCCCCCGACTGCGCGGAGCTTCTGCGGGAGACCGCCCGCCAGCCAGTTGATCACGTCAAAGTGGTGGCTCGCCTTGTGAATGAGCAGACCGCCGCTCTTCGCCTTCTCTTTGTGCCAGCGCCGGAAGTAGTCGGCCCCGTGGCGACGGTCGAGATTCAGCCGGAACTCGATATGCTGCACCTCGCCGATGCAGCCGCTTTGCACCACTTCCCTGATGCGATGGCGCGCCGGGTTGTAGCGTGCGTTGTGAGTGACAAAACAGGCCCCCTGCGACTGCCGGGCCGCCTCCCGGATGGCGTGGATCTGTTCCAGGGAAATGCAGAGCGGCTTCTCCGCATAGACCCGGAGCCCCTTTTCGAGCGAGCGGATGACGATTCCCGCATGGGTATCGTCGCGGCTGGCGACGATGATGCCATCGGGCCGGACTTCCCCGATCATCCGGTCGAAATCGGTATAGGCCGGAAGATCGCTACCCGTCAACCGGTTGGCAGCCGCCATCCTCAACGGATTGATGTCGTACCATGCGACCAGCCTCGCCCGGGGGTGGGCACCGTTGAGCATCGGGCGCGCAAACATCTCCAGACCGCGCGCCCCGGTTCCGGCCAAAACATAACGTTTCATCATTTTTTTAATCCAGATCGCGGTTCCACGTCGGGTCCATGACGGGCGGCGGCGTGGAATCCATGGAACGGGACGCGCCCGGGACGTTCAGAAATTTTTCGGCCACGGGCCCAAGATAATCTTCCATCTTTCTTAACCGGACATGGTTGCGCAGCCGGGCAACATCAAAGGCAAAAGGGGGCGCGGTCTCCAATAGCTGCTCGCGCGAGGCGATCAACGTTTGCGCCCGGCCCAGCGCCGCCCTGTCGCCGCCGTGGCTCTCGCGGACTTTCCGCATCGCCTGCATGATCTCCAGTTGCAGCCGGGTGAAATCAAGCCCGGTGCGGACAAAGGCGACCCGTTCGCGGTAAACGCCTGAAGGGTTCCCGGTTTTCTTCACGGCTTGATCCAGAAAAGCCTCTGCCTCGTCCAGCAATGCGGGCGAAAAGGTTTCGGGGAAGACGGCTGTGGAACTATAGCGGATGCCGCCGGATGGAAAAAACCCTTCCCACGACATGAAATCGCGAACCGCCCGGCTCATCACGCCGAAATAAGCCGCCACTTCCTTTGCAGCCGGGCCAAAGGCGCGCCGGTAGTAATCTTCCATGATCTTTGCGCCATCCGCCATCGGGTCGTATGCCAGTTGCGCCATGAGATAGTTCTGGGGTCCGGCTGTCGCCCAGTTGAAAAAGAGGGTATCGACATAAAGGCCGATGCAGTGGTTTTGCGCGAGGAAGCGGAAATCCCCGGCCGTCTCCTCGAGCACAATGTTTGGCAACCCCCAGACACCGCCGGTGTACCAGAAAAGGTTGGGACGATACATCATCAGCCGCGCCTGGGCGGCCCATTGGCTCCACTGTTCTTTTTCAAACGCATTTCTCTCCGGTCCGACCAATGGGAAAGCGCCGACATAGCCGACGATAATGTTATCCTCCAGCACCTGCCGGACCGGCGGGGTGCGGTAGCGTGAATAGGCAAGGGCGCCGACATAGACTTCGCGATCGGGCGCGAGCGCTTTAAGCCCCCTCCCCAGGCCGTTCCAGAAGCGGACCATCCGGTCGGTCAGCATGACGTAAGGGTAGGGCTTGCCTCCCCAGACGTATTCGCTGGGCGGTCCGTCAGGGGCGTCCCACGCCTTGCACGCTTCACAGAGGCACCAGCCCCCGCTGTCGTTGGGGGTGGCGCTGATGGAGAAGAGCGCCCCGTCGTCCCGGAGAGCCTGCGAGGCCTCCTCCAGCCAGAGCCGGGTCACCATCGGGTTGGAGTCGCATAGCTTAACGGTTTGCGGAGAGCCTTCGGGGGTGCGGGTTCCCGGGGCCCACAGGGCGAAGATGTCCGGGTGCGCCTCGTGGTAGCGTTCCCACCATGAGGCGAAGCCATGGCCGACGTGGAGTTCCAGCGAACCGCGACCGCGTTGCAGCACTTCCAGCCAGCGCCGGTTCTCCTCCCGGCCGGTCATCACCTTCGGGAAGTTGCTGAACTCGCGCTGGCGGAAAACCGGGTGAAACCGGTCGTCAAAGAAGGGTAGCGAAATCGTCTTCCGCACCGGCACGTCCTGCCCGAGCGCCCCCGGCCAGAACCAGCGGACGCCGAGGTATTTCTGCAAAAAGGTATAAACCGCGTGGGAGGTCCCGAACTCCGTCTCCCTGCCGTTGACGATCCGGTCGCGGCCGATGATGGCGAGATGGCGGCCATTGGCTGCGAGGTGGATTTCCTCCGGCTTGGTCAGTTCAAAGGAACGGTCGGGGAACCTTTCGGCCAGCCGGGGTTGGTAGCCGACCCAGATCGCCGAATCCGGGACCGGATCGGGCGTGCCGGTGATCAGTTCCGGGCGGCGGCCGCTCATGATGCCGATCAGTTCACACAGATGCCCGGCAGCCGCTCTGGCAGAAGGGGTGGCCTCAGGGGAAAGGATGACCGGGATACACCCGCCCTCTTCGCTGACGAGGGTCAATACCCCCTCCTCCGGGGCTTTCCGGCAGCCGGAGAGCATCAGGGCCAGAAGCGCCATGAAGAGCGTCTGAAACAAGCGGTTGGCAGGCATGTCAAAAAGGGTCGGGGAAACGAGAGGCGACCGGTTCCCCGGGTTGCATTACGGTTGGATGAAGTCGCGCTGGAAGCGGGTTTCCACATGGCCGTCCAGAAAGAGAAAGTTGCAGTGGCTGGCGGGGTCGGGCGGATGCTCGGAACTGTGGTACCAGTTGGTGTTTTTGACGCTGCCCGGCAGTTCTCCGAGCAGGGCAAACCGCCCCGGAAAAGGGACGACGGCGGTTTTCCATGGCAACAGGCGGATGCCGTTCCGTTCGCTATAGTAGCCAAGAGGGTAGCTTCTTCCAAAGGAGGCGGTCTCGGAAGGAAGCTCGTTGCGGTGGGGGTAGGGAATCCCCGGCCTGGAGTTTGAATTGTGCACCACGGTGGTGAAAAACTTGCTGTTGGCCAGGTAGCTTTCGCTCTTGCCCCGTTCCGCTGCGGGGCAGACGCCCACGCGGGCGAGCCGCGCCCTGCTTCCGGCGGGGCTCAAGCCGAGATAAGGCCAGATGTGATAGAAAAGACCGTTCAACCCTGCCGGGTGGTCGGGCTGATCGCGATAGACGGCAAAAAAACTCTGGGAAGTCATCGGCCCCGGAAGAGTGTTGGCGTGGTCTGCCGCGTAGAGGTGAATGCCGATTCCCACCTCGCGCAGCCGGGTCGCACAGCTCGAGGCATCGACTTTTCGCACGATCCCTTTTGCCCCAAGGGCGAGAAGCGCCGCCAGAACGACCGCCATCACCAGCGCCAGCAGCACTTCCAACATGGTATAGCCATGTCGTGGCAGTCGGTCGGTTATCAGGGGTGGGTCGGCAGGGAGGTGCATCAGGCCGTTTCATCGTGGGTTGATCCTTCGTCCGGACCGGCGCAGGCGGCACCAGCAAAGAAGCATCAGACCGCCGGCCAGCGCAAGGGGAACCATCCCCGGTTCGGGAATGACGGTGAGGCGGATTCCCGCCGGGTCGAGCGAGAGCGTGGCGCTCAAACCGTTGATCTCTCCCGTGATTTCCGGCCCGAGGCCGCCGATGATGTCGCCGTCCACGAGGCTGATCAAGGTATAGCTACCTGCTCCGAAACCGGCGAGGGCGTTGAAGTCAAAGTCACCGAACTCCAGCGAGGAGCCGATCACCAGATCGCCGCTGGTCAGGAGGAGCTGGCTGTAGCTGGTTCCCGGCCCGGAGTCGCTGCCGAGGTCGATCCGCAACCATCCCGTCCGGGCGGATGCCGCCGAGAGGTCGAGCACGGAGCCTTCTCCCAACGCATAGGTGGTGCGCCCTGCCGCCCCAAAGGTTCCCGCGATCAGCTTGCCGCCCTCCGCCACGACAACGTGATCTCCGGCGAGGGTCGAGATCGTCCCGGTGCCGCCCAGACTGCCCCCGGCGGCGACCAGGATGGCGGTCGTGCCATCTTCGTCGGTATCTCCGAAGCTGCTGGTGTGGGTCGCGATGTAGAGGCGGCCTTCGTCCACGGTGGTGGTCCGTTGCAGGTTTTCCAGATTGCCGGCCAGTGTCAGGTCCGCCGTTCCGGATTTGGTCAGTTGAAGAAAGGCGCTCCCGGTGCCTCCCGAAGGATGGACCGTCCCGATGATCGCCCCCGAATAGCTGCCATCGACCGATTGGTGGATGGCGAGCGTGTGAACCGGGTACGTACTGATCGCGCCGGCGGTATTGGCGCGAAGGGTTCCACCGGTGCCGGAGAGGTTTTGCATCTCAAACGCCAGGCCGGGGACGCCAATGTTGCCGAGGTTGAGCGTGCCGCCGTTGAGCGTCACGTTCCCGAGGCGGGTGGAGGCCTTCAGGAACAGATCGCCGCCGGTCAGGTTCAGGTGGCTGTTCGCGGAAAGCCGGTCGGCAGCGTTGAGGTTCAAGACCCCGCCGGTGACGGCGATCGTCCCCGCATGCGCTCCGAAGTTCCCGACGGTTCCACCCAGATTCAGGTTGCCACGGGTCAAGGTGAAGTCTCCCGAGAGGGTGATCCCGTCGCCGATGGTCAGGTTTCCCAGGGGGGAGCCCGACGAGTGGCTCCCCGCGTCGACCGTTCCGCCGCCGAGGGTCATGGTGACCGGGGTGGACGGGGATGAACTTTTCTGCAAGGTCGTCGTGCCGGTCGAACGCCTCAGAAGGCTTTCGAGCGCGACGTTCTGCGTCACTTCGATCGTCACCGTTCCCCCGGCGGCTACGAAAGCGGTGTTTCCGTCGATCCAGGCGGAGGTGTAGGGGCCGCTCTCCGAGGCTCCCCACGCATTCTCCCCGAACCAGCCAGCCGCAGCCGGGTTATGATAAAAAGTGCCCGCCCGCGATTCCCCTGCCGGGGCGAGGCCGAACACGATACCGAGGAGCGCAATGCCGAGTTTCTCTATCTTCATTGGGGGGTGGGCAGGGGTTGAATGAAACAGGGGCGGTGGGTAAAGCAGGGGCCCATTTCAGGGGCGATCTTCCCGCAAACCGTAGTTGTTTTCCGCCTTCCTGAAAATGAAGGATTGTTTCATTCGTTTTGCACTGATGTACCTTTCTACCGTGAAGCATTGACGGGAGAGGGGATCACACGTTAAAGCAATGTTGCCTGCCTGAGCTTTCCCAAGCCGATGGATGCCGACCAATACCGCCCCGCCATCAATCACTTTGGCTTCAGCAAAGCCTCCGCCGGCTGGCGGCTGCCCTCGACGCGGACGCGGACGTGGGAGGATCTCGTCCTTTGGTTCATGGTGGAAGGGAAGGGGCGCGCGGAGACGCCCGAAGGCCCCTACCCGCTGGAACCGGGCACCTGCCTCCTGATGCGCGGCGGCGAGGATTACGCGCTCTGCAACATTCCCGGCCATTGCATCCTCGGTTACTTCGCCCATTTTCACTACCTCGATGGCGACGGAGAGGTGGTCCCGCACCAGAGTCTCGGCGAGCCGCCCCGTCTATGGCGTTGTTTTCCGGTATTGAACCCGATGGCCGACTTTCTTCATCGTTCATGGACCGCCTACCACAGCATACCGCGCCAACCCGGGCGCGCCAATCGCTGGTTCGAAGCAGCGCTCATGGAAGTGGCCGATTTTGACCGCTCCTTCCGCTCCCAGGGGAGTTCGCTGGAGGACGCGCAGTCGAACTGGATTCGCCAGGTGGCTCACCGGATCGAGTCCAACCCGCAGGAGAGCTTTTCCATCCGTCAACTGGCGGCGGAAGGCGGCTACAGCCGGACGTACTTCTACCGGCTTTTTCGCAAGTGCCTCGGAATTTCGCCCCAGCAGTTTGCCATTGACTCACGGATGCGGCACGCCCGCTCGCTGCTGGTCGGCAGCAACTATACGATCGCGGAAATCAGCGCCCTTTGCGGCTATTCCGACATCTATTTCTTCAGCCGCCACTTCAAACAGCATCACCAGACCACGCCCTCGGCCTTCCGGCAAAAGGGAGGGCGTGCTTCCTAGCGTACGGCCAGTTTGCGCGTCAGCTCCACGAACTGCCTGGCGAGGCCTTCAACGCTCTGCTGTTTCGAGGCGTCGGTCAGCGCACCGTCGAGGTTGAAGGCGTCGGAAGCATCGGGGATGCTGACCTGCTTGGGCAGAACCACGACGCCGATATTGCTCAGAATGGAGCGGACGTGGACCAGGCCGCGTATCCCTCCCAATCCGCCGGGAGAAGCCGACAGGAGCGCCGCGGTCTTGCCGGAAAAGGCGACCAGCGCCGGTTCATGGGGCGCTTCGGTGCGCGAAACCCAATCGATGGTGTTCTTGAACAAGGGGGTGAAGGAGCTGTTGTACTCCGGCGAGGCGAGGAGAAAACCGTCGTGCTCCACGAAAAGTTTCTTCAACGCCTTGGCGGTTTCAGGCAGGCCGTGGGCGCTTTCGTCGTCTTCATTGAAGATCGGCATCGGGTAGTCGTTGAGTTCGACGAGCGTTACGACAGCCCCCGCAACACGAACCGCTTCGGCGGCGACCCGCACCAGCCGTTTGTTGTAGGAACCGGTGCGAAGACTGGCGGCGAAGGCAAGAATCCGGGGTGTGTGTTCAGACATACTGAAAGGAATCTTTATCAGCAGCGAACCGGTTCGTCGATTGGCAAAACCGAAGAGGATGGAATATGAAAGGAACGCCCCACCCGAAGATCGGCATTTTCCGTTGCAGGAGCCGGGAAAAGATCCCTATGCTGTTGATCTGTCATGACTCCCCAACCCTTTCAGCCAACCGTTGTCGACGGGCTGCCAAGCCCTTACGAGGCCCTCCGCGGCCTAATTTACTTTCCACGGATGATTGCGAAAATCCGGCTGCATGCCGCAGGCCGTCTCCCGGAAACTTATCACGCCAACCTGGGGGAGGGGTTCGACGGGCGGTGCGTCCGCTTTCTCGGCGTTGAATACGAGACACTCAAGGCGGAGACCTTGAAGAGCGAAGCTTCCGATGAGTCGTTGCTGGAGTGGTGTTTCCGAAGCGGACGTCGCCCGAACGAAGAGGAGATCATGATCTGGAGCGAGTTTCTGATGAAGCGCGGCTGGAGGGATGCGTCGCGCAAGGTGCTTCGGCGGCGGCTCCGCGATGCGGGCCTGCCGGAGGAAGGGGGGTCGATCGAAACCATGTTCGATTTTATCGACCTCGACGAAGGCCGACCGCTCCGCCAGCCGGGTGCTGATCCGCTTTAAGCCTTTCCGGCATCGGTGAATGGGGAGGTTCCGGGGAATCGCGGCCCTTCAGGTCGCATGATTTTGCGGGATGGCCGGCCCCGGGGCGATGCCCGGAAGGATGGCCGGGGATTGAGCAACAGCGACACTCCCTGCGGTTACCTTCACTTCCCCTCGACCCCGAACGCGATCGCAGAGCAGGGAGCGTCTTGTTTCTGCGACCCCTTTTTAGGGTCGCTTCCTTCCGCAGGGCGACTTTCCGGGGGGTGGCGTGCTTCCCGCGCTTACCCCCGGCTGCCTTGGCTGGCAACCCTTCGGGTTGCTTGAGATGCCGGTCTCCCCGCTCCTTTTCCACGTTTGATTCAACTTTGTTTCCCGTCCCTGCGGAGACCCAAAAGACCAAACTCAAGAGGATGCCATCAGCATCCTTGGTGCGTCTGAAGAAATTCACTTCGAGTCGGCATTTCCCGCCGGTGCCAACTCCCCCCGTTGCCGGATTTCCCCCTTCGCCCCTTCAACGAACAAAACCCCGTCCCTTACGAGAAGGGACGGGGTCTTGTTTAACTTTCAGTCAGCTCTTGGCTGATAACGGATCGGGATTCCTTAGAAGGAGACCCGGAAACCGCCGTTCACGCTGTGCGAATCGTAGTTGGTACGACCGAGTTCGCCAGTGTAGTAGGCGTAGACCGAGACGGCCGGGTTGATTTCAACCGAAGCGCCAGCGTCGAGGAGGAGGCTGTCGCGGCCGATGTCCGGTCCGTCAACGCGGAAGAGGCGATCAGCACCGGCGAAGCGAGCTTCGATCGACGGGGTCGAATCGAGGTATTCGTGCTTCCACTGGGCGCGGACTTCCGGGCGGATGATCACGCTGCCGGTATCCCAGGCGTAGGAAGCCTTGAGACCCACGGTGGAGCGGAACGATTCCTGGTGCTGCTTGCGGAAGTTGAGGTTCGCAACCGAACCGCGTTCTTCGAAGCTGCCGATCCCGATGTAGGTGTACTGTGCCGAAGCAACAGGCCCGATGGTCAGGCCCCCGACGTGGACGTCGTAGCCGAGACCGAGGAGGGCGTTGAATTCGCCACCGTCGAAGTCGCCACGAGCCTGGTTGGTGCCAATGGTCGTGCGGTTCGTGCGGTAGGAGTTGTAACCACCACCGACAGCGGCGTTCACGAAGAAGCCGTTGCTGAAGAACGAACCGTAGACACCGCCGCGACCGCCATCAACACGGACACGTCCGTTGTTGTCCCAGTCGGAAGAGGTGTGGGTGTAACCACCGTTGATACCGACCACGAAGTTTTCGCTCACGCGGTAGTCAGCACCGAGGGTGAAGCCAGCCGATTCGAAGCTCTGCCCCTGTGAATTCTGGGTGGTTTCGATGTCAGCCCATTCGCCGTGACCGGTGATGAAGAAGCCCCAGCGGCTCTGTTCGATGACCGGAGCAACGACTTCCTTCGAAACGATGCTCTTGCCATCCCAACCGGCGAGGGTCAGGCCTTCCTGCGTGTTCGCAACCGGAGCGCCATCGTAGTTGATGGTGCCCTGGGAGTTGGTCATCGCAAAACCGTTGGCGCTGAAGCCATAGGCACCGGCGCGGACGTCTTCGAGGCGGCGTTCGAGGTGAACGTTCTGGATCTGCGAGGTGGCAAACCCGATGTTGTACACCGAGGTCAGAGCTTCCGGTGAGAGAAGGCTCAGGAGTTCAGGAACGTTCTTCTTGTTGGTGTAGTTGAGGTAGGTGAAGACCTCGTCGATCTGATTGCGCTTGGCAGCGGCGTCGAGAGCCGAAGCGACCTGGCGCTGGTTGTGGGTCAGACCTTCCAGGCTGGCGAACTTGTCCTGGTGGACCACGAGCTGAACGGCGTCGGCGGTGTAGCGGACGTCGTAGTGGAGCATCGTGTTGGAACGCAGGCCGTAGACTTCGTCAAACGCGCCGTTAACGCCGTTGACGGTGTCGATGAGGGTCAGGACATCACCACGGTAGGCGCGATCCGGGCTGCTGAGGCCGGCACGAGCGCCACCGACGATGAGAGCGCCATCGATGAAGGCTTCATCGCCGACAACGATCTGGCCGTGGGACGGGGTGCCGCCGCGGACAGAGAGGAAGAGGGCCGATTCATCGGTCTGGGTATAGTCACCGCCGACAAACAACTGGCCAGCGTTGTAGGTTGCGGAAACCGGATCAATGCCGCCGCGGAGAATGAGGGCCGAGTCGTTGAAGACATTGCCGCCCACTTCGTTGATGGCACGGGCCACAACGACGCCGTAGTTATCGGTCGCCGCATCTTTGCGGATGATCAGGTTTTCACCAATGAAGGTGTTGCGGATCGCAGCACGACCACCTTCACGAACGACGAGGCTTTCGACGATATCGCTGCTGGTGACGCGGGCAAAACCGTCGTCGAGAACGACGAGAGTATCGCCGACTTCGCTGTTGAAGAGAGTGGCGCGGCCATCGGCATGAACCACGAGGTCTTCACCAACGGAGCTGTTGTTGAGGATTGCGTGACCATCGGCCCACACGTCGAGATCGTCGCCGATTCCGCTGTTGTTGAGCGTCAGGAGACCATCCACATCGGCATCGCCACGGGTGGCGATGTTGGTGAGGTTGACCACCGTATCGGCGGCCACGTCGAGATCGTCACCAAAGAGAACCCGGCCACCGAGAAGGGCGGGAGTTCCGTTGATGTCGAGGTTTCCGGAGACAACTTCGATGTCGCCGCGGAAGAAGCTGGCGTCGGTGACGTTGAGAACGGCGTCGCCGTTCCCTGCCTTGACGATTGTGGAACCCCAGTCGCCGTTGATTTCGCCGTCCAGCGTCGTGACCGTCGTGGCAGGTGCGCCGAGGAGAGTAATCGGAGCGAGGGTAAGAGTCCCGCTGAAGCTCAGATCAATGTCAGGCGTGTGAGTTTTCGATACTTCGTTGGCGATCACGAGGGCGTTGCCGTCCGTGACCGTAATACCCGAAGTGCCGTTGATCGAACCGTTGGCGCCCAGGACGAGAGTCCGGTCAACCCCGGTAACGAGGGTTGCGCCCGTGTAGGTGCTGTCGCTGTTGATCGTTGCGACAACGACGGCAGCCGGTCCGTCAACAGTCAGCGCGCCAGTCCCGGCCAGAACGACACCATTGATGGTGCTATTGCCGAGCAAAAACGAAGTGTCACCAGTGATGCTGGAATCAAGTGCGGTGCCAGTCAGCACGGCATCGTTCCCAATGACGACGTTGGCGAATGGACCTTCCGGACCAACGATATCCTGGTCGGCAAGGTAAACCTGTGCAGAAGCACCCCCGGCCATCATTGCCGAAGCGAGGACGGCAGCCGAAAGCGTGCGAATCATACGGTTCTGACGACCAGAACCGCTCGTAGTTGGTTGTTTAAGACGTGTGGTTTTTTTCATGTTCAGAGTTATATTTCCCTTGGTTTGTGTGCGTTTTCTCTCGCAGTGAGAAGGGTGAAGATTGACCTCGTCCGATCGCATTGTCGATGCAATTCTTCTGGGGAAAACCTTTCGCAGGATTGCTGATTAGTTTT
>Ga0182739_1000362_pt1 | contig 65504 bp, 54 predicted proteins | sample eDN5th30CBELigBY_FD_128873 | JGI IMG/M metagenome (GOLD analysis project Ga0182739, IMG submission 128873) | Enriched backyard soil microbial communities from Emeryville, California, USA - eDNA 5th pass 30_C BE-Lig BY (version 2) (version 2) | ecosystem: Environmental > Terrestrial > Soil >... | reverse complement strand
TCGCTGCGCGACATCTCGGCCCCGCCCGGCACGCGCAGGGCGACCACGCGGCTGCCGGGCGCCGTGGCGGCGGCGGCGAACACCTTGAAGTCCACGTCGCGCATCACGTCGGTGATGTCGGTGAATTCGAGCTGCACGCGCAGGTCCGGCTTGTCCGAGCCGTAGCGGCGCATCGCCTCGGTCCAGGGCATGATGGGGAACGGCGACGGCAGGTCGACGCCCTGCACCACCTTGAAGACGTGGCGGATCAGGTTCTCGAAGATCTCGCGGATTTCGAATTCGTTCAGGAACGAGGTTTCGCAGTCGATCTGGGTGAATTCAGGCTGGCGGTCGGCGCGCAGGTCTTCGTCGCGGAAGCACTTGGTGATCTGGTAGTAACGGTCAAAGCCCGAAACCATCAGCATCTGCTTGAAGAGCTGCGGCGACTGCGGCAGCGCGAAGAAGTGGCCGGCGTTCACACGCGAGGGCACCAGGTAGTCGCGCGCGCCTTCGGGCGTGCTCTTGGCCAGCATGGGGGTTTCGATGTCGATGAAGCCCAGCTCGTCCAGGAACTTGCGGGTCTCGATGGACACGCGATAGCGCAGCATCAGGTTGCGCTGCATCTGCGGGCGGCGCAGGTCCAGCACGCGGTGCGTCAGGCGGGTGGTCTCGGACAGGTTGTCGTCATCGAGCTGGAACGGCGGCGTGACCGACGCGTTCAGGATTTCGACTTCCTTGCAGAGCACTTCGACCTCGCCCGAGGCCAGTTCGGCGTTGGCCGTGCCGGCCGGACGCTCGCGCACCAGGCCCGTGACGCGGATGCAGAATTCGTTGCGCAGGCGCTCGGCGGTGGCGAAGGCGGCGTTGTCCGGATCGAACACGATCTGGGCCAGGCCCGCGCGGTCGCGCAGGTCGATGAAGATGACCCCGCCGTGGTCGCGGCGGCGGTTCACCCAGCCGTACAGGGTGACGGTCTGGCCGAGATGGTCACGGCAAACCTGGCCGGTGTAGCAGGTACGCATGCGGGATGACTCCGTTGTGTGCTTGGTTTGAGCGTAAGGGTTACGAATCGGCGCGGGGTGCGTCGTGCACGCCCGGCGCCGGAGAGAGCGCAGCCGGCCGGACCGCGGGCGTCGCCGCCGGGGCCGGGGCGACCACGCCCATGGAAACGATGTACTTCAATGCCGCGTCCACGCTCATCTGAAGGTCGATCGCCTCTTCGCGAGGCACCATCAGGAAAAAGCCGGACGTGGGGTTCGGCGTCGTCGGCACGTACACGCTGATGTGGTCGCCAGGCAGGCTGGCGGCCACTTCCCCGCTGGGCGAGCCGGTGACGAAGGCGATGGTCCAGGCCCCAGCGCGCGGGTACTGCACCAGCACCGCGCGGCGAAACGCCTGTCCGTTGGGGGCAAGCACGGTATCGCTGACCTGCTTGACCGAGTTGTAGATGGAGCGCACCAGCGGGATGCGGCCCAGCAGGTTTTCCCACTGGTCCACCATGGTGCGGCCGATCAGGTTGGCCGCGAACACGCCCGTCAGAAGCACCACCACGATGACCAGGACGAAGCGGAAACCGGGAATGTCGACGCCGAAAAGCGATTCGGACGACAGGAAACCGGGCACGAACCCTTCCAGGGTGGCGACCAGCAGTCCCAGTACCCACACCGTGATGACCAGGGGAACCCAGATCAGCAGGCCGGTGATGAAGTACTTCTTGAAGACGCGCATCCGCATCGCGCGGGCTCTAGGCGGTGGTGCCGCCGGCAGCGGGCGCCGCCGGGGCGGGCGTTGCAGCCGGCGCCGCGGCGGGCGCGGCGCTTTCGGCGGACGCCGCCGGCGCACCGGCCGGCGCGGCGCCCTGGCCGCTGCCGCTGCCATTGCCACGGAAATCCGTGACATACCAGCCGGAGCCCTTGAGCTGGAATCCAGCCGCGGTCACCTGCTTGGAGAATGTGCTTTGGCCGCATTCGGGGCAATCCGAAAGCGGCGCATCGGAAATCTTCTGCAAGACGTCTTTGGCGTGGCCGCAGGCGCTGCACTTATAGGCGTAGATGGGCATCGAGGGCTCCCAGGCGCAAGCCGGGCATATCAAATTCCGCCGGTCCGCCCTGCGCGGGCGCAGGGTTCGGCGGCAGGGCTAGGCCGGAAAAATACGGGAAAGTGTTGAATTTTAGCGGTTTTTCTTAAAGCATCGCAGGCCTGCCCGGCCTGCCGGCCGGAAGCCGCCGCCCCCGGCGCGGCCCCGGGGGCCCGGCGGCCCCTGCCCTACACGGGCAGCAGGAACATCGCGGCGGCCACCAGGGTGGGCGCCAGGGCGCACAGGAAGAGGCGCCCGGAGGAAATGCTGCCGTCGGGGAAATGGTTCTTCAGGATGGCAAAGCCCGCGGGATTCGGGGCGTTGGCGATCACCGTCAGGCCGCCGCCGGTCACGGCGCCGGCCACCAGCATGTAGCGCCACGTCTCGTTGGTGCCTTCCACCAGCGACCCCAGATACGTCAGGGCCGCATTGTCGGTGATGGCGGTAAGCGCGGTTGCCCCCCAGAACAGCAGGAACGGCTCCAGCCCCCCCAACAGGTCCTGCAGCCACCATTTCTGCAGGCCGCCCAGCACCACCAGCCCCGCCAGGAAAAAGCCCACCATCAGGCCCTCTTTGATCATCAGGCGGTCCTGGTGCCGCTTGTAGGCCTCCGAGAAGCCGATGAACATCATGAGCAGGCCCAGGAAAATGGCGGGATGATGCGCCGTCAGCACCACGGCGACCAGGAAGACCAGGTGCACCAGGATCACGATGGCCGGCACCGGCGCACGCTTGCCCGCGCCCTGCGGCGCGTCCACGCCGCCGCCGGTGCCCACCGAGTGCTCCATCAGCGCCTTGCGGCAGATGAACGTCAGCAGGCCGGCGTTCAGGCAAACTGCAACCGCGGCGCGCCAGCCGAAATGCTGCATCATGAAGGCGGCATCCCACCCGAACGTGCCCGCGACCATCAGCACGGGCGGCGCGGCGTATGAAGTCAGCACCCCGCCGATGGACACGTTCACGAACAGCACGCCCAGGGTCAGGTACTTGAAACCGGCCCGGCCGCTGGTGCGGAAGTAGGCATCGCGCAACAGGATGGCCGCCAGGGTCATGGCGGCGGGCTCGGTGATGAACGAGCCGCCCAGCGGCACCATCGCCATCACCACGAAGAAGGTGGACAGTTCGCGCGGCAGGGGCAAGGCCCGGGCGACGATGCGGACCAGCAGGCCCACCAGCTCCAGAATCGGCCGGCTGGCGGCCACGACCATGATGACGAAGACGAACAACGGCTCCGTGAAGTTGCGGGTGTCCATGTACGCGATGGCGCTGGCGGGGCCGCCCAGCGATGCCATCGTCACGATCAGCGCGAACGCCCAGACGCCGAAGACGGCCTCGACTTCGGAAAACAGATGCCAGAAGCCCGCATGCGGTCCGCCACGATGCGCGAGCCGCGCGAAGAAGGGAACCGAGAAAGTATGGAGGACCGCCACGGCGAACAAAATGGTGGCGATGACCTCTAGCGGCTGGGGCATGTAGGGGAATTCCTGTAACGGGTTCACGCGGCGCGCCGTCGGGCGGATCCGCCGCGCGACGGCGCGCCGCGCAACAGATACACGTTCCGGCAGGCTTGTCGGACAAGCGTCGCAATATAGCCCACCGGCCGGACGATGTAACGCCGGGTCAACACTGATCCCTGCCGTCTTTTCTACGCGATCGGGGCCGGCGGTTCGGCGCCCGCCTGCGCCGCTTTCATCTCCATCAGCAGGCTGTGCAGCATCTCGGTGGACAGCCCGTGCAGCACCAGCCGGTAGCCCGCGCGCAGGGTCGACAGCGGCACCAGCGGATGGTTGTTGTTGACCAGGATCAGGTGCTGCGGCGCCCCCAGCAGCTTGGCCGCATAGATGCCGATGGTCTCGTCCAGCTGCAGCGAATTGGCCGCGCGCCAGAAGTCGTTGTCGGTCAGCATCAGCTGGTACAGCGGCGTGAAAAGCTCGATGGCGCTTTGCAGGTCCAGGAAGTTCAGCTTGCCCCGCGGCATGTCCTCCAGCCGGATCGGCGGGTCGCGGAGCATGGAAAAGTCCACCTTCTGGGGCGCATGCATCTCCACGCCCGCATCGCGCAGCGCCTGGTTCAGGCGGATGACGAAGTTAAAGAGATTCAGGTCGTGCTTGACGAAGAGATCGTCCTTCAGGTCGTCGATCTCCATCGGCTCGAGCGGCGTCGTGGTGATCGGCACCGGCGAGTTGGCGGCGATGAAGGCCAGCGCCTGCGCGCCCAGGTGGAAATGCCGCAGGATCAGCCAGTTGGCCTCGGGCGACACGAACTGCTTCAGGCCCCAGGCCAGGATGCGGTGCAGCAGCTTCGAATGCGACCAGCGGCGCGGCAGGAAGGTCTTGATGACCTGGATCAGGATGATGAAGGCGCGCGCGATCGGCCGCAGGAACGGCAGCAGATACTGCCGCGACGCGCAGCTCGAGTCCGTCAGCCAGGCCTTCTTCACCTTGTCCGGCAGCGGCGTGCTGCGATCCAGGTACAGCGCGAGCCAGGGGCTCGGGTCCGAGGGATCGTGTTCCCGGGCAAGGAATTCGGGCTCCTTGTTCATGCCGCGTCCGCCTCCATCACATGATGAAACTGCATCAGGTAGAGCGCCGCCGTGCGGCGCGCCGTGTCGACGATGCGCTGCGCGGCGCGCCCGTCCTCGTCGCAATCGAGCGCCAGCTCCACGGCGGTCAGCCACCGCGCCAGATGGTGCTCGTCGTTGTGGCCGTGGTATTCCAGGAAGCGGAAGGCGTCGGGCGGCAGCTTCAGGCTTGCCTTGAGCAGCGGCAGCAACGCCGGCACGATGCGCTGTCCCGTGCCCTCGATGATGTAGATCGCGCCCAGCAGCCCGATCGGATCGCGCGTGGCCGCCAGCCCGTGCAGATAGGCGTTGAGCGCCTCGCCGCCGGGATTGCGGCGCAGGGCGTCGATGTTGTCCACCGTGCCGCCCGCCGTGCGGTAGTCCTGGAACAGGATCTGGAAATCGTTCTGCTCTTCGCCCGCGTGCGTGTCGATCAGCGCGGCCAGGGGCGCGTACTGCTCGGACAGCGAGGCGGCGCCCTCGCGCATCCACTTGCTGCCTTCGCGCACCTGCGGGATCCAGTTCTCCATCCAGGTCAGGTAGTCCGCGGTCTGGAACCGGCGCTCGCGCAGGCGCCTGACCACCGGCGTGCGCCACACGCGCGAGCGGTAGTCGTGCCAGATGGACGCCAGCTCGGTCAGCAGTTGTCCCAGGCCTTGCGGGGCCATGTCGGGATCGTGCGGCGGCGCGATTGCTTCGGCGTCCAAGCTCGCCGCGTCCTGGCGCGCGGCGGCGGCGGGCACTGCGGCGGCAGCACTGGCGGCGACGCCGGGGCTGGCGTGGACCGCCTCGGCTTCCAGCAGCATGTAGGCCGCCATGAAGCGCCCGGATTCCGGGATGTAGCAGAAGATCTGCTCGCCCGGCTTGACCTCGCGCGTCTCCAGGAACTCGGCCAGCATGATCAGGATGGACGCGGCGCCGGTGTTGCCGCGCCAGGCCAGGTTGCTGAACCAGCGCTCGCGCGGGATCGCGAGGCCCGCCTTCTCCATCAGGTCTTCCACCACGGGGATGAATTTCTCGGATGAGTAATGGCACAGGAAGTGGTCGACCTGGTCCGGATCCACCCAGCCGTCGCGCACTAGCTTGGCGTATTCATGGATGCCGATATCGAACAGATGCGGCAGCAGGCGGATGTCCTGGCGCAGCGACAGCGCGCCGTCCGCCTCGGCCTCGTTCCAGGACGGGTAGTCCAGGTGCCCCTTGCTCCGGTCCGCCGACAGCCCGAGCTGCATGCACACGGGGTAGTCGCCGGAGAACGAACGCTGGTGCACCCACTTCAAGCGCAGGCGCACGCCCTGCGACGCGCCGGCCAGCGGCCGGCCGCTGTTGCCCAGCAATACCGCGCCAGCGCCGTCCGACAGCATCCAGCGCAGGAAGTGCGCGTCAAAGTCCGCGTCATAGCCGCGCGCGGCGAAGCGCGAGCGCTTGAAAAGGCGCGACGGCAGTTCGCTCGCCACGGCCAGGGCGCTGGCATGCGCCCCCAGCTCCACGCCCTGCGCGGCGGCCTGGATGGCGGACACGCCCGCGGCGCAGATGCCATGCACCGACAGCGTTTCCATGGGCGGCGCGGCCAGCTCGCCCTGGATCATGTTCGAAAAGCCCGGCATCAACGCATCGCCGCCCGACGATCCGCTCGTGAGCAGGGACACGGCCGACAGATCGGTGTCGTGGCGCCGCAGGCAGTCGCGGATGGCGTTGGCCGCGAGCTGCGCGTTGGAGAACACGGTCGCGCCGTCGGCATCGATGGCGTAGTAACGCTGCTTGATGCCGTTCTCGGCCAGGATGCGGCTCTTGATCCGGCTGGACATGCGGTTCAGCGGCGCGATGTAACTGTCCATCGCTTCGTTGGACACGGGCTCGCCCGGCATGAAATAGCCGGCGCTCTCCAGGTAGACACGATGAAACGCAATAGGCATGGCGGATCTCTGGTGAAAGGTGGCAATGCGGCGCTAGCGGACGTGCTCGGGCGCCATGCAGGAACGGCTGCGAAACCGCGCAACGAAAGCGCCCAGGATGAAGACGCGGAACATGTAGGGAGTCAGGCCGCGTTCATTCAGTTCGCTTCGCACGCGGCCGCGATAGTGGTCGCGGTGCAGGCGGGTCAGTTCGGACCAGTGCGCGCGCGGATGCTCGTGATGCGCGGTATGCAGGCCGATATTGAATAGCAGCGGGTTGACCAGGCCCTCGAAGTTGCGCGCGTAGTTCAGGCCGGCCACGTGCCGGGGCCCGCCGTCCGCGTGCGCATGCTGCAGGTAATTCGTGGCCAGCAGCCAATGCAGGCCATGGAGCTGCGGCACGATCACGAACACCAGCGCCTTGACCGGGTTCAGCGCGATCAATCCGGCCCACAGGCCCAGCCACGCGCCGTACTGCGCCATGCAGTAACGCCACGCGCCGGGCCAGTGGCGGCGCAGCCGCCCCAGCCACGCGAAGAACAGCGGATACAGCACCCAGACCGCCTGGACGGGATGGATGACATAACCCCACAGGTGATTCGTGTCGCCGCCGAAACGGTAGGTGCGCGCCACGTCGCGCACCCCATGCTTGTAGCGGTGATGATTGGCCACGTGTGCCGGATAGAACACGAAGGTGGGATGCCCCTGCAGCAGCGTGATCCAGAAGTCTGTGATCCGGTTCGCGCGCCGTCCGCGCCACATCCGGATGTGCGTGTGGTTGTGATGGATGACGCCGATGCCCAGCGTCAGGAACAGCATCAACCCATACAGCGGCCACCAGAACCCGTAGACCCATTGCCACGCCGCCAGCCCGGGCAGCGCGGCCAGATAGGCCAGGCTCTGCCAGTCGCGCCGGTTGCGCAGCGCCGGCAGTCCGCGGCGCCGACCCAGGACTGCCGCCACTATGCGTTGCCCCGCTGGCCGGCGCCCGGCTCGCGCTGACGGTAGGCGTCAAGCTGGCGCTCCGCCGCCTGCGCGCCCAGCCGCGTGCGGAACAGGCGGTCCATGAAGGTGAACTGGAAGCCGTAATTGCCGTTGTAGCAGGCGTGGTGCAGATGATGCCGCCGGCTGGCGGCGAACCAGTGCGCGTACGACACCTTGGGGAAAAAGTCGTAATTGGCGTGCCCGATGCAATTGAAGAACAGGCTGAAGATCGGCACCGACGCCAGCGACCAGAAGCTGAAGTCGTGCACCACCATGGGCAGCAGGATCACGTTGCCCAGCATCAGCGCCTCGATGGGATGAAAGCTGTAGGTCGAAAACGGCGTGGTGACGACGGAGCGGTGGTGCGGCAGGTGAAAACGGCGCAGCAGCCGCGTGTGCAGCAGGCGGTGGTTGATCCAGAAATGCACGTCGTTCCAGGCCACCAGCGCCAGGATTTCCAGCACGATCTGCAACCCGCTCGCGTCCGGGTCCAGGCGCGCCCAACCCAGTTGCAGCAGGCCCCACGGAAAGATCATGCCGGTGCCGAACAGCAGGATCGACAAGCCGGACTGCGCGAACTCGCGCCGCAACTGGCCCGGCGCCAGCGGACGCGGGTCGAGCGGGCGGCCCAGGCCGAGCGCCGGCAGGACATGCCGGGTCAGCAGCCAGGTGGCCGCGCCAAAGGCCAGGTAGATGCCGCCAAAGAACAGCAGCCCCGCCAGCATCACCTGCCAGGCGGACAAGGCTTCGAAAGCTTGACCCATGTAGGTTTTGTTTCACCCTGAAGAATGGCCGCATGATAAGCAATCCGTCAGCGTCCGGGCGAGTCAATTATTACCAATTGAATCCGGACGCCACAAAGCGCTCACGCCGCGCGCAAGGTCGCTGCCGCCACGGGAAACTGGCGATCGAGCGCCGTGACGGCCGCGTCCAGCCGCTCTCCGAGCGCCGCGCTGGCAGGCAGCATCGGCAGGCGCAGCTCGTTCGACAGCAGCCCCTGGCGCGCCAGTTGGGCCTTCAGCGGTCCCGGGTTGGGCTCGGCGAACACCCGCTGGATCACCGGCGCCAGCGCGTGGAACAGCGCCCTGGCCTCGTCCAGCCGCTGGTCCCGCACCGCGCGGTGCATGGCCACGAAGAGGTCGGGGCGCAGGTGCGCGGCGGCGGCGATCATGCCGGTTCCGCCCAGGCACAGCACAGAAAGCGATTGCAGGTCCTCGCCGGCCAGCACGTTCATCCGGCCGTCAGCGATCAGCGCCACCGTCTTTTCCAGGGAGCCGCCGCAGTCCTTGATCGCGGCGATGTTGGGATGCGCGGCCAGCGCCAGCAGGGTCGACGTGTCCAGCGTGGTGCCGGTGCGGTAGGGAATGTCGTAGAGCACCAGCGGAAAGCGCGAGGCGTCGGCCAGGCAGCGGAAGTACGCGGCCGCGCCTTCCTGGCCGGCGCGCACGTAGTACGGCGCGGGCGCCAGGATGCCGGCCAGCGGCCGGGTGCCGAACGCCGACAGCCGCTGCAGCACGTGTCCCTGGTGATTGCCTGCCAGGCCCATGACGATGGGCAGGCTGCCCGCTTCGGCCAGCACCGCGTCCAGCACGGCAAGCTGCTCGGCGTCGTCCAGGGAGGCGGCCTCGCCGGTGCTGCCGCACACGACCAGGCCGTCCACGCCCGCGGCCGCGTAGTGCCGCACGAGGCGGCGCAGGGCCCCGCCGTCGACCGCGCCGCCCGAAAACGGCGTGACCAGCGGCACCCAGACGCCCTGGAACAGAGATTGATGTGATTGCATGAGAACACTCCTTCGGTAGGACCGTGGTGGGACCGTACAGAAGTGCTCGGGATGTCAGGGGGTGCGCGCGGAGGCGCAAACGCGCCGCCAGGAGGCCGCTGTTCCGTCGCCCATCTGACGGAACAGCATGCTCCGGTCAGATGAGCGGCTGTTTTTTGGATTTCAGGCCGGCGGCAGCCAGCACCACGCCAAGGGCGCGGATACGTGCAGCAGTCTGGTGGGCCTGAGGAATCATGAAATGGCGAAGCGCGATGAGGCGACGGTTGCGGAAATCTACCGGGCGCGCGCGGCGGTGTCAACGAGGTGGCGGATCCGGGCAGGCGACCGGCCCGGCCCGAAGATCAGGCCAGCGTGGCCAGGAACACCTCGCACAGGGCCTGCATGCCCTTGCGGTCGTCTTCATCGAAGCGGCCCGGCACGGGGCTGTCCACGTCCCAGACGCCGATCAGCTCGCCCCGGTGCACCAGCGGCACCACGATTTCGGAGCGCGAGGCCGCGTCGCAGGCGATGTGGCCGGGGAAGGCATGCACGTCCGGCACGAGCTGCGTCTGGCGCTGGCTGGCGGCCGCGCCGCACACCCCACGGTTCAGCGGGATGCGCACGCAGGCGGGCTTGCCCTGAAAGGGGCCCAGCACCAGCTCCTGGCCGTCGAAGAAATAAAAGCCCACCCAATTCAGGTCGGGCAAGGCCTGGAAGGCCAGCGCGCTCAGGTTGGCGGCATTGGCGATGCGGTCGGGCTCGCCTTGCAGCAGGGCGCGCGCCTGGACGGCGAGTTCGGCGTACAGGGCAGCCTTGGAATCGGCGACGATGGGAGCGGCTTCGAACATGGAAATGTAACTGTACAGGCGGTTATCGATGCAGGTGATTTTAGGGGTTCCACCCGTTAAAGGGGCCGGGCTGTTACCGTGTGGGACAATACTTTGTTGTCAAACGCATCAACCGACCCACCCTTCTTGATCAAGAAGCACTCCATGGACAAGCCTATCGAACCTGCGTTTTCCTTTTCGGAACGCGCCCTGCAACTCACCAGCTCCGCCATCCGCGAGATCCTCAAGGTAACCGAGCGTCCTGAAGTCATTTCGTTCGCGGGCGGCCTGCCTGCGCCGGGCGGCTTTCCGGTAGAGGTGGTACGAGCAGCATTCGACAAGGTCCTGTCCACCAACGGCCGCGCGGCCCTGCAATACGGCCCGACCGAAGGCTACGCGCCGCTGCGCAAGTGGGTCGCCGATGACCTGACCGCCGCCGGCGCCGACGTCGCCCCCGACCAGGTCCTGATCGTGTCCGGCTCGCAGCAGGCGCTGGACCTGCTGGGCAAGGTGCTGATCGACAAGGACAGCAAGGTGCTGGTCGAAGACCCCAGCTACCTGGGCGCACTGCAATCGTTCAGCCTGTACCAGCCCAAGTTCGTGCCGGTGCCCACCGACGAAGGCGGCCTGATCCCCGAAGCCATCACCCCCGAACTGGCCGACGGCGCCCGCTTCCTGTACGCCCTGCCCAATTTCCAGAACCCCACCGGCCGCACCCTCAACCTCGAGCGCCGCATCGCGCTGGTCAAGCGCGCCGCCGAACTGGGCCTGACCATCGTCGAGGACGATCCCTACGGCGAACTGCGCTACGCCGGCGAGCCGCAGCCCGGCCTGATCACGCTGGCCAAGGAGTACGGCGCCAACGTCGTGCGCCTGGGCACGTTCTCCAAGGTGCTGGCCCCCGGCCTGCGCCTGGGCTATATCGCCGCCGGCCGCGCCCTCATCAACAAGCTGGTGCAAGCCAAGCAGGCCACCGACCTGCACACGCCCACGCTGACCCAGATGGCCGTGTACGAGATCGTCAAGGACGGCTTCCTGGCCGAGCACCTGCCCAACGTGCGCGAGATCTACCGCGCCCAGGGCAGCTGCATGCTGGACGCCATCCAGCAGGAATTCCCGTCCACCGTCACCTGGACCAAGCCCGAAGGCGGCATGTTCATCTGGCTGACCTTGCCCGAGCACATCGACAGCACCAAGCTGCTGGAAAAGGCCATCGCCCAGAACGTCGCGTTCGTGCCCGGCGCGCCGTTCTACAGCGGCGAAGGCAAGCGCAACACGCTGCGCCTGAGCTTTGCCACCGTGCCGGAAGACAAGATCCGCACCGGCATCGCCATCCTCGGCAAGCTGTTGAAGGCCGAGTAAGGCTCCCGCCCAGACAGGCCCGCTTCGGCGGCCTGACCACATACCGGCCGGGCGCGATGCCCGGCCGTTGTTTTATGCTGTCGGCTTTCCCGACCGATTCCTGACCGTGACAGTGAGCGCTTCGCAACAATCCCCTACCGATCTCAGCGACATCGTCTTCACCGACTGGGTCGAACGCTGGCTGCCCAAGTCGTGGCGGCCCTATGCCCGCCTGTGCCGGCTGGACCGGCCCATCGGCACCTGGCTGACCCTGCTGCCGGCCATCGCCGCGCTGGTGCAGGCGGCGGGCGGCCTGCCCGACCTCAAGCGGCTCATCGTGTTCTCGCTGGGCGCGCTGCTGATGCGCGGCATCGGCTGCACCGTCAACGACATGTGCGACCGCAACTTCGACAAGCACGTGGAACGCACGCGCTTCCGTCCGTTGACGAGCGGCCAGTTGACGATGAAGAACGCCGTCTGGTTCCTGCTCGGCCAGTTGCTGGTCTGCGGGTCGCTGCTCTTCTTCCTGAACGACATGAGCCGCTGGCTGGCCGTGGCTGTGCTGCCGTTCGTCTTCATCTATCCCCTGTGCAAGCGCGTCACGTACTGGCCGCAGGTGGTGCTGGGCATCTGCTTCAACTGGGGCATGCTGATGGCCTGGTCCGATACGCAGAACCACGTCCCGCTGGCCGCCATCGCCATGTGGCTGGGCGCGGTGCTGTGGCAGGTTGGGTACGACAGCATCTACGCCTACGTGGACGTGCGCGACGACCGCAGCCTGGGCCTGCACTCGACCGCCATGCGGTTTGGCGACCAGGGCAAGCTGTGGATCGGCGGGTTCTACCTGGGCACCGTGCTGCTGTGGGCCTGGGGCGGTCATGCCATGGGCTTGTCGTGGGCCTATCAAGTCGGGATGGCGGCCGTGGCCGCGCACCTCGCCTGGCAACTGAAGGTCTTCGACATCCAGCGCCCCGACCGCAATTTCATGCTGTTTCGCGCCAATCTGTGGCTGGGCGCCCTGCTGGTCGTCGCCGCGCTGGCGGGCGCGCTGATCCGCTGAGGCGCATTTGCGGGCCCGCCGCGCTCGGGGGATGATGGTGCTTCCGCCCCACCGTCACGGAGACACCGCATGCCCGCAATGATCAAATCCCTGACTGCCGCCGCCGCCGCGTGCGCCCTGCTTGGCGCGCTGCCCGCACAGGCCGCCTCCGACTGCGCCGCGCTGCGCGGTTGCGCGGCCAAGTTCTGCCACATCGAAAACGACATCGCCGCCGCCCAGGCGCAGAACAATTCGCGCCGCGAGGCGGGCCTGCGCAAGGCGCTGGCCGAAGCCAAGGCCAACTGCACCGACAGCCGCCTGCAATCGCAGCGCGAAGCCGAGGTGCGCGAAAAGCAAGCCGAAGTCGCCGAGCGGCAGGAGGAACTGAAGGAAGCGCGCGCCAAGGGCAAGCAGGACAAGATCGACAAGGCGCAGCGCAAGCTGCAAGAGGCGCAGGCCGACTACGACGCCGCACTGGCCGAGCTGAACCGCTGAAAAGGCGCGATACGCGCCGCCGCCTGGCCGGCCCGCGTCGGCCAGGAACATGACCTGTCACCCGGTGGAAATATCGCCATCCATGGTGCCAACATGGTTAATTCAAATCGATTAGCCATGATTTTGGAAAGATGTTTTCTGAGAATAAGGGTTTATCCCAGGGTTGTTTAGGCACAGAATGCCTCTCATCGGGACACAGCAAGCGAGCCCCAGGCAATCAGGCCAGCGGCTCGGATCCCAAGCTCACAAGACATCGGAGGTCTGCCATGAAAACCCTTGCTACCGCATTGATGTTGTCCATGTCCGTTCTGGCCGCTGGCGCCCAAGCCGCCGAAGCCGACCAGGGCCCCACCCGCGCCCAGGTCCAGGCCGAACTGCAACAAGCCAAGGCCTCGGGCCAATACACCTTCGGCGAAGAAGGCTACCCCGCCCCGATCGTGCAGAAGTCCAGCCTGTCCTCGCAACAAGTCCAAGCTGACCTGGCCCAGGCCAAGAACGCTGGCCAAGTCACCTTCGGCAACCTGGACTACCCGCCCGTCGCCGCGTCGGCAACCGCCACGTCGCTGACCCGCGCCCAGGTCGAATCGCAACTGGCCCAGGCCAAGGCGGAAGGCCTGGTGACCTTCGGCAACATGGACTACCCGCCCCAAATGGGCAGCTAATCGCACCGCCCGCTCGGGCGCGATTTGCCTCTCAAAGCCCTCCGGCCACAAGCCGGAGGGCTTTGTCATTGACGTTTCGACGTTCGATTTGGTTATAACGCCTGCAACTTAGGCCATTACGACACTTTTGCAGCTACAAATCGACAGCGCTCCCGCATAGGATGAGGCCACTTCCCTCCCTCACATTGCAGGAGCAGCACCATGTCCACGCACACCAAATCCATCGTTCTGCTGGGCGCCGGCAAGATCGGCTTTGCCATCGCCCTGATGCTGGAACGCAGCGGCGATTACACCGTCCTGGTCGCCGATCAGGACGCCGGGCGCCTCGCGGTGCTGGCCGAGCTGGGATGCGAAACGCGCCAGATCGGCGACGACGCCAGCGTGGCGCGGAGCATCGAAGGCGCCTACGCCGTGGTCAATGCGCTGCCGTTTCACCGCGCCATTGCGGTGGCGGGCCTATGCGCGAAGGCCGGCGTGCATTATTTCGACCTGACCGAGGACGTGGCCAGCACCCATGCCATCCAGGCGCTGGCCACAGGCGTCAGCACGGTGCTCATGCCTCAATGCGGCCTGGCGCCGGGCTTCATCGGCATCGTCGGCAACGCGCTGGCGCGCCGTTTCGACACCCTGCTGGACCTGCGCATGCGCGTGGGCGCCCTGCCGCGTTATCCCTCCAACAGCCTGCGCTACAACCTGACGTGGAGCACCGAAGGGCTGATCAACGAATATTGCAACCCCTGCGAGGCCATCGTCGACGGCCAACTCACCAGCGTCCCCGCCCTGGAAGGCTACGAAACCTTCGCGCTGGACGGCGTGGAATACGAGGCCTTCAACACCTCCGGCGGCCTGGGCACCCTGCCCGCGACGCTGCTGGGCCGCGCGCGCAATGTGGATTACAAGTCGGTGCGCTATCCCGGCCACTGCAGCATCATGAAGCTGCTCCTCAATGACCTGCGGCTGCGCGACCGCCGCGATCTGCTCAAGGACATCTTCGAGTCGGCCATTCCCACCACCGAACAGGACGTGATCGTCATCCAGGCGTCGGCCTCCGGCTATCGCCGCGGCCGCCTGGAAGAAGAGTCCTACCCGATCCGCGTGTTCGGCGCGGAAGTCGATGGCCATCGCCTCAGCGCCATCCAGCTCTCGACCGCCGCGGGCATCTGCGCGGCGCTGGATCTGGTGGCCATGGGCGTGCTGCCGCAGCAGGGGTTCGTGGGCCAGGAAGCCATCGGCCTGGACGCGCTGTTGAGCAACCGCTTTGGCCGCATCTACGCGGGCAAGCCGCTGGCGCTGGCCGGTTGCGCGGTCGCCGACCGCTGACCGCTTCCAGGCGCTGCGCGCCGCGCGATGCTACGTCCAGCCTTCCAGGCGCAGCGTCGCGCGCACCAGGCGCTGCTCTTCCTGTTCGATATCGGACAGGCTCTGGCGCACGCTGTCCACGTGATCGGCCGCGGCCTTGCGCGCCTGCTCGGGCTGGCGTCCGATCACCGCGTTGAACAGCCGCGTGTGCTGGCGGTCGATCTGCCGCTTTTCGGGTTCGCGGTGGTACAGGTTGTTCACGCACGCAAACACCGAGCCCAGCAGCAGGTCCGTCAGCGATTGCAGCGTGTGCACCAGAACCGGATTGTGCGAGGCTTCGCAGATGGCCAGGTGGAAGGCATGGTCCAGATGCGCGTGCGTGGCGGTGTCGGTGGCCGCGCCCTGCGCCGACACCATCTCGTCATAGCGGCGCCGGATCATGATGAAGTCCGCTTCCGTGCCGCGGATGGCCGCCAGCCGCGCCGATTCGGCCTCGAGCAGCGACCGCACTTCCAGCAGGTCGTACAGGGTTCGCGGCTGCGAATTGAACAGGTGCATCAACGGCCCCGCGTCGACCTTCGAGATGCGCGCCACGAACGAACCCTTGCCCTGCGCCGTATGGATGATCTCGCGCGCGCGCAGCAGCTTCAGGCCCTCGCGCAGCGCCGTGCGCGAAACACCCAGCTTTTCTGTCAGGCGCCGTTCGGACGGCAGGGCCTGGCCGGCCTTGAGCACGCCGTCCAGAATCAGGCGCTCGATGCGTTCAGCCACTTCATCCGCCACCTGGCGGGGCCTTTCTTCAGTTTCCGCGTGCATGCGATCTCCGGACCAGTGGTATGACCATGCGGGGCCCGCGCTCGCGGGACATGGTCATGCCTCTGTAAGTGGCTGATATCAAACCATAAAAAGCGGACCTTTGCCCGGCAGCGGGCGAATAAACTGGTATGACCAGCGGGTTTTCGTATGGACATCGACGCGCACGCGAACGATGATGTCAGCACGCCTGGACCGGCGCGCCGCGCTGTCCATCCCTATTCATCGCCAGAGACCCGCATGACTCAACGCACCCAGCACCACGGCCTGCAAGTGGCGGCCGATCTCAGTCAATTCATCGAACAGGAAGCCCTGCCCGGCACCGGCCTGGATGCCGACGGCTTCTGGCAAGGCTTCGCCGCCCTGGTGCACGATCTGGCGCCGAAGAACCGCGCCCTGCTCGCCGAACGCGACCGGCTGCAGGCCGAGCTCGACGCCTGGCACCGCGCCCATCCCGGTCCCATCACGGACGCCGCCGCCTATCGCAAGTTCCTGGAGGGCATCGGCTACCTGCTGCCGCAGCCCGAGTCCGTCCGCGCCACCACCGACAACGTCGATACCGAGATCTCGCAGCAGGCGGGCCCGCAGCTCGTCGTGCCGATGTCCAATCCGCGCTACGCGCTGAACGCCGCCAATGCGCGCTGGGGCAGCCTGTATGACGCCCTCTACGGCACCGATGCCATTCCGGCCACGCCCGGCGACACCGGCAAGGGCTACAACCCCGAACGCGGCGCAGCCGTCATCGCCCGCGCGCGCAGCTTCCTGGACACCGCCGCGCCGCTGGCGCAGGGCTCGCACGCCGATGCCCGCGGCTACACCGTCGAAGACGGCCAGTTGCGCGTGGCGCTCGCCAGCGGCGCCACCAGCCTGAAGTCCGGCGCGCAGTTCGTCGGCTACCAGGGCGACGCCTCCGCCCCCACGGCAATCCTCCTCAAGAACAACGGCCTGCACTTCGAAATCCAGATCGACCCGGCCAGCCCCATCGGCAGCACAGACGCGGCGGGCGTGAAGGACGTGGTGGTCGAAGCCGCGCTCACCACCATCATGGACTGCGAAGACTCCGTCGCCGCCGTCGACGCCGACGACAAGGTGCAGATCTACCGCAACTGGCTCGGCCTGATGAAGGGCGACCTCACCGAAGAAGTCACCAAGGGCGGCAAGACCTTCACCCGCAAGCTCAACGCCGACCGCCGCTACACCCGTCCGGACGGCTCGCCCCTGAAGCTGCATGGCCGCTCGCTCATGTTCGTGCGCAACGTGGGACACCTGATGACCAACCCGGCCGTGCTGGACCGCGACGGCCAGGAGATTCCCGAAGGCATCCTGGACGCCGTCGTCACCAGCCTGGCCGCGCTGCATGACCGCCACAACAAGCTCAATTCCCGCACGGGTTCCGTGTACATCGTGAAGCCCAAGATGCACGGCCCCGCCGAGGCCGCGTTCGCCAACGAACTCTTCGACCGCGTCGAGGACCTGATCAAGGTGCCGCGCCACACCCTGAAAATGGGCATCATGGACGAAGAGCGCCGCACCAGCGTCAACCTGAAGGCCTGCATCCAGGCCGCGGCGTCGCGCGTGGCCTTCATCAACACGGGCTTTCTGGACCGCACCGGCGACGAAATGCACTCGGGCATGGAAGCCGGCCCCATGCTGCGCAAGGGCGACATGAAGTCCAGCGCCTGGATCGCCGCCTACGAACGCAACAACGTGCTGGTGGGCCTGGACTCGGGCCTGCGCGGCCGCGCTCAGATCGGCAAGGGCATGTGGGCCATGCCCGACCTGATGGCGGCGATGCTCGAGCAGAAGATCGCGCATCCCAAGGCCGGCGCCAACACCGCCTGGGTGCCGTCGCCCACGGCCGCCACGCTGCACGCGCTGCATTACCACCAGATCGACGTGCAGGCGGTCCAGCAGGAACTTGAACGCACCCGGCTGGACAGCGTGCGCGACGAACTCCTGGAGGGCCTGCTCTCGGTCCCGGTCGGCGATCCCTCCAAGTGGTCGGCCGCCGACATCCAGCAAGAGCTGGACAACAACGCGCAAGGCATCCTGGGCTACGTGGTCCGCTGGATCGACCAGGGCGTGGGCTGCTCCAAGGTGCCCGACATCCACAACGTGGGGCTGATGGAAGACCGCGCCACGCTGCGGATTTCCAGCCAGCACATCGCCAACTGGCTGCGCCACGGCATCACCCACCGCGACCAGGTCATGGAAACCTTCCAGCGCATGGCCAAGGTGGTGGACGGCCAGAACGCGGGCGACCCGCTCTACCAGCCGATGGCGGGCAACTTCGATACGTCGCTGGCATTCAAGGCCGCATGCGCGCTGGTCTTTGAAGGGCTGACGCAGCCCAACGGCTACACCGAGCCCCTCCTGCACAAGTACCGCCTGGAATACAAGGCCGCGCGCGCCTGATTCCCCTCCCGTATTGGGATCTGCCAAGCCGGACAGCGATGCTGTCCGGCTTTTTCTTTGGCCCGATGTTGCGGCCCGATTTAAAAATCCGGGCGTTTTCGCACGGTCGTGCTAAATTCCCCGCATGACAGCGAAAACCGAAAAGAGCGAACTGACCTTCGCGGCCATCGTGGACACGGCCCTGGACATGGCGGCCGCGCAAGGCATGGAAAGCCTTTCGCTGGGCCAGGTCGCCAAGCGGCTGGGCATCAGCAAGAGCGGCGTGTTCTCCCGCGTCGGCTCCCTTGAGGCCTTGCAACAGGCGGTGCTGGACGAATACGACCGGCGTTTCGTCGCGGCGGTCTTCACCCCCGCCATGGCCTATCCGCGCGGGCTGCCTCGCCTCAATGCCCTGGTGTCGCTGTGGATCGAACGCGCCAGCAACGTCGAAACGCTGACGGGCTGCATCTATGTCGCCGGCGCCTTCGAGTACGACGACGTCGACTCGCCGCTGCGCTCGGTGCTGGAACACAACCTGAAGCGCTGGCGCGTGGCGATGGTGCGCACCGTGGACCAGGCGCTGGAGGCCGGGCATCTGCGTCCGGACACCGATCCGCAGCAGCTCGTATTCGAGATCTACAGCCTGATGATCGGATTGATGCATGACGCCCGCTTCCTGCGGGACCCCAAGGCGCCGGAGCGCGTCAAGGCCGCCTACGAGCGGCTGATTTCCACGTATCGCAGCTTCAAGACCATCGAGTAGCCCCTGGTCCCCGCCAGCGCCGGCAGGTCGCCGGCCTTTCTTTCCCTTAATTTCGCACGATCGTGCGAATCTTGACAGGAGCAAGGCATGTGGATTCTTATTCCCCTGGGCGCAATCGGCGTTTCCGCCGTCATCTGGCGCCGCTGGCGCTCCCTGCTGCGCCAGCTTCCCGACCGCGCAGAGCATCTCGTGCTGTTCTGACCTGTTGTTCTGACCTGATGTGCTGACCTGCAGTTCTGACGAACTGTTCCAAGTGTTCTAAGGTCGGGGATCTCGTTCTATAGTCCGGTCTTCACCCTCCCGTCATGCCATGCCGCGCTCCATACACCTGCTGATCGTCGACCCGCAGAACGATTTCTGCGACCTGCCCGAAACGTATCTGCCCACGGATCCGCTCACCGGCCTTGCCCACCGGCCCGCGCTTCCGGTCGCGGGCGCGCACGCCGACATGCAGCGGCTGGCGCGCTTTATCGATGCGACGGCGCACGCGCTCACCTCGATCACGGTCACGCTGGATTCGCACCATCGGCTGGACATCGCGCACCCGACCTTCTGGCGCGCGGGCAATGGCGACCCGGTCGCGCCGTTTACCCCCATCACGGCCGCCCAGTTGCGCGCCGGCGAATTCGTGCCGCGCCACGACGACGATCTGCCGCGCACGCTGGCGTACCTGGACGAACTCGAGGCCCGCGGGCGCTACACGCTGATGGCGTGGCCCGTCCATTGCGAGATCGGCACATGGGGGCATAACGTGCATGCCGACGTGCGCGCCGCCTACGGCCGCTGGGAAGAAGCGCGCCAGTTCATCGTGCGCAAGGTGCCCAAGGGCGCCAATCCCTGGACCGAACACTACAGCGCGCTCATGGCCGAAGTGCCCGACGCCGACGACCCGCGCAGCCAGCTCAACCGCGGCCTGCTCGATTCGCTGGACCGCGCCGACCTGATCCTCGTGGCGGGAGAAGCAGGCAGCCATTGCGTCAAGGCCACGGTCGAGCACCTGGCCGAGCACCTGCCCGGCGGCAACCTGTCGCGCATCGTATTGCTGACCGACTGCATGAGCCCCGTCGCGGGCTTTGCCCAGGCGCAGGCGACCTTCCTGCAACGCATGCGGGACCTGGGCGTGCAGGAGCGCGCCAGCACCGACATGGCGCGCGCGCTGGCCTAACACCGTCCCGCGCGGCGCACGCCCAATGACAACGGCCGCCTGCGTGGGCAAGGCGGCCGTGAAGGAGCGTGCGAAATGCAGCGGTTGGCGTTCAGGCGTCGTGCCCGGCCTTGCCGTCGCATTCGACGTAAAGCGCGCCGATCGCCTCGCACAACGCGGGCGGCTGCTGGAACAGGCGCGACACCAGCAGGCAGCCCTGGATCGTCGCGAACACGGCCCGCCCCGCAGCGTCGGGCGTGCCAGAAAACTTCAAGGTGCCTTGCGCGGCGCCTTCGGCCAATACGCGGGCCAGCCAGGCTTCGTGCGCGCGAAAGAACCCCTGCAGCGCGCCGCGGACCCGTTCGGACAGGCTCATCACGTCGGCAGCCAGCATGCCGCCCAGACAGAGTTCACCGGAACCGCACGCGGCCGATTCCATCATCGACAGGTATTTATCAAGCTGCGCCTGCGCCGGCAATGACGTATCGATGGCGCGCACCGCGCCGAGCGCGCGCGTGCTGTAGGCCTCGACCGCTTCATACAGCAGGTCGTCCTTGCCGGGAAAATAGTAGTGGATGCTGGACGTCTTGACGCCCACATGTTCAGCCAGGTCGCGGTAGCTGAAGCCGTTGCATCCGCGCATGCGGATCAGCTTCTCGGCGTGCGCCAGAAGCAGTTCGCGAGTAGTGTTGGAAGTCGGGGTATCCATGGCTGCATATTACCTACTAATAGATCGGTTCGTCATTGGGACGGTCCCTTATCGGCCTGGCCGAAAAGGCCGCTCAAGGCGCCCGACACTGCCTGCGGACCCCGGCCGGGATCGAGCCCGCCCCCGGGGTCCGCATCGCTTGCCATCTGGCTCAGCCTTGCACGGGCGGGTAGTCCAGTTCGCCGGCGTCGGTCAGGCCTTGGGCGCGGGCAGCGGCCAGTTCCTGCTTGACCTGGGCACGGGTCTTGTCGCCGGCGTGGGCAAACGCGGTCGCGGCGTAGCCTTCTTCGCCGGACACCAGTTCGCCGTTGGCGCGGGCCTCAGCCAGTTCCTGCTGCACCTGGGCGCGGGTGACCGTGCTTTGGGTGTTCAGGGCGGGCGGATAGTCCAGCTCGCCAGCCTGGGCGGCGCCGATGAAGGAAGCGGAAAGGATCAGGGCGGAAACGAGGGTCTTCATGAGGATTCTCCAGAAAGTGTGGGGTGATGCGTCGTGGTCGGATTAAAGCTATCTATATATAGATAGATACGAGGTCGAAAAAAATCAGCCTTGGACGGGCGGGTAGTCCAGTTCGCCACCTTCGGTCAGGCCCTGGGCGCGCGCGGCGGCCAGTTCTTGCTTGATCTGGGCGCGGGTCTTGTCGCCTGCCTGAGCGATCGGGGCGGCGGCGTAGCCTTCTTCGCCGAACACCAGCTCACCGTTGGCGCGGGCTTCAGCCAGTTCCTGCTGCACTTGGGCGCGGGTGACCGTGCTGTGCGTGTCCAGGGCGGGCGGATAGTCCAGTTCGCCGGCTTGGGCGGCGCCGATGAAGGAAGCGGAAAGAATCAGGGCGGATACGAGGGTCTTCATGGTCAATCTCCGAGTTGAAAGTTGCAGTGTGCGTTTCAGTTAGCTATCTACTTGTAGGTAGATCAAAAGGGAAATAAAAAAGCGGTCCTACTGTATTTCTGGTTTCGGCGCCGGGCGGTTTTGGTTGGGTGCGCTGCGTCGATGGATGAATCTTACCTACTACTAGATAGATAGCACAAGTCAGTAAAGTGAAACAAATTATGTCTGACTCGGAAATGCCACGTATCGGACCTTGCCGTCCGCTCACCAAGACCGCGGAGAAGCGCCGTACCGCGCCTTGAAGATCTTGCTGAAATGGCTAAGGCTCGAATACCCCAGATCCCCGGCCGCCTGCGTCACGCTCATGCCGCCGCGCAGCAATTCGGCGGCTCTCGCCAGCCGCACGTCGCTCAGGTACGCGTGCACCGATCGGCCCACGGTTTCCCGCATCAATTGCTGCAGGCGCTTTTCCGACAACCCCACCATCCGCGCCAGGCGGCCAGGCGGCCATTGCTCCGTACAGCGTTCGCGCAACAGCAGACAAGCTTCATGCAACCGCCGATGTTCCAGCCCGGCCAGGCTCTTCGGCAATTCGGGCACGGACAACAGTTGCACGAAGGCCGCCAGCATTTCCAATGACTTGGCGCGATACCAGAGCCGACGTGCTTCGGGCGCCGACGGCGCATCGCGGGAGACTGCGCCAGCCAACGCCAGCAGGCTGGCGGGCGCGTCCAGCGTGGCCACCAGCGAACCGTGCGCCGGCACACTCACATCGTGGGAAAACCGCTGCCGCAACAGGGCGATGGGCGCCGTATCGCCCGCCCGCGCCAACGCGTCTGGAGTAAAGCGGATATCCACCATTCGCACCCGCTGCTTCGCAAACAGATGCGTGGTCCAGCCCACCGCCTGCTCGTGGTTGAACAGCAAGGCCGCGCCGCCCGACAGGTTCAACGGCTTGCCTCCGTCCAGCGCCAGGATCGCGCCGCCCTCCAACCACACCTGCATGCCGAACACCGGCGCGCCGGGCGCCGGCAGGGTCAGCGCCCCCGATGGGCAGCCATCCAGCACCACGACGCTGACGCCTTCCTCGACGCGATGCACGCACTGGATGACGTTTTCCCAGTCGTCGGTCTGAGGCACCGTCGGGAGTGTGCCGCGCCACCACTCGTGGGGCTTGGCAGGCGCGGTGTACGGATCGAGCAGAGGCACGACGGGCAAGGACGCAGGGACGCGGGCGGGCATGGATTACAGGCGCTTCGCGCCAAGTGCAGCAAAACCGTCAATCGGCGCCGGGAAATCGTCAGACACGCGGCGGCTCTTCTGGAATCATGCCGTCGCGCAGGAATGATTCTTGTTAATTATAAATTGATCAAGAGGTATCAACGTGTCCTTTACCGTCAAGCCGCCCCCGTTGGCATTGCTCGCAGCCCTGGTCGCGTCCGCGCCGGTTGCCGCGCAAACGGCTCCCTCTGCCTCGGCGGGCGTCTCCACGCTGGCCCCGGTCCTGGTGCAGGGCACGACCGACGCCTCGCCGACGTCCGGCGGCGATTACGTCGCCACGCGCAGCCGATCCGGCACCAAGTCGGATGCCGCATTGATCGATACACCCCAGACCATCAATGTCATCACCCGGACGGAAATGGACCAGCGCGGCGTTACTTCCCTTGCGCAGGCCGTCCGCTACACGCCAGGGGTTTTCGCCCAGTACGGCGACAACGACGTGCGCTACGACTGGCTGACGATCCGCGGGTTCACCCCGTCGCGCTATCTGGACGGCCTGCTGCTGCCCTTCGGCGCACGCGGCTATGCCCAGCCGCGCATCGACACCTATGGACTGGAACGGATCGAGATCCTGAAGGGGCCTTCGTCCGGCCTGTATGGCCAAAGCGCTCCGGGCGGCCTGGTGAACATGACCAGCAAACGCCCCACCGCCGAACCGTTCAATGAAGTGGTCCTGCAGGCCGGCAGCTTCAACCGGTATCAGGGGTCATTCGATTTCTCGGGCCCGGCCGACGAGGCGGGCCAGTTCCTGTACCGCCTGACCGGCACATTGCGCGACAGCGACACGCAGTACCAGCACGTCGACGACGACCGCCAGTTCATCGCCCCCAGCTTCACCTGGCGTCCATCGTCCGACACCAGCCTGAACATCAGTGCGCAATACCAGAAGATCACCAGCCACGGCGGCGGCGGCGCGCCCGTGCTGCCGGTCATCGGGACACTGGAGAAAAGCAGCGCCGGCTACATTCCCCGCGACCGCTTCGTGGGCGAACCGGGCTACGACATCTTCACCAATGAACAAACCATGATCGGCTACACGCTGGACCACCGCGTGAACGACACGTGGAGCCTGCGGCAAAGCGCGCGCTATACCAACGTCGACACCAACACGCGCCGCGTGCAGATCGGCGCCATGGTGTCGGAGACGCAGGCCATCCGCTACGCCTGGGCCTTCCCCGAGACGTCGCATGCGTTCCAGATCGACAACCAGGTGAATGCCAAATTCACGGCCGGCCCGACGCGCCACGACCTCACGATGGGCCTGGATTATCTGCGGGAAAAATCGCGCTACAACGAAAGCAGCCTGGGCCTGATGATGCCCCCGGCCTATCCGCTGTTCGACGTCTTCGACCCCGTTTACGGAGCGTCGGTAACGCGCCCGCCCACGGCCACCAAGATCAACATGACACGCAGCCAGATCGGCGTCTACGCGCAAGACCAGATCGAACTGGACCGGCTGCTGCTTACGCTCGCCGGCCGCTACGACTGGACCGACGGCACGACAGACACCGGCGCGCGCGGCAGCGCCGGCCAATGGAACTGGTCCTCGCGAGATGCCGATGCCAACCGTTTCACCGGCCGTCTCGGCGTCACGTATCGCTTTGACAACGGCCTGGCGCCCTACCTGAGCTACTCCACGTCGTTCCAGCCCGTGACGGGCGTCATGCGCGACGGCTCGCCCCTCAAGCCCACGACCGGCGAACAATATGAGGCCGGCGTGAAATTCCAGCCCAACGGCTACGCCAGCTTCGTGACGCTGTCGGCGTTTCAGATCAACCAGAACAACGTCAGCACGCCGGACCCGGTCAACACCAGCTTTGTCGTGCAGACCGGCCAGGTGCAGGTGCAAGGCATCGAACTGGAAGGCAAGGCCAGTTTCGACAACGGCCTGGACCTGACCCTGTCCTATGCGCTCAGCGACAGCGAGATCACCCAGAGCAACGTTGCCGCGCAACGCGGCAATCAACTGAACTTCGTGCCGCGCCACCAGGCGGCGCTTTGGGCCGACTACACCCTGCGCGACGGTCCGTTGCAGGGGGTCGGCCTGGGCGCGGGCGTGACGTACCGGGGCGGCTTTTACGGCGACCTGAACAACAACTACGCCATTCCGGCCGTCACCCTGGTCGATGCCGCCATCCGCTACGACCTGGGCCGCGCCAGCCCTGCGCTCGCTGGCGCGCAGGTGGCCTTGAACGTCTCCAATCTGTTCGACAAACGCTACGTCGCCAACTGCCTGGGTACGGCCGTGAGCTGCTACTGGGGCGCGGAACGCACGGTCATGGCGACCTTGCGGTATCGCTGGTGAACCCCGGGCCCGGACTCACGACGAGAGTTCCCGCATGACGGCATAGAGATCCGCCTTGCCCTCGAAGCCGATGCCCGGCAGATCGGGCATCGTCACGTAGCCGCCTTCCACCTTGACGCCATCCGGGAAGCCGCCGAACGGCTGGAACAGGTCGGGATAGCTCTCGTTGCCGCCCAGGCCCAGGCCCGCCGCGATGTTCAGCGACATCTGGTGGCCGCCATGCGGCACGCACCGGCTGGCCGACCAGCCATGCTGGCGCAGCATCGCCAGCGTGCGCAGGTACTCCACCAGGCCATAGCTGAGCGCGCAGTCGAACTGGAGGTAATCGCGGTCGGGGCGCATGCCGCCATAACGGATCAGGTTGCGCGCGTCCTGCATCGAGAACAGGTTCTCGCCCGTGGCCATCGGCTTGTCGTAGTAATTGCGCAGCGTCGCCTGCAGCTCGAAATCCAGCGGATCGCCCGCCTCTTCATACCAGAAGAGGTCGTACTGCGACAGCGCCTTGGCGTAGGCGATGGCGGTGTCCAGATCGAAGCGGCCATTCGCGTCGACGGCCAGTTTCTGGCCATCCTGCAACACGCTCAGTACCGAATCGATGCGGCGCAGGTCCTCCTCCAGCGACGCGCCGCCGATCTTCTTTTTCACCACCGTATAGCCGCGATCAAGGTAGCTGCGCATCTCGTCCTTGAGCTTGGCGTGGTCCTGCCCCGGGTGGTAATACCCGCCCGCGGCGTACACAAACACCCGGCGATCCGGCTGGCCATTGCCATAGCGTTCGGCCAGCAACTGGAACAGCGGCTTGCCCTCGATCTTCGCGACCGCGTCCCACACCGCCATGTCGATGGTGCCGATCGCGACCGAACGCTCGCCATGGCCGCCGGGCTTCTCGTTCTTGAACATGGCGTCCCAGACCTTGTGCGGATCCAGGTTGCGTCCGGTGGCGTCGACCAGCGAATCCGGGTCTGCCTCCAGCACGCGCGGAATGAACCGCTCGCGCATCAGCTTGCCCTGCCCGTAGCGGCCGTTCGAATTGAAGCCGTAGCCGACCACCGGCTTGCCGTCGCGGATCACGTCAGTGATCACGGCCACCAGGCTCAGCGTCATCTTGCTGAAGTCGATATAGGCGTTGCGGATGGGCGAACTGATGGGCAGGGTCTGTTCGCGGATGTCGACGATTCTCATGGCTTGTCTCCGATTCTCAGGGCTGGCCCCCGTCAGGGGCGGCCGGGGGAATCGATAGGTTAGAGGCGCCAGCCTGGCCTAGAATTCACTCACATTCATTTGATTATTAACTTTCAGTGAAAGCCGACCTGGCCTCCGAGCTGCAGTTCTTCGTGCTGATCGCCCGGCAGGGCAGTCTGTCGGCCGCGGCGCGGCAGTTGGACCTGACGCCGCCTGCAGCCACCAAGCGACTGGCGCTGATGGAAAAGCGCCTGGGCGTGCGGCTGGTCAACCGGACCACGCGCAGCATCAGCCTGACCAACGAGGGCGAGACCTACCTCGCCTACGCCACGCGGATCCTGGCCGACCTGCGCGAGATGGAAGACGTGGTTTCCCGCAGCAGCGCCCAACCGCGCGGCCTCATCCGCGTCAATGCCACGCTGGGCTTCGGCCGCACGACCATCGCGCCGCTGGTGTCCGAGTTCGCGAAACGCTTTCCGCAGGTCCAGGTCGAGCTGGACGTGACGGACAGGCCCGTCGACCTGGTGGAAGGCGGCTTCGACCTGGCCATCCGCTTCGGAACGCTGCCCGACAAACGCCTCGCCGCCCGGCGCATCATGACCAACCGCCGCTTCCTGTGCGCCTCGCCGCGCTACCTGCAAACCCACGGCACCCCCGCCGCCTTGACCGACCTGGCGCATCACCACTGCATCCTCCACCGGCAAAACGACGAGGCGCACGGCGTCTGGCGCTTCACGCACAAGGGCCGCGTCGAGGTGGTGAAAGTCGAAGGCGGCCTGTCCAGCAACGACGGCGACATCGTGCTGGGCTGGGCGCTGGATGGACACGGCATCCTCATCCGGTCGGAATGGGACCTGGCCAAGTACCTGGAAAGCGGCAGGCTGCGGGTGGTGCTGCCGGACTTCACGCTGCCCTCGGCCGACCTGTTCGTCTACTACCCGCAACGCCGCAACCAGACGGCGAGGACGCGCGCGTTCATCGATTTTCTGGTTGAGGCGTTCCAGCCGGACAGGGACGGCGCAGTCGTGGGCAGGCCGGGGCCGTAGAAGATCCGGGAGCGGCGACGACTCACCCACGGCTATGAGGCGTGACGACTGATCGCCGTGGCACAGGAAGGTTGATCGGTGTGCGCGTCCTCAACGTCCGGTGTTTGGCTTGCCACCAGCCTGCACCTACGATGCTTTCCATTGGCAAACCACCCACGATAGAATGAAATTTATGTAGCCACACAATTTCTTATGCCCGATGCCTACACTTTTTGCCTGGCTTGGTAACTCAGACCTTCGCGCCTCGGAAGATGCGTCGGGCGCAGACTTCGGCCCCATCCTGATGGCGCTGGAGACTAGGGCGTATGACCGCCTGGCGCTTCTATCAGATCACGGGCAGCAGAAAACTCAGAACTTCTTGGCGTGGCTGGGCAAGAAATTTGCGGGCGCTATAGATGTGAGCTACGCAACACTGCGGAGCCCCACTGATTTCGAAGACATTTACAAGGCGGCGAACGGGGCGGTGTCTGCGACGATCTCGTCTTCACCGAGTCTGAAAGTCACCTTCCATGTGAGCCCGGGCACCCCAGCCATGGCTGCTGTGTGGGTGCTGCTGGCCAAAGCCAAGTATGGCGCCGACCTCATAGAATCATCTCGTGAGCACGGCGTGCGCCCTGTCGTCGTTCCATTCGATCTGGCCGCTGAGTTTCTTCCTGTTGCAAGCAAGGAGGCTGACGAGGTGCTTGCGCACCTTGTGCAAGGGCTGCCTCCCGCCGCGCCGGAGTTCGGCAACATCATCTATCGCTGCGGTGCAATGAAGCGCGTAGTCGCGATGGCGCAGAGACTGGCTCAAAGGGATCTGCCGGTATTGATCCAAGGGGAGTCCGGGACCGGCAAAGAACTCTTCGCGCGTGCGATTCACGCTTCCAGCAAGAGAAAAGACGCACCCTTTGTCGCTATCAACTGTGGGGCCATCCCTCTCGAACTGATCGACTCCGAGCTTTTCGGTCATGAAAAGGGCGCGTTCACCGGCGCCCATACAACCCGTGCCGGCTACTTTGAGGCGGCTGACAACGGGACGCTTTTTTTGGACGAAATCGGTGAACTGCCGCAGCAGTCGCAGGTTCGACTGCTGCGCGTACTCCAAGAGCATGAGGTGACGCGTCTAGGGGGCAGCAAGTCCCGAAAAATCGATGTGCGCATCGTCGCCGCCACTAACCGTGTTCTACCGGAAGAGGTTCGGGCGGGGCGATTCAGAGAGGATGTGTTTCATCGAATCGCGGTCGGCATCTTGGCGTTGCCTCCTCTGCGCGCTCGCGAAGGGGACCTCAATCTATTAATCGACGCTTTGCTGGCGCAGATCAACCGCGAAGCAACTTCGCAGCCGGGCTTTAAGCATAAGATCTTGTCTGTTGGCGCAAGAAATCTTCTTCTTCGCCACACTTGGCCGGGCAATGTGCGGGAGCTGCACAACGCGCTTTTGAGGGCGTCCATCTGGGTGCCAGGAGAGGAAATAGCCTCCGAGGATATCGATGAGGTTCTCTCGCTCACAACCACCGGCATAGACGACGCCATTTTTGGGGCCGCAATTAGCGAGGGGTTTTCGCTGCCTAATCTGATGGCAGATGTGGCCCGGCACTACTTGGATAGGGCCATGGAGCAGAGTCGTGGCAACAAGACTGAGGCAGCGAAGCTGTTGGGCCTTGGCAGTTACCAAACCTTGACGAATTGGTTGCTCAAGTACCAGTCCAAAAAAGCTGGCACGGATTGTGCTTAAGCATAAGAACTTTTATGAATTGGAGGCTGAGTCATGGGGTTTGCGAAATACCAAGAAGACATCGTGAGTCGATATGTCGGCGATCTCGCGATGCGTTCCATCAAGGTGCCGGTTTCACCACCCAAGCCCTCAAGCCCGAATACCAAAAATCAACCTGATCAAAGGACAAAGAAGATGAGCAGTCTCAAAAAATTCGCTGCTGCTACGCCCCGGCCTCTCCCAGTGATCGTCTTGGTTGACACAAGTGGCAGCATGGGGGAGAACGGCAAGATCGAAGCGCTAAATGCTGCGATGAAGGACATGGTCTCGACTTTCGCCAAGGAAAGTCGTTTGCGCGCCGAGATCCAGGTGGGCTTGATCACCTTTGGTGGCAAAGCGCAGATGCACTTGCCATTAGTAGCGGCGCATGGCGTCTCAGGGTTCTCGGAATTCAAAGCTGACGGTGTCACGCCGATGGGTGCGGCATTTGACATCGCGCGCCAGTTGCTGGAGGACAAGGATCGCATCCCCTCCAGAGCCTATCGCCCCGTATTGATTCTGTTGTCTGACGGACAACCGACCGACGACTGGGAGGTTCCTTTTAAGGCTCTTTGCGACTCCGAGCGGGCACAGATGGCGACACGGCTAGCAATGGCGATTGGTCCGGATGCCGATGAGGCAATGCTGAAGGACTTTGCGAACGACGCAGAAGCTCCTATTTTTAAGGCTCACAACGCCCGGGACATCCACCGTTTCTTCCGTGCAGTGACCATGAGTGTGACCACTCGCACGGCAAGCCAGAATCCAGACATCTCAACCGCATTCGTTGTCCCGCCCCCGGATGACGACGCACTGGACCTCGACTTCCAATGAGGTTTATTGCCTGCGGCGCGAGCGTCATCGGCCCCCGGCACGGGGATCTGGGCGAGCCTAATCAGGATGCGATGGTTTTGGTGGGTTGCCGTGGTGGCTGGATTACGGCTGCAGCAGATGGATTGGGTTCGAGAGCACGTAGTGATCTGGGCGCACACAGTGCCTGCCAAGTTACCCGGCAGATTTTGCGCGCCACATCGAGCAGTTTCGATCTACCGGCAACGCTGCCCTTGATTCATCAGCAATGGCTTGAAGCGATTGATCCGACACCTCCTCGAGACGCCGCGACCACGCTGCTGTTCGGCCGCGTGACAGATCAAGGCGAGGTCCATGCAGCCCAATTGGGTGATGGTCTTCTGCTGCTGAAATGCGCTGGCGAGTTCCGTCGCGTCACGCCAGAGCGCACAGCCTATGGCAATCAGACTTGGGCACTTGATTCCACGCACCTGCAGGAAAAGTGGAGCTATATGAATGGCCAATTCACCGAGCCGGGCGATGGTGTTGTCTTGATGACAGATGGCGTGGCCGATGACTTAGAACCTGTCCATCTTGCCGACTTCTTTGATGCGCTTTACCAAGACTTAAGCGCTCGAAATCGGCGCAGAGGCAGACGCTGGTTGCAGTCTGAACTGAATGACTGGGCGACACCCTTACACAGCGACGACAAAACACTCGTGGCCATTTTTAGGACTTCTGAATGAGCACAGCAACACCAGAGGCACCAAAGAAAAACAGGACGGTGCTAGACCAACACGGTCAGCCCTATGAACTGACAGGGCGTATCGGCGAAGGTGGTCAGGGGATAGTTTGCACGACCAACCACCCCAACGTACTCGTCAAAGTCGCGCGCGCAACCACAGAAGAAAAGCGAAACAGTTGGACTAACAAGATCCGCGCACTTATGCGTCAGCCACTTGAGGGCCTTCCTATCGCCCATCCGCTAGCCCTCATTACGCAACCGCAGCCCGGCTACGTAATGGAGCTGATGGATGGACTGGTCCCAATGACTGAACTGATGCAGGTCGCGACGGACGCCTTGATGTCAGATGAAGGCCTTTCCGGCTATGTGAAGACAGGCGGTCTATTGCGCCGGTTGAAGATACTCGCGCGACTAGCTCGTGTGCTGGCGGAACTGCATGGCCGAGGACTAGCCTACGGCGATCTTTCTCCTGCAAATGTCTTCGTATCGCAGTCACTAGAGTACGCCGAAGTCTGGTTGATCGATGCTGACAACGTTGCAAGTCAGTCGCGTGACGGTCAGCAAGGTGTGTTCACCCCCGATTACGGGGCTCCCGAGATTCTGAGGGGAGAGTCTGGCATCAACACCCTGACCGACAGTTGGAGTTATGCGGTCATGGCGTATCGCATCCTCACGCTGGTTCACCCCTTCAAGGGGGACGCTGTTCTTGAGGGAGAACCCGAGCTTGAAGAGGCGGCTCTCCGGGGCGAACTTCCTTGGGTAGATCACCCTGTTGATCGCAGCAACGCCTTGTCGATAGGTCTGCCCCGCGAGTTAACGCTTAATGCTCCACTACGTGCGCTGTTTGAACGATGCCTCAATGCCGGGCTGAATAATCCAGGCGAACGGCCAAGTCTGAGTGAGTGGGCTGATGCCTTTGAGGCCGCCACGGGTCATTGCGATCAATGCGAATCTTGTGGCAGCACGTTCTTCTACACCTCTAAGCACATCTGTTCTTATTGCGATCACACCCAGGACACGAATCGCACGATCCTCTTGCAGGAGTATCGCTATATGCCACCGAATCTGCTCCGGGAGGGCTTACCGGTAGACGTTCCAGAGTCGTTGATTCGAAAAGAGTGCTGGACTCGCACAGGCAACGCGATGGTTTTGAGTATGAGCCCTGCCGAGTTAAAGACTTTGCCTTTGGGGACGTCCCTCTACGCGGATGCCCGTCCGCTATGCACTGTCGAACTTGCCAAGGATGGCTTGTGGATAGAGCCACGAGCCGGTACGCAAGTTTCCTTACAAAGAGCATCTGACGACAAAGTCGTCCCGGTTGTGCGCCGGCAGCGGCTCAAGTCAGACAGTCGTTCAGGAGTGTCTTTTTGGCTCCACCTGGGCGCAGTAGAAGAAGAGCACGTCGTTTGGCGTTTCAACTGGTGAGGCAACGATGAAACTCTGCGACTTTCCTCTTCTGTCGGGTGAGCTTGCCCAGTTCACATGTGACGACCTAGGAGCCGATTGGCAGATCGGTGAGGCCGTGTCAGTACAGGCACACGGTAATGACTATCTTCTCCGACAGGGCAACTCCATTTGCGTCGGCAAAGTAGAAGGACGCCAAGATCGAACTGCGCTTCAGGTCCAACGAGGCCTGACGTTGTGGGTGTTAAGACATTGGCATGGAGAGGTTCTCCACCTTCAATCGCTGGATTTGGTCGAGCAGATCCAGTTGGATATGGCGATTTCTGTTGATGAGGCCATTGCGGAGCAATTGGCCAGCAGGGGTGAGATTTCTGCCCCAGACGTACCCACTGCCGTTGGTTGGTTGAATGAGCAATTCATCTCAGCCGAAAAAGCACCGAACACAGAAATGGATCGTGTTTTTCTTGGCCGCTTCGACAACGTTTCCGACGAGAGTTTCGTTCTGTTTGGTGCAGGCTGGCGCGGCAACGTCAAACGAGATGCTGGCGTGCTGAAACTAATGAGCGTCACTCGTCTCAAGGGGGCTACAGAACGTGTAGCGATGGCCGTTGGCAAGATCTCTTTCCAAGATGCCAGTGTCGCCGTGCGTCTCCAGAGTACAGAACAGCGCGCACTTTTGGATGCCGCGCTGCGCGACAACGGCAGCTACCTACGTTTATGGCAAGAGTATGGTGAGCTCGAATGGGAGCAAGCTCGAGATTGCGCGAGGGAACTGGGTTCTCTTCGCTTCAAGAGTGCGGAGCTCGTCGAAGGTGAACTGTGGGCATGGTTTCTAAAAGTTGATGCGGATCACCTAAGGGATTTCCGGAAACGATGGAGAGCTTTGGGGCTGGCGAACACGACACAAGTGGAGCTTGGGGATCGGGAGCTTGATCTTGAGTCCGATGTTGAAGACGCGCCGGGCAGAGCTGACCGAGCACGCCGTCGCCCGGTTCGTGGTGTATTGCGGTTCGAGCAAGAGGGCGTGGTCTTGGTTCCGAGCCAGGACCGGCGCTCAGAACGCCCCCCGACCAAGGGGTTCATCTACTACTCATTATCAGGCGATGAAGCCGTACAGACCCGTCGTGCGCGCGCAAGGCAATCTATCAATGAAGGGCGGCGACTGCCGCAACTGAGCTACTTGCTGGAAGGGGTGGCTCCGCCAAGCGCCCGGCGACGTCAGCTCGACGGCTTATCCACTTACGCCAAATCTTGCTTCAAGGGTGTTCCGACCAAGCGCCAGATTGAGGCGCTGGAGAAGGCAATAAATACACCAGATATCGCACTTATCGTTGGCCCACCAGGAACGGGCAAGACCCAAGTCATTGCAGCTTTGCAGCGGCGCCTTGCCGAAACACTCGGTCAAAACTCGCTGCAGCACCAAGTGCTGATTAGCAGTTACCAGCACGATGCAGTCGATAACGCCCTGAATCGTGCTGAAGTCTTTGGCTTGCCTGCCGTCCGTATTGGCGGCCGAGGGCGCCGTGACGAAGGCGGTGTAGACCCCGTTGGTGTTTGGTGTGAACGCAAACGGAAAGAAATCTCTGTTCGACTCGACGCGATTCGGCTGAATGAGCCGCTGACTCAACCATTGGAAGAGCTAGATCGACGTATCACAGCATTGAGACTCGCGAGTATGTCGGCACAGGAACGCCAAACACAGTTCGAGCAAATTGATGTCCTTTTGCGTCAGTTGTTCGATCTAGATGTTCGCCTTCCGGCCCATATTAAGGACCGATGGGATGAGTTTCTTGCTCAGCAAAAAGGAGTCGAAACCCAGCGACAGGCCAATGACCCTGCTGGGCTTGTGCGCTTGGCGAGGGCCCTGCGCACGAGTTCTATCGGGTTCGCCGATGACGGCCCGGACAGAGTTCACCAGCTTGAGCGTACGCTACGACGTAACAAGGTCAACCTTCAAGCTTCGGAATGGAGCTTGCTCCAGCGTCTTTCAACGGTTGCCGATGCAACAGAAGCAGACCTTGCTGAATTGGCTGCGTTTAAGCGGTCCATGCTGGATCGGCTGAGCCCCGATTACAGGCCCCCGCAGCTTAAGCAGGCGTTGAGCGGAGAAGCCCTCGGACTCTTGGCCGAGATCGAGCACGCAATCGATGCGCCTTTACTCCAATCTCGCCGTGGCATCTCTGCGGTAGTGGCCTGGTTCCAAGCGGCACTTTCCCAAGCCCCCAACGAGGCAGCTAGAGCGGTCCGCGAGTACGCCAGCATTGTCGGGGCGACATGCCAACAGTCAGCGGGTAAGGCGATGAGTAGCTTGAAGGAGTTGAGCGACCTCGATGCATCAGAAGGAATTGAATTCGACACGGTTGTCATTGACGAAGCCGCAAGAGCAAATCCTCTCGATCTTTTCGTTCCAATGGCGATGGCGCGGCGTCGAATCATCCTGGTTGGCGACCATCGACAACTACCTCACCTTGTTCAGCGAGAGTTGGAAGATGAACTCATTTCCAGGCAAAGCCTGACTGAGGCTCAAGCGAAGGCGTATGAGCAGAGTCTTTTTGAGCGGCTGGTGAAGCAGCTTAGGGAGCAAGAGAAAGTCGACAACATCAAGCGCGTCGTGATGCTCGATACGCAGTACAGAATGCATCCGACACTGGGAGACTTCATCAGCAAACAGTTCTATGAATCTGAGGGGTTGGGCGTCTTGCACTCGGGGCGACCTGCTCAGGATTTCGTCCACACGATTCCTGGCTACCAAGGCAAATGTGCGGCTTGGTTGGATGTGCCTCTGCAGGACGGGAAAGAAAAATTCTTGAAACCCGGTTATGAACGACGGGCGGAGTCAGTCTCTATTGCAAAAGAGGTTAAGCGGATCGCAGATACTTGTGGGCCGTCGCTGAGCATTGGGGTCATCAGTTTCTACCGCGCCCAGTGTGACCTGATACTTGATGCACTGGCTGATGAGGGCTTGGCAGAGGAAGATGATGGGGAAATCCGGATAGCGCGCTCTTACCGGCAGACTGAATCGGGTGATGAGCGACTGCGCGTGGGCACGGTTGACGCGTTTCAAGGCAAAGAGTTTGACGTCGTCTTCCTATCCATAGTGCGAGCTAACGACGTGGTAGTTCCCGATCAGAAGGAATGGGAAGATCGCGAACGATTGCTAAATGGCAAGTATGGTCACTTGCGGTTGGCAAATCGCTTGAACGTGGCAATGAGTCGCCAGAGAAAGCTCCTCGTCGCCGTCGGTGCCCAACACATGGCCGAAGGACCCGAGTCTGAGGAAGGGGTCCCGGCTCTGGCTGCATTCCTCAAGCTTTGCAGAGAGGAGATGGCGCATGGCCGCTGACCGCTTTCTTCGCTTCGATGTCCGTCGCCCTCCTGGAGGGCGGCCGCTTCTGTGGCCTGTCCGCGTTTGGAAAGTCCTTTATCCAACAAATCGTGTCCTCAAGTTGAACCTGTTCCAGCAGGCGATCCTTGGACTTGCAAGGGCCAGATGCCAGGACAGTTCGGAAATCGCCGAGTTGCTGGGGCTGGACCGAGAATTGGTGGCATTCATCATTGCAACCCAATTAATCCCGAACGGCTGGATGACCACCTTGGGATTAGTCACCTCTCAAGGTGAGCGTGCCCTCGAAGAGGCTCAGGATGCCAGCGAGGAAGTCCGCATGGGGTACGCATATCAGGACGCCATTTCGGGGAACTGGCTGCCGCGATTCACTCAAGAACTTCCAGAGATCGAAGCGAAGCGAGTTGATGAACGTGGTTACCCAGTGTTCCTGCGAGACCTCGATTCCGGAAAGGAGGATCGCCCCTTCCGCCTCAATCACTTCCGAGAGGCCGCACTGGATACAGCGGCCCTCTTTGATGCGTTTCAGCGCTATCGGACGGATCACGACCACGCCAAACAGCGTGATTACGAGCCTTCGGCACGTGTCCGCATTGAGAGCCTGAGCTTCGTCGATAATTCGGCGCAGCCGATGTGGCTGTGGACATGGATTTTTCCAGACGAGGCTGGGCCACAACCCTGGTTGGTTGCCGATCCGTTCGCCTTGCAGCAGGCTGCGTCGTGGTTGCGCAAACCCCTGCAGGAAGTCTTGCCGCGAAACGATGGACTTGCCAAATACGTCGCTGACGCGCTAGGCGAGACAAGGTCGAACGATTTGTCGGCAGAGGAGTGGCTTCGATCCTTGGAGAATCAGATCGACTTGACACTGCTTGCAGACTACAACTGGTCGCGGAAGGTGCCGATTGTTGAGGGATACCTCGCCAGCGTTCTGAGACGAAGATCCGTGCTGGCCAGTCAAGAGAGGCCGTGGCAGGAGGATGTGACTAGCCTTCTCATTGAGACTCACAACCTGGCAGAAAGCGTGCTGCAGTGGCTGTTGAAAACATACCCATCGGACATTCGTAGATTGCCGCACTGGAAAGACCAGAGAGATTGGAAAGATGGGGAAGCGCGATATTACCTCCAGTTCTTCAACCTTCCTTGCCTCACCGATGACGTAATCAAGCGTTTATCTGAGCAGCGCCTGGATCAGGTGCGCACAGCGGTGAAGCGCGGTACCAGTTCGCTCAAGGCGTTGCTATTTGCAGGACTTCTAGGGACAGTGGATCAAGCATCACACCCCTTCCTCAAGCTATCCGCCGATGAGCTTCAACTGGCTCGTTTGCTTGATATGGCCGATGCTCGCAACAAAAAGGCCGGGCATTCAGGTAGCGAGAGAATCGATAGAGAAGGAGCTATGGAACACGCTGACTTTGTCATCGAATGGGTTCAAATTTTTAAGGGCTGGTATTGAAATGGCAAAACACAATAAGGGGAACAAAGCCCCAGTCGGGCAAAACAAGAATACTGCACAAAGTGCGGTCGCATCGGCATGGCAGAAAGCAACTGCTGGAATTGACTCCCTTGCATCGTTGATGCAAGGCGATGCTTCCGCTGTGGCACTCCCTGAATTGGAGAAAGACCAGGTTAGCGAGTTGGATAAGGTTGAGCCCGAGAAAAAAATCGAGCTCGAGAGGTTGCTGGCGGATATCTGTGATGTCGCAAAGAGAGTTCGTGATCTACATGAAGACGCGCAGAAGCGCACTGAGGACCTGGCTCGCAAGGAGGAGGCATTCTCGCGCCGAAGTGATGAGAACAAGAAGCGAACCGAAGAGATTCACAAACTCGACGAAGAGTTGAAGCAAAGACAAGTTGAGATAAAAAAGTCCGAATCAAGTTTGGCTGATAAGGAGCGTGAACTTGAGAAGCGAGAGCTGGATGCGCGTTCCGGTTTTGCCGCCCAAAACGTGGCGGCACTCAGTGATCTCAAGAAAGAAATCGTGGAGCTCGAGTCTAAGAAGACTGAGATTCAACTCGGCATTCTTCAAGCGGAGCAGAAAGCACGCGACGATGAGTCCGCGCGCGCATCCGAATTGATGGAACGTGAAGCGGAGATTGCAAACAAGGAGAGAGCTCTACAGCAGCAGAAACGGCGACTAGATGCAGAGTGGAAAGAGCTTGAGCGTGAACGGGTACAGATCCGCGAAGATGCGCTACGGGAAGCGGAGCAGGAAATTGCTGGCTGGAAGACCGCTCATCAAAGGGCAAAGGATAGCCGTCAAAAGGTTAATGAGGAGCTAGAGTCAACCAGGCAGGAAATTGAACAATTCCGCGAGCTATCCGAAGTATTGGCGGGGCGGTCTGCACGCGAGATCCTTGACGAGTTAGCTGCCCACAAGCGTCGAGTGACTCAACTAGAAAACCAACTCGCAAGCAGTCAAGATGATCAGTTGCGAGCAGAGAATGAGGTGCTGCGAAAACTGCGGGATGAGCAGAAGGTTCAGCTTGATGAGGTTCACATCGAATTGGCCGATGCAAAGGCGCAGCTTCATCGCCTCCGCCTTGGCGTGAGTGACAAAGAAAACCTGGAAAGAGAAAAGCGCGCCCTGGAAAAGAACAATCAGATCTTGAGTGCAAGGCTCAATGATTTGGGCAAAACGGTAGATGACCTAACCCAGTCACAGCAATCTGAAAAGCCGTTCCCCCAAATGGCATGGATGGATTCCGCATCCACTGCCGATTGGATCAAGGATCGCAAGGCCAAGGAGTTGCGCCTGCCTGAGCAAGACGTTCCTGATCTGAAGAAATTCTCCGTTGAATTACAGCACCGAATCGCTCAAGCGGAGGAAGGCGCGACACTGCATTTCCGTCTCGAAGACATTCAGTTGCTCATCGCCGGGTTGGCCATGAGCCAGCTCCACATCTTTCAGGGAATCAGCGGCACAGGCAAAACAAGCTTGGCGAAGGCATTTGCAAAGGCGGTCGGGGGGCATTGCACTGACATCGCCGTCCAGGCTGGCTGGCGAGACCGTGATGATCTACTGGGGCACTACAACGCTTTTGAAAAGCGCTTCTATGAGCGCGACTGCCTGCAAGGTCTCTACCGTGCGCAAACTGCCACTTACAAGGACCGGTGCAACATCATCTTGCTGGACGAGATGAACCTGTCGCGCCCGGAGCAGTATTTTGCTGAATTCCTCTCGGCGCTCGAGAAGAATGACCCGAGAGATCGACTCATCAGTTTGTCGGAGAGCCAGTTGCCGAACGCACCAGCGCTGCTGGTCGAAGGGCGAAGGATTCGGGTTCCCGACAACGTCTGGTTTGTAGGCACTGCTAACCACGATGAAACCACGAACGAGTTCGCTGACAAAACCTACGACCGTGCTCATGTCATGACCCTTCCCCGCCACGAAGCGGGATTCAAGGTGGAGCCAAAGCCGAAGGCCAGCTTTAGCTATGGTTCTTTAATGGAGCGTTTCGATGCCGCTGTGATGCAAAACGCTGATGAGGTTTCAGAGTTGTTGGCGGAGTTGACCACGGGCCCGCTCACTAGCATCTTGCAGGATCGCTTTGACCTTGGTTGGGGCAATCGACTCGAACGACAGGCCATGCGACTTGTCCCTGTTTACATGGCTGCCGGCGGTCGCAAAGAAGATGCACTGGACCATTTGCTTGCCAGCAGAGTATTCAGGCGCGGGAAGGTAACTGGTAGATACGATGCGACCATCGATGATTTGGCCGCCATCGAACAAGCGCTGACCACAGTATGGAAGGGTTGGAAATCGGAGCCTCACCGTTCCATTGCTTTGCTGGCGGAAGACCGTCGCCGTAAGGAGCGTGGGGCATGAGATTTCTGGACCGCCTCACGGGTGGCAAACTCAGCAGCCTACCCGACGCGTTTCTGCCGGGTCGGTATTGCTTGATTGAGCCACTCGTGGTCAATGGACACAGCTGCTTGCAGCCCGGTGATCTGCTCTCGGATGACGGATCGGGCGTCATCCGGATTCAAGACTCTGAATACCAGGTGCTTTCCATCGATCAGTCTGACGACGATCAGGCAGACTCCGATCTGTCGGCAGAGGCGATCATCTCCATCGCCGGAAAAATCGCTCACTCACATGATGCTAATGTCTCGCCCATGCTACCCGCTGAGATGGCTGCCCAATGCACGCTCGAAGAACTCGAGCGCGACTTGGCGGCGGTACTCAGAGATGGTCATCTTCATTCAATATCTGACCGCCCCCGCAGAGACCTTCGATATGACGACTTGGTTGCGCCAGTGGCGCGAGCTCGACGCCTCGCGACCTCGGCATTAAGTCACTTGGCATCACACTCTGATTGCTGGCAGCAGCGTACGCTCAGCGGTATTCAACCGCGCAAGGTTCTGGCGCGTTTCAGCGAGGACGACTATGCTATCTATGAGAACAGGCTCTACAAGCGGTTACTGGATCGGCTAGATCGACACCTTGCCAGGAGATTGGCTCGCATCCGGGGAGTCAATTCACGACTGGAGCGAGCTTTGGCGTTCCAAGGTTCTGAGCAGACGCATTTTCGACTTCGTCAGGATATTTGTCGCCTTTGGGGGGAGTCATATCTTGATGACAAGACCGGGATGCAGTTGGAGGCAGGAAAGCGTGCACTCAGCGACTTGGAGTCCCAGTTGCGTGCAATCAGAGAGTTGAAGCAACGGGGTCTTTATTCCCTGGTGCCACCCGCAACTGTGGTTCCTGCCCAAATTCATCGGACAAACATTCTCAATCACGACCCTCACTATCGTCATCTGCCCCCTCTATGGGAGAAACTGAAAGATGATCGAGACGACCGGCTCTTACCTCCAGACGAGCGCTTGGCGCGGCAACAGCAATTGCAACTGGCTTACGTCAGTTTCGTCGGTCTTGTGATCAGGCGAGCGCTTGAACGGTATGGTCTGCGCAAGGTTGATGGAAGTTTCGTCTTCAGTTGGGCGGGGCGGCGTTTCGTACTCCGGCGTGATGTACATGATTGGGTCGTAACTCAGTCTGATGGGTCTACCCTGAGGATCGTGCCGATTGCCTGGTTCGGCGCGTCAATTAATAGCACTGAGAGTCTGGAGCCTGGTCGCATCGTGTGTTGGCCAGGTGTGCCAACCAGTGTCGCATTGCCGCAGAGTCTTACTGTTTCACCGCTGGACCTTTATGTCGTGGAGAAGGCGGGGAAGTTGATCGATGAGTGGATGTTGCTGCAATTGCTCCAAGGTTATGGCCGAAAACTGGGGCCGCTGCCGACACTGGCAAAAAAGCTAACCGAGGCTTGGCCGGAACAGTTTGAGGCTATTTCGCCCACCCACGTCAGGCTCCTCACGCCACTCGATGCTCAGAAAGCAGCCGAACTGAAGGCATCACTCAAAGGTTCGGCTAATTCGCAAGTTGAGGATGCTGTCGGGGTGGCCATCGAGCAGGTCGCAGCACTTGCCCAACTTTGTGGACATCCGGCGCGATTCGAGCGCGGGCCGCAGCAAGACTTCTACTGCCAATGCGGGGCTTGCCAGGCAACTTGGTCGCTCAAGACGATAGGGAAAAGGCGGCACTTTTCTATGCGACCGAAGGGTGAATCCGCCATACCAGAGCAGGACGGCTTTCTTTGGTCTGGGAGAGACTGGCTGGAGTTCGACATAGATTCAGCAACGTGAAGATGGCCAAATCGTCCAATTCATGCGCTCAAGGCTCATACATTACTATCTGGATCGGAGTGCGGACGCGAGTTCAGTTCCGTGTTCCACCACCATTTACCAAAAATCCCAACCGTGATCGGTTGGTTTTTTTTGCCGCCGGGCCGCCCCAAGGCAAAAGCGCGCCTTCCGAGGGGAAGCAAGGTAAGCGCCGGGCGAACACGTAAGCACCCCTGTCAAGTAGACATTGGCTGATAGACGATCGGAGCAACCCACAACCGTTATCTTCGTACGGTTTAGTCCGCACAGGCACTACATCGCAAAAACAAGTGTGGATAAAGGAAAAGGCCCCTCTCCAAAGGAGTGAGGCCTTTAATCAACAAAATAAGGGTTGGTAGGTCCTAGAACGGAATATCGTCGTCCATATCCGCCAGGTTGGCGCCGCTGCTGGCCGGGGCCGCCGCGGGTGCCGGACGCTGCTGGGGCGCAGGACGCTGCGCCGGGGCGGCGCGCTGCTGGCGCGGCGCGTCGTCGTAGCCGCCACCGCCGTAGCTGCCGCCGCCACCGCCGCCGCCGTCTTCGCGGCCGCCCAGCATCTGCATCTGGTCGGCGACGATTTCGGTGCTGTAGCGGTCAGCGCCGGTGTCCTTGTCTTGCCACTTGCGCGTCTTGAGACGGCCTTCGATGTACACCGAGCGGCCCTTCTTCAGGTATTCGCCGGCGATTTCCGCCAGGCGGTTGTACATGACGACGCGGTGCCATTCGGTCTCTTCGCGCTTCTCGCCGCTGGCCTTGTCCTTCCAGGAGGAGGTCGTGGCGATCGACATATTGCAGATTGCCGCCCCGTCGGGGCTGTAGCGGACTTCCGGGTCGCGACCCAGATTGCCCACGAGTATGACTTTGTTAACCGATGCCATGCCGATGTCCCTCTGTTGTTGACAGCCTGCGCCTGTGCGTTGCCGCGAGCGCGCCGGCAACAACATAAAAAGCGATGTTGAAGACGGCTTCATGAAACTCGCCGGTCATCATAGCGATGACCGGCGATGCCAGGTGAAGCCCGTGTTGATCCGTATTATCGACGAAAGCGCGCCCCGCGCCAAACGGGATCCGTGACAAAACGCTCACCCCTGGCAAACGAATTCGCCGCTGTTGGACGCCGTTCGCGGCCAGATCGGCGACTTTCCCCGTACCGCGGGAAAGCCCCAGCCATCAGGCCAGCGGCCGCAGCGCCCAGGTGACCGCCAGCCAGATCGCCGACAGGACCGCCGCGGCGACGAACACCGCGCTGGAACCCGAGTTCGCCGCCAGCCAACCGCCCAGGGCGCCGCCCGTGAACAGGCCCGCGGCCTGCGCGGTGTTGTAGAAGCCCAGCGCCAGCCCCTTGTAGGCCTGCGGCGCCACGCGCGAGACCAACGAGGGCTGCAGGGCCTCCAGCACGTTGAAGGCCACGAAAAAGCCCGTCAGCGCCACGGCCAGTGAGTAAAAACCGTGGCTGGCCGCCGGCAGCAGCGCGCATACCAGCACCAGGCCGGCTACCGACGCGCGCAAGGCGCCGCGATGCGCCCGGCGCTTTTCCGCGACAAACACCACGGGCACCATCAGCACGAAGGACACCAGGATGACCGGCAGGTAGACCTTCCACAGGTCGCGCGCGTCCAGCCCGCCCACTTTCGCCAGCAGCGCGGGCACCACGACGAACAGCGACACCTGGATCAGGTGCAGCACGAAGACACCGAAATTCAGGCGCAGCAGGTCGCGATGGGTCAGGACTTCGCGCGGTTTGGCGGCCTGCATGGTGCGGGCCTGCGTGCGGGGCACCACCGGCACCACCCAGCGCGCCACGGCCAGGCAGATGACGCCCAGGCAGGCAATGGTCCAGAACAGGCCCGAAAGCCCCCACCACCCCACCAGCACGGGCGAGAGCACCAGCGACACGGCGAACGACAGGCCGATCGACGCGCCCACCATGGCCATCGCGCGCGTGCGCACCTCGTCGCGGGTGGCGTCGGCCAGCCAGGCGGTGACGGCGGCCGATATGGCGCCGGCGCCCTGGATGGCGCGGCCTATCGTGATCCAGAAGACGTCCGTGGCCTGCGCACAGACGATGCTGCCCGCCACGAAGAGCAGCAGGCCGAACAGCACGACGGGGCGGCGCCCCCAGCGGTCGGAAGCAAGGCCGAAGGGAATCTGCATGAAGGCCTGGGTCAGGCCGTACATGCCCAGCGCCAGGCCGACCCGGGCCGGATCATCGCCGCCCGGCATGCCGCTTGCGGCAACGGCGAACACGGGCAGCAACAGGAACAGTCCCAGCATCCGCGCGGCGAACAGGCCGGCCAGGGCCACGCTGGCGCGGCGCTCGGAAGGGGTCAATTTCAGTTTTTTATCTGCCGGCATGCGGAAATTTCAACAATGACTAGGGCGGCGCGCATGCGTCTCATGTCATACGCTCACGGTCTGATTCTTGCGGTGCGGCGCCGGCCTCGGCCCAGTCCAACCATGCGGACGACCTTGAACGCCAGAGGATTCGGCGCGCTATAGTACCAAGTTGGCCTTTGAATCCGCTGAAATCCGCCCAAAAGGCGCACGGGCTCAAAGGCGCCATCGACGACGCAACTGGACGTTAACCAATACCGACGTGACCATACGCATCCGGGGTGCCCGCACCCACAATCTCAAGAACGTCTCCCTGGACCTGCCGCGCCACAAGCTGGTGGTCGTCACGGGCCTGTCCGGGTCGGGCAAATCCTCGCTGGCGTTCGACACGCTGTATGCGGAGGGCCAGCGGCGCTACGTGGAAAGCCTTTCCGCCTACGCCCGCCAGTTCCTGCAACTGATGGACAAACCGGACGTGGATCTCATCGAAGGCCTGTCCCCGGCCATCTCGATCGAGCAGAAGGCCGCGGGGCACAACCCGCGCTCCACCGTCGGCACCATCACCGAAATCCACGACTACCTGCGCCTGCTGTACGCCCGCGTCGGCACGCCCTATTGCCCCGACCACGGCCTGCCGCTGCAGGCCCAGAGCGTCAGCCAGATGGTGGACGCGGTGCTGGGCTGGACGCCCGAGACGCGGCTGGCGGTGCTGGCCCCCATCGCGCGCGGCAAGAAAGGCAGCTTCGAGGACGAATGCGCCAGCCTGCAGGCGCAAGGCTACGTGCGCCTGCGCGTCGACGGCCAGATGATGGAAATCGACGGCATGGCGCCGCTCAAGAAGACCGAAAAGCACGACATCGACGTCGTGATCGACCGTCTGCGCATCCGGCCCGAAGGCAAGCAGCGCCTGGCCGAAAGCTTCGAGACCGCCCTGCAACTCGCCGAAGGCCGCGCGCTGGCGCTGGACATGGACAGCGAACGCGAACAGGTCTTCTCCAGCCGCTATGCCTGCCCGGTGTGCAGCCACAGCCTGCCCGAGCTGGAGCCGCGCCTCTTCAGCTTCAACAATCCCATGGGCGCCTGCCCCAGTTGCGACGGCATCGGCCAGGTCGGCTTCTTCGATCCCAAGCGGGTCGTCGCCTTTCCGGAACTGAGCCTGGCGGCCGGCGCGATCCGCGGATGGGACCGTCGCAACGCGTTCACGCACTCGCTGCTGACCAGTCTTGCGGCCCACTACGAATTCGACATCGAGGCGCCCTTCGAGGACCTGCCCGAAGCGCTGCGCGACAAGGTGCTGTACGGTTCCGGCGATGAAGAGATTTCGTTCCTCTACCTGAACGAGAAAGGCCGCAGCACGGTCAAGCGCCACACCTTCGAAGGCGTGATCCCGAACCTGGAGCGCCGCTGGCGCGAAACGGACTCGGCGACCGTGCGCGAGGAACTGGGCAAGTACCGCAACATCAAGACCTGCCCGGACTGCGCCGGCTCGCGCCTGCGTCCCGAAGCCCGCAACGTGCTGATCGGCCATGACCCGCGCGGCGGCGAGCGCCACGGCCAGGCCATCTACGAAGTCGAGGCCATGCCGTTGTCGAGCTGCCTGGACTGGTTCCGCAACCTGAGCCTGACCGGCGCCAAGCAGGAGATCGCGCAACGCATCGTGCGCGAGATCGAGGCGCGCCTGAGCTTCCTGAACAACGTCGGCCTGAACTACCTGTCGCTGGACCGCAGCGCGGACACGATCTCCGGCGGCGAGGCGCAGCGCATCCGGCTGGCCAGCCAGATCGGCTCGGGCCTGACCGGCGTGATGTACGTGCTGGACGAGCCCTCCATCGGCCTGCACCAGCGCGACAACGACCGCCTGATCGGCACCCTGCAGCACCTGCGCGACCTCGGCAACAGCGTCATCGTCGTCGAGCACGACGAAGACATGATCCGCATGGCCGACTGGGTCGTGGACATGGGCCCCGGCGCCGGCGAACACGGCGGCGAGGTCGTCGCCCAGGGCGACCCCGACACCGTGCAGCGCGATCCCAATTCGCTGACGGGCCAGTACCTGAGCGGCGCCCGGGCCATCGCCATCCCGAAGCGCCGGCCGGTCGATGACGAACTGCCCTGGCTGACGCTCACCGGCGCCAGCGGCAACAACCTGAAGGACGTAGAGCTGCGCGTGCCCGCGGGCCGCCTGGTCTGCGTGACGGGCGTGTCCGGTTCGGGCAAATCCACGCTCATCAACGACACGCTGGCGGTGGCCGTGTCGCGCCAGCTCCATCACGCGCAAAGCGAGCCCGCGCCTTATGTGTCGATGCAGGGCCTGGAGCATTTCGACAAGATCATCAGCGTGGACCAGAGCCCCATCGGCCGCACGCCGCGCAGCAACCCGGCCACTTATACGGGCCTGTTCACGCCGATCCGCGAGCTCTTCGCCGGCGTGCCGGAAGCGCGCACGCGCGGCTACGATCCCGGCCGGTTCAGCTTCAACGTCAAGGGCGGCCGCTGCGAAGCCTGCCAGGGCGACGGCGTGGTCAAGGTCGAGATGCACTTCCTGCCCGACATGTACGTGCCCTGCGACGTCTGCCATGGCAAGCGCTACAACCGCGAAACGCTCGAGATCCGCTACCGCGGCCGCAACATCAGCGAAGTGCTGGACCTGACCGTGGAGCAGGCGCTCGAATATTTCGAATCGGTGCCGGCCATCTCGCGCAAGCTGCACACGCTCATCGACGTGGGTCTGTCGTACATCCGCCTGGGCCAGAGCGCGACCACGCTGTCGGGCGGCGAGGCGCAGCGCGTGAAGCTGTCGCAGGAGCTGTCGCGCCGCAGCACCGGCCGCACGCTGTACATCCTGGACGAGCCCACCACCGGCCTGCATTTCCGCGATATCGAACTGCTGCTGCAGGTTCTGAACCAACTGGTCGACGCCGGCAACACCGTGCTCATCATCGAGCACAACCTGGACGTCATCAAGACGGCCGACTGGGTGGTCGACATGGGTCCCGAAGGCGGCGACGGCGGCGGCCGCGTCGTGGCGCAAGGCACGCCGGAGACGGTCGCGGCCGCAACGGCCAGCCACACCGGCCAGTACCTGGGCAAGCTTCTGCGCCGCAAGCCGGGCGACTGATCACCAACCTTCCCTTCTTGGAAAGCACCAGCATGTACACCTTGATCATCGGCAACAAGAACTACTCTTCCTGGTCCATGCGTCCATGGATCGCGTTGCGCCAGGCGGGCATCCCGTTCACGGAGCAGAAGGTGGGACTCTTCACCGACGAGTTCTCGCAACGCGTGGGCGCGGTGTCGCCCGCCGGCCTGGTGCCCGTGCTGCTGGACGGCGATTTCGCGGTCTGGGATACGCTGGCCATCTGCGAATACGCCGCCGAGCGCCATCCCGAGGCGGGCTTGTGGCCCAAGGATGCAAAAGCCCGTGCGCGGGCGCGGTCGCTTGCCGCGCAGATGCACAGCGGTTTCGGCGCCCTGCGCCAGGCCATGCCCATGAATGTCGAGGCCAGCCTGCCCGGCCTCGATTTCCCCGAGGCGGCGCTTGCCGACGTCGCACGGGTACAGGGCATCTGGCAGGAAACGCGGGCACAGTTCGGCCAGGGCGGCCCGTTCCTGTTTGGCGCGTTCTCGATTGCCGATGCTTTCTTCGCGCCGGTGGTTTCGCGCTTTACCACCTACGGCATCGCCGCGTCGGGGCCGGTGCGCGAATACATGGATGCCGTGCTGGCGCTGCCGGCGATGCAGGAATGGACGCGCGACGCGCTCGCCGAGGCCACCTTCGTCGAGGCGGACGAGCCCTACCGCAAGCACCGCTGAACGCCAGCCAGCGCGCCTGCTACGCCATGTCGAACAGGCGCTTGTGTTCGCGGATGGCGTAGCGGTCGGTCATGCCCGCGATGTAGTCGGCGATGGCCCGGGCCTGTTCATTGAAGTGGGCGCGGCGGTAATCGGGCGGCAGCAGCCGCGGATCGTCCAGGAACGCCGCAAACAGATCGCGCACGATGCGCCGGGCCTTGCGGGTCATGCGCAGCACGCGATAGTGCCGGTACAGGTTGTCGAACAGGAATTTCTTCAGCGTGTCGGCTTCGCGGCGGATCTCGTCGGAGAACCCAGCAAGCGGCGGCGAGCGCCGCACATCGTCCGCGCTGGCCGGCGCCGCATCGCGGATGCGCGCAAGCGAAGTCCGCGTGAGATCGACGATCAGCGTATTGATCATGCGGCGAATCGTCTCGGACACCGCGCGGCGCGGCGCCAGGCCAGGATAGCGATCCAGCACATAGGCGTGATGGCGCTCGAAGATCGACACGTCCTTCAACTGATCCAGCGTGATGAGCCCCGAGCGCAAGCCGTCGTCGACGTCGTGGTTGTTGTAGGCGATTTCATCGGCCAGGTTGGCCAGCTGCGCCTCCAGCGACGGCTGCGTACGATTCAGGAACCGTTCGCCCACGTCCCCCAGCATCCGGGCATGGGCGACAGAGCAATGCTTGAGTATGCCCTCGCGCGTCTCGAAGCACAGGTTCAGGCCGTTGAAGTCCGCGTAGCGCTCTTCCAGCTCATCCACCACGCGCAGGCTCTGCAGATTGTGCTCGAAGCCCCCGGCCTCGGGCGCCAGCTCGCGCATGCAGGCGTTCAGTTCGTCCTGGCCGGCATGGCCGAAGGGCGTATGGCCCAGGTCGTGCGCGAGCGAAATGGCTTCGGTCAGGTCTTCGGACAGCCCCATGCTGCGCGCCAGCGTGCGCGCGATCTGCGCCACTTCCAGACTGTGCGTCAGGCGCGTGCGAAAGAGGTCGCCTTCATGGTTGACGAAGACCTGCGTCTTGTACTCCAGCCGCCGGAAGGCGCCCGAGTGGACGATGCGATCGCGGTCGCGCTGGAATTCGGTGCGGTTTTCCGGCGGCGGCTCGGCGTGGGCCCGGCCGCGCGATCGGGACGGGTGGGAAGCATAGGAAGCCAGTTCATTCATCTGCAACACCGTCCGTCGCTGCGTTTACCGGGTGGTTCGCGCCAGCACGGCGCGCACCGCGTCGTCGGGCGCCGGCCGGGTCACGGCCTCGCCGATGCGCGTCATGAGCACGTAGCGGATCGAGCCGCCTTCGGTCTTCTTGTCCACCTGCATCAGATCGAGCCAGCGGTCGGCGCCCAGGTCGGGCGCCACGGCCGGGCAGCCGATGGCCTGCACCAGCGCGCGCACGCGCTCCACGTCGCCGCGATCAAATCCCGCCACGTCCGCCGACAGCTCGGCCGCCTGCACCATGCCGCAGCCCACCGCCTCGCCATGCAGCCAGGCGCCATAGCCCAGGCCCGATTCGATCGCGTGGCCGAACGTGTGCCCCAGATTCAGGATGGCGCGCAGGCCGGACTCGCGTTCGTCCTTGCCCACCACCTGCGCCTTCAGCTCGCAAGAGCGGCGGATCGCATACGCGACGGCCTCGCGGTCCAGGGCGCGCAGCTTCTGCGCGTTGTCCTCGCACCAGCGCCAGAACTCGGGGTCCAGGATGAGGCCGTACTTGATGACTTCGGCCAGGCCCGCCGACACTTCGCGCGCCGGCAGGGTGCCCAGCACGTCGGTGTCGATCTCGACCGCGATCGGCTGGTAGAACGCGCCGATCATGTTTTTGCCGAGCGGATGGTTCACGGCGGTCTTGCCGCCCACCGAGGAGTCCACCTGCGCCAGCAGCGTCGTGGGCACCTGCAGAAAGCGCACGCCGCGCATGTACACCGCCGCGGCAAAGCCCGTCATATCGCCGATGACGCCCCCGCCCAGGGCGACCAGGACGCAGCGGCGGTCCAGCCGGTTGCCCAGCAGCGCGTCGAAGATCAGGTTCAGGGACTGCCAGTCCTTGTAGGCTTCGCCGTCAGGCAGCTCGATGCGCAGCACGCGCTTGCCCGTACGCGCCAGCGCGGCTTCGGCGCGCTCGGCATACAGCGCCGCAACGGTCGGGTTGGTGACCACCGCGATCGCGGTCGCGTCCGCGGGGATGCATTGATCCAGGGCGTCCAGGCGGCCGGGACCGATGTGGATCGGATAGCTTCCGCCCGGGGTTTCGACGTCGACAACGTTCATAGGTGCTTCTCGAAAGCTTGTAATTGCGGCAGCAGCGCCTTGACCAGGGTGTGGATGGGCATCGACCCCGTTTCCACCACCAGATCGGCCACTTCCTTGTAGAGCGGTTCGCGCTGGGTCATCAGGTCGCGCAGGGTGCCGCGGGGATCGGCGGTGGCCAGCAGGGGCCGGTTGCGGTCGCGGCAGGTCCGGCGGAACAATTCGTCCACGCTGGCCCTTAAATAGACCACAATGCCGCGTTCGCGCAGAAGCTGCCGGTTTTCGGCGGCCAGGATGGCGCCGCCGCCTGTGGCAAGAATTATGTTGCGCCGTTGGGTACACTCTTCCAAGGCGGCGGACTCTCGGCGACGAAAACCGGCTTCGCCCTCGATTTCGAAGATTACCGGCACCCGCACGCCGCAACGCGCCTCGAGCTCATGATCCAGATCCATAAAGTCGCGCCCCAGCGCCCGCGCCAGGCTACGGCCTATGGTCGTCTTGCCGGCCCCCATCATCCCGACCAAAAATACCGGCAGGTCGTGCGGCAACGACACGGTCTTGCCTGCGCACTCGACGGCGCAAGGCGGGCTTTCGGGCGCTGCGTCGGCGCGCGCCGGGTCCGGGGCAGCCTCCGGACATGAGTTAGCGGCAAAGTTCATGCCGGCATTATCACATTTGCCGCCAGTTGCCCGCGCACCACACTGAACTATTTTGTTACAGAAACCGATCCCCCGCGATAAGGCGGGCCCGGAGATACCCGTAAAATCGCCGCGATGAGCAAGCCCCAGAATTCCTCCAAAAAAGACAAGCCCGCCAGCAGCGGCTCCCCGATACTGCGGTTCTTCGTTAAAACCGGCATCCTTTTCGCCGGCCTGTTCCTGTGCGGCGTACTGCTCGCGGGAATGGCGCTGGCGCTTGCCTGGCCCAATCTGCCCGATCTGAACGCCATGACGGACTATCGGCCGCGGGTCCCGCTGCGTGTATACACGGCAGACCGCGTCCTCATCGGCGAATTCGGCGAAGAACGCCGCAACGTGCTGCGCTTCAACGAAATCCCGGACGTCATGAAGTCCGCGGTGCTGGCCGCCGAAGACGACCGCTTCTACCAGCACGGCGGCATCGACTGGATGGGCGTGGTGCGCGCGGGCCTGGCCAACCTGGTCAGCATGTCCAAGACGCAGGGCGCCAGCACGATCACGATGCAGGTCGCGCGCAACTTCTACCTGTCCTCCGAAAAGACCTACTCGCGCAAGTTCTATGAACTGCTGCTGACCTTCAAGATTGAATCCGAGCTCACCAAGGACCAGATCCTCGAGCTCTACATGAACCAGATCTACCTGGGCCATCGCGCCTACGGTTTCGCGGCCGCCTCGCGCACGTACTTCGGCAAGCCGCTCGCGGAAGTCACGCCCGCCGAAGCCGCCATGCTGGCCGGCATTCCCAAGGCCCCTTCGCGCTTCAACCCCATCGCCAACCGCCCCCGCGCCGAACTGCGCCAGCGATACGTGCTGGGCCGCATGCATTCGCTGGGCTACCTGACCGAGCCGGAATACAAGCAGGCGATGGCGCAGCCGATCGTCATGAAATCCGCCGAAGGCACGCCGGCCGGCGGCTACTCCATCCATGGCGAATACGTGGCCGAGCTGGCGCGCCAGCTCCTCTACAACGTGTACCAGGACAACGTGTATTCGCGCGGCCTGAACATCTACACGACCGTGCAGTCCAAGGACCAGGAAGCGGCCTACCGCGCCGTGCGCGAAGGCGTGCTGGAATACACGCGCCGCGCGCCCTACCCCGGTCCGGAAGAACAGCTCGACCTGCCCCCGGGCACCGAGAACAACCCCGCCGCGCTGGACGAGTTCCTGGACGGCGTGTTCGACAAGTTTTCCGACAGCGGCGACCTCCTGACCGCCGTGGTGCTGTCGGCCAGCCCCACGGAAGTGAAGCTGGCACGCAGCTCGCGCGAGATCATCACCGTCACCGACAAGAAGGTGCTGGGCGTGGTGGCCCGCGCGCTCAACGACAAGGCCAAGCCGGAGCAGCGCATCAAGCGCGGCTCGGTCGTCTACATCCGCAAGTTCGGCGACAACTGGGAAATCATCAACCTGCCTTCGGTGCAGGCGGCCTTCGTGTCGCTGTCGCCGCAGGACGGCGCCATCCGCGCCATGGTGGGCGGGTTCGATTTCTACCGGGGCAACTTCAACCGCGTGACGCAGGCATGGCGCCAGCCGGGCTCGAACATCAAGCCCTTCATCTACGCCGCCTCGCTCGAACGCGGGCTTACGCCGGGCACGCAGATTTCGGACCAGCCGTTCGAACTGACCGCCGCGCAGACCGGCTCCAAGGCCTGGAATCCCAAGAACTACGGGAACCAGTACGAGCCCATGCTGACGCTGCGCCAGGGCCTGTACAAGTCCAAGAACATGGTGTCGATCCGCATCCTGCAGGCCATCGGCCCGCAGTATGCGCAGGACTACCTCACCCGCTTCGGCTTCGACAAGGCCCGCCAGCCCGCGGTGCTGCCGCTGGCGCTCGGCGCGGGCTCGGTCACGCCGTTGCAACTGGCCGGCGCGTTCTCGGTGTTCGCCAATGGCGGCTACCGCGTCACGCCCTTCCTGATCGATCGCGTCACCGACAGCAGCGGCAAGGTCATCATGCAGTCCAAGCCGGTCGTCGCCGGCGACGCCGCCGCCCGCGCCATCGACCCGCGCACCGCCTGGGTCATGGATGACATCCTGCGTGGCGTGGCCACCTACGGCACGGCGGCGCGCGCCCGGGTCCTGCTCAAGCGCAGCGACATCGCCGGCAAGACCGGCACGACCAACGAATCCGTGGATGCGTGGTTCTCCGGCTACACCCCCAGCCTCGTGGCCACCGCCTGGCTGGGCTTTGACCAGCCCAAGTCGCTGGGCTCGCGCGAGACCGGCGGCGGCGTGGCCATGCCGATCTGGGTGGACTACATGCAGGAAGTCTTGAAGGGCGTGCCGGAAGAAAAGCCGCGTCCGCGTCCCGAGGGCCTGCTCGTCGAAGGCGGCGAGTTCTATTTCTCGGAATTCCCGCCCGGACAGGCCGTGGCCCGCCTTGGGCTGCCAGAGGCCGACACGCTGGGTGAGTTCCTCAATGGCCTGACCAGCAGTTCGGGCGAGGACAGCCGGATCAAGGTCGCGCCAGGCGTGGGAACGCAGACCAACACGCCCTGGTCGCAGAAGATTCCCTTCTGACGAAAAAATGGCCGGCCTGACAGGCCGGCCATTTTGTTTACAGCCTGATCGTCACGGGGACGCCGGCCGCGGCGGAGCAGATCTGGGACAAGGCATCCGGCAACTGCGGTCCGCCTCGGGTATCGTTCCAGTGCTGGCCATCGTAGCGGTAGTGAAAGCCGCCGCTGCGCGCAGCCACCCACAGCTCCTGCATGGCGGCCTGGCTGTTCACCACGACGTGGGTGTCGTCCTCGAAAACCAGGGTCAGCACATTGCCGCTGCGGCTGGTTTCGACGTCAACGTCGAGCGAAGCCGCCCAGTCATCGGCCTGGCTTTCGATGCTCTCCAGCACCTGGTCGATCAACGCAAGAAATTCGGTTTCGGTCATAATCGAGCCTGCAAGAATTACGGAGTTCCCAGTGTTCCAATTGGCATACAGCCGCATGGCTCTTCGCATTGTAGCCACGCTGATGGCGACCGGCATGATGGCGGCCTGCGGGTACAAGGGGCCTTTGTACATGCCTCCGCCCCCTGAAGGCCAGGCGCCGGCCCGCACGCCGCAAAGCCAGCCGAAGCCGGTGATCCCCCCCGCGCCGTCCATCCCATGACGTCCGCGTTCCCGACACCCCCAGCGCTGGCAGGCCACCCGTACTTCCAGTACCGCAATAATGCGTTGTACGCCGAAGACGTGCCGCTTGACCATCTGGCCGAACGGTTGGGAACTCCGCTATACGTCTACTCCCGCGCGGCCCTGAAGGCCGCATGGCAATCCTACGCCAGTGCCATCGGGCCGCGTCCCGTGCTGGTCTGCTACGGCATGAAGGCCAATTCGAATCTCGCCGTCCTCGCGGAATTCGCGCGGCTGGGCGCGGGGTTCGACATCGTGTCCGGCGGCGAACTCAAGCGCGCGCTCGTGGCGGGCGCAGATCCGTCCAGGATCGTGTTCTCGGGCGTCGGCAAGCAGGAATGGGAAATGCGCGACGCGCTGCAGGCCGGCGTGAAGTGCTTCAACGTCGAGTCGCTGGACGAACTGCACCGCCTGTCGGACGTCGCCGACGCCATGGGCCTGCGCGCCCCCGTTTCATTGCGCGTGAATCCCGACGTCGACGCCCGCACGCACCCCTACATCTCGACCGGCCTGAAGGAAAACAAGTTCGGCATCGCCATCGGCGACGCGCTGGATGCCTACCGCACCGCCCAGTCGCTGCCCGGCATCCGGGTCGTGGGCGTCGATTGCCACATCGGCTCGCAGCTCACCGACATCAGCCCCTATTTCGACGCGCTGGAAAAACTGCTGGACCTCATCGACGGCCTGGACCGGGCTGGCATCCGCATCGAGCACCTGGACCTGGGCGGCGGCCTGGGCATCCGCTACGCGGACGAGACGCCCCCGTCGCCCCGCACCTTGCTGGACCGCGTCTTCGAGCGCCTGGACGCGCGCGGACAGGGCCACCTGCAGCTCGTGCTCGAGCCCGGTCGCTCGCTCGTGGGCAATGCCGGCGTCCTGCTCACGACCGTCCAATACATCAAGCATTCCGAAGCCCGCAACTTCGCCATCGTCGACGCGGCCATGAACGACCTGCTGCGCCCGGCGCTCTACGACGCCTTTCACGGCGTGCAGCCCCTGCGCCCGCGGGCGGGCGACGCCGCCGAATACGACATCGTCGGCCCGGTGTGCGAAAGCGCCGACTGGCTGGCCCGGCAGCGCGCGCTGGCCATCCGCCAGGGCGACGTGCTCGCCGTGGAATCGGCCGGCGCCTACGGCATGACCATGGCCAGCAACTACAACTCGCGCCCGCGTCCGGCCGAGGTCATGGTCGACGGCGATAAGTACTACGTGGTGCGTCAGCGCGAAACCTTCGCGGACCAGATACGGGGCGAGTCGCTGCTGCCTTGAACCGGCGCGCCGCAAAAAGCAAAGGCCCCTGCATGCAGGGGCCTTCGTCCATCTGGCGGGTCGCGACGGCTCAGAGCTGGCCGTACGAGTGCAAGCCCGACAGGAACATGTTCACGCCCAGGAAGGCAAAGCCGGTGATCAACAGCCCCATCAGCGCCCAATAGGCCGCCATCGCGCCGCGCAGGCCCTTGATGAGGCGCATGTGCAGCCAGGCCGCGTAGTTCAGCCAGACGATCAGCGCCCAGGTCTCCTTGGGATCCCACTGCCAGTACGCGCCCCAGGCGTCCGCCGCCCACAAGGCCCCCAGGATGGTGGCCACCGTGAAGAAGGCGAAGCCGATCGCGATGGCGCGATACATGATGTCGTCCAGCACTTCCAGCGACGGCAGCGCGTCGGCGATGCGGCGCCGGCCCAGCAGGATGGCGCCGACGATCACCGCCCCCACGCCGAAGTACAGCATCCACGTCGCCGACAGGCCATCGGTGCGGAACACCATCGGCTCGGCGCACAGCAGCACGCCCAGGATGAACAGCGGCGCAAGCTTGGCCCAGGAGGTCGTCTGCCCGTGCTGCTTGATCAGATACGCAAAGCCCACCATCGCCGCCAGCGAGAACGTGCCGTAGCCGATGAAGTTGGCGGGCACGTGCAGTTTCATCCACCAGCTCTTGAGCGCGGGCACCAGCGGCTGGATCTGCCCCGCGTCGCGCGTGAACGAATACCACAGCAGGAACACGACGGCCGAGGTCACCACCAGCAGCACGAAGCCGCCCAGCGCGCGCGTGGCGTACTTGCGCTCGTAGTAAAGGTAGAAAAGCGCCGTGATCAGGCAAAACAGGACGAAGACTTCATACAGGTTGCTGACCGGGATATGGCCCAGGTCAGGCCCCATCAGATGGCCCTCGCGCCAACGCACGAGCAGGCCGGTGACGCCGGCGAACACCGCGCCCCAGGTCAGCGCCGTGCCCAGCCATGCGGCCGTCGGGCTGAAAACGCCGATCCAGTAGCACACCATCGCCAGCGCAAACATCGCGCTCATCCACAGAATCGCGGACTGCGAGGAAAAGAGATACTTCAGGAAGAACACCTGCTCGGCGCGGGCCAGGTCGGTGCCGTAGAGCATCAGCGCCAGGCCCGAGGAGATCGCACAGGCAATCATCAGGCGTCGCAACGGGCGCCACAGCCAGCCCAGCCAGGCCAGCGCGGGCACCGTGCCGCACAGGATGATCTTTTCGTAGGAATCCATTGCGTGACCGTAGCGGGTCAGCGCGAATCCCGCCCCCACGGCCAGCAACAGAAAGAAGACGACATCGGTCCAATCCGGCTTGCCGCGTTGCGCGCGGCTGTCGCCCGTTTCGGACAGGGCATCCTGCCAGAGCGATTCAGGCGACGGGGGTTGCGTGGTGGTCGTAGTGGACATAAAAAACCTTAGGACCCTTTTTTCTGGCGCAACAGCGCCTGCTTGAAGCGTTCAAACTCTTGGTTGAAGTCAAGTGTACGCTTCTGTGACGTCATGGCCGCCAGGATGCTGCTGCCGCCGCCCTGCGGCTTGACCCAGATCCAGATGCGGCGATCACGGATGTAGAACATGGAAAACACGCCCAGCACCAGCAGCAGGCTGCCCAGGTAGACGGTGTTCTTGCCGGGCGTGCGGCTGACCTGGAACACGCTCGCCTGCACATGCTTGAAGTCGGCCAGCGACAGGAAAACGGGCGCCGGATAGACGGTCAGGTCGGACAGCGCCGCCACCGCCAGGCGCGACCACACCGCCGCGCGCTCACCTTCGGGGCCCTCGATCGCGACAGGAGGCTGCCCGGCGCGTTCGCGGGCGATGGCGCGCAGTTCATTCATGCTGGCGCCGATCAGGCGGATCACGACGTCGGCCGCGCGCTCCAGGTCCGCGGCGGGCGTATTGGCCTGCAGGAACGCGGCAACGGCTTGCAGCCCGCCGGAAGCATAGGTGTCCAATGCACGTTCGGCCGCGGTCTGCAGCGGCTGGCGGTCAGCGCCGGAGGGGCTGTTGCGTTCGGCGAAGCGCCGCGCGGCTTCCTTGCGCGCGGCCGGGTCGGCCAGGGTGGCGCGCAGACGCATGAACTCGGCGATCGAGCTGTCGTCATCGGCCGGGATGCGCAGATAGCGGAAGGGCTCGGCGGCGTTGTTGCGCACGCCGGCCAGGAACACGGCCGCGCCATCCAGTTCGACGGGCAGCATGTAGTTCTGGAATTCATGCGCCTGGCCGGCGTCGTCGATCAACTTGTATTCGACGCTGGGCCCCACGTTGCGCAGGTTTTCGTTCTTCTTGCCCGCCGCGCTGCCCGCGACGGAAGCGACGTGCTCGGCAAAGCTCTGGTCCGCGCCCTTGGGATCGCCGCGCGTCAGGTCCTCGACGTTGATCGGCCGCATCGCCGTGATTTCGATCCCCATGCTGCGCGGGCCCTTGGCGGTCTGGGCGGTGAGCTCGCTGGTCTTGCCCACCGTGCCATCGACGGAGAACGTGGCGTCGTTGGCGCCCACCAGCGGATAGCCCTTAAGCACGACCGTGCTGCCGCCGTCGTCGAAGCTGGATTGGTAGACCGTCATGCCCTTGAAGCGCAGCGGCTCGTTCACCTCGATGGTCGAATCGAAGGTCTTGCCCGTGTCCGGGTCCGTCACCTCGACTTCGCTGGCGAAGCGGCTGGGCATGCCGGTGGAGTAGTAATCGACGACGAACTTCTTCAGCTTCAGCGTGAACGGCATGGGCTGCACGAGCGCGCCGTCTCCAACCATCACGACGGCGGTGCTGGCCTGGCCGCCCTCGGGCACGAGCACGCTGGCGCGAAAGCTCGGGTTGTTGACCGACAGGCGGCCGCTCTCGGGCACCTCGGAGATCAGCATGTTATCCACGATGGGCTGCTTGCCGCCGAACATGACCTGCAGGCGCACCGGCAGCTCGCTGTCCAGCAGGCCGCCGATGCAGATGATGACCATGGCCGCGTGGGCGAACACATAGCCCAGGCGGTTCGCGCTGCCCTTCTTGGCCGCCAGCAAAACCCCGTCCTGGTCCTGACGCACGCGCACCGCATAACCGAGCCGTCCGAGCAAGGCCTTCAGGCCGGCCGCGGTCTGCGGCACGTCGGTGGGCGCTTCGGTTTCGACGCGGTGCGGGAACGCGCGCAGGCTGCCTTCGCGCACGTGTTCGCGGAATGACCGCGCGTCGCGCAGCATCTTGGGCGCATTGCGGATCAGGCAGACGGACGTGGACACGACCAGAAAGCCCATGATCAGCAGGAACCACCAGCTGTTGTAGACGTGCCAGATGGAGAACTTGTCGAACACCTCGAACCAGAACGGGCCGAACTGGTCGATGTAATTGTTGGACGAGCGGTTCTGCTGGAGCACCGTCCCCACCAGGCTGGCCACGCAGATGAACATCAGCAGGCTGACGGCAAAACGCATCGAACCCAGAAGTTCAAAGAGATCGCCTGGCAGGCTGCGCAGAGAGGGGCGGGAGTGGGTTCGGGTCGAATTCATGAAAAAAGGGGGGCCGCGCGATCGGCTACCCCCCTCATAGACAGTGCGCGGCGGAACGAGGTTCCATCGCGCTCAAGTTGCGTCAACGCGGACCGGCCGCGCACGTTGCGGCCAATCGCTTACCGTAGTCCAGCCGCGTAATCCGACACCGCCTTGATGTCGGCATCCGACATGCGGTCCGCAATGGCGTGCATGACGTCATTCTTGCGGTCGCCGCTGCGGAAAAGCTTCAGCTGCGCCTCGATGTACACGGGGAACTGCCCCGACAGGCGGGGGTACTGGCCGGGAATCCCGGCGCCATTGGCAGAATGGCACGCCGCGCACGCGGGCACGTTGCGTTCGGGCAAACCGCCGCGCCAGATCTTTTGACCCAGCTCAACCAGATTCTCATGGCCGGCCGTGGCAGGCTCCTTGAGCGGCTGGGTCGCCAGGTACAGCGCGATGTTCTGCATGTCGGCGGGCGTCAGGTTCTGCACCATCGCCGTCATGGGACTGGGGTTGCCGTCCGGGCCATTGCGCACGGGCGTTTTGGCGCCTTCCTTCACCTTGAAGTCGGCAAGCTGCTTGGCCAGGTATTCGTGCGGTTGCGCGGCCAGGTTCGGGTTCACCGGAATGGTGCTGTTACCCGCCGCGCCGTGACAGGAGGCACAGGCAATGATGCCTCGGGACGCGTCGCCCTGGTCAAACAGCTGGCCGCCCTTCGCGGCATCTGGTTTGGCCGGGCCCGCAGCGCCGTCGGCGGCGAAACTCGTAGCAGAGAAGGCGGAGGCGCCGAGCAACAGCCCGCTCGCGACCAACATCCGGGACAGCACACGCTTCATGAAGACCTCGACGATCACATCGATCAAGGCGCAAAAAGGCGCCCACGCCTGCCCGCACTCGCAGTAAACCGTAACGAACCTGTTTTGCTTGTCCTGCTTGCGATCTTGCTGCGACGCTGCGGCAACCTGCCCAAGAGGGGGGCTCAAAACGGCTGGACGGCAACTAAACAGTAAGCAAAAAAGACGGCTCCGCGCACGGGGACCACTGTAGCAAACGCCGGATTATACAATAGGGCTCGAAACCAACCGTATCCAAAGCCATCCGTGTCCCTCCTACATCGCGCCTCTTTCCTCACCTCCGCGGCTCGCCTCGACCAGTTGCCGGCCGCCGGCGCTCCCGAGGTTTGCTTTGTCGGCCGCTCCAACGCCGGCAAATCCACGGCCATCAACGTGCTGTGCAACCAGCGCCGTCTTGCGTTCTCCAGCAAGACGCCGGGCCGCACACGCCTGATCAACATGTTCGGACTGCCGGACCCGCTGGATCCGGAAGCGCACATCGGCTATCTGGTCGACCTGCCCGGCTACGGCTATGCCTCGGTGGCCCGCAACGAAAAAGAAAAATGGGCGGACATCCTGGGCGGCTACCTGCGCGACCGTGAATCGCTGGCCGGCATCGTGCTGCTCATCGACATCCGACGCGGCGTCACGGAGTTGGACCGGCGCCTGGCCAACTTCATCGCCCCCACCGGACGCCCGGTGCTGGCGCTGCTGACCAAGGCCGACAAGCTGCCCTACGGCCAGCGCATGCGCACCGTCTTCTCGGTCCGCAAGGACTTGGCCGACATCGGCGCGCTGCACACGATTCCCTTCTCGGCGCCCGAGCGCATCGGCCTGGAAGAGGCCGGCGCCCACATTGAAAATTGGATTTCCCCCAAGGTCGTACCATGAACCCGCAGATCATCACCCCTGAGTTTCCGGTTTCCCGCCCCCGCCGCCTGCGCCGCGACGACTTCACCCGCCGCCTGGTGCGTGAGAACGCCCTGACGGTCAACGACCTGATCTACCCGGTCTTCGTGGCCGAGGGTTCCGGCCTGCGTCAAGCCGTGGCGTCCCTGCCCGGCGTTGTGCGCTATTCCCTGGATACCCTGCTGCCCGTGGCAGAGGAATGCGTGGCGCTGGGCATCCCGGTGCTGTCCCTCTTCCCGGCCATCGACCCGGCCCTCAAGACGCCGGACGGCATCGAAGCCACCAATCCCGACGGCCTGATTCCGCGCGTGGTGCGCGAACTGAAGTCGCGCTTCCCGGAACTGGGGGTGCTGTGCGATGTGGCGCTGGACCCTTACACCAGCCACGGCCAGGACGGCGTCATCGACGCAGACGGCTACGTGGTCAACGAACCCACGGTCGAAATCCTGGTCAAGCAGGCGCTGACGCAGGCCGAAGCCGGCGTCGACATGGTCGCGCCCAGCGACATGATGGACGGCCGCATCGGCGCCGTGCGCCGCGCGCTGGAGGCCAATGGCCACATCCACACGCGGATCATGGCGTATTCGGCCAAGTACGCCAGCGCCTTCTACGGCCCGTTCCGCGACGCCGTGGGCTCGGCCACCAATCTGGGCAAGTCCAACAAAATGGCCTACCAGATGGACCCGGGCAACCTCGACGAGGCCCTGCGCGAAGTGGCCGGCGACCTGCAGGAAGGCGCCGACATGGTCATGGTCAAGCCTGGCATGCCGTATCTGGACGTGCTGCGCCGGGTCAAGGACACCTTCCGCGTGCCGACCTTCGCCTACCAGGTGAGCGGCGAATACGCCATGATCAAGGCCGCCGCCGCCAATGGCTGGCTCGACCACGACAAGGTCATGATGGAGGCGCTGCTGGCCTTCAAGCGGGCCGGCGCCGACGGCATCCTGACGTACTTCGCCATCGAAGCGGCGAAGCTGCTCAAGAACCAGCGCTAGGCTCCCCGCCCGGGCCGGTCACGCCTTCGCGGCCGCGGCACGCCCCGGCTGCGCGCCGCGACGCAGGCCCAGCCACGTGCCACCCAGCACGCAGCCCAGGCCGACCACGTGCGTCAGCGTGACGTGCTCGTCCAGGAACAGGGCCGCGAACAGCAGGCCGAAGATCGGCAGCCAGTTCACGAAGAGCGCCGCGCGGCTGATCCCCAGGCGGGCGATGCCCGCATTCCACACGATGTTGCTGACGCCCGACGCAATGACCGCCGAGAACATCAGCACGGCCCATGGCCACCACGCCATCTGCCACGTGCCGGCCTGGTAGGAACTCGGCGTCAGCGCGGCGTGGCCCACCAGCATCAACCCGCCGGCCAGGTACATGTACCAGAGCATCCCCAGCGGATCCATCATTCGCGACATCCGCTGGATGACCAGGCCGCCGAACACGAACACGAGCACCGCCACGAACACCACCGCGTCGCCCCAGCCGGTCAGCCCGAGCTGCGCGCCGCCGCCCACCACCACCATGCCCACGCCCACGAGGCCGAGCAGCGCGCCCGCGATACGGGTCGTGGTGAGCCTTTCTCGGTAGAAAATGGCGGCCAGGAAGGCGGACAGCAAGGGACTGGTGGCCATGATGAGCGTGCCGTTGGCCGCCGACGAGACTCGCAGCCCCGACACCAGCGCCACCTGGTGCGCATACACCACCAGGAACCCCGCCAGCGCCACCCAGCCCAACTGCGTGCCGCCCAGTTTGGGAATGCGTCCGCCGCGCGCCTTGATGATGAGGGTGACCGTGATGAACGCAATCAGGATCCGCACGGCGGCCAGCGCCTGGATGTCCATGTGCTGCGTCAGGTACTTGATGGAGACGATGTTCAGGCCCCACGTGGCCATGACGAACATCAATTGAAGATAGATCAGACCGTGCCGGTCCTGGCTTGCATCAATTGGGGGGGACGTCACGGCGTCGGCCTGGAGGGAGTGGGATGCGCCGCGCGGGCGGCGAAGCGACCATGGTATATCGCCCCTTCCCTCGATTCAATCTGCGTGAGGCCGCGTTGCGCGCATCAGACGATGGCGGGCGCCCGCCACCCGTCCTTGGCCCCCACGTCGCGCTCAGCGCGTCAGGACGCGATCCAGCGACGCGGCAAAGCGCTTCGCATCCTGAAAGCCCACGACGCGCGCGTCGGCGATTTCCTTGCCGCCGGGTTCGAAGAACATGATGCCGGGCGGGCCGAACAGGCGAAAACGCTTGAGCAGCGCGCGGTCGTCGGCATTGTTCGCGGTCACGTCCGCCTGCACCAGCACCATCCCCGCCATCCGCTGCGCGACGCCGGCATCCGTGAACGTGAAGCGCTCCATCTCGCGGCACGACACGCACCAGTCCGCATAGAAATCCAGCATCACCGGCCGGGTGCTCTGCGCCAGCACCGCGTCCAGCTCGGCGTTGGTGCGCACGCGGGTGAATTTGATCTCGCCCTCGGCTGTCCCAGCGACCGGCGTCTCGCCACGCGCGGCCAGGTGCGACAGCGGCTGCAGGACATCGCGCCCGCCGCTGGCGGCGCCCACGAGCCACGCCGCGGCCGCCAGCGCGAGCAGCAATCCCAGGCCCTTGCCGAACATGCGACCGGCGCCGGCGCCCGGTGGCAAGGCGTCGAAGGCCCGCAGCATCACGGCCGAGACGACAGCCAGGAACGCCCAGCCCGTCATCTGGACCCACGTGGGCACCACCGGGATCAGCATCCACCAGGCGGTGGCGAGCAAGAGCATGCCGAACAACCGCTTCATGCCGTCCATCCAGGGTCCGGCCTTGGGCAGCAGGGCCGAGGACGACGCGCCAACGATCAGCAGCGGCACGCCCATGCCCCAGGCCATTGCGAACAACGCCGCTCCGCCCAGTAACACGTCGCCGGTCTGCGAGATATACAGCAAGGCGCCGGCCAGCGGCGCGGCCACGCAGGGGCCGACGATCAGGGCCGACAGCGCGCCCATCACCAGTGCGCCGGTATAGCGCCCGCCCGGCACGCGCGAGGAGCGCTCGGACAGCATGGCCTGGACGCCGGAGGGCATCTGGAACGTGAACACGTCGAACATGGCCAGCGCCAGCACGGCCAGCAGAATGGCGAAGAGGGTCAGGATCCACGGCGTCTGCAGCCAGGCGGCAAGGCCCGCGCCGCTCAGGCCCGCGGCCACGCCCAGGGCGGTATACACCACCGACATGCCCAGCACATAGGTGGCCGCCAGCGCCAGTCCGCGCCCCCGGCTGGGCCGCTGCTGCTGCGCCCCACCCAGTACGATGGACGACAGGATGGGGATCATCGGCAGGACGCACGGCGTGAAGGCCAGCAGCAGTCCCAACACCAGGAAAACACCCGCCGTCTTGGCCCATCCGAGGCCGCCCAGGGCATCCGCCAAGCCTGTGTCGCCGGCGTTGACCAAGGCAGACAACCCGCCGGAAGCCGCTTGAGTCGGAGAGCCGGACCCGAGCCCCGTGCCGGCCACTGAATAGCCGTCTGCCACGGGCGTGAGCTTCACGATGCTGTCCATCGGCGGATAGCACAGCCCGGCGTCCGCACAGCCCTGACCTGTCAACGTCAGCGTGAAGGGCTGTCCGCCCGCGCCCACCGGCACGCGGATCGTCACGTCCTTGTGGAAGACCTCCATGTCCTTTTCGAAGGTCGGGTCGTACTTGACCTCGCCCTTGGGATAGACGGGCTCGCCGAGCGTAGTGGCGTCGGGCGGGCTGACGGCGATCGCGAAGCGCTCGCGGTACATGTAGTAGCCGGGCGCGACCTTGTAGTGCAGCTCCAGCGTGTCCGCGGACGCCATCTGGGCGCTGAATACGAAGGCCTTTTCAGGCTCGAGGAACTCGGTCTCGGCGCGCGCCGCCTGCCATCCCAGCAGCAGGACAGCCATCGCCAGCAGCATCAGGCAGTGCCTGAAAAGGCGGGAGATCGCGCTCTCGGCGCGCGCGGGCGCGCCAACCGTACCGGCAAGTTGCAACATCAGTTTCTCTTGTTCTGCGTAGGGGCCGTCTGCTCGCGCACCCAGTCCAGGTAAGGCGCCGCGCCGCCGATGACCGGCAGCACGATGATCTCGGGAACGTCGTAGGGATGCATCTGCGCCAGGACCTGCACGACGGCGGCGTGCCGGGCGTGGGTGGTCTTGATGTGGATGGGGATTTCTTCCGCGCCTTCGACCTCGCCGTTCCACATATAGATGGACAGTCCGGGCGCGCCGAGGTTCACGCACGCGGCCAACCCGTCCTCGACCAGCACGTGCGCAATGCGCTTGGCCAGCAACAGGTCCGGTGCATTGCTGATGACCAGCACGACGTCGTCATCGCGCAACATGGAAGCTCCTTGGGATACCCGCGTGGGATGTAACTCGGGGTATTTTATCGGTATTGCGGCCAACTCCCCGGAACAGCCGGGCGCCCGCCGCCGCGCCGTCATCTTCCCCGCCGAGGCAAGCATGTCCGACAACTGCCTGTTCTGCCGCATCGCCCGTCACGAGATCCCCGCGCACGTCATCCACGAAGATGACCGCCTGCTGGCCTTCCTGGACATCCAGCCGGTGCGCCCCGGGCACACGCTCATCATTCCCAAGCAGCACTACCCCTACTACGAAGACATGCCCGCCGACCTGGCGGCGAGCATCGTCAATCTCGGCCAGCGGCTGGGCCGCCACATGAAGCGTCTGTACGGCGTCGAGCGCGTGGGTTTTGCGTTCACCGGCATCCACGTGGCCCATGCGCACGCCCATGTCATCCCGATGCACCACCCGCAGGACCTGACGTCCACGCAGTACATCGAGCAGCAGGACCTGACCTTCAAAATGCCCGCCCAGCCGGCGCAGGAAGCGCTGGCGACCACCGCGTCCGAGTTGCGCGCGCAGTTGCGGGGTGGGCCCGAGCGCGCAGCCTGAGCGGGCGGCCGCGAGGCCACCGGCGGTGCGCCCAAAAAAAACAAGGGCGGGTCCGAAGACCCGCCCTTGTCGCTTATCGAGCTGCCGAATTTACTCGGCGCTGTCCTCAGCGGCTTCATCGACTTCCGGACGGTCAACCAGTTCCATGAAAGCCATGGGAGCGTTGTCGCCTTGACGGAAGCCCATCTTCAGCACGCGGGTGTAGCCGCCGTTACGGGCCGCGTAGCGCGGGCCGATTTCGGCAAACAGCTTCACGACCGCATCGCGATCGCGCAGACGGGCGAAAGCCAGACGCTTGTTCGCGAGCGTGGGCTCCTTGCCCAGCGTGATCAGGGGTTCGATGACGCGGCGCAATTCTTTCGCCTTCGGCAGCGTGGTCTTGATTGCTTCGTGAGTGATCAGCGAAACAGCCATGTTGCGGAACATGGCAAGACGGTGACTGCTGGTGCGGTTGAGCTTACGCAAGCCATTACCGTGACGCATGATAAGTTTCCTTTGAATCTAAAGACGGCGTTTCCGCCATCGGGTTGCCGGCTCTTCTATCGACCTGCAATCAGGCCGCGGTCCGGTAGAAAACGGGGCATTTTACGACGGTTTCGCAAATCGCCCGGCGGTGAAGCCGGGCGCTGCGGGAGACGCCCCTGATCCGGGGCGGCACCCTTTCAAGACTTAGGGACGCTCCAGGCCCAGGGGCGGCCAGTTCTCGAGCTTCATGCCGAGGGTCAGGCCACGTGCAGCCAGCACTTCCTTGATCTCGTTGAGCGACTTGCGACCCAGGTTCGGGGTCTTGAGCAGCTCGTTTTCGGTACGCTGGATCAG